>Ga0247783_1000285_pt1 | contig 15315 bp, 9 predicted proteins | sample UWRJL064202C5_FD_179911 | JGI IMG/M metagenome (GOLD analysis project Ga0247783, IMG submission 179911) | Plant litter microbial communities from Arlington Agricultural Research Station in Wisconsin, United States - UWRJ-L064-202C-5 | ecosystem: Environmental > Terrestrial > Plant litter >...
GGCGGGCAGCGTTGATCCCGACCAGGGCCTGATTGGTGTTGCCCCAGGGATTGTTGGCGGCAAACGCCAGCAAGCCATCGGGGGTGAGCGGTGCCCAGGCAAAGCCGCGCCAATCGTCGCTACCGGCCGTGTACTTGTCGCGCGCAGGCGAGGGCACGAAATCGGCGATTGGAGTGAGCACGCCAGCCGAGACTTTCGACAGGCCGCCGTTGCTCGCGCTCCAAGATTTGTCGGCGGTCGCAAAGTAGCTGCCATTGGCAGAAACCGTGTGACACACGGGGCAGCCATCGACGGTAGGAAACGCGCTCTTGGCTGCCGTCGGCGAGCTGGGATCGGCGACCATCATCGTGGTCGCGCCATTGCGGTTGTATTGCGTGTAGTAGATCAGGCCGCGAACCGGGGCCGAGCTGAAATGGATCTTGCGCGTGACCTCGGGCGCGGGCGTGCTGCCGATCACGCGCTGCACTGCAATCAACACGTCAGCGCCCTTGCCCGAATTCTCGAAATCTTTCCACACGGACGCTGGGATCGTCGCACTCGGCGGGCTGGACTCGGCGATGATCGCGCTCCAGCTGAAGGTCGCCGTCCCCGTCGCGGGATAGCGCAGAGAGACTCGCACCGCGCTCGCGGCGGTTCCGCCGGTCTCCCATTGCAGCAGCGGCGGGATGACCCCGAGCGGCAGCACGGTCTCGGCGTACGGATAGAGGAGCTTCATCGGATCCGAGCCCGCCGGCGTCTTGGCGAAGTTCGTGACGGCATTGGCCGGCGCCAGCGTCGTCTCGGTTGCATTCACCTTGACGTTGAGCTTGCCGGTCGCAGAGAACTGACCCGCATAGGCCGTCACGTTGAGCGTGCCCGGAACCGCGCTGAGCATGCTCACCGCACCGGCATTGACGGTGGCCACGTCGAAGCGATCGAGCGACCAAGCCGGAGTCACGGTGCCCGAATAGCAGCCGGCCGGCAGCAGCGCGACGCTGAACGTCGGATTGGCTGGCGTAATCGCCAGACGAGCGGTGCTGTACTTGCCGGTTGGGTCGCCCAACATGCTGGCCGGAATAGGCTGCTTCGCCATACTCGCGGAGCTCGCGCTGAGGATCGCCGCGCTACCGCCTGAGCCCTGGAAGTACTCGAAGCGAAACTGCGCCGGCGTGCCAGCCGTCAGATTGATCGCGGGCGAAGCGTACTCGGTCGTGCCCTGAGTCTTCCATTGGTCGATGACGAGCACGCCGTTGATCCAGAGCCGAGTACCATCGTCAGTCGACGTGTAGAAGGTATACGCTTCGGTCTTCGTGGGAATGATCGTGCCAGTCCAGCGAGCCGACCAGTTGGTCGCCGCGATACCGGCGGGCCCGGGTGCCGCACCTGCGTAGTTGTTGTTGATGTTTGGTTCGGTGCGGGTCGTCGTGACGGTCCAGCTGCCTGGAATCGAAGTGATGGTCGTGTCGGCGCGATTGAAGTACTCCGCCTTCACGAACCCCGTACTGATCGTGGAAATCGTGATGTCCTGCGTGGCAGGCGTGATTTGAAGGCTGGTACAAGTGGTGGCCTGGGCCAACGGAACGGTCGGCTTCATCGTCAGGCCGGCGTCGTTGATGAACGGCCCCCCGTCCAGGTCCAGGCCCGTGGCGTCGTCGACCACGCGCTGGCAGAACGGGTCGCAGGGATTGTCGATGCAGGCCATCGAAGTGCCCAGACCTTGCGCCTGCTGACCACGCGCCGGCACACTGAGCGTCGCGATGCGATCACCGATGCACTCACCCCAGGTGTTGCCCTCGCACGTGCGCTTGCCGATCGTGCAAGATACGTAGTCGCCCGAGCGTCGCTCTACCTGACCGCAGTCGATGACCTCGTCGGCGTTTTCACAGGCACAGCCCTTGTTGGGCGTTTCACACGGATCGACCACCGGGATGGGTTTGTCCCCCGAGCCTGCGGCACCCGCGAACGGAGCGCTGTCGTGTCCGCCATGCGAACAAGCAGTGCCGAAGGCGAGCAGCGCCAAGGCCAGCGTCAAACCGAGTGGCTTCTCGAACATAGATCTCCGTGGACGGTAACGGCCGCTTTGTGGGCGACGTAAGCAGCCAGCCCTGCAAGAAGCGGGACAGCGAGTCACGGGAGACGCGATGAATGTGGGGGAATTGGCGCCGAAAGCTGGGCAGAGCTGCGGCTATCGCACACCGACGCTGCAGGCCCGACACGCGCGTCGCGACGCTGGAGCCATTCGGGCTCAGCCCAGAACGTCGGCGATCACGTAGCGACCAGGCTTTTTTCCAGCAAGAAACTCGGCCGCGCGCAGCGCGCCGTGAGCGAACAGATCTCGGTTGGAGGCGCGATGCGTGAGCTCGATCCGCTCACCATCACCCAGCAGGTAGACGGTGTGGTCACCAATCACGTCCCCGCCGCGGACACCAAAGACGGCCATCTCCTCATCGGTCCGCGCGCCGACCTCACCATCGCGACCCCGCAACTCACGTACGTTGGGCCGCACTTTTTTCACGGCTTCGGCCAGACGCGAGGCGGTGCCGCTGGGAGCATCGATCTTCTTACGGTGGTGCAGTTCCACGATTTCGACGTCGTAGCCGAGGCCGAGCCGGCGCACCGCGAGCTCCACGGCCTCCGCCAAGACCTGGATCCCGAGGCTCATGTTCCCCGCCGCCAGCACGGGCACGACCTCCGAGGCTTTGTCCAACGCGCGTTTGGCCGCCGCGTCCAAATTCGTGGTCCCGGTGACGATGGCGACCCCCTGCCGAGCCGCCAGCAGCGCGAGTTGCGCCACGGCGGATGCCGTCGAGAAGTCGATTACCACCTCGGCACCGAGCAGCGAAGACGAAACGTCCGCGCTCGTGACCACGCCCAACGCGCCGAGCCCCGCGAGTTCGCCCAGATCGCGACCCAGCAATTTATCCGAGCTCGAACAAGCTGCACCGACGATTTCCAGCCCAGGACGACTTTGAGCGAGGCGCGTGATGGAAAGGCCCATGCGCCCCGATGCGCCATGCAATGCGAGCTTCACGATGCCTCGTATTCGGCCATCACGGCGCTCAGTCGCGCGCGACACTCGGCAGTTGCTTCGACCAGCGGCAAGCGCAGGCTCGGATTCATCCGACCCTTGAGCGCGAGCGCGGCCTTGACCGGCGCGGGGCTCGCCTCGGCGAACATGGCCTTGTTCACGGCGAACAACCCGACCTGCTTCTTGCCGGCGTCCAGTAAGCGCCCCGCGAGCGCGTCGTTCACCATGGCACTGAGCTGCTTCGGGTACACGTTGCTGGTCACGCTGATCACGCCGGTTGCACCCACGCTCATCATCGGCACGGTCAACGCATCGTCGCCAGAAAGGATCGAAACCGGGCGTTTTGCCCGCGCCAGCAGCTCTTGGCAGTGGAACACGTTGCCGGTAGCGTCTTTGAAACCGAGCACGTTGGGGCATGCATCAAGCAAGCGCAGCGAGCTATCCACGCTCAGCTCGACCGCGCTGCGGCCGGGGATGTTGTACAGCACGATCGGCACGTCGACCGATTTCGCGATCGCGCACACGTGCTGAAAGAGTCCTTCTTGGCTGGGCCGACTGTAGTAGGGCATCACCACCATGACCGCGTCGGCGCCTGCGTCGACGGCAGCTTTGGCGCCCTCGATGCTCTTCTTGGTGCTGTTCGAGCCCGTACCGGCCAGCACCACTGCACGCCCCTTGGCGACGCGCTTGCTGCGTACGATCAGCTCACGTTGCTCGTAGTCGGTCAGTGTAGGCACTTCACCGGTGGTGCCGCAGGGCACGAGACCCGCAACGCCACCAGCCAACTGCGCCTCCAGGTGTTTCTCGAATGCGACGAAATCGACCTCGGAACCGTCGGGCGAAAACGGGGTGACCAGCGCGGTGTATACGCCGGAAAGGCTAAGCTCTGCCATGGGCCGCTTCTTTTCCCGCGTTCTGGGCCGTAGCGCAACCATCCGGGACCGCTTTCGTGCGGCTTTGTTCGGGCAACGCGCGCAACACCACGACTTTCGCGAGGATGGCCGGGGTCGCCACAATCGGCGCAATTGACCCCGTGGTAACCCCGGGTACTATCGATCCTTCCGGTCAAGATCATGGCCTCGATTCTACCCGGTCGTCGGACCGCGATTTCACTGCCGTCCGAACGGCCCAAAGGTGCAGGCCAGCCGTGCTTGGTCATTATCTCGGGCGCCGAGATGGGTCGACGCATCGACTTGACGAACGAGGAAGTGTCGATCGGGCGCAGCGAGCAGTGCACGGTGTGCGTCAACAGTGACCTGGTGAGTCGGCGCCACGCGGTCATCAACCGCATCCTCGGGCGCTACATCGTGGTCGACCTGAAATCCACCAACGGCACGTTCGTCAACGATCAACGGATCGAGCGGGCCGAGCTCAAGGACGGCGATCTGCTGCGCACCGGCAAGACCGTGCTGAAGTACCTCGAGAACAACATCGAGCTCGAGTACATGCAACACATCCTGAGCTTGGCCGCGCTCGATTCGCTGACCGGGCTGTACAACAAACGCCACTTCGACGAAGTGTTCGGCAAAGAGGTGGCGCGCGCGGAGCAAAGCCAACTGCCGCTCAGTTTGATCGTGCTCGACGTCGACCATTTCAAAAAGATCAACGATAACTTTGGCCATCCCGCGGGCGATGCGGTGCTGAAGCACGTGGCGTCCGTGGTCAAGAGTCAGATCCGGCCGAGCGACACGCTGTGTCGCGTTGGCGGCGAGGAGCTCGCGCTGGTGTTACCGCAGACGGCGCTCGCGTTGGCGACGCAAGCGGCCGAGTTGATTCGAGTGGCGGTCGACGACACCGCCTGCGACGTCGAGGGCACGATCATTCCTGCCACGCTGAGCCTCGGAGTTGCGCAGCTCGGGCCTGGTGAAGTGCCCGAAGGGCTATATCGGCGCGCTGACGAGCGGCTCTATGCCGCCAAGCACAGCGGCCGCAATCGCGTGTGCTGAGTCGCTAGCGCTCAGCGGGTGAAGGATTCAATCAGATCGGCCAGCCCCGGATGGCGCTGGCTCAGCTCGGTCCGCGACGGCATGTCGAAGTCGGCGAAGTCGAAGCCCGGCGCGACCGTGCAGCCGCACAGCGCGAAACCGTCGCCGATCACCCGAGCCGCCTGCAAGGTGCCCGCGAGCACCACCCATTGCGGGCATTCGCCGTGCAGTAAATTCGGACCGAGCTCGACGCGCTGATGGAGCCCGGCGCGGTCGATGGTGTGAAGCTCCAGGGTGCCGCCCAAATAGTGGTGCCAAACCTCGTCGCTGAGCACGCTGTGAAAAGCCGAGAACTCACCCGCGCGCAGCAGGAAGTAGATGGCAGTGGAGGCGGAGCGCGAGACGGCCGCAAATGGCGCGTTGACGCTGGCAGGGGCGCGAAAGGTCTCGCGAAAGAAGCCTCCCTCGGGGTGCGGGATCAGGCCGAGCGCCTTGATCACTTGCTGATCGCTGAGCGAGTTCACGCGATCGCGCGCTTGTTCGAGACGATTCCGGGTCGCGTGTAACGCAGGCCTGGCCCTGGCCTGGCGCTCAGACATTTGGCGCTCAACGCGGCCGCAAACCGGGTACGTGCTGGCTCGGGCAGTCGCGCGAGACAACTGCTCGCAAACTCTGCGTCGGCTTGGCAGCGAGCCAAAAGGCGGGCCACGCGCGGGCCGTGGATCCGGCGGCAGTCCGGGCAGATCCCGTTGTCCAGCAAGGAAAGCCGGCTACAGCAGCGGCACGTTTCGGGGGCGGGCATGGGCGAGCCTTAGCGGAGCCGGGTAGGCACGGCCAAGTTCTGACCGGTCGCATCGGGAAAAGGTCGGCGCGATGGCGGAAATTGTCTACCGCCCTGAGCCAAATCCGCTAGCTTCGGCCGATGGCACACGACGACGACCACGACCATGTTCATGACGAAAATTGCGACCATGAGCACGGTGACGATGAATTCGCTGGCGAGCTCGAGGAGTTCCTCGGTGAGTTCCAAGACCTCCTCGAGAGCGACCCCGAAGCCGCCCTGGAGCTCGTGGACAGCGTCGACGAATCGTTCGCCGCGCACCCGATGATTCGCATCGCCCACGCCCACGCCATCTGGATGACCAAGGGCGCCGCCGAGGCGCGCAGCGAACTCGAGACCTTGGTCGCCGCCGAGCCTGACTTTTCGGACGCGCACTACGCACTAGCGGACGTGTACGGCGAGCTGAAAGAAGACGCGCTGCGGAAAACGCACTTCGTGCGCGTGCACGAGCTCGACGAAAAGGACGACGCAGAGTCCGGGTTCGACATCAGCGAATTCAAAGAGCTGATCCTGAAGGACGCCAAGGCCGCGATCCACGCGCTACCCTCGCCCTACGGAGAGCGCCTGAAAGACGTGCCCGTGGAGCTCGAGCCTCGGCCCAGCCGGGAGCGCGCCAAGGAGGGCTTCGATCCGCGCACGCTGGCGCTGTTCGAGTCACCGTCGCCGGCGGCGCCGGCCAGCGAAGAGCCCGCGGCCCCCAGCCGCATCGTGCTCTATACCGCGAATTTGCCGGCCGAATTCGAGGACGAAGACGAGCTCGCCTCGGAAATCGAGCTCATTATCTTGCGCGAGGTCGGCGACTACTACTCGCTCAGCGACGAAGAGCTCGACCGTCTCGGCCTGGAATGATCCCGGGCTAGCGAAAGGAAAGCGAGCGCGGCTCGCGTCGGCGCGAAGGCGCGCGGCGTGAGCGCGCCCACGCTGCGCGGCGCGCCGAAATGCTCGAGGCGCAGCACGCGCAGCGTGCCCGCCTCTCGCTCGCGCTGGACCGAGAAGCGCGGCACGATCGCGACTCCGAAGCCGAGCTCGGCAAAGCGCTTCAAGACCTCCACGCTGCTCATCTCCATCGCTAGCTCGAGCTTCAGCTTTTCGGCGGCAAACGCCAAGTCGACCAGGGCCCGCGAACTGGTCGTGCGGTCGAGCAACAAGAGTGGGTGCTTTGCCAGTTCGCGAACGCCAACCTGCTTTCGCTTGGCCTTGGCCAGCGCGTGCGCGGGCGAGCACACGGCCACGTCCTCTTGCGGCGCGAGCTCGACGCAATCGAGCCGTTCGCGCAGCGTGCGACCCGAGAGCGCGAGCGAACTGGGCAGCGGCAAGCTGACGATGCCCAGGTCGACCTGCCCCTCCGAGACGCGTTCGGCGATCACTGGCGAAGGGCGATTGTCGATGCGCAGCTCGACCTTCGGGTAGCGTTCGCGGAAAGCAGCGAACACGGGCGGCAAAAAGTAACAGGCCAAGGTGTCGCTACTGCCGAGCACCAACTCGCCCGAGTCGAGGGCGCTGAGCCCGGCGAGCTCGCTCTCGGCGAGCGCCATCTCTTCGAAGATGCGCGTGGCGCGCGCGAGCAGCGCACGCCCCGCGTCGGTCAGACGCGGCCGGTGACCGTCGCGTGAGAACAGCCTTTGCCCCAGCTCGCGCTCCAGCAAAAGCACCGCCTGGCTCACGGAAGATTGTGTTTTCCCGAGTTGTTTTGCGGCCTTGGAGAAACCGCCCGCAGTCGCCACCGCGCTGAAAGCGGCCAGCCGTGCGCTGTCCAAGATCATCGTCATTGCTTATCGATTGTATCATTTTCTATTGGATTGCATAATGCGGGGGCCGGGCCAATGCTCCGCCCATGATCGTCATCCCGGGTCGCGCAGCGTTGTCGGCAGGGCGTTTGGCCAAGCGCCTCAGCAAAATCCAAAGCCAAAACCCGGGGCTGACCGCGCTCCGCGCGCGCTTCGTGCATTTCGTGGACCTCGCCTGTGCCGAGCTGTCGACGGACGAGCAGCTGCTGCTCGAGCGTCTGCTCGATTACGGGCCGCGCGATGTGCACGCGGCGCTTTCGGGCGCACACTATTTCGTCGTCCCGCGCCTGGGCACGATTTCACCGTGGGCATCCAAGGCCACCGACATCGCCAAGATCTGCGGGCTGCCCCAAGTGCGGCGCGTGGAGCGCGGCGTCGAGTACATCGTGCAGGGTTCGATCGAGGACGAGGCCGCCCTGCTCCGGACTTTGCACGATCGCATGACCGAGTCGGTGCTTCGGAGCGAGGCTGAAGCGAGCCAGCTGTTTGCGCGCGCGGAACCCAAGCCGATGCGCAGCATCGACGTGCTGGGCCAGGGCCGGAGCGCGATCGAAGAAGCGAACCTCAGCCTGGGCTTGGCCCTGGCGAGCGACGAGATCGAGTACCTGGAGCAAAGCTACCGCGCGCTGTCGCGCAACCCCAGCGATGTCGAACTGATGATGTTCGCGCAGGCCAACAGCGAGCATTGTCGGCACAAGATCTTCAACGCAGACTTCGTGATCGACGGTGAAAAACAGCCATTTTCGCTGTTCAAGATGATCCGTCACAGCACCGAGCAGAGCCCCGGGGGCGTGCTCTCGGCGTACCACGACAACGCAGCGGTGATCGAAGGTCACAGCGCTCCTCGCTTCTTCCCCAATCCGGACGGGGGCGTGTATCGGGGCAATGAAGAAGAGCAGCACATTTTGCTCAAGGTCGAGACGCACAATCATCCGACCGCGATCTCACCGCATCCAGGTGCCGCCACCGGCTCGGGTGGAGAAATCCGCGACGAAGGGGCCACGGGTCGCGGCTCGAAGCCCAAGGCCGGCCTGACCGGCTTCTCGGTCTCCAACCTGCGCCTACCAGGCGCACTGAAGCCTTGGGAAACCGCATACGGCAAGCCCGCGCGCATCGCCTCCGCGCTGGACATCATGTTGGAAGGGCCGATCGGCGGCGCCGCATTCAACAACGAGTTCGGGCGCCCCAACTTGACCGGCTACTTTCGCACGCTCGAGCTCGAGGCCCCGGGGCCCGCGGGTCGCGAGGTGCGCGGCTACCACAAGCCGGTCATGCTCGCGGGCGGCTTCGGTCACATCCGCGCCGATCATATCAAAAAGGGCATCATTCCCGCTGGCGCCGCGATCCTCGTGCTGGGCGGGCCGGCGATGTTGATCGGCTTGGGGGGCGGCGCCGCGTCGTCCGTGAGCTCCGGCGCTTCGCACGAAGATTTGGATTTCGCCTCGGTGCAACGCGACAACGCGGAGATGCAGCGCCGCTGCCAGGAAGTGATCGATCGTGCCTGGCAGCTGGGCAGCGATAACCCGATCGTGTCGATTCACGACGTCGGCGCCGGTGGACTGTCGAACGCATTGCCGGAGCTGGTCAACGACAGCGGCCGCGGCGCGCGCTTCGAGCTGCGTAAAATTCCCAACGATGAACCGAGCATGTCGCCGCTCGAGCTCTGGTGCAATGAGTCGCAAGAGCGCTACGTGCTCGCGATTTTGCCGGAGAACCTGGCGCGCTTCGAGGCGTTGTGCGCGCGCGAGCGTTGCCCATACGCCGTCCTCGGGCACGCGACCGACGACGGCGTGCTCACGGTCGACGATCAGCACTTCGGCAATCAGCCGATTGCTTTGCCGCTGCAGGTGTTGCTGGGCAAACCACCCAAGATGACGCGCACCGTCGAGACCGGCCATTTCAGCCCCGAAGGCGACGATCTGACCGGCATCGAGCTGAGCGAAGCCGCGCGCCGTGTGCTCTCGCTGCCGACCGTGGCGGACAAAACCTTCTTGATCACGATCGGTGATCGCACGGTGACCGGGCTCGTGGCGCGCGATCAAATGGTCGGCCCTTGGCAAGTGCCGTGCGCGGACGTGGCCGTCACTGCCACGAGCTACGAGGGCTACACGGGCGAAGCAATGGCCGTGGGTGAGCGCACGCCGCTCGCTCTACTGAACGCGGCCGCCTCCGCGCGCATGGCCGTGGGCGAAGCCTTGACCAACATCGCTGCTGCACCCATCGCGCAGCTGTCGGACATCAAGCTGTCGGCGAACTGGATGGCTCCTGCGGGGCACCCCGGGGAAGACGCGAGGCTGTACGAGGCCGTGCGCGCGGTCGGTAGTGAGCTGTGCCCGGCACTCGGCATCGCCATCCCGGTCGGCAAAGACTCGATGTCGATGCGCACGGTCTGGGAAGAGGACGGCGTGAAGAAGAGCGTCACCGCGCCGCTATCATTGATCGTGAGCGCGTTCGCCAAGGTGAGCGACGTGCGGCGCGTGCTCACTCCGGAGCTGCGTCGGGACGTGCCCGATAGCCAGCTGCTGCTGGTGGATCTGGGGTTCGGGCGCTGCCGCCTGGGTGGTTCGGCGCTATTTCAGGTCTATTCTCGAGTCGGGCAAACCCCGCCGGACCTCGACCAACCGGCCCTTTTGGCAGGTTTTTTCGCGGCCATCCAAGAGCTGTCGGCAGGAGGTTATCTGCTCGCTTATCACGATCGCTCGGACGGAGGCCTGTTCGCCAGCTTGTGCGAGATGGCCTTCGCCGGGGGTACCGGTCTGGCGATCGATCTCACGGCCCTCCACGGCGATGCGCTTGCGCTGCTCTTCAATGAAGAGCTGGGTGCGGTACTGCAAGTGCGACGTGGCGAGCTCGCGGCCATCCGAGAGTGCTTCGCGCGACACGGACTCGACGCTGCAGTGCACGAAGTGGGCCGGCGAGCGGCTGGGAACCGCGTACGCATCGTGCGCGGCGACCAGGTCCTGTTCGATCAGGACCGCGCCGCGCTGCGCGCGCTCTGGTCCGAAACCACACATACCATGCAACGGCTGCGCGATGACCCGAGCTGTGCCGACGAGGAGCACGAAGCACGCCTGAATTTGGCGGATCCCGGGCTATCGGTCGCGCTCGCCTTCGATCCCGCGGAAGACATCGTGCGCAGCTTGATACGCGGACCTGGCGCGCGACCGCGCGTTGCCATCTTGCGCGAGCAAGGCGTCAATGGCCAGGTCGAGATGGCCGCCGCCTTCGACCGCGCGGGCTTCGACGCGGTCGACGTGCACATGAGCGACATCTTGAGCGGCAGGATCGGCCTGTCCGAGTTCCGCGGGCTCGCGGCCTGCGGCGGCTTCTCCTACGGCGATGTGCTCGGCGCGGGCGAAGGCTGGGCCAAGTCGATTTTGTTCAACCCGCGGGCGCGCAGCGAATTCGCGGCCTTCTTCGCGCGACCGGACGCTTTCGCGTTGGGCGTGTGCAACGGCTGCCAGATGCTCTCCAATCTGCGCGAGCTGGTGCCCGGCGCCGAGCTCTGGCCGCGCTTCGTGCGCAATCGTTCGGAACAATTCGAAGCGCGCGTGTGCCTGGTCGAGATCACGGACAGCCCGTCGATCTTGCTGCGCGGAATGGCAGGCTCGCGGCTGCCAATCGCGGTAGCACACGGCGAAGGACGCGCCGAGTTCGGAGACGACGCGGCGCGTGAAGCGCTCGACGCGAGCGGCCTGGTAGGAGCTCGCTATGTCGATCACTTCGGACAGGTCACCTCGCACTACCCCGAGAACCCCAACGGTTCGCCGAACGGCATCACCGGGCTGTGCAACGCAGACGGGCGAGTGACGCTGCTCATGCCGCACCCCGAGCGCGTATTCCGCAGCGTTCAGTACTCCTGGCGGCCGCGCGAATGGGCGGAAGATGCGCCCTGGCTGCGACTTTTTCGCAACGCGCGAGCCTGGGTCGAAGGGCACTGAATATTCCGCTGGCGCGGCTCGTCGAAGCTGCGCCTTCCGCGTCTCCCGCGCATTTCTAGGCCGAGTCGCGCTATGACTGCTCGGCCCCTCCCCATGCAGTGCCCGTCCCGTTTCGCCGTGTTCGGCTCGCTGACCCTCGCGCTCGTGCTCTTGGCGTTGCCCGACGTTTCGGCCGCGGAGCAGGCGCGCAGCAAGCACCGTGAACGCAAGGCGTGTCCCACGCAAAAACCGCAGCCGTTCTTGATCCGTTCGAACTTCGTCAAGCACGGAGCCTTGAACCCTGCAGCTCACGAACAGGCGCTGCGCTACCGCGCCGAACAGTACGGCTACGTCGAGGGGCTCGGCCTCGAGCGCTACAACAAGCAGAAAGCATATGCCAGCGCGGTCAGCGTGCGTTTCATGGGCCTGCCTGTGCAGATCCACAAAAAAGTGGCCCCCGCCTTACGCTGCGTCGAGCGCTACCTCGAGCGCACCTGCACGGGCGCGAATGAGCGCTACACGCCGCGCGCGGTGGGTGGCTTCCGCCAAGCCAACACCTACCGCGGCGGAGAGGCCTCCAACCACCTGTTCGGCATCGCGCTCGATATCGATCCCAATCGCAACCCGTGCTGCGGCTGCGTCGCACCCTGGCGCGACCATCCAGCCTGCCGGAGCTCCCACGAGACCGTGTTCGAGCGAACGGCGCTGCCGCGCTGCTGGATCGATGGCTTCGAGCGCTTCGGCTTTTACTGGCTCGGCCGAGACCCCGAACTTCGGGATACGATGCACTTCGAATTCCTCGGCAATCCCGAGCTGTTAGCGCCCTAACTCGCCTTTTGGTCCCGCCGCCGTCCCCCCATAAATACACGACCGAGCCCACGGGACAGAATAGTCATTTCACGAACGGCCCACTGGCCGCACGTGGTGGCGGGGCTCACCGCTTCAGGAAGCTGGCGGCGAAGTAGCCGTCGGTGCCGAATTGGCTCGGACCGATCCGAAACGCGCTCGGCGCTTGCTCGGCGGACCACAACCCTTGCAGCTCGGGGCAGTCGAACTGGGCAGGCTCGAGGATGTCCTGCACGCGCTGAACCAGTGCCTCACACTCCGCTTCGAGCACGCTGCACACCGCAAACACCAAACGGCCGCCGCTGCGCACGCGTGTCGCCGCAGAGCGAACGATGCTTTCGGCAAGCGCCGACAAGCGCGCGGGATCTTCGGGCAAGAGGCGCGCTGCGATTTCGGGGCGACGGCGCAGCGTGCCGCTTCCGGTGCATGGCGCATCGACCAACACGCGGTCGAAATCCGCCGGCACGTCCCCCACGCCGACGGTCCAATCGACCGCACGCAGCTCGGGTAAGTCCAGTTGCAGGCGATCGTATTCGGACGACAACGCCTCGAGCTTCCGCGGATAAACGTCGGTTGCCCAGACTGCGCCGCTGCTCCCGACTTGCTCGCTGAGCAGCGTGGTCTTTTGGCCGCGCCCCGCGCAAGCATCCAGAATGCGCTCGCCCGAGCGCGCGCCGAGCGCGAGCGCAATCGCCTGCGCGCCTTCCTCTTGGACCACGAACGAGCCTTCCGCGTAGCCTTCGCGCTTGCGCGGATCACCGGCACCGGAAACCAGCCGCGCGCGCGGCGAAGCGCGACCGACTGCGCTGCTTTCGAGCCAGGCGGGCAAGGCTCGACCGGAGACCAAGCGCAGGCCGACCACCTTCTCCGACTGCGGCACGATCAACGCTTCCGCTTCGGCTTTCCCGACCGAAGCCACCAGCGCCTCGAGCAGCCAGGGCGCGATGTTCTGCTGGGCCGCGTCCGCAAAGGCCAGCTTCTCGCCGCGTGCCACCTTGCGCAGGACGGCATTGGCGAAGCCTGCCACTTGTTTGCCGCGCGCGGCGCGCACGCCGTTCACCGCGGCGTTCACGGCCGCGAACGCCGGGATGCGATCGAGCGACAACAGTTGGTAAGCCGCGACCAGCAGCTCGGCCTTGACGACCACATCCTTCAGACCCCGGGCTGCGAGCGGCGTGAGCCGCGCCTCGAGCGCGCTCTTCACGCGCAGCGTGCCGTAGAAGAGCTCGGTCGCCAGGGCTCGGTCGCGCTCTTCCAAGCCCTGACTTCGTTCGAGCTCCGTGGACAGCGCGGCCGCTCCGTAAGCGTCGTCACGCAGCACGCGAATCAGCGCCTGCACCGCCACGCCGCGGGCGCTCGCGCCCGGCACGTGCGGCGGCGCGTCTGCCGAAGAATCAGTCACGAGCTCAGCCTCTCGGGCCCTTGGCCGCTTGCGCGTTGGCGTCCCAACGCTTTTCCAGATCGTTTTTGAATGCGAGCAAGGTGAGCCCTACCAAAATGGCCATGCCAACCACGTGCGCCAGCTCACGCATGCGCATCGGCAAGGGGCGGCGTAGCACACCTTCGATCACGAAGAACAACAGATGACCGCCGTCCAGCACCGGGATCGGCAGCAAGTTGAACAAGCCGAGGTTGATGCTGATCAGCGCCATCACCCAGATGAAGTGATCGGCGCCCTTGCGCCCTTCTTCACCTGCCACTTCGTAGATCGTGATCGGACCCGAGAGCGCCTTCAGGCTGATTCGGCCTTCGATCAGGCGCACCAGGCTGACCATCACGAAATGCGTCACGTCCGCGGTCTCTTCGATGGCTTTGGTCAGCGCGTAGCGGATGGGAGCCGAGTGCTCGACGCTATCTTCCGGCGCGAGCGGCACCCAATCTTGGATTTGCAGCACGTAGCGCGAAAAAGACTGACCGTGGTCGTCGGTGAAGTCTTCACGGCGAACCTGAAAGGTCCCCGAACGAACGACGCCGTCACGAGCGGCCTGATAGTCGATGCGGTGCGGTCGATCCGGCTGCGCCAACACCCGTTCGCGAAACGTCGACCAAGCCGCAACGGGCTCGCCGTCGAGCTTGAGCACTTTGTCGCCCGGGCGCAGACCGGCCTTGTAGAAGTAGCTGTCTTCCGGGACGACCGCTGCGTACAAATCCGCGAGCTCGAGACCGGTGCGTTCGAGCAGCGTGGTTCCCGCGGCATCCGGAGTGAGCGCGACGACGCCCGCCTCGAACACCGCGACGTCCGCCAACCCGCCCAGCGCGTTCGGCACGGAGATCGGACGCAGGTAGGTGATGGGCATCGTCTCTCCGGCGTTGTCACCGAAGGCTTGGTTCAAGTCCATGAAGCGCCGAACGGGCACGCCACCGACGTTGGTCACGATGTCGAACGTGCGCAGCCCCGCGCGATACGCCGGGGATTCGGCGTTCGGCACGCCGATCACGGCCGCGGGCGCGCTGGTTTCGATGCCCACGCTGCCCACGCGATCGGTGATGTCGAGCTCGCGACGCTCGATCTTTTCTTCACTCGTGACTTCGACGTCGACGTGACGATTGTCGCGGAAGACCTTGAAGTGCAGGAGCTCGCCCGGACTCTTGGCGATGATGCGCTTCACCTCGTCGAAGGTGGCCACCTCTTCGCCGTTGACCGACATGATGCGATCGCCCGGCATCAGCTTACCGTCCGCCGGGTGCCCAGGCAGCACCACGCCCACCGTTGGGGGCAGGAACGGGCCGTCGCCGACGAACACCGCGAAATAAAGCAACACCGGAAAGATGAGGTTCATCGCCGGCCCGGCGAGTACGATCACGATGCGCTTGTAGAGCGGCAGTGACTCGAAGGTGCGCTTGCGATCCTCCGGCAGCACCACGTCGCTCTTGGCTGCCTCCAGCATGCGCACGTAGCCGCCCAACGGAATCAGCGACACGCAATATTCCGTCTCGCGTCCGCGTAACCTCAACACCTTCGGCCCGAAACCCAGGCTGAAGGTAAGCA
>Ga0247783_1000286_pt1 | contig 15287 bp, 25 predicted proteins | sample UWRJL064202C5_FD_179911 | JGI IMG/M metagenome (GOLD analysis project Ga0247783, IMG submission 179911) | Plant litter microbial communities from Arlington Agricultural Research Station in Wisconsin, United States - UWRJ-L064-202C-5 | ecosystem: Environmental > Terrestrial > Plant litter >...
CGATGCTCCGGCGGCAGGTAGCGGTAGATGTATTTCTGCTGCCGGTCGATGGACGCCGTCTCGTCCATGATCCAGCACCAGACGTTGCGGCCGGCGTTGGTGACCATCTCGCGGCCGGAGCCGTGCAGGGCGTGCGGCGAGGTCAGCACGGGGCCGGGCTGGGCCGTGTAGAGCGATTCGACGGCGAACTTCGCGGCCGGCTCGGTCTTGCTCGCCCGCTTGCCGCCCAGCAGCAGGATGTCCCGGGCCGGCGGGAAGGTTTCTCCGTCGTGGGTGAAGGTGCCTGCCCACAGCTCCCGCAGCACGCGCCAGTGGGGGAAGAATTCTGCTTCGGTGCCGTCGGGCCGCGGCACCCGGACCGTTTCCCAACCGTAGCGCAGCGGATCCTGGTCCGCCTGGGCGATCCGGTGCGAGCGCCGGGCCAGCCAGCCGTTGACCTCCTCAGTCCCGCCCAGCGCCGACACCAGCCGCGCCCGGTCCGCCGCCCCCACGGGCAGCGGAATCATCGGGTGGTCGGTGAGGGACGGAGAGATCACGGCCTCAATTTCTGATACTCCACCGACTTGGCCACCATGCCGGCCATCCATTCGGGCAGCTTGGCCTCGCCCAGTTCGGCGGCGTTCTCGAGTTGGTCCACGCTGAACACGCGCAGGGGGGATTTGATACGCCCATGCGCGATGCAGGGCAGCACACCGTGGATTCTGGCCCGCACCTTTCCGTCCTTGGTTTCGTGGAAGACATGCACCGTGCATTCCCGGCCGAGAATATCCACAAGGTTGAACGACTGGACTTCGCGTTCGGAGAAGCAACGTCCCATCATGCCTTCCACGAACAACCTCAGTTTCGAGTATTTGCTGAAGGCCAGCTTCACCTGTTCATAGATCCACCACGGATCTGGCCGTCCGCAGGAGGACAGTTCAAACTGAATGATTACCTTGCGCGCCGGATCCGTGCCCCCGTGCAGCTGCGTTCCGATGTCGAACAATCCGACTATCACCGCATCCCTTACTCCCGGCTCCGGGATGTCCTCATCGCCGTACGCGCGTCCCACCATTATCTTCGCTTCCTTCATTGTATTTTGGTCTGTTGTTTCGGGTTCATGCCACCCGGGCATAGATTGCGACGGGGATCATATCCGGGGCACCGGGATGTCGTGCAGGTGGCTGCCGAAGACGAGATAGACCAGCCACAGAATCACCGCGACGACCACGAATGCGTTCAAAATGGACTTAATTTTCCCGTCCATCGGGATGTACGTGTTGACGAGCCACAGGAGGATTCCGATGACTATCAGCGTTACTACGACCGAGATCATTTTGTTCCTTTGGTTGATGGTTGCTTGTTGGCTCTCAGAGCTTCATCCCGTCCGCCGTCGGCTCGATCTTCGTGTTGCTGGGGTTTTTGGAGTTCGGGTAGGGGTTCTCGACGCTGCCCGGCTCCTTCTCGTTGATGCGCTTCAGGTCCATGCCGAGCCACATCACGCCCTCCTGGAACTTCGTGATGGCGAGCGCCCGCTCGCGGCTGGGCGGCAGGGCCTTCAGGCGTTGGATGATGGCGTCGGTATCAACGCGCAGTTGTTTGTCTCCGATGATTTCTTCGCTGGTGCTCATTTTGTTATGGTGTGCCAATGGTCTGTTAATGCCCATCCGCTCCGCCCGCTTTCTTGCCCGCAACTTGCGGACGGCGGCCTGCGTCTGCTCGGCCCATTTCTTGTACGCTTCCGGATTCAACCAGGCCTCCTCCTCCCGGAGGCGGCCCCGTCGCCGGTAGTAGAACCCGAACCGAAAGCCGTCCGCGCGGACCTCGCCGCGCTTGCGGCGGGTGATGTTCATGGTCATGGCAGGTGCTTGTATTCCGCTATCGGGTAGAAACCGCTGCGGCCCGGGCCGGCGTTGACGTGGGCCGTTCCCTTGATGGTCCGCAGGCGGTAGTGGTGAACCGTCTCACCCGGACTCGGCACGTCGCTGGGCAGATCCAGCGCGTCCCACTTGCCGCCCTTCTCCACGACCCGGAGATTCTTCGGGCTGTGTTTCAGCATCAGGCGTTGGCCCTTGGCGGGGCCGTCGAGGAAGGTGGTCATGCGCCCCCCTTTGCCGCCTGAGCCTTCTTGAGGCGGTTGCGCCGAGCGCGTTCGGCGAGGACTTGCCGATAGTTCGGGTCGGCGCACTTCTTGAGGTAGTAGAGCCGAGCACGTTCCTTGTGCGCTGCCACAAACGCCGGGTCGTTGCGCTTCTCCAGGTAGTTGAGGTGAGCACGTTCCTGGCGCGCTTCCCGATAGATGGGGTCGTTGCGCGTTATCTCGTCGTTGACCGCGCACCGCTCAACGTTAATCCGCCGCCGCTCCAGCTTCCTGTTGTATGCCAGAAGGCAGGAGTGATAGGCGGCCAGAGACATCCTCCGTACCCCGGCATTCTTCTTGTTCCAGTCCGGATGCGTGCGCGGATCCACCGGTGGAACGAGCTTTACGACGTTTCTCATGACTCACAACGGCTCAACTCACCGAGCCCGACAGGACGGACAGGCTCAGACCCTCCTCAATCGCCCCGTTCATGTTGTCCAACGCCGCCCGCAGAAGCAGGTGGGGGTTCACCAGGTCGAACCACAGTTTGAGATCCCCGGCGGCGCTGAGCCGGTACCGCAACCGGGCGTTCACCTCGACCGGCTCGCTCCCGTCAAAGAGGGCGATCCGGAGCGTGAACATCTCCGGGACCTCCAGTTCGCCCGCCTTGGCCCGCTGCTCGTTCTGGAACGAGAATTTGACCGACCCGCTTTGCTGCCGCTGGACGCGCTGGAAGATGAGGCTGCCCTCGACTTCAAACTCGTTGATGATCTGAAGCAGGTCCGCGCCGGCCGGCATCATCACCTCGTTCAGGTTCTCTTCCAGGAACAGGGCGAATTCGGTCTGCGTCTTGGCCTTGCCGTTCACGTCCAGCCAGCGGCACCACTCCACGGAGCGACGCGGGCGAAACACGACACGGTGGGTGCAGCCACCGGGATCACTCGCGCTGTGATAATCGAGGATGGCCCGATAACACGGCCCGGTGGATTCCTGCTGAACAAAGACAGCCGTCTCCCCCATGTTGAAGGCCTTCAGGTAGCAGATGAAATCCTTCAGCTCGTTCAGCTCGACCGTCTGCCGGATTCGATCCGAATGGACGGGGGTCCATTCGGTGAGGGGTTGAGCTTCCCAACCCGCGGGCACCAGCACAACGGGTGGGCCGATGTGCGTAATCGGCGGCATGGCCGGGCTCTGGCACCGTTGGGCATGGTTGAACGCGGCCTCCAATTCGGAAGCGCACTTCGGGGCAACTGCTGCGGGCTGATTGTAATCTGGCATGGTCTTATATCGTTCGAGGTGGACTGCGGGAGGGTTCAGGCGACGGAGGCGCCGATTTGGACGGGGACGGCGGTGTTTATCGCCTCGGACGCCTTGCCGCCGGCGACGACGCCCATGCGGAAGGCAAGCTGGCGCGGATCCTCCTTGCAGAGTTCTCCGGCCGGGGTCGCGTACCAGAAGGACGCTTCGGGTTCGATGGCGGGAGCGCGCTGGACGCATTTGTCCGTCACGACGACGGCCGACTGGCCGCGCTGGGCCGCCTTGACGTTGAGGGTGATGGTCACGGTGCCGGGCTTGCCGGTTTCGTGGACGGCGGCGACGACCTGCCGCAGTTGCTCGCTGGCCTGGGCCAGCAGACGGCCGCCGCGGTGACGTTGGAGGGTGCTCAGGAACAGATTGTCCTGCGTGGGCTCTTCGGTGGTGGTGTTCATGTTATTTCGGGGGTGGTTTCATGTTGAAGCGGTTGTTGCGCCCGCACCGGGCGCAATAGCAGCGGGAGTATTCCACGACGGCCTCGGCCGAGCGCCAGTCTTGCGGCGCTGGCAGAACTCCCTGCTGGGCGCGGCAGGTCCATTCGTGACTCCCCAGCAGGACGCAGTGGAACCAGATGGAGAGGCGCCGCTTCACTTTGGCACCGGTGGTCAGTTCAGGCGGCGAAGGCATGTTCGTCTCCTTTCTTCATTTCCGGTTCGGCCGTGACCGCACGCCGCTTTTGTCTGCCCTTCTGCTGTTCGGCAAAGAGCGCGAGCGCGAGGCATCTGGGGCAGCCCGGGGGCTGGTCCGCAGGACGCCGCAGGTCGAAGACGACGATCTGCTCATGATCCAGCCGGCCGTCCCTGGGCCAGATGAAGGCCCCGGCATACTGCCCGCCCAGGAGCGCCTTCATCCGGGCCTTGGTACTGTCTCCGTTCCTCAACATGCACCGCGCGCAGATCGCCGCACGCTTCGGCCCTACCGGCATGAGGAGCAGGCCCTGCTTCTTGCACTTCGTGCAGGGACCATTCAGTTGGCTGCAATCTATGAGTTTCATGGCTGTTCCCTTCCCCAGTTGTCATCTTCGTCCGCGATTTGTGCTTCTGGCCGCCGCTCCGGCGCCGGCCCCCGGCTGGCCGTGAAGGCGTCGATGTAGCGCATCCACTGGTTGACGCGCACCAGTGCGGCGCTGACGCCGCTCGGCCCGTTGCGCTGTTTGGCCACCAGGATGTTTTGGCGCTTCAGATGGTCGCTCCACGGTCCGTCCGGCCCATCGGTGCGCGAGCGCCAGGCGGCCGGTACGTCTTCCAGCGAGGGGGCGTCCAAGAAGGTGAGCATCTTTTGGCTCAGGGGCTCGTCCGGCTTGTCGATGGCCTTCTGCATCGGCACGTCGTACAGGAACATGACCACGTCGGCGTCCTGCTCGATCTGGCCGCAGTCCTTCAGGTCTGAGAGCACCGGCTGCCGGGCCCGGTTGTCGGCGTTCTCGATGTTCCGGTTCATCTGCGCGAGCAAGATGATCGGAACCTTCAGTTCCTTCTTGAGCCGCAGAAACTCCATCGAAATCTCCGCGAGTTCCCCCGCCCGGTTGGTTTCGGTGTACCGGCGGCCGGCGTGGCCCCGGATGAGCTGGATGTAATCCACCACGAAGAGCCGGCACCCGCGTTCGCGGTGCCACTGGCGCATCCGCAGGCTCAGTTGCTCGATGGTGGGGCTGGGCCGGTCGTCGATGTTGAGCAGTCCCCGCTTGGCAGCCCCGCGCAGCGTCTCCACGGCCGCCAGCACCCCGGGCATGTCGGCGTTCACGAAGAACCCGTTCCTATATTTCTGCATCTGGGCCCGGCCGAGGGAGAACACCATGCGTTCGAGGAGCGCGTCCTGGCTCATTTCGAGCGAGAACACCCCGACCGGGATTTTATGAGACAGGGCCCAGTGCTCCGCGATCTGGACCCCCAACATCGTCTTGCCGCCGCCGGGACGGCCCGCAATCACGATGTATTCCTCGGGCTTGAGCCCGCAGAGGATGTTGTCGAGGTAGTTGAAGCCGGTGCCCGGCCCGAGCATCTGTTTACGCCCGTGTTTGATGTCCTCCAGCCGGGTCAGGACCTTCTCCAGCGATTCCTCGATGGTGGCGAGCTTGCCCTTGTTCTCGCCCGCGAGCGCCAGCACCGCCGCGGTGTGTTCGTTCAGCAGCACCTCCGCGCCTTCCGTCAGGGCTTCCCGTACCCGGGCGCTCGTCTGCGCCGTGGCGGCCAGCAGTCGGCGCCGCAGGTGGCAGTCCTCCACGTCTTCGAGGAAGTAGGCGAGGTTCGAGCCCGAGGGCGACATGTCCTCCAGGCTGGCGATGTAGGCGAGCCCGCCGGCTTCGTCCAGCAGCCCCTCGCGGTCCAACTGGGCCTTCAGGCTGAGCAGTTCCGGCCAGCGCGGCGGCGTGTGGGCGGCCATTTTGGCGATCACCTGCCAGAGCGTCCGGTGGCGCAGGTCGTAGAACGCCTCGCCCAGGGCCCCGAGCCGTTCGAGCGCGGCGGGGACGACCTCGGCGGGCGCGATCAGGCAGCAGGCCAGCACCCCCTGCTCGCCGGGAATCGAATGCGGAGGCAGAACCTCCGTGCCTACGTCACCGGGGCTTCGTCGCGGCGGACGTGAACGCCGCCGCGCATCTGGACCTCCACCCGGCGGCCCCGCGGGCTGCGGAGGTACACCCGATGCACGCCCTTCGGATCCGTGGCTTGTTCCCAGCGCCACGGCGGTTTCCCACCGTTCCGTGTCTTCACCCGGGCCGCCAGTGTCCGGAGGCGGACCCGCCGCCACTCGCTCATGTTCGGGATGCTCGCTCATTTTCGCGGTTTTCTCAACCTTTCCGAATTTTCAGCTCCAAGGCCTCGACCTCCGCCCGGAGGTTCGCGGCTTCTTGCTTCAGGTCCGGATCCTTCGCCAGATCCGCGTCAAAGGCCGCTCCGCCACGGTTGGCGGGGTGCTCAAGCAGCTTCTTCCGGCACTCTTCGAGCCGTGTTTTCACGGCCCAGACGGTTTCCCGGACCCCATTGGCCTCCACTCCCAGCGCCTTCGGGTGCTTGGCCAGCCAGTCTTGAACGAACTTCCGGGCCAGAGCGGCCTTCCAGTCCGCCGGCCACGGGGCCCGGCTTTCGTCCTTGCGCCATGCCAGCCAACTGGCGGTCCAGACCTCGGGAATTTTCGGGGGAACACCCCGGGCCAGATCCCCGGGAAACACCCGGCCGAACGCATGCACTTCCTCGTCGCTGGGCACGCTCACGCCGACCCCGAAATCCGCAGGTTCTCCGGTCGGCCGGGCGGGCTCCGCAGGGGGCGCAGCCCCCAATGGGGATTCACTGGGGGTTCTCTTCTGGGGATTAGGGTGCAGATTCTGCACCCCTGTTTCGGCAGATTCTGCACCTCCCCCCTGCGGATTCTGCACCCCTCCCAAAGGGTACTGTACCCTTTGGCGCAGGACCTGCGGATTCTGCACCACCTGCATATCCCGCAGGTCCGGCAGATCCTGCACCCCCTGCGGATTCTGCACCCCTGAATCCGGGCTGATGGGCAGGCGGGGGAAGACGCGGTACATGGGCGGCTGGGAGAAGGTCGAGCGGCGGACGATTTTCAGCAGCCCGCGCTGGCGCAGGATGCCCAGCGCCTCCCGGACGGTCCGCTCCCCGAGCTTGGTGTCCTTGCACAGGCTGATGACGCCCGGGAAGCAGACCCCCGCCGAGTCGGCCCGGTCGGCGAGGCGGACCAGCACCAGTGTTTGCGCGGGGGAAAGTCCGTCTTCGGCCTCCCAGACCTGCCGGATGTGAATGTTGCTCAAGGTCAAGCGATCTGGGGGTTCTACCAGCGGCCTTTTCCGCGTGGATAACGCACAGGACTGCCCTCCGGTTGGTCCGGACGGCCCAAGAAACGCCACATGGCGCTGTCTTCGATGGGTTCGGCGAGGATTTCCATGCCCCGGACGAACCGGCCGGCATCGCGCACGCGCACCAGCCGCCACAGCTCGCGGTTGGTGAGGTCTTCGCCCGGCGGGACGCAGGCGATCAGCCGCGTGTTGGAGAGCCGCGCCTGCGCGACGATCAGGGGGGCAGGCGCGGTTTTTTTCTGCGGGAGGTCATCCGGTGCCTTTTCGCCGTTCTGAACGCCCAGTGAGGCAGCCATCGCTTCCACGGCCGCGTCGGACCAAACGACCACGCCATTTTGGCGGGTCCACTTTTGGCCCAAGTCGTCGGGGTGGGCGACGCGCAGGTGCCGGAAGTACGAACGGGGCAAACCGAAGCGTTCGGACAGGTGAACCTCGGTGTGTGGGAAGAGTTCGGGCTCACTCATGGGCGGATCCTCCCTCAGGCAGTGTCAGAAATTTCGCGGGGTCCTGAACCATTGGGTTCGGCGGCCCGCCGGCCGGCGCGACCCCCCCCCCCCCGGTCTCGAAAGGGGCGGCGGCGGGTGTATCACGGGGCGTCTCCGGGCCGGCGGACAGGGCGAATTGCTGGGGTTTCGGTCCATCCCCACCTGATTCGGAGTCAGGCGGCGGCGATCCGGCCAGCACCCAGGCGTTCAGCTCGGCCGGCGCCACCACTGCCGCGGCGGGGACATTGGCGGAAATGCTCGTGGCCTGACCGGTCAGAAGCAGGGCCTTGTCGGTTGCGACGCCCATCGCGAAGCCGAGTCCCTTCAGGGCGGCGGTCGTGTCCCGGTTCCAGATGCCGGCACCGACCAAGTCCTCGAGCTCGTCGGTCGCGGACTCGGCGAGCCTGGCAATCTTGCCGGCCAGGCGCGCGCGTAGTGGCGGCACAACGCCGCGCGCCTCGAGGCGCTCCATCACCCGGGGGATCGAGCGTCGGTCACACCCGATGGCCCGGGCGATGGAGCGGTCTGACTCACCGCGTAGCTTGAGCGTCGCCAGCAAAAGGGCGCGGGCCTCATTCTGGCTCACCCGCTCGCCGGTGTGCGGACGCCGGGCGGTACTGGCGGCGTGGAGCAGGGGCGCGTCCACGGCCATCACCGAGGCGAGAGCCCGGGTTGCGTCGAAAAGCTCGGGCTGTCCGACCAGCTCGGCCACCACCTGTTCGTTGACTTCCACGTCGGTCATGCAGCGGGAGGCGGTTGGTTGGCTTGGCTTGGGAGAAGCGCTTCAAAGCGGGTTCGCTGGGCGAGCAGTTCAGGCATCGCTCCCGCCTGAGTCGCCGCCAGTTCCTCAAGCCTGGGGAATCCCTTGACGACGGCCGCGTCAATCTCCTCACGGGTGGCGGGCCGGCCGCGGTGATAAAACTCCACGGAAGTCGGTTCGCCCATCTGCACCAGGACGCCCGCGTTGCCACTGCCCTCACTCCGAGGCACCCGGAACGGCCAGTACTCCTTGGTGGTCCACACCAGGCACACGCCGGGGTTGTGCTTTAGCCCGAGGCCCGGCGCGGGGCAGGTTTGAGCGTTGATGACGTCGTCTTCGCGACGCTGCACCTGGCGCAGCGTGAGGAACGGGCAGTTGCGGGCGGACCATTGCGCACATTCCCGGTGCGAGGGCGGCTCCGCACTGGTGCGGTTCATGCCACACATCGGCCCAGACACGAAGCTGACGAAAACCCCCAGAGGTTCCCCACAGATCCAACAACGCCGTTCCTTGAGCGCCTTCACGAACTTGTGGCCGTCCACGACGCGGAAGTCGGGCTCACCATCAACCTGCCCCACAAACCACGGGACCGGGAATCCACGCTTGTCCAAGGGCAAGCCCTGCATCCTCCGGGGCAACGGCCCCAGTTCAGGTCTCATTCCAATTTGCCGTTCAGTGGTGGCGGGCGGCGAATGGAGCGGGCAGGTGGGAGGGGTGTTCATTGGCTGTGTTCCATCGGAGTCCAAAAGCACATGTCGAGGCTGACCCGCGCCCCATCGCCGGGCCCCAAGGTTTTCGTCATCCCGCTAAGGAAGCCGCTGATGATGTCCACGGCGGCCCACTTGCCCCCGCGCCCGCCAAGGTTGCGGACCCGGACCACGGCACGGCCACGGCGTTTGTGGTACAGGGCGTAGGTCTTGCCGGCTTGCGGCCACGCCGTTGAAGGGGTCTCGCTCACAGCCCGGCCTCCTTCAACGACGCCGCCAGCGCGCGGAGAGCTGGCACGAATGCGGGGTCTGGATGTCGTGGAATCGACACCTGTTGCAGTTCGAACGGCCGCCACCGTTCGCTAAACTCGTTAAGCCATCTCCAGGCATCGATACATTCACCCTTCCGCAGGCAGTTCAGCGCCTCCATTTTGCACCTGAGTGATCCTGAGAAGCTGCTGGGGAAGAGACTGGAGTGAGGGTAGCCAAGGCTCTTGGCCATCACCGCCCCCGCCAAACAAACAGCACAGCGGCCCTGGCGGTCAGGCTCATGCCATGACCCCATATCCACGATATACCTCAGGTCGGCGTCGCACTTCGCCAGATCGTCCAGCGCGAGGGTGAGCAGGCCTGAAAGCGTGTCGGGCAGGGTATCTTCCATGAGTAGCGTCTCCTGGAGCATCGGTTCAGTTGTCTTTCGGTTGTGGCGGCCGGACGCATTCCTTGATCTCTTGGATGAGGGCGGAAACTTCCCCCATCTCAGCCTCCGACGGCTCAGCCGTTCCCGGCTCCGTGGCGAGGAACATGTGGTTGATGCACGCCAACGCGCCGGCAAAGAAGGCCTGCCGGACCTCCCGGCGCTGCACCTCAGTCACCCCCGGCACATTCCGGTAGCAGGCCTGGAAGTACTTCTCGAACTCGTCAGCAAAGGGCTTCATGGGGTGGGGCTCACTCGACGTTCTCAGGGCGGTTGGCCGCGCGACCAGCGGCGCCAGGCATGAGGCTGCGCCAGCGGTCCAGCGCGGCCTCGACATCCTTGAGGGTGATTCGCCACTCGCCGCCCGGGATCTTCATGCGCCCAGGGAACTCTGCCGCCTCATGCGCCTTCATCCAGTCCACCGAGACTGAAAGCATCTCCGCCACCTCGCCGCGGCTAAACAGGCGCACGGCTCGGGCCGAAGGTCCCAAGACGACCTTGGCGCCAGAGCGCCGCAGCGTCTCCACCGCGCGGACAAGTTCCCAGGGAGTCGGTTGGTCGTCGCTCATGGACCGGGAGGGAAGGCTGTGGGTCAGGCCGGCAGGCTCGCGGAGCCGGGGCCGCGCCGCGCCTTGTAGCGGCGGATCTCCCGCTGGACGGAATTGGTGACGAGGTTGGAAAAGCTCCGGTTCTCCTGGGCGGCCAGCCGGAGTGCCGACTCGTAAATCGGGACTGGGATGGATACGGAGCACTTATGACGGCGGTCTGCGGAATTCGTCTGCTTGCTCATGAGGGGAGTTGCTTGTGGGAAGCAACAGTTCCCACCAACGCTTACCATGCGTCAATCAATTTCGTGCAATTTGCCATTTGATTTCGTGCATTTGGTGTGCTCCGGTAATACCGACGACTACCTCTTCATGAATCCGAAGCCTTCCCTCACTTTGCCACACCCTCCCTCACTTTCCGACCGCATCGCACCACATCTAGTGGTAGCAGACAAACCCACCACATCATACCGTATGAAGCCAAACCCTCACCAAGGGAAAGCACCGCCGATGGGCAAACGAAAAGACAAGAGAGTCGCCAAGGTCAGCATCTCCATGCCAGCCGACGTGTTCCTCGAAGCCCAAGGACGGGCGGCGGAGCTCGGGATGGACAGTTTCTCGAAATACGTCTCCTTCGTGTTGCGCGAGGATTTGGTACGCCGGGGGAACTTGGTCATCAGCCAACGCCAGCCACCTCCGCCTCCGCCGCCGCCGGAGCCGCCAAAGCCACCGGGCAAGCCCCGGAAAGGAGGGGCCAAATGAAGCTCACCTTCGACCACCAGGGACGCCAGCTCCAACTCGTGAAGCACCCACGCTTCATGACCGCCTACCGGCAGGGCGAAATGAGCAAGTCCGACCTCGCGGCGTCCGCGTGGTATTTCCGCCACCAAGGCCGGATGCACAGCCTCAAGACCGACGACGACAAGGAAGCGATCCGGCGGGCTCGGGACCATCTCCGTGCCCAAGTTTCTGAGCCAGATAAGTTCCAGCAGTTCCTCGCCCAAGAGAAGGCACGCAAGGGCGTTACCCTGACCACGCTGGCCACCGACTGGAAGAGCCTGCGCTGCCCTAGGCCAAATGGGAGCGTCCGCACCGAGAAACAAATCGACGCCATCACCCCCTTCCTTACCTCAGCCCTCCTCTACTGGGGCGAGCGCCCAGCCGCCGGAGTCAAAATGCCAGATCTGGGAAAGTATGCCGCATGGCGCGAAGCCAACGCGAAGAAGGGCTGCTCGGGCAAGCGCAGTGTGGATCTCGAACTCAACACCTTGTCACTGGTATGCCAGTGGGCAAAGGCAGATGGCCGTCTGGATGCGAATCCCTTCGCCGCGCGGCCTCGCTTCCAGGAAGGCGCCGCGGTCAAGCATTGCCATGACTTCGCCCCCCAGAGCGATGAGGAGCTCCATCGGCTCATCGGCTGGTTCATGGAGAGCAAGGATCTCCGGCAAGTCGTGGCGGGTGGCCATCTGATGTTCTGCGCACTGACGGGACTGCGCCCCGGCGAACCGGGCGCGCTCTTGGTGAGCCCCAGCGAATACCAGCCCGGCTTCGTGTCCACACACCAGATTGAAGGTGCCAGCGTAACCCGGATTCGCCTCCAACGCACCAAGGCAGGGCTAAACCCCGGGGCCCGGGTACACCCCGTCCTCGCGGAATTCCTGGAGACGTGGAAGACATGGCTGGCCATCCACGTGCCTAAGGCAACCCACCTGTTCCCCGACCCGGACAGCGACAAACCGCGTCCCTTGGTGCCGGTCGGCTTGACCCGGGTGAGCAGGTTAAGCCGCGACCTCGCGGACGCAGTCGCGCAACTCGGGCTTCCCAACCGGCATGCCCATGGGATGAGGGCCTACTACGTGCGGGTGCGTCGCTCCCAAGGGACGGACGATTCCACCATCGCCGCCGAGATAGGACACACGGGCGGCTCCAACCTGGTGGCGCGCACCTACGGCGACCCGGGCGACATGTTCGGCAGCGGGCGATACGACTGGCGCGCCGCGCAGGGTGAGCCGTGTTGGGCGACATTACGCCAGCAGTCGGGGAACGTGATCGCGCTCTCTGTGCTGGGCTGAGGGCCGTCCGGATGGCCAAATTCTTGGGGGACGAACTGCAAGGTTCGTCCCCCAACTGTTTTGAGAAGCTGGCCCAGAGGAAGGGAATCAGTGATACAAGAATGATACACCGGAAGTGTATCATTCCTCCACTCGATTCCGCTTTCAGGCAGGGCGGAACAAGGTGGAGAATTCCGTTTATTCGTTTCGCAACTCGCTCATTCAGTGCCAATTACTCCAAATGAGCGGTGCGAATTAAGGGGTTACGTGAACTTGGCCGGAACAAGCTGGAACTGATACCGCGTCAGGTGAATCACAGTTGTAACAGTCTTTGAATGAGCTTGTTTCACGAATTCATGAACCAGTGATACACGTTGTGATACGTCCGGAGACAACCACTTGAACCCGGCGTTACCCCATGCTAACGGACTCGAAATGAAGCCCGCAAAGCCTACTCCCTGGGAAATCGTCCGAGCCGTTGAAGTCCTCCGCGAGTCGGGAGCCACGGTTGTTCTGGGGCCCTCAGCGCGTACGGTGCGTCTCTTCTCAAGGGGCGAGGTGGCGGAAATGCTCTCAGTGTCCGTCACCTGGGTGAGGGAGCACGAGAAGCACGAATTCCCAAACCGCATGAAGATCCCCGGGGGCGAAGTGCGAATCACCCTCAAGGACCTGGAAGACGCCGTGGACCGCTGGCGAGGGATGACAGCGACGCCCTAGCTGGGTTTCCGGCCGAAGATGAAGGCCTGCCTGAATCCGGACTTCTGCGGGGCACGGCCCTGCCGCACCTCCCAAGCGCGGACCGAGTCTTTCACCTGTTTCGAAATGCCGCCCAGCTCGCGGATGCTGGGCGTGGGCGGCTTCCCGGAGGTGACGGGGCGGATGCCCTTGCGGGCGGCTTTGTGGGGTACGGTCATGTCCAAAGGGCGCGGCGGATCGCTTCGGCGGGCTGCATGAAGTGGTCACTACAGACGGGCGTGAGTGCCGGAAACGCCGTGCCAGTCGCTGCACTTAATGAAAACGTGTTCGGCCCCGGATTGTGGGCAATGAACTCGCAGAGCATCGTCCAGTGCGTCCGTTTCTTGGCCCCACAGAGCGCGCAGGGGAAGTGCTTGGGGAACCTCACGAAGCGGAGCAGCGCGGTCAGTTCAGGCGGAAACATCGGGTTGGGCTTCGCTGGCAGGTAGCGGCAGGCCGGCTTGGCCGGGGCTTTCTTGGGTTGTGTCGTAGTGCTCATGTTGGGATGTGCGGTAGGATAGCAGCACACCTCATCACACCGTCAAGATCGAACCCGACCGCGGGCCACCCGCACCCCGGAACCGAAGTTGATCCGCCGGAACGATCAGTTCCCCGAATGGCTTACCGGCCGATCTCAACGCCCCTGCCGGATCTGCTCCAACTCCGCGGCCTGCTTCTGGGCCTTGCTCGGGAGCCGCTGGATTGCCCGACCGGGCAGGCCGACTCGAGCCTTCTGCGCGCGCGCCAAGATCTCGTACATGTAGGACTGGACCTTGGGTTGATGCGCCAGCGCCTTCTGGGCATCCGTCAGCGGCCGGCCGTCCAGAATCGCCGAGGCGATGTCGCGGCCGGCGATCCGCTGCTCAGCCTCGCGGACGGCAATGGGCTGGGCGGCACGCCTCGCATCGTCGCCCCAGCCTGCGCCCGAGACCTTGATCCAGCGCCCGACGACGTTGGAAATCCCAGGCAGCGCCAGGACCTTCTCCATCTCGTCGGGGGGCGGATCGTCCATCCGGTCACTCTGGAACCGGTGCACGATGGAGCCGCCGAGCTGGTTCCAGGTTTCCTTCAACAGCACCGCGTGCGCCGGCCCGCCGCCGGTGGTGAAGACGTCCGGATTCAGGAGCTCGCGCCCGCGGAATGAATCGTACGGATTGCGGCCCTGCATGTAGCTGGCCCACATCCCGAACGTGGTGAGCAGCGGCGAGACGCCCGGCACGTTCCCGCCCACCACCGAGCCCAGGCCGCGATCCTCTCCGGTCAGGCCGTGCCAGACCAAGCTGTGGAGGAGGCGAAACGAATCTGGGAGCGGGATCCGCAGATACGAGGCTTTGGTCCGCTTCGCGTCCTGCCACCCCAGCGGCACGATGAAGTAGTTGGATTTGTCGTAGTCCGAAATCGACCGGTACTTGCGCTTCATGTCCTCGCCGGCGATCCCCGAGGCCAGCACCGCCTGGAACACCGACGGCCCGATGACTCCGGCCGCAACTTTGCCCGCGAACGTCCCGGGACTCTCCCGCCCCGCCTTGAGCAGCGAGCGCACGCCCTCCTTCCAGGGATTCAGAAACATGCCCAGCAGCTCCACCTGGGGAGACATGTGGCCCCGTTGAAGGAAGTCCGGCGAGCCGGCCCGCTCGCGCACAATCTCCGCCTTCTGCCATTCGGGCATGTTGGGATGCGCCTCGTCCAGGTACGTCATCCCGGCGATCTTGTGGGACCGTTCGAGGGCCTGCCCGAGTCCCTTGTAGCGTTCCCACGCGCGGTGGAACTTCTGCCCCAGGGACAACTGCTGTCCCCAGAACACCGGATCCAGACCGACCTGAATGAGCTTCCGGTCAAATTCGTTCGCTACCTGATCCTGGTTGCGCCCGTAGTCCGCGTGCGCAATCAGCATCTTGCGGCCCAAGGCTTCCTCCACGAGGCCGCTTTCCGTGACGCGTCGCTGCGCGGGCTTGCCCCCCATCGCCGCGAGGACGTCCTGCCGCAGGGGCGTGTAGCCCTGGCTGGCGTAGGCCATCGACGAGCGCAACGCCGGCACGATGTGCCGCACATAGTCCACCGGCCCAGCCTTGGGCACCTGCAACACCCAGGTCGCGGCATCCTTGGCGAAGGCGAAGGGCCACCAG
>Ga0247783_1000287_pt1 | contig 15246 bp, 11 predicted proteins | sample UWRJL064202C5_FD_179911 | JGI IMG/M metagenome (GOLD analysis project Ga0247783, IMG submission 179911) | Plant litter microbial communities from Arlington Agricultural Research Station in Wisconsin, United States - UWRJ-L064-202C-5 | ecosystem: Environmental > Terrestrial > Plant litter >...
CGCGGCCGCGCTTCTCTGGTCTGGTCTGGTCTGGTCTGGCGGGCGAGCGCGAACGCGAACGCGAGCGCGGGCGAGAGTTGTACCAGTCGAAGTGAGATGATATACGGCCACGTAATGTCATTTCACGAGCGACGCGGATGAATGGCAAACCAATCGCGTATGTGATGGAGCAGACGCTCGGCAGCGTTACGCACTATCAGAATCTGCGCCGCGAGGAGTCGTTCGCCGAAAAGCCCGCTCCGCGCTGGTTACCGATAGAGTATCGGCCGGGGCGCCTGCCGTGGACCGTCACCGCGAGTTGGCTCGCTCGCCAGGCGCTGGGCGCGGTCATCAATGACATTGATGGCATTTTCATGCACACGACCACGATGGCGCCGCTTTCCGTGGATTACTTCCGCAGAAAGCCGGCCGTTCTCTCCAGCGATGGCACGCCGCTGAACAAGCGCGGCGTGCGTCAAGCTTACGGACTCAAGGACGAGAGCCCCCTCGGGGAGTGGACCAAGCGCTCGCTCTATCGCACGGTGTTCCGCGCCGCCGCGGGCCTCGTCGCTTGGTCGAGCTGGACCAAGCAATCCTTCGTCGAAGACTACGGTTGCCGCGCGGAAGACGTCGCCGTCATTCCGCCAGGAATCGATCTCGAGGCCTTCACCGTCGGGCAACGCAGCCACGAGCTCCCGCGCCTGTTGTTCGTCGGCGGAGATTTCGAGCGCAAAGGCGGGAGCCTCCTGCTCGACGTCTTTCGTCGACGCTTGCGTGGCAAAGCCGAGCTGATCCTCGTCACGCAAGGAAATCTCGAGAGTGAGCCCGGCGTCACCGTGCGTCGCGACATTCGACCAAACACGGGCGACCTCCAAGAGCTGTATCGAACGTCGGATGTGTTCGTGCTTCCGACGCGTGCGGACTGCTATCCGCTCGCTTGTATGGAGGCGCTCGCGGCCGGGCTGCCCATCGTCGCCACTCGGGTAGGTGGCATTCCGGACATGGCCAAAGACGGCATCACTGGCCACCTGGTCGAGGTCGGGGACGGAGCGGCGTTGGGCGACGCCCTAGAGGCGCTGATCGAAGACCCCGCGCGCCGGAGGGTGATGTCCGAACGGTGTCGCTCGGACGCCGTCGAGCGTTTCGATGCTGGGCGGAATGCGCAGCGACTTTTCGAGTTCGTCCGCTCGCGCTGTTAGTTCGCCGTCGCTCGCGGCAGCCGTGGAACCCCCGCGCTTTGCTCGCGCTTGCCACGCTTCGTGGCTTCGAACAGTCGGCTCGCCGTCGCACCCCCAGCTCCGAACAAGCGCCGTATTTCTGGGGCTATGCTTGATGCCCGAGCGGCTCAGGGGCTAGCATGGGCCTGTGCTAGCCGCTCTCCTTCGCTTGGTCCAGGCTCCTCTGGCTCGATTCGCACTGACTGCGCGACTCGGACTCCTTTCGTTGTCGGCCGTTGGCTGCGCTGGCGCCGGCAACTACACTTGGTACCGGGACGTCCCGAACGCGGATTGGAAAACGGATGCCACCGAGTATGTCATCGGCGTCGGCGACACGATCAACATCCGTGTGTACGAGCAAGAAGGGCTCTCGGCGAGCGTCAAGATCAGGCGAGACGGACGCATCGCACTGCCGCTCGCGGGTGAGCTGTTGGTCGCCGGAAAGCACCCGTCACAGCTGGCCCGCGAGATCGAAGGCCACCTAAAAGAGTTCATCGTTACGCCCCGCGTCACCGTGAATGTCGAGACGTCCCAACCCGTGACCGTGACCGCGATCGGCGAAATCGGCCACATCGGCACTCTGACCTTGGAGCCGCCTGGCAGGCTGATCGAAGCGCTGGCTCAAGCGGGCGGGCCGAACGAGTTCGCAGACAAGTCGCGGATCTTCGTGTTGCGGCAGTTTCCGACGTTTCAGCGGATTCGCTTCACCTACGACGCGGTCGTGCACAATGAAGGCGGAGCCGCGGGCTTCCCGCTGCGAACGGGCGACGTAATCGTGATCGAGTGAGCCGCAAGCGATGGCTCAGCGGCTGGTGAAGCGCGACAGCCTGCGCGCGACCATGGCACGCGCCTCGGCAAGCTGACTCTTTTCGATGCCTCCCGTGGCGACCAGCACCGCACCGTAGACCATCACGGCGATTGGCGCGGCGACGAACGGGGTGATCGATCGCAGGCCGTACGCAACGAGCGCCATCGCGGCGCCAGCCAGCAGCGCGAGCAAGATCGCTCGCGCAAAGCGACGGTCGAAAATACCGCGCGGCGCGAGCGCGATCCCACAGCCCACGACGAGCGCTTCACTGGCAACGCCCGCTATGCACAGACCAAGGCCACCATTGCCCATGCGCCGCTGGAACCAAGGCACGAGCCTCGGGTCGAGGACCAGGCTCACGACGACGCACATGGCTTGGACCAGGCTCCAAGCGCGCTGCTTGCCCGCAGCCAGGATGCAGATCCCGAGCGGCATGCTGAAGTAGACGAGGAACAGGAAGACCGCTGAGATTCGCAGGTTGTCCTCGGCCGGACCGAAAGCCTCGCGACTGAAGATGGAAATCCCGATTTCCGGATACAGACCGCAGCCTAGAGCAACCGGCACGACAGCCAGAGCCACGCTGTACAAAGCGCCGCGAGACATACGCACGAAGCCATCGAGATCGCTCGTGTGCAAGCGGCACAGCGTCGGGTACAGCGCCCCGAGCAACGCCGAGGCCGGGAACAGCAGGACTCCGAGCAAGCGCCGCGTCACGGCGAACCAACCCATCACTTCCGACGGAGCCAACTTGTCCAGATACCAGGCATCGATACATGGCTGCAGCGCCATGGCCAAGTTGAAGAAGACGAACGGCGTGCCCCCTTTGAGCAGGTCCTTCAGCGTGCTGCGTTCGAAGGAAAGAACGCGTACGCCCACTACTCGCAGCGCTGGCCAAAGCGCCACCACGACCAACGCCGCGGCCACGACCTGACAAGCCAATGCAGCCCGTATCCGCCCGCCGAGCATGAGCACGGGCGCGATGACTAGACACACGAGCACCTGCTGCCCGACTTGGGCGTAAGCGGGGATGTCCGTGCGCTCGAAGCCGCGGATGGTGTCTTTGAATGCGTTCCCGATCGAGCTCAGCAAGGCGATGGCGAAGCTCAGGCCCAACGCCCACTGGAAATGTCGGTCGCGGCCGAACAACCAATAGGCAACGGCCAGAACCGCGTACACGATCGCGCCAAACACCACGCGCCACGCGAGGCTCGTGCCGAGCAGCACGGGCGCCAGTGAGCGATCACGAGCGATGCCCGCCGGAAGCACGCCTTGGTGCCCCCATTCCACGGCCAAGAACCCGAACGAGCAGATCGTCCCTGTGAGATAGATGTCGCCGAATTCAGCGGGGCCCAAGTAACGCCCGGTCAGACCGCTGATCACGATCGACAACGGGATCATGAGCACCTGCGCCGCGGTGAGGAACAGCGTGTTCCGAACCACGATCCGAGCGGGCGATAAAGCTTCGATTGGGCGCTCCGAGGAGTGCATGAGGCACACTCCCACGGCAAAACGCCTCCGTCTACCGCCACCACCACACCCATGAGTGACGCGGCAACGCGCGAATCACTGCGCTCGGCAACGAACGAGTGTTGGGCAATCGATCGGCAAAGGCGCGTGGGTTGCCTCGCGCCTCACCCTCTTGCCCAAGCTCCGGATCCGGTCGGGCGCGCACGGCCAGTTGGTTTTTGCGGGTCGCGCCGCGACCTGGGCGCCGCGGAACGCTTCGGCGCAGCGCCCAGTCCGGTCACGACGCAAGCCAGAGGCGGCACTAGCCGACGCCCACATGCCCGCCACGGAACTAGACACAGCCGAGATACCGGGCTAACAAAAAAGGCGGACACCGTGGAGTTAGAACCCGAAAACGGCGCGTCTTCGGGCGCAGGCCGAGCCAGAGCTTGGGGCATCAGGCTCGCGGAGCAGGTGTTTTCGCGACTGCCTTCGTTCACCGTGTCACGCGCGACGACGAACGCGATGCGTGTCGCGGGCGTGCGGATCGGCGAGGCGAGCGTGTTCTGGGGCATGCCCAAGCTGGTTGGAAGCGGTGACCTCTGCTCCCGGCTCACCGTTGGGAGTTATTGCGGGTTCAACGTTCGCTGCTATTTCGAGCTGACGGATAGGATTGTCATCGGGGACCACGTCGCGGTGGGGCAGGATGTAATGTTCCTGACACGAACTCATGACATCTCGAACCCACGACGACGGGCCGGCGACGTCCGGTCAGCGCCGATCGAGATCGGAAACGGTTCCTGGATCGGGGCTCGTTGCACTATCCTACCGGGCGTGAAGATCGGTGCCGGCTCCGTAATCGGAGCATCCGTGACCGTAGCCAAGGACGTTCCGCCAAACACCTTGCTGATGGGCACCCGTAGCATTTCACTCGCCAAGTGGCGGTGACAGGGGATTTTGGAGTGATCGAACCTGGTCCCGACGTTTTCGAGCAAACAAGGCACGGGCATGTCTAACGCCGATGCCAAACCGACTGGTTGGCGGAAGCTCGTCATCTTGGCGATCGAGGAGACCACCGGCATTCATCCTCGCTTGCTGGCGCTGAACGCCGCGCTCGCGTTCCTACCCAACCACGAAGCGCAGGAGGCTCGCGCTCGTCTTTTTTCGCTCGCTGGCTTTCGGGTCGGGCCAAGGACTCGCTTCGCGAGCAGCCCGAAGATCAATGGTGGTTCCAAGCTATTTTCCAACCTGGTCATTGGCGCGGACTGCGTGATCGAAACCGACTGCGTATTGGATCTCGGCGAGCGCATTACCCTCGGTGATCGCGTCACGCTCGGCCCAGGCGTCATGATTCTCACGAGCACCCATGAGCTCGACATCCGCGAGCACCGCGCGGGGCAAGTCCAGATGTCCCCAGTCAGCATCGGCGAGGGGGTCTGGTGCGGCGCGCGCGCGATCATCTTGCCGGGCGTCACTATCGGCGCTGGGGCGGTCATCAACGCTGGTTCGGTGGTCAACAAGGACGTCGCTCCACAAACGCGCGTCGGCGGCATACCGGCCGCACAGCTCGAAGTATTGAACGCGCCTTGAAATTCCGCTGTGGTTGGCGCGCGGTACGGCGATCCCTGCATTTTCAGGAGGTTATGGCGCTGCCCGCGCAGGCCGCCGGGCGCCTACCGAGGACCGGCTGGAGTTCCTGCTAGGCTTTGGGGTTCAGCGGAGGCCCGAGGCAGGTCATGAAACCACTCTCTTCAGTCTGGATCCCCTACTGCGGACTCTTCATTCTATCGCTCGGCCTGCTCCGGTGCGGGTCGTCTGGCGACGACGGCCCGGCGGCTAGTGCTGGCGCTGGCACTGCCACGGGCGGCGCCACCAGCAGCGCGGGCAGCGCGACCCTGCCGGGCGACGCCGGTTCCGGCGGGACCGCCGTCAGTCCCAGCGCCGGCTCAGCCGGGACCGCGCCCGGCGGCAGCGGCAGCAGCGGCAGCAGCAGCAGCGGCAGCGGCAGCGGAGGTGAAACCATGGTCATCCCCGGCTTGCCCGGCTGCGGACTCGATGCGAGCGCGGCATTTTGCGACTCATTCGACGCACCTGCCGCCGCGCACGGACGCGCTGGCGAGCTCGACCCGCTCAAGTGGAGCGGCGCCCGTTCGGCTCCCACGATGCCGAGTTCCAACGGCTTGGCGATGGGCATCAGCGCGGCGACCATCCCTTCCTGTCGCGCGGGGATCGCCAGCAAGGTTTGGCCTGACGGGGACACTCTGATCTGCGACCCAAACGCTGGCATCGCCAACAATCACCTGTTGGTGGCAGTCGCCGCTCAGTACTACGGGCAGAACTCCTATCGCATCCGTCAACCATTCGACTTCGCGGGCCGAACCGGCAAGATTGTGTTCGACGCGGAAGGTAACAACATACCGCTCCTCGGTTGGGTTTCGTTGGAGATCAGCGAAGATCCGACGCCGCATCCGTCCTTCACCATGCCCCAAACGGGAAACGACGAAGGCAGCGTGACGCCGCGCAGCGCGCTCGAGATTCAGTTCCAAGACAAGTGCGACGGCTACTCCACGGTCCCGGCCGTCGGCGTCCGTGTCCTGATCACGTACAAGGATTACGTCGGCACCTTCCAGATGCCGACTCTCCACCCTTGCCCCACCACCAAGGCGGGAAGCTTGAACCACTTCGAAGTGTCGGTCTCGCAGAGCCGTGTCGAAGTGTACGGCACCAACCACTCCAGCGATGGCGCAACCTTTGGTGAAAAGAAGTTGATGCTCAGCGCCGCTATCGATCTACCTTTTTCACGGGGCTACGTCAGCATCACCACGCACAATCACGCCACACTCAAGTACAGCGAAGGCCAAGCAATGGACGCCTGGATCGCGCGCTGGGACAACGTCGGCTTCGACGGTCCAGTGCTCGCGAACTTCCGTGAGTACGAAGTTCCGGATTCGCTGACCAAGGCGACGCCGGAAGGTTCCACGGCTTCGGTCACCAATATCGGCTATCGAGTCGCGGACGCAGCGGAGGGGCCGAGCTCCACTTTGCACTTGAATGGGGTGGACACGAGCGGCATGAAAACCGCGCGCATCGCGCTGGCGGCCTGGTACCTCGTTTCCGAAAAAACCGCTCAGTACGTGCTGAGGTATCGACTCAACGGCGGCGCCTGGCACGATCGCCCGCTCAATGCCGGAGAGGCGAAGCTCATCAACGGCATGTCGACTGGGGGCAGCTTTGGCTCACAAGGACAGATCGGCCAAATGCTCGACGTGCCGCTGTCCGAGTTGGTCTCCGGTGACAACACGCTGGAGTTCGTGACCAAAGACGTACCGCAGAACTACCCGCCGGTGATCTCGAACATCGATCTCATCCTGTCCAAGTGACGCTCACGGCCCCTATTGCGAGAGCAGGCCGAGAGCGTGCTCGGCCAAGGCGAGCGCAGCGGTCAGGCCCGGGGATTCGATGCCATACAGGTTGAGCAGGCCCGGCACACCGTGCGCCTCGGGCCCCTGAACCAGAAAGTCTTGGGCTGGCGATCCGGCGGGGCCGAGCTTCGGCCGAATGCCGGTGTAACCGGGGACTAGGCTGCCCTCGGCGAGCTCTGGGAAGTACGAGCGGATGGCTTGGTAGAAAGCCGCGCTCCGCGACTCATCGAAGCCGTAGTCGACGCCGTCCAACCAGCTCACGTCGGGGCCGAAACGAGCGTTTTTGGCCAGATCCAAAGTGACATGAATGCCAAGCCCACCCGGCTCGGGCACCGGATAAACCAAGCGCTTGAACGGTGAGCGACCGCCCAGCACGAAATAATGCCCCTTCGCGAAATATTGGGGCGGGATCGTCGCCGCTGGCACGCCCGCGATCGAGCGCGCGACATCTTGCGCGCGGAGCCCCGCCGCGTTGACGACCGTCCGACACAAGGCGGTTACGGGATCGCTGCCGCCGATGTCGAGCTCGATGCCGCGCGCCACGACCCGACCTGCGAGCACTGGACTCGCAAGGATGATGTCGGCATCGGCTTGCTCCGCGTCTCGACGTAGCGCGTTCATGAATGCGTGGCTGTCGATGATCCCGGTTGCCGGAGACAACAAACCCACGACCGCCGCGACGGCAGGCTCGAGCGCGCGGATCTGGGCGTGGTCGACCCAGACCAGGTCGTCGACGCCGTTGGCTTCCGCTTGAGTTTTCAGACGCTGGAGCAGCGGCCGTTCTTCCTCGCGCGCGGCCACGATCAGCTTTCCGACCCGTTCGTGGGGCACTTCTTGGCGCTCGCAATAGGCGTACAGCGCGTCGCGACCCGCAACGCACAGCCGGGCCTTGAGCGAGCCCGTAGCGTAGTAGATCCCCGCGTGGATGACTTCGGAGTTGCGCGAGCTGGTGTGAGCTCCGAGGCGTGCTTCAGCTTCGAGCAAGCTGACCTTGCGCCCAGCCAGCGCCAACGCCCGCGCGATGGCGAGCCCAATGACGCCGCCTCCAACGACGACGGCATCGAGTTCCAGTGTATTTGCCATGCCCGACGACTCCGGCTCGTGGCCGCTCAAGCCCCGCCGGTGAGCGGGAAAGACATGCCAAACGTCAGGCCCAGGAATGCCGCCCAGGTCAGGGGGATGGTGTTCTGCCCTTCGAACCTTTGCCAAGTGCTGCGCACGCCCGTGTCCACCGAAACCGCTTCTCCTAGCCGATAACCGAAGGTCAACGAAGAATTGACGGTGCTGAACGCGCCCTTCGCGTCGGGCTCGGCCAGCGAGATCACGCTGTTCACATTCAAAGCGGACGTGAACCGATCACGCGACCAGCCCGTGGTGGCAAACACGCTGAGACGCGGATCGACCGCCGCCGCCACGACGTCGAGCGCTGGCGCAGCCGATACGCCGGTGCCGAGCGTCCAAGTGCCGCGTTCCAGCTGAGAAGAGTAGCCGATACTGGAAGTGAACGTCGGATAAATCGAGACGGCAACGGTGCCGTCCGGCTGCGAATTTCTGGATACGGAAAGCCCGCTGCCGAGCAGCGTCGACGAATGCCTGCTGAGCACGTGCGACCAGGAGCCATTTGCAACTCCGTACAAAGCTTTGTATCCGGTCGACGCGATGCCGTACTGTGTCGACACGGTCGCAGTCAGCGCGTCGCGACGGCTCACGCGATAAGACGCAGACAGCTGCAAGCGAGGGCCCTTGACGGTCGGATAATCCTCCGACCTGGTCGACCCAACGCTGCCCGTGATGGCGTAGCCGACCTCCCCTGTCAGCGTCAGCAGCGCCGATGCGGCGTGCAGCAAGCGGAGGCTGGTGATTGAAGTCGCATAAGAGAGGCCCTCAGTAGTACCTCTTTGATGCGCCAGCTGGGCATTGCCACCCGCAGGGGGCGTGCCCGTCGTGCCGCCGGGCGTCGTGCCGCCGGTCGGGGGCGTCGCGCCGCCGGTCGGGGGCGTCGCGCCGCCAGTCGCCGGGGTTTTGTTGCCGCCAGGCGGCAGCCCAGTCGTGAGCGCTTGGCTGACGAAGTTCAGCTCGCCGTAGCCGATGGTTTCGCTGAGTGTGAGCGTCGAATGCTGCCAACGGTAGGAGCCGGAGAGCGAGCCATTGTGGAAGATCAGCAAGTTGCGCGGCTCGGAATCGAGGGGCTTCACCGTGAAAGACGGATTGTAGCCGAGCGACAACGTCGTGTGCTTCCAGTCGACGCTCAGGCCAACTTGTGGCGTCGTCGCTGCCTCGAAGTACTTGTCGTCGGACGCGATGTAGCGCACCTCCGTTCGATCACCGATGCCCAGCGTAATGGCCTGCGCTAGTATGGGCCCGAACAGGGGGGACATAGTCGTTCACCCGGGACGCTAGCACAACCGCGCTAGACGAAGTTCGGCGAATGCCCGCTCACGCGAAGTCGAGTCTCGCATTTCGCTGGCCTCGGAAACTCAGCCCCCAAAGCGCGCCGCGTGGCCCGCTCGGACCGCGTCCGCGACCTTGGCCACGAACAGGTCGAGCCCTGCGCGCTCCTCTACGAACACCCGCGCTGCTCGACCCAAGCGCGCGGCTTCCTCTGGGTTGGCGAGCAGGCGTTGGATAGCGGAGCGCAGTGCCGCAGGATCACTCGGCGGGACGTATACGCCCGTCTCTCCGTCGACGATCGTGTCGGTCTGACCGTGAGTTCGCGTGGCGATCACACATTTACCCATTGCCATCATCTCGAGGATGGTGGCGATTCCGGTTTGGTAGTGATTCTCGAGGATCGGCACGACCGCGATTGCGGAGCGGGCGTACAACTCGCGCAGCTCGTAGCGGTTCAGACGGCCCCAGGTGACGCCTTCGGGGAGCGCACGTTTTGGCCGTAGGGTGTGCTCGATCCACGGACTGCCCGCTGCAATCTGCACGCGTACCGGCAAATCTCGGACCGCGTCGACCAAACAATCGTAGTCCCGCAGCAGTTGACCTGCAGCGCAAATCAGATCGGGCTCGAGCGCACGGCCATCGGGGCGAAAGAATTCCTGATCTGCGTGGTAGTAAATTCGCTGCACCGCGCTCGCCGGCATGCCCAGCACATCGACGGCCAAGCGCTCCTCCGAGGTCGAGTAGACCAGCACGCGATCGACCGCACTGCCCACTTTGGCCAGCTTGAAGAACGCTTGCTTCTTCGCGGGCAAGAGCGTGTGCGCGATCATCGTGTGTGAGCAACGCGCGCCGCTCAGCTTGAGCAGAAGAGCGAGCGGCAAGCCGATGTCTTCACCGGTCGTAAAGAAAGCATCGAACTTCGAGCGCTCACGGAAGCCGAGCAAGGCCACGGCCGCCGATTTACCCGCCGTGCGCGCGACCAGCTTGACCACGGGGTCGCGAGAGCTTTCGACGGCCTGAAAATCGATCACCTGGGCGTCGAGTTCACTCGCCAACTGAAAGATATCGAGCCTGGGTTCTCGCTGCCGCCCGATCTCCGAGCGCAAGGTTTCGTCGAAGCGACCGGCCGCGAGGATGAGACTACGCATGGTACCGCTGCCTTTCTATGCGCAGCCGGCGAAAGTCGCAAGCCGTCGTGCAGGCGCTGCGCCTGCGGCGGCGGGGCGGCCCGAGCGTGACGTTAGTGTTCGAGCCGCCTGCGCAGGCGCGCTGCCGGCTTCTCGATCCCGAGCCAAATCAGCCAAGCAACGCCCAGCGAGATGGCCAACGCGGGCGGCCCACGCAAGGCTTGGCCGAGCGACGCACACCAATGTTCCAGGAGGGCCAGCACCATCCCGTGCACCAGATAGAGCGAGTAACTGAGCTTACCCACGAAGCCCAAGAGGCGACCGTCGAGCAGACGAAACACGCCCCAGCCTGGGAAGCGCACGGCGGCGTAGAACAGCGGGTACAGCGCAATCCCCTGCATCGTGTAGCGCACCGTCTCGCGAAACCGGTCGTCCCGCACCGTGAAAGACAGCACGAACAGCAGCGCTGCAGCCAGTAGGCTCCACTTCAAGAAACTCGAGGGCTTCGCTGGCCGATCGCCCAAGGCCGGATTTCCGGCGACGGCCAGCGCGCAGCCAAAAAGCATGGAGTCTAGTCGGGTGTCTGTCGCAAGGTAGGTGCGATCATTGTGCACGTGGAAGTAGAACTTGAGAATACAGCGCCAAGCGAGCACGCCGCAGCAGATGGCGAGGAATGCCGCGCGCTGCCGGTGACGTGAACAGTTGACTCGCAAAAGAAGCGCGTAGAGGGCTGGGAAAATCGCATAAAAGTGCTCTTCGACAGCCAGGGACCAATAGACCGCCGTGCCCCCGGCAATGCCCGCAAAGCCATGATACACGCCCCAATAGTTGGAGTAGTGCAACGCTTGCGACAGCACCGGGCGAAGCTGCAGGGGCCCCGGCAGAAGCCCAGAGACGGTCAGCAACACCCCCGCCGAGAGGACCAAGTAAAATGGCGGAAGGATGCGCAGCGTGCGGCGCAGGTAGAAGGCCTTGAAGTCGATTCTTCCACTGCGTTCGACTTCGAGTCGGAGAAGAGTGGTGATCAGGTAGCCACTCAAGAAAAAAAATACGGTCACTCCGAAGCCTGCCGGGATGCCGGGCACACCTGCGTGGCCCAGGAACACGAGCAGGAAGGCGCAGGCGCGAATGCCATCCAAGGACGGAATGTGAAACGCGGAAGATGCGACGCGCGAGCTCATCGAAGATTCAGCACCGAATGGCTTGCGCTGCATACCACAAGGTGCGCCCACTCAGCATGTCGATTGACCTTCAGTCGCTCGGCCTTCGATCTCGCAATCGTGAACGAAGTCGCCGAAGTGCCGCGGGTCACGAAACCACGCACAGGTGTGGACTGCGCACTTGAGCGCACGAAACTGCCTCAAAACGAGCCACGTTCGCTTGCGTGGGCAGATCGCGTGACGTACTTTGTGGCTCCAGATGAGACGATCTTTCGTTCTGTTGTTGACTGTTGGAAGTTCATTGTTCGCGGCTATCGGTTGCGGCAGCGGCAGCCACGCGGGCGCGCCCACCGCGGGCTCGGGCTCGGGCTCCGCCTCCGGCGCCGGCGTTAGCGCTGGCGCTCCGAGTGTCGGCTCGAGCGACGGGGGCGCCTCGGGCGCCGGCAGTGCGCCTTCTGGCAGCGGGCAGTCGGGCGGCTCGTCCTCCGCCTTTGACCCCGGACTCCTGCCAGTCGGCCCGGTCGATGGCTCGGTCGACACGAAGTTGCCCAGCGTTCCGGCGCTGATCAACGTCGTCGCCACACAGAACGATGACAGTGCGGCGATCACGTTCGACCCGGTAGATGGCGCACTCGACTATCGAGTCTATCCGTTGCCGCGTGACGAGGACATCACGATCGGCGCTGATGGCAACGTGATCGTCAAGAACGCGATCTATCGCTGCGCCGGAAACCGCGAAACGCCGTCGCCGACCATCGACGGCGGCCCGGAGAATTCTGGTTCGGCGATTCGCACACAAGTGGACAAGCAGACGGTCGGTGGCTACCTGCGCACACTCGACGATGCGACCCTGGGATATGTGTACACGCAACCGGGTGCAGGCCGCGTCCCCGTTTACGCGGTCGGGGAGCCGGATCCGAACGCGGACAATAGCACCTGCTTTTTCGCGCGCTGGGGCGCGTCGCGCACGAAAATGTATCTGACTTCCGAGAGCGAGCGAGCGAAAATGCTCGCGAACTTCGGGCGCGACGACGGCATCGCCTTTTACGTACCAGCCGCCGCGGACGCGACGACCGCTCAGATCTACATCGATCAGGACGAGGCGGGGACCAAGTACCAAAAGCGCTACTACCTGTCCGACGGACCGGAAGGCAACAAACACCCGAACAAGAAGCCGGCGTTCCTGGCTCTCGCCCAGGGCGGAGCCGGAACGCAGCCGCTGATGCGCGTCTTCTACGCGAATCAGTGCGGGCAGGCCCATGACGAACTCGCTGTTGGGCGTGAGCGATTCAACCGCATCTACAAGCAGGGAGACTCCCTTCCCCTGTGGACCGTTCTGTGGAGCGGCATCACGGGACCGACGACCCTGGTCGTCGAGGCGCTCGACCGCCGATGTCCATTCCAAGGGCACCTCTCGCCGCAATCGTTCCCGAGCGTAAACGGGCACTACGGCGCCGAGGAGATCCCGCACCAGCCGTTCTTCACTCTGGCGGACGTGCAAGCCGCATCGCCGACCAGCGAGGTGTTCATCAACGGTCAGGCAGGCCCTGCTTGGGCTCGCGGTGTAGTCCCGGAACGATTGCCGCTGCCGCGAGCCATCTCGCGGAGCTTCGTCAAAGTACAACCCAACCCACACGCGAAGATGGATTTCTTCGCAGACTTCGCGCCCGACGCCAAGGCCGAGACGTTCACGGACATGCCTTGCGGTTCTCCCGACGGGCAATGCTTCCAAACCTGGCGCCAGCAGTCGCCGACGTTCGACCAGATGTTCATCAGCGTCGAGAGCGGAGCCACCCCGGGTAGTGGTCTGTATGCGGCTGGACCGGTGATGGGCGAGCTGTGGGTTACCTATGCTGACAACTCTGCGGATACGAACGGTAAATTCCGTCTGACCGCCAAGCAGAAGGCCACCATGAACGATGCCACGTTCTTACACGTGACCATGGAGGCCGACGCCTACTCCACCGCCCGGCGCTACCCGCAGATTCTAATCAGCGATCAGGATGTGCCGGTACAATACGGAATCGAGAAGGGCCACACGTTGGTGATTCAGCCGCGTGGTGAGGCCAATGCGGCGATTGATTGGCCCATCGACTACGAAATCGAGATCTGCAACAAGCGGCCGTGGGACGTGAATAACCAGTGCCCCGCTTATGATTTGTACCACTATCCGAACGCCGCGGGGCCGACTCATCTGGCTCCGAACGACGAGCTCGGTGAGCACGCCTTCGCGGATCAGCGCACCTTGTTCGATGTTTTCGCATCGACCCAGCGGATCTACGTGTTCTTGAATGGCAAACCTTACGGTTGTGCCAACCTGCCCGCTGGCAAAGTGCCGCAAAGCGGGCCCGTCACGGTGACGTGGGGCGATGTGGTTTACCACTCCGGTGTCGACCACACATTCGCCTATCATGCCGCGCACCTGCAGATCGAAACCCAGCGGCATTTCGACAACCTGGGGTTTTCGAGTAACCTGCCCGCGCCTACCTGGGATGAGTCGAGATTGCCATGCGTCGCTCCGATCGTACCCTAGTACTCGCTGCTCTGGCGCTCGTCGCGTGTAGCGGCGGCGCGCCCGACGGCGGCGGGCCCAACGGCGGCGGGCCCAACGGCGGCGCGCTCAACGGTGGCGCGGCCAACGGTGGCGGCGCCGGGGGGCAGCCCAATGGCAACCCGCTCGAGCAGACGCCAACGTTCACTGCAGAGGAACGCGCAACACTCGCGTCTTTGTCGCCGAAGTCGCTGCCGCTACCGGGTCCCGACCTGAGCAATCGCTTTGCCGATGATGCTCGGGCCGCCAGCCTTGGGCAAAAGCTGTTCTTCGAGCGACGCTTTGCCGGCCCGCTGTTGGACGGCGACAACGATGGCACGCCATCGACGCTCGGGGTCAAGCGTGAAACAGGCAAGGTGGCATGCTCCGATTGTCACCTCCCAGACGCAGGCTTTTCCGACAATAGAACGCTCGGCAAGCAGGTCTCGTTGGGGGCGGGCTGGGGCGCGCGCCGAGCGCCCTCGTTGCTCGACGTCGGACAAGCAAGCCTGTTGATGTGGGATGGTCGACACGACACCTTGTACAACCAGGTGTTTGGCCCGATCGAGTCACCGCTGGAGATGAACAGTTCGCGGCTATACGTGGCGCAGCAGATCTTCGCGCTCTATCGCACCGAATACGAAACGATTTTCGGTGCGTTGCCCGACTTCAGTGACGCCGCTCGCTTTCCGCCGTTGAGTGCCAGCGCGACTGGCTGCACTCCCTCGACCTTCGCTCCAACTACGACTTGCAATGGGACGACGCATGGTCAACCGGGGGACGGCGCCGAGTACGACACGCTCGCCGTCGCCGATCAGCAGGCCGTCACTCAGGTGGTGGTCAACGTCGGCAAGGCGATCGGCGCCTACGAGCGGCTCTTGCCCTGCGGGCCAGGTCGCTTCGACCAATGGATGGGCGGCGACGCCGACGCGCTGACGGCCTCCGAACAGCGGGGCGCCCAGCTATTCGCGGGCCGTGGCAAGTGCGCCAGCTGCCATTCGGGTCCTTTCTTGTCTGACCAGAAGTTCCACAATGTGGGCCTAAAGCCCACCGTGGTCGCGGTCATCGTCCTGGATCAAGACGACCACGGCGCAGCCAAGGGCCTCAGCGCCGCGATCGCGGATCCGCTCAACGTGCGCGGGCCGTTCAGCGATGGGGACGATGGG
>Ga0247783_1000288_pt1 | contig 15231 bp, 12 predicted proteins | sample UWRJL064202C5_FD_179911 | JGI IMG/M metagenome (GOLD analysis project Ga0247783, IMG submission 179911) | Plant litter microbial communities from Arlington Agricultural Research Station in Wisconsin, United States - UWRJ-L064-202C-5 | ecosystem: Environmental > Terrestrial > Plant litter >...
CGAAATTTCCGACAGCATTTTCAAGCGGGATAATTAACAAAGTTATTTCAATACTACTCTCAACTCTGGCTTTTAATTAACCACTGATTAAACCCAATAAAAAAACCGCTGACTTTCATCAGCGGTTTTTTATTTTAATCGTTAATTTTTATGCGCGATTAATTGCCGTAACTCATCAAACGCTGGTAGCGGCGCTCCAGTAATGCATCTATTGGCTCTTTAGCCAAACGATCAACTTGCGTCACCAAACGCTCCTGCAGTTTTTTCGCCATATCGTCCATATTGCGATGGGCGCCGCCCAAGGGCTCGGGGATAGTTTCATCCACAATGCCCAAATCTTGCAAAATCTTCGACGTAACACCCATCGCTTGGGCCGCTTCCGGTGCTTTGGCAACGGTTTTCCAAATAATATTGGCGCAGCCTTCCGGAGAAATAACAAAGTAGGTTGAGTACTGCAGCATATTCAGTTGGTCGCCGACACCAATCGCCAAAGCACCACCTGAAGAGCCTTCACCAATTACAGTACAGATAATCGGGGTGCGCAGGCGCGACATAACCGCGAGGTTTTGTGCGATAGATTCGGAGATACCGCGCTCTTCCGAGTCGATACCAGGATAGGCACCGGGAGTATCAATCAGGGTTAGCACAGGGAGTTTGAAGCGCTCGGCCATTTCCATCAGACGCAGGGCTTTGCGGTAACCTTCAGGGCGCGGCATACCGAAATTGCGCATCACCTTTTCGTGTACCGTGCGGCCTTTTTCTTCGCCAATCACCATCACGGGTTTGCCGTCCAAACGGGCTACGCCAGCGATAATCGCGTGGTCATCGCCAAAATGACGGTCGCCATGCAGCTCATCAAAATCGGTAAAGACACGCGAAATATAATCTGAGGTGTAAGGACGCAAGGGGTGACGAGCAACTTTTACGATGTCCCAAGCAGTGAGCTTGGAATAGATAGTCTCGGTCAGCTTGGTGCTCTTTTCGCGCAATTTGGCGATTTCGTCGGCGATATTCACATCGGAACTATTGCCAACCAACTGTAGTTCTTCAATCTTGCCTTCAAGTTCGGCGATGGGCTGTTCAAAATCCAGATAATTCAGATTCATAGCGAGCTCTTGATCCGGGTAGGAAACTACCATTTTGACTTATGGGGTAAGTGCAGCAGCCTGGTATTGTTGGCTTTTTAGCCAGAGTAGCAGGAGGCACAATTGGGTCGCTACCTTACGCGAAATGGGCGATTTAGTCGATCTTTTCCAGCGAAAAGGAAGGGATGGCAAAGGCCAGGATAAACACTCCAGCCGGATCGCCGCCCTATCCGAACAAACTCGAAATAGCAGTAGCTTATCGGCCGAGCAACATAATACAGGTGGGTTTTAATCAGTAGCTTGGAGCTACAGAAGGCCGATCTAATACACTAACCTGACTTTTGCGCTGCCGTAACTATCGCGCAAGCGCTGTAGCAATTCATCTTCCGGACGCACATTCCATTGGTTGCCAAAGCGCAATTGGGCGCGCGCATCACTACGCGAATAATCGACCACAATGGCACAGCGCGCTTCTTGTTGTGGCGTCTGGCGATAGGGCTCCAACATTTCCCCCAGCTCACGCGAAAAGCTCGCTGGCAGCGCACCGGATTCCAACTCCAACCAAAGCTCACGGACTTTTTCCTGGCGCACATCGGCGAGCAGGCGCAGATTATCAGCACTCATTTTTAACATGCCACTGAAATCGTCGTACCTGACCTGGCCACTGATCACCAGCAGGCCATCTTTGGATAAGACATCGCGCGAGTTATTAAAAGTTTCCGCAAAGAGAGTGACATCCATACGACCGGTACGATCGTCAATGGTCAGGATCGCCATATTATCGCCGCGCTTGGTTCTCACGATGCGCTGGGAAATTACCAAACCGGAAATCGTTTGGGTGGACTTCTCCGGTTTTAAATTGGCGATACGCGAGCTGACCAAATGGGTGAGTTCACTTTCGTATTCATCAATCGGATGGCCTGTGAGATATAAACCGAGAGTTTCTTTTTCCGCATTCAAGCGCTCTTTCATCGTCCAGGTGCGCACGCGACGGAAGTCGCTGTACACGTCAGTATTTGCGTTGTCGCTAGCAATCACAGCGCCAAATAAATCCATCATTCCCGCATTGGTATTTGCCATCGCCTGCTCGGCCGTTTTAACAGCTTCACCCATAGCCGCAAACATCACCGCGCGGTCATGATCAATATTGTGTTGTGGGGTATTGCTGGTAGGGCCAAGATTATCCGCAGCACCGGAGCGGATAATCGCTTCCATTGCACGCTTGTTTACTTTGCGCGGATCGACACGAGCACAAAAATCAAATAAATCTTTGAAGGGGCCGCCTTGATTGCGTGCGGCAATAATCGATTCAACCGGGCCTTCACCCAAACCTTTAATTGCACCTAAACCGTAAATAATTCTGCCTGCATCATCTACCGTAAAATGAAATTCACCGGAGTTAACGTCCGGCGGTAATAATTTCAATTTCATGGTGCGGCATTCTTCGATAAAGGTAACAACCTTATCGGTTTTATCCATGTCCGAAGACATAGTCGCCGCCATAAAATGCGCCGGATAATGCGCTTTTAACCAAGCCGTTGATAAGAGACAATCGCGTAAGCAGCGGAGTGAGATTTGTTAAAACCATAGCCCGCAAATTTTTCTACCAGGTCAAAAATTTTAATCGCCAATTCCGGATCTACGCCCTGATTTTTTGCGCCGGTTTCAAATACTTCGCGCTGCTTCGCCATCTCTTCCGGTTTTTTCTTACCCATCGCGCGGCGCAACATGTCCGCACCACCGAGGGTGTAACCAGCGAGCACCTGTGCAATCTGCATTACCTGTTCTTGGTAAACGATAACGCCGTAAGTCGGCTCTAGTACCGGTTTTAAACTTAGGTGCTGGAATTTTGCATCGGGATAAGCCACTTGTGCGCGGCCATGTTTGCGGTTGATAAAATCGTCAACCATGCCCGACTCAAGTGGGCCGGGGCGAAACAAGGCCACAAGTGCAATCAGGTCTTCGATATTGTCCGGCTGCAAACGCTTGATCAGATCTTTCATGCCGCGCGATTCCAACTGGAAAACCGCAGTCGTTTCAGCGCGCTTTAATAAACCAAATGTTTTTGCATCATCGAGCGGGATTGCGCTGATATCGAGTAGTGCCTCACCTTTTTTAACGCGCTGCTTATCGATCATAATGCGCGCCCAATCGATAATCGTGAGCGTGCGCAAACCGAGGAAGTCGAACTTCACCAGACCCGCTTCTTCCACATCACCTTTATCAAACTGGGTTACCAAACCGCCGCCAGTTTCATCGCAATAGAGCGGCGAAAAGTCGGTGAGTTTTGTTGGTGCAATAACAACACCACCCGCATGTTTACCAACGTTGCGGGTGAGTCCCTCAAGCTGCACCGCCATTTCCCAAATTTCACCGGCATCGCCATCAATCTCAATAAATTCTTTGAGTTGCGGCTCTTCTTGCAATGCCTGCGCAAGCGTCATCCCCGGAGTGGGCGGAATCATTTTGGAAAGTTTATCGGCAAGACCGTACGACTTTCCTTGCACCCGCGCCACATCGCGCACTACCGCTTTTGCAGCCATGGTACCGAAGGTAATGATTTGACTAACAGCATCGCGACCATAGTTATCCGCAACATAAGAAATTACTTTATCACGGTTATCCATGCAAAAATCGATATCGAAGTCGGGCATGGAAACCCGCTCGGGATTCAGGAAACGCTCGAACAGTAAATCGTATTCGAGCGGATCGAGATCAGTAATTTTTAATGAGTAAGCGACCAGCGAACCTGCACCCGAACCACGACCTGGGCCGACGGGAATATCGTGATCCTTAGCCCATTGGATAAAATCCATTACGATAAGAAAATAACCAGGAAATCCCATCTGATTAATAATATCGAGTTCGAAAGTTAAGCGATCCTCATACACCTTGCGCCGCTCAGTATAATCCGACGCTGATTTATCCAGGATGCGCTCAAGTCGTTGATCCAAACCTTCGTGTGAAATTTTGCGAAAAAATTCAGCTTCAGTTAAACCTTCTGGCACCGGGTATTCCGGCAGAAAATATTTTCCCATTTGAATGGTGACGCTACAGCGTTTGGCAACTTCAATGGTGTTGGCGATTGCTTCTGGAATATCGCTAAATAATTCCGTCATCTCTTCAGCAGAGCGTAAATATTGCTGCTCGCTGTAGCGGCGCTCCCTGCGTGGATCATCCAGTGCGCGACCTTCACTGATACACACACGAGCTTCATGCACTTCAAATTCACTGGTTTTTAAAAACCGCACATCGTTGGTGGCAACGACCGGGCAACTTAATTGCGCTGCCAGATCAACTGCAGCGTGCAAATGGTTTTCATCATTTTCACGCCCGGTACGCTGTAATTCCAAATAAAAACGGTTGGGAAAATCGCGCATCCACCCTTGTAATAATTCATGGGCTTGGGGCATGCGACCACCGAGCAAAGCCATACCCACGTCGCCAAATTTTCCGCCAGACAACGCAATAACGCCTTCACTGTGAAACGTAATCCATTCGCGCTGCACATAGGCGACACCCTGCTGTTGGCCTTGACGCCAAGCAAGAGAAATTAATTCAATAATATTTTTATAACCCTTATCGTTCATCGCCAACAAGGTAATTAAGGTGGGCTTGCCTTCAGTATCATTGCTGGCCATCCAAAAATCACTACCAACAATAGGCTTGACGCCAGTTCCTTGTGCAGCCTTATAAAATTTAATCAAGCCATAAAAATTGGTTTGATCGGTAATCGCACAGGCGGGCATATTTAATTCTGCCACACGTTTAACCAGCGACTTGATCCTCACCAAACTATCGCTCAGAGAGAACTCAGTATGTAAACGCAGATGGACAAAATTAGCAGCAGGCATAATGATTTTCTGAAAGGAGTCGGGTCATTAAAACAAAGCGATTTGTTCGATTTTGGCACGCACAGGGGCATAAGAAGTACGGTGGATAGGTGTGATACCCAATTTATCCAATGCATCCATATGGACTTTGGTGGGATAACCTTTGTGATCAGCAAAACCATAACCGGGATAGGTTTTATCCAATACAACCATTTCTCGGTCGCGGGTTACTTTAGCGAGAATCGACGCAGCGCTGATAGCGGCAACGCGGCTATCACCTTTTACGACAGCCTCTGCGTTATAGCTCCACTTGGGCAGTTTATTTCCATCGACTAATACATGCTCAGGTTGAATGTGAAGGCCTTGTACTGCACGGGTCATGGCCAACAAACTGGCTTGTAAAATATTGATCTTGTCGATTTCAGCAACCGAGGCGCGCGCGATGCACCAACTTTTTGCTTTTTGTTGGATCTCAATAAACAATTGTTCGCGTTTTTTTTCAGTTAGTTTTTTGGAATCATCCAAACCTTCAATTGGATTGGAAGGATCGAGAATCACCGCAGCGGCAACAACATCACCAGCGAGTGGGCCGCGCCCTACTTCATCACAACCGGCGCAGAGTAGGCCTTGGTAAACACTGATAAAAGGTTCCAGCACAAAGCTCCCCTTGTTAATTAATTTTTCTGGATTAAACGAGCTATAGCATCGGCAGCGCGAGCACTGGCATCACGCTTCAATTCTGTGTGCATTTGCGCAAATGTGTGGATCAACGCCTGCGCCTCATCGGGATTCTCAAAATAATTCATTACCGCCGCACTAAGTGCTTCCGGCGTTGCTTTATCCTGCAGCAATTCAGGCACTAACATTTTCCGCGCAAGTAAATTGGGCAGAGACACCCAAGGTATTTTCACCAACCAGGATAAAATTTTGTATGTCAGCGGTGCCATTTTATAAGCCACCACCATTGGCTTTTTGAGCAGCAATGCCTCCAGCGCAACCGTGCCAGATGCTAGCAAGACTACATCAGCTGCAGCCATGGCGTCATGTGAATGACCGTTGATCAATTCAAGAGGGAAATCAACAAACTCATTCAATTCAATATGCAATTGGCGGTAGCGGTCGGGGCTGGCCGCAGGAATAATAAATTGCAGACTGGGATCTTGTTCCAAACAATAAACCGCAGTGCACATAAACAATGCCCCCATACGCTCCACTTCGCTCGCGCGACTGCCAGGCAAGAGTGCGACTATGCGCCCTTCTTCCGGTAATCCCAGAAGTTTGCGCGCAGCAACCTTATCAACTGAAAGTGGAATTTCATCGGCAAGGTGATGACCGACAAATTCCACAGGCACATTGTGATCAAGATAAAACTTGGCTTCAAATGGCAAGAGCGTGAGCATCAGATCAACAGCGCGTGCAATTTTAATAACGCGCTTTTGTCGCCAGGCCCAAACGGAGGGGCTTACATAATGAACTGTTTTAATACCTTGTTCTTTGAGCGATTCTTCAAGGGATATCGTAAAATCAGGTGAGTCCACACCAATAAATACCGCAGGCCGATTAGCAATAAAATGTTCGCGCAAAAACTTACGGATACGCAACAATTCAGGTAGGCGCTTCAGCGGTTCAATCAGCCCCATGACCGCCAGGCGATCCTGCGGGAAATAGGAGTGAAACCCTTGCGCCAACATGCGCGGGCCACCAATACCGGAAAATTCTGCTGTGGGGAAATGTTTACGCAACTCTTGCATCAAGGCTGCGCCGAGAATGTCTCCGGAAGCCTCTCCGACTACAATACCTATGTGTATGTGATCAGACACCCAGCCTCCGGATTTTTTGTGTATTTTTCGAGGGGAAATCTGTGCATATGCATGCGCAGAAAAGAATGTTTAGCGAACTATATCTTTACCGCACTATACCGCGCGTCGAACTGTTTAATGAATCGATCAGCATTTGCAATGCCGGAGATTCAACAGCCAAAGGATTTAATTCAGCCAAGGCTTCGTCTAAGGTCAAGCCGCGACGGTAAATGGTTTTGTAGGCTTTAGTGAGTAAATTAATATCGTCTTTGGTAAAACCGCGCCGACGCAGGCCTTCCACATTGATATTTTTTGCTTCAGCAGGGCTGCCATTAACCATGACATAGGCGGGAACATCTTTACCAATTGCACAGCCCATACCCGAGAAACTGTGGGCACCGATTTTGCAAAACTGGTGAACCAATGTGAACCCACTCAGGATCGCCCAGTCGCCGATATATACATGACCAGCAAGCGCAGCGTTATTCACCAAAATACAATGGTTGCCAATCACACTGTCGTGCCCAACATGAACATAGGCCATTAACAAATTGTGATCGCCTATCGTAGTTTCGCCGCGGTCTTGTACAGTACCACGATGAATGGTGACCCCCTCACGGATAATATTGTGATCGCCAATTACCAACCGTGTTGGCTCGCCTTTGTATTTTAAATCTGGAGTATCTTCACCCACGGATGAAAATTGATAGATGCGGTTATGTTTACCAATAGTGGTCGGCCCTTTGAGCACTACGTGGGAAGCAATTACACTGCCCTCACCAATTTCAACATCGGGACCAATAACAGTCCAAGGGCCAACTTGCACATCAGCAGCGAGCTTGGCACTGGGGTGAATAATTGCAGATGAATCTATCAAAATAAGTTCTCGCTAATTTCAGGTGAACCTGAATCAAACTTTGCGGTCAGCACAAAGAATAGTGGCCGACGCCGCCAATACACCATCAACACTGGCCTTACATTCAAATTTCCATATGCCGCGTTTTTCCGAAATCACACGGGATTCCAATTGCAAACGATCACCAGGAATCACTTGCCGTTTAAAGCGCACATCATCTACACCGGCAAATAAATAGATAGATCCATCCTGAGGCTTTTTATTCATGGTTTTAAAACCGAGAATCCCTGATGCCTGCGCCATGGCTTCAATAATCATCACACCGGGAAATACCGGGCTTTGCGGGAAATGACCATTAAAAACTTCTTCGTTAACGGTAATGTTTTTGTACGCAATAATTGATTCGCCTTCAATCAATTCAACAACGCGATCCACTAACAAAAACGGATAGCGATGTGGAAGATATTCACGAATTTCGTTAACGTCCATCATGGTACAAACCCCAAGCAATCAATGAAAAATTATTCCGCACCCTGTGTGCGTTCGAGTTTTATTAAGCGAGTTGCCAATGCATCCAATTGGCGAAAACGAGCTGCATTCCTACGCCAATCTTTAGTAGACGCCAGAGGTGTGCCTGATGAATAAGAACCAGCTTGTGTAATTGACGCAGACACCATGCTCATAGCAGTAATATGAACTTTGTCAGCCAGAGTTAAATGGCCTGCGATGCCAACCGCGCCGGCAATAGTACAGCCCGCGCCAATTCTAGTACTGCCAGCAATAGCAGTATGTGCAGCAATAGCGGTATTTTTGCCAATATATACGTTGTGAGCTATTTGAACCTGGTTATCAATAATGACACCGTCATCAATGCGGGTATCATCCAGCGCGCCACGATCAATACAGGTGCATGCACCAATTTCGACTTTATTACCAATCTGTACACCACCAAGTTGGTGAATTTTAATCCAGCCATTGGCCTCATGCGCAAAACCAAAACCATCGGCGCCCAGCACGCAACCGCTGTGTAAAACGCAGTCAGCGCCAATAATGACACCGTGATATATGCTTACATTCGCAGCAAGCCTGGTATTAGCGCCAATAACACTATCATCGCCAATATAACAACCAGGGCCAATAATCACGCCATCCGCCAAGACTACTCCATCACCAATAACAGCATTGGCACCAACAGAAATATGCTGGCCCAGAATACACTCTTGCCCTATGACTGCAGAAGGGTGAACACCTGAACATGGTTCGCGAAGGAATTCAAAGATTGCAGAAAGATGTGCATAAGCAATATAAGGGTTTTTAACCACTAATTTATTGCCCGCAAACTCATCGGCAAGTTCAGAGCTGATCAATACCGCACCAGCCTGGCTCGACGACAATTGCTTTTTGTATGCAGGGTTAGCGATAAAACTTAAATCTGTTTTTCCTGCGGATTGTAAAGTAGCCAGCGCCCTTATTTCTTGCTGTCCATCACCACGCAACTCTGCATCCAGCAGTTGCGCAATTTCAGCCAATAAATAAGAGCGCTTCATATTTTAAAAAACTCAGCTTTATTTAGCTTTATCAAGCAGAGCGGTCACCTTCGGTGTCAAATCATTTTCTGGTTTTGACATCATTACAGCTTTTGCATCAACGATCATGCTGATACCTTCTGACTCAACCAATTGCTTTACCACGGCCTCCATTTTCGGACCAACTTCTTGCATGATTTGTTGCATCAATGCCTGTTGTTCGGTCTGCAGTTTTTTGCCCTGGAATTGGTAATCCTGCCCCAAACTTTGCAATTTCTTTTCGCTTTCGGCACGTTTTTCTGTGCTCCAGGTCAAGCCATCTTTTTGATATTCGGTTTGCAAGGCTTTGATATCTGCGGCCAAACCATCCAGCTTCGCTTTGGCTGCAGCAAACTCTGCACTTTTTTGCAATTTTTCAAATTTGGCTTTTGCGGCCGTGGTTCCCATCACCGCACCTGTCGGGTCGAGCACAACTACTTTACCTTGAGCCCAAGACATAGCAGACACCAATGACAGTGCAACCACAGCAAACATTTTTTGTGTAACAGTCACAATCTATTCCTCTTGAAATTGAAATGATATTAAAAATTTATTGTTAGAAAGTTTGCCCCAGGGAGAACTGGAACACTTCTGTACGATCGTACTCATTTTCTTGCAGGGGTTCTGCAATACTGAACGTCATAGGGCCAAAACCGGAAATCCAGGTTAAACCAAGACCGACAGAGGTATTGATATATTTAAGACCTACATCGTAACAATTTAACTGGGTTGCCCCGCAATCCGTATCAAACACGTTCCCCGCATCCAGAAAGAAGGTAGTTTGCAAAGAACGCTGATCCTTGATAAAAGGTAAGGGGAACAAAATTTCTGCCCCGCCCTGAATCAATACATTACCACCAAAGGCACCATGAGTCTTACTGGTATAAGTACTGCCTATAAGCTCATCACTCATCAACTCGCCCGGATTACATATGCGGGGATAGCTTTGCCTCTCGGTCTCGGTACCCGGTGCTTCCGGATCCTCACAGAGAACGTATGCTCGTGCACCTCTTTCACTATCTGAAACTTCACCATCACCATTCAAGTCATCCCAAACTGTCAATGCTATTGCATCGGCAGCGGTACGCTGGGACGAGCTGCGCGGGCCAAGCGTGTTGCGTTCAAAACCACGCACAGAACCAAAACCACCGGCATAATAATGTTCAAAGAACGGCAACTCCTCCAGATCACCATAGGCACCGGTGTAACCTAAACGAGTATGTAAACGCAAGGTGAGTGCGCGGGTCAGCGGGGTGAAAAATTGCCCCGTATAATCAACTTTGTAGTACTGCAAATCACCGCCCGGTAAGGATAACTCAAAGGTCAATTGCTGGGAGGCACCGCGATTGGCCAACACGCCGCGGTTTAACGTTGAACGCAACCAATACATACTTACTTGCGCATCATTGAAAGTGTCGCCATAAATATCGAGAAAACCGGGTGCGCCCAGCATATCCTCAGTAATAGTCTTACGCTCATAAATCCCATTAGGATAGTCAATGCCGTTGGCGCGCTTTACGTTCAGCTCATGATTTTCGGATTGGGTAATATAGCCGAACTCCCTAATCCAGAAGGGGGTACGAATAATTTCTTGTGAAGAGTAAGCAGTCGGTTCCACTTCTAAACTGCGTAAACCAATATCAAAACCAATACGCTCAATATCGGATATTGGGTAACCGAAATTAAGTTTACCGCCATAGACGTTGGTGCTATAGGGAGTTACGTTATAAGAGCCGTAATCACTCATGGTGTAATACAAACTTACACCGCGGCTTACTCCATCGGGAGTGAAGTAAGGGTCGTTATAATTGAGGTTATACGCAGTTTGATATTGGTTGTGACTAAAGCTAAATCCCACTTGTTTACCAGTACCAAACCAGTTGTTTTGTTGGATGCTGGCAGAAAACAACAAACCCGAATATTGGGCATAACCCACCTGCAAGCCCATGCTGCCAGATGGCTGTTCTTCCACCGTATACTCAACATCAATCTGGTCAGAGGTACCGGGAACTTCTTTGTTTTCTACTTTCACTTCCTTAAAGAAACCCAGTCTCTCCAAGCGCACTTTGGAGTTTTCGATTTGCGCTGAGTTGGCAGAACCGCCTTCCATCTGGCGCATTTCACGGCGCAAAACCTCATCGATAGTTTTGGTATTACCGCGGAAATTAATGCGGTTAACATAAGCACGCTTACCTGGTTCGATAAAAAACGTAATTTTTACCGTTTTATCCGTATCATTACGTTCGGGCATGCCCTCTACTTTAGCAAAGGTATAACCTTCGTTGCCTAAACGTTTGGTGACATATTCTTCTGAGGTCGTCATTAATATTTGTGAAAATATCTGACCTTTTTGCATCAAAATCATGCGACGAATAATTTGTTCATCGATAGCGGGATCACCCGCAAGTTCGATATCACTCACTTTATAAATATCACCTTCAGTAATGTTCACGGTGATAAAAATTTTGGCTTTATCTGGACTCAAGGATATTTGTGATGAGTCAATTTTAAAATTCAGATAACCGCGATCCATATACCAGGATTCAAGGCGCTCCAAATCCCCTTTCATTTTTTCTTTGTTGTATTTGTCGTTGCCAGAAATCCACGACCACATACCTGTCGTTTTCAATTCAAATAAATCGATTAACTCTTCTTCCGTATAGCTGCTGTTACCAACGATATTAATTTGTTTGATGCGCGAAGGGCTACCTTCGTCAATTTTCACCAACACCTTCACTTGGTTGCGCGGCATATCTTCAATTTCGATATTTACGCTTGCACCGTAGCGCCCTTGGTTCACGTATTCGCGCTGCAATGCCTGGGTGATACCCTCCAAGGTAGCGCGCTGAAAAATCTGGCCTTCAGATAAATTATTTTCTTTAAGGCTATCCATCAAGTTTTCAGTTTTGATGGCTTTGTTACCTTCCAGCTCGATCTTGTTAATCGCAGGACGTTCTTTGATCACCAATACCAATACATCGCCATCGCGTTTGATTGCTACATCAGAGAAATAACCCACTTTAAACAATTCGCGCGTCGCGTTTTGAATATCAGCTTGATTCAAGACATCGCCAACACGAATAGGCAGGACACTGAACACAGTTCCCGCCGAAACACGTTGTAAACCTTCTACACGAATATCGCTTACACGAAAGGTTTGCGCCTGCACCGCAACAGACAGGAAAAGTGCCAGAAAACAGCCAATAACTCGCATCAAAACTCGCTTCATAGAATCTGTTCTAATCATAAATGAATGTTGGTCGCGGCCCGGCACAGAACTGCCAGATCAAAGCCGCATTATGTCGTTATACAGTGCAAGCACGCTTAAACTGATGACCAGAAAGAGTCCAACCTGATACCCCAGCATCTGCACTCTGTCGGACACCGGTTTCCGCTTAATTACTTCAATCAAGTAATAAAATAAGTGCCCGCCATCCAGCACCGGGATAGGTAAAAGGTTGAAGACTGCCAGGAATACACTGAGCAAGGCGACAAAACCAATAAAGCTTCTCAGACCACCCTCGGCCGAAGAGCCCGCCACCTTAGCAATGGTTATCGGTCCACTCAAGTTTTTCGTGGAAATTTCGCCAAGAATCAATTTTTTGACTGATAAAAGCACAAATCCCGAGGTTTCCCAGGTTTTATTAACGCCCGCGACAAATGCGCCAGCAATAGAATAGTCATAAGAACGAATCATATCCTCAGGAAAGGTGTAGGCCTTTACCCCAACACCGACACGCCCAAGATGCTGACCATGTTCTGCTACCAACTCTGGAATAAGTGTTACTTGTAAAGATTGGGTCTCGCGCTCCACGCTCACCTGCAAGGCTTTGCCAGGATATTTGCGCACATATTCAACCCAGGCTTGCCAATCATTAATTGCAAGATCATCGACATGGAGGATCTTATCGCCGGTTTTCAACCCTGCTTTCTCAGCAGGACTATTGGCAACAACCTCACCAATGATCGGGGGGATTTTAGGAAAAAATAGGGTAATCCCCAACCCGGCTACTGGATTTGGGTCAGTAGCTTCGCGCAACCACTCGACCAGTTGGGCTTCGGACTCATAGTTAAAATGGGAGTCAGGATAGGCAACCTTGAAACTGATGCTGCCTGATTCACCCAAACGATTCAGCAGAGCTTTATTAAGCGCCTGCCAGGTAGGTGTTAGCTCCCCATCGACTGCAACAATCTCCTGCCCCGCCTCCAGCCCCGCATGAGCTGCGATTGAACCGGGTTCAACAGAGTCGATAATCGGGATTAAATCCTGCTGCCCCTGCAGCAACAAACCCCAGAACAGCAGTATCGCCAACAAAAAATTGGCCAGCGGGCCAGCCGCCACAATCGCAATGCGCTGCCAAACGGTTTTGCTATTAAAAGCCAGATGACGCTCTTCAGGTGCTACTTCGCCTTCGCGCTCATCCAGCATCTTGACGTAACCACCCAGAGGCAAAGCAGCCAAAGCATACTCCGTGCCTTGTTTGTCCCGCCAAGACCAAAGCACCTTGCCAAAACCAATTGAAAAGCGATGTACCTTCACCCCGCAGCGGCGCGCGATATAAAAGTGTCCGAATTCATGGATTGAAACCAGAACCAGCAATGCCACCAGAAAAGATACAATCGTCTGGATTAATTCCACGGATACAACCTCAGGATAAGAGTTACCAACTTGCGATCAGCTGCTGTGCCATAGCGCGGGCTTCAGCATCGGCACTTTGGACCTGCGCCAGACTGTGCGGCTCAAGGGTAGAGAGACGGGACAACACATGGTCGATAACCACTGCTATCTGGTCAAAACGGATACGGCGGTTAAGGAAAGCCGCCACTGCAATTTCATTGGCAGCATTTAAAATTGCCGGTGCCGTACCGGAAATGTCCGCCGCCTGCTGCGCCAAACGCAAACAGGGAAAACGCTCGTAATCCGGTGCACTGAAATCCAATCTTGCAGTAGCAATAAGATCGAGGCTGGATACACCCGACTCAATCCGCTCCGGCCAGGCCAGTGCATGGGCGATTGGCGTGCGCATGTCCGGATTGCCCAACTGTGCCAATACCGAACCATCAATATATTCAACCATGGAGTGAATAACACTCTGCGGATGGATCACCACCTGCACCTGCTGCGGACGGGTATTAAATAGCCAGCAGGCCTCAATCAACTCCAGGCCTTTATTCAACATGCTGGCGGAATCAACGGAAATTTTTTGCCCCATGCTCCAGTTGGGATGAGCGCAGGCTTGCTCGGGTGTCACCCTGGCAAGATCGGCAATGGGCGTATTGCGGAAGGGCCCGCCGGAGGCAGTCAGCAGGATTTTGCGCACACCGCTTGAGGCTAATCCCTCGGCGAGATAATCCGGGCGATGGCTGGGCAGACACTGGAAGATAGCATTGTGCTCACTATCGATCGGCAATAACACGGCACCATTTTCGGCAACAGCGCGGGTGAATAAACCGCCTGCCATAACCAACGCTTCTTTATTAGCCAGCAGGACTTTTTTCCCCGCATTGACTGCCGCCAAGGTCGGCAGCAAACCTACTGCGCCAACGATTGCCGCCATTACCGTATCGACCTGTTGATCCGACGCAACCGCCGCTAAAGCATCCGCCCCCTGCAACACCTCAGTTGCGCATCCTTGGCGACGCAGTTCGCGCTCCAATTCAATCGCCGCTGCCGGATCATTAAGCACGGCATAGCGGGGGTTGTGCAGCAGGCATTGGGTAGCCAGCAGTTGCCAGCGGCGGTCTGCACTTAATGCAAATACGCGATAGCGCTCTGGGTGACGCGCAATAACATCCAATGTACTGACACCTATAGAGCCAGTAGCACCGAGGATAGTGATTTGCTGAGGTGCAACTTGCATAGATTAAATACCCGCACCCGATGTAAAAGCGCCGCTTGCAAGCAGCGCCAATGCAAATACTGGCGCCCCGGCAGTAATTCCATCGACCCGGTCAAGGATACCGCCATGCCCCGGCAATATGCTGCCACTGTCTTTTACACCCGCGTGGCGCTTGACCATACTTTCCAGTAAATCGCCCAGAACAGAAATTAAACTGGTGGGGACAATCAGTACCAACATTATTAACAGGCCC
>Ga0247783_1000289_pt1 | contig 15215 bp, 16 predicted proteins | sample UWRJL064202C5_FD_179911 | JGI IMG/M metagenome (GOLD analysis project Ga0247783, IMG submission 179911) | Plant litter microbial communities from Arlington Agricultural Research Station in Wisconsin, United States - UWRJ-L064-202C-5 | ecosystem: Environmental > Terrestrial > Plant litter >...
AAGCGGGACATGGGGCACCCGGTCTTTTGTTTTTTTCAGCCTACGCGGCTTAGGGCGTATTGGCGGCAGTGTTCGAGGTAGCTGGCTTCGTGGTCGGCTACGAGTGAGACGACCGAGGTCCAGAGCCAGCCGGGGGCTTCCAGGCCGCGACTGTGGCGGCTTTTGAGCTGCTTTGCCCAGGCCTTGCGTATGTCGGGGGACATCTGGCGGGCGTGGGCTTTGCCGACGACGGAGGCGAAGAGGCGCGCGGAGAGAATGGCCTCCTGTTGCGTGAGCGCGGCGAGTTCGAACTTCAGATCCTGCGGACGAAGTTCACGCGCGACGACCTGGCGACCGGCGAAGGTGGAGGGCAGCATGCGCGCGCCGAGGAAGGGTGAGAGAGCCAACGCACCGCAGACGACGCGCTCGGCGTTGTTGGTGGGCATGTCGACGTTGGGAGCCGTGGGTGCGGCGGCGCGCGTGGCTTCCTTGATATCGATCATGCGGAGGCCGTGGCGGTTCTTCTTGCCTACGCCTACAAGGACGGCGTAGCGCAGACGACCGAGGGACGAGCAGCCCTTCATCCAATAGGCCGCGTCGAGCATGCGGATGGGTTGGCCTTCGTCGGCCTGGTGAAGGTACTGCACGAGGGTGCGTGCCTTCTCGCCTTCGAAGAACCTGCGCAGGTGTTCGCGCTCGTCCTCGGTGAGGGACCAGAAGCGCTTGCCCAGAGGGATCGTTGGCGTGACATCTACGATGCGCTCTTCCGCAAGATGCTTCCACTTGCGGTTGAAGGCCTCCTGCATCACCTTTTGAATGGGCGCGATCTGGTTCGGGTCCTGCTCTTTGTGACGCGAAGAGAGTTCTCCGAGATAGCCATCGATCATCGCCTCCAGCATGAATGCCGTGGTGACGCCGGGGAGATCGGAGGAGCGCGCTGCCATGGCAAGCGAGAGGCCGAGGCGCAGAAGGTCATGCGCGGGATTGCCGATGACGGTCTGGTCGAGATCGCGAATCTGGATCTCGACGCGGCCATCGAGGTTCGCGACGGGACCGAGATTACCGATGTGACAGTCGCCGCAGATCCATATGGGCGGACCGGAGGGAAGCGAGGCGGGCGCGTTGCCCTTCGACAGCCAGTCGTAGAAGCGTATGGTGTTGCCACGCACGTAGGCATGGGCAGACGAGGCCATCTTGAGATGACGTTGATCGTCCAGGACCTGTTTGCGGTGCGCAGGTTCTACCTGCAGGGCAGTCTTCATTGGGCGAGCGGAGAGCTGTCGTAGTTGCGATAGAGATCGGCGACGTCTTCATAGACGGCAGTGGCGCCGGAGAGCTCTTCGCGTGTCCAACCGCCGGAGCAGACGGCGATGGTGGGAACGCCGGCTTTGCCTGCGGCTTCAATGTCGTAGGGCGTGTCGCCCAGAGCGATGCAGTGGTCCGCGCTGAGGCCGAGCTTGCCCAGGGCGGCCTGGAAGATGTCGGGATCGGGCTTGGAGCCGCTGGCGTCGGCTGCGGTAGTGTCGCCTTCGGTGAGGTCTTCGATCTTCGCGATCTTCTTGTAGGCCGCGAGATCTTCCTTATCCGTCGAAGAAGCGACGGCGATGCGAAGGCCTTGCTCCTTCATGCGGACGAGCAGATCGCGTGCGTGCGGCAGCGGCTGCAGGTAAGGGAGATAGTCGCGATGGAAGAGGCCTGTTCGATGTTCCTTGATGCGTGTTTCCAGGCGTTTGAGATCGTGCGCGGGAACGTACTGGGGGATGATCTTGTCGCCACCCTTGCCGATCTGGTGCAATAGCTCATCGAAGCCAACGTGGATGCAGAAGTGGGCGAGGGTCTTCATCCAGGCTTCGGCGTGCGCGGCATTGGAGTCGATCAGGGTCCCGTCGACATCACACAGGACAGCTTGAAGTTTGCTCATGTGGAGTAGGATGCGAGCGAGAGGAGAGTGCGCATGAAGAGCTGCAGCCATTTAGAGACAATTACGGAACCGAAGCCCCATACCAAGGGCTGTGAAGAGTGCCTGAAGATGGGCGACAGCTGGGTGCATCTTCGCCTGTGCGAAGAATGCGGGCACGTGGGCTGTTGCGACGATTCGAAGAACAAGCACGCGACCAAGCACTTCCACCACACGAAGCACCCCATCATCCGCTCGCTGGAACCGGGGGAGACGTGGGGATGGTGCTATGTGGATGAGGTGATGCTGGATTTCTCGTAGGGGGCGGCGTACCTGTGGCTGATGTAGAAAAAGCAGATTCCTCCACTTCGTTACGGGATGACAAAGGGTTGTTGGTTGTTTGAAGTTGTCTCGCAGCGCGGCGAAGGGTATCTGCTTTTTGAAACGGTTCGCGCTTTGCGCGAATACCCACACATCGCAAAGAGCGCGATGTATGGGGCACCCGGTTTTGTGGTTGCTCTACTTCGCTTCGAGCAGGGTGACGGCCATGCGATTCAGGGGTGTGGCGATGCCGTGTTTTTCGCCGAGGCGGACGATGACGCCGTTGCGGGCGTCGCTCTCCATGGGGCGGCCGGCCTGGCGGTCGGCGAGGAGCGAGTTGATGGAGTCGGGCGAGACGGCGGAGTAGAAGTCGAGCACCTGCTGGCCCATGTCTTCGGGGAGGTTTGCACCTTCGGCACGACCGACGGTGGCGCACTCTTCCGCCAGTTCTTTAGCGAGGCGCGCGGGAGCGGCCTGATGGAGCACAGCTACGGGGCGCAGCGTGAGAGCGGAGACGGCACCGGCGGCGTTGACGCAGAGCTTGCGCCAGGCGATGGAGAGAAAGTCTTCGTGGGTGCGGACCTCTCCGGGTGAGAAGAGGGCGGCGAAGGCCTGCGCGGCCTCAGTGTTTTCTACGTCGAGGGAGATGGGGCCTCGCTGCAGGATGTCGCCGTCGGGCTTGCGCTCTGCGGGATGCTGCGCGATGACGGGAACGATTCTGTCCTGGGCGAGATCGGGGAAGCGGTCGCGGTGTTCGACGCCGTTCTGCAGGATGGCCACCTTCGTCTTCTGCGAGAGGAGCAGAGGGAACCAGTCGGCTGCGGCCTGTGTGGCGTAGGTTTTGGTGACGACGAGGATCCAGTCGGCGGTCCAGCCTTCGTGCAGGGACTGAGAGGGGTGGGTGAGGTTCAGCGCCTGGATGGGGACGGTGCCAGAGGGTGTTTCCACGCACGGATGCGTGAGCGCGCGGCGCGTGCAGAGAAGAAGTTCGTGACGGCCGGTTTGCTGCAGGGCCGCGGCTAGGGTGCTGCCGATGGCTCCTACGCCGATGATTGCAATGTTTGCCATTACTTAAGTATGCCGCATGGCTCTGATTGAGGACGCCGTATCCGGCGCCCTCGGTTTGTCGTTGCTAAAGCCCCATGCCACCGGAGACTTCAATCCGCTGCGCGTTGACCCAGCGGCTGTCCTCTGAGAGCAGAGCGGCGATCATCGGACCGATGTCGTCGGGAAGGCCTACGCGACCGAGAGCCGTTGCAGCCGCTACCATCTTGTTCACCTCGGGATTGTCGCGCACCATGCCGCCGCTGAAGTCGGTCGCGACCGCTCCGGGAGCAACCGTGTTGACCGCGATGCCGCGTGAACCGAGTTCCTTTGCGAGATAGCGCGTGAGCACCTCGACAGCGCCCTTCATGGAGGCGTAGGCGGAGCTTCCCGGGTAGGAGACGCGTGTGAGGCCGGAGGAGACGTTGACGATGCGGCCACCGTCGTTGATCAGCGGAAGGAGCTTCTGCGTCAGGAAGAAGACGCCCTTGAAGTGGACGTTGTAGAGGCCGTCCAGATCTTCTTCGGTCACCTTGTCGAAGGCGGCGTGGTGCGAGGTTCCGGCGTTGTTGACGAGATAGTCGAAGTGCTCCGCTCCCAGCTCCGCGAGAGCCTTCTGGACAGTCTGCACGAAGGCGTCGAAGGAGCCGGTGTTGCCGGTCTCAAGCTGCAGAGCGATGGCTTTGGCTCCGGTCTCGCTGACGGCTGCGACGACCTTGTCGGCCTCTGCACGATTGGAGTTGTAGGTGAAGATCGAGTGGACGCCACGTTGCGCAAGTTGGAGGACGGTGTTGCGTCCAAGACCGCGGCTGCCGCCGGTGACGATTGCGATTTTATGCTTAGAAACTATAGATTTTTCTGATGACATGAGCGACTCCTGTGATTTTCAGGTTAGGTTTATGCCGGTCGAAAGTGAATGCCGGAACTCGCCTGGTTCTTGCCTATTCCTGCTTACAGACCTAAGCTGGAGGTGGGGGACCGAGATGCTGGATGGGTTGCTGGAGGCGGTCAGGCGTTACACCGAGGCTCAGGCTGGCGAGAGCCCGTTTCGCACGGCGATCGAAGGTCTCATCCTCCTTCGCTCCGATCACGAGAGGCGGCCGAACCACATTCTCTACAAGCCCGCTCTCTGCATCACCGTGCAGGGAGCGAAGCGGGCCAACTTTGGCGACCAGCGATTTGAATACCGGGCGGGGCAGGCCCTGGTGGTGAGCGTGGAGATGCCCGGGCATGGCACGGTGGTGGAGGCGAGTGCGAGCGAGCCGTTTCTGGGCGTCATCCTTCAGCTCGATCTCGCCATCCTGCGCGAGGTCTTCGACCAGCTGGAGACACCGCCGGTCGCAAGCCCCAGGGTAGGACCGGGCGTCTTTGTCACCGACTTCGATGGCCCGCTCGCGGAGTGCGCTCTGCGGATGGTGCGCCTGCTCGATACACCCAAGGCCATCCCTGTGCTTTATCCGGCGATCATGCGGGAGATCTGCTACTGGCTTCTTACCGGGCCCCACGGCGGCGAGGTGGTGAAGATGACGCTGACGAGCAGCCACGCGCACGGCATCCTCAGCGCGATTCATCTCCTGCGTCAACGCTTTGCGGAGCCGGTCCGGATCGAGGAGCTGGCCTCGGTGGCGCGGATGAGTCCCTCGGCGTTTCATCGCCAGTTCAAGGCGATCACTTCGATGACGCCGCTGCAGTATCAGAAGCAGCTTCGCCTGCTTGAAGCGCGGAGGCTAATGGTCTCCGATGCGATTAACGTGGAGACGGCCGCGTTCCGGGTCGGCTACGAGAGTCCGTCGCAGTTCAGCCGTGAGTACACGCGCATGTTCATGATGTCTCCGCGGAGGGATGTCGCTTCGCTGAAACCAGCTGCTGCGTAATTCGTGAAGAGAGGCGTACCTGCTGCGACACAGGTACGCCCTCGGTTCAAGCGGGGAAGTAGTCCATCTTTTCGAGATCCGAGATGAGGCCGGGGCCCGTCGGATGCCAGTTGAGACGTTCCTGTGTGAGCGCGCTAGAGGCTGGCATGTCCAGACCGGCGAACATGGCCAGCCAACCGAAGTGGGCCGGTGCGTCCTCGGGAGAGAGGCTGACGACGGGCACCTTCAGGCCTCGGCCAAGGACCTCGGCGATCTCCCGGGCGGAGACTCCCTCTTCCGCGACAGCGTGGTATCTGCTGCCCGCTTCCTGCTTCTCCAACGCCAGCTTGTAGAGGCGAGCGGCATCGAGAATGTGCACGGCGGGCCAGCGGTTCAGGCCGTCACCGACGTAAGCCGAAACACCCTTCTCCCGCGCCACGGCCACGCTGTAGGTGATGAGGCCCTGCTTGACCGGGTCGTGGACCTGGGGAAGGCGCACCACAGAGACGTTGACACCCAGATCCAGCACGGCAGCGCCTGCTACCTCTGACTTGCGGGGATTCGGATGGCTGGCGTTGAAGACATCTTCGGTCGCCAGTTGACCGGGAACCATGTTTCCCATGGCGGTACCGGAGGTGATGATGAAGGGACGATCCGAACCAACCAGCACGGAGCCTATGGCTTCGATGGCGCGCCGGTCCATCTCGCAGTTCTCCATGAACTTTGAGAAGTCATGATTGAAGCCGCAGTGGATGACGCCGTCCGTCGCGGCCGCTCCGCTCCGCAGGCTGTCCAGGTCTTCCAGACTGCCGTAATGCACTTCTGCTCCGGCGGCGACGAGGGCCTGTGCGCCCGATTCCGAACGCGTCAGACCGAGTACCTGGTGGCCTGCCTGGATGAGCTCAGGAATGACGGCGGAACCGATAAAGCCGGTAGCGCCGGTAAGAAAGATACGCATGATGATTCTCCTTCACTTCAGTTGAGGACAGGATCTTTCGTTCGCGGGAAGTTTGCGTTTGCGCCCGTGCATAGGTAGATGGAATCTGTGAGGCGTACGATCTATGCTGAAAGTCCGCATTTCTGGTTCGATCGTACGGAGGTCTCTATGAACCAAGTGGAAGGCCACATGGACCCGCTCTCCGATGTGTTGTCGCTGCTGAAGCCGCAGAGCTATGGTGCGGGCGGCTTTGCGGTGGATGGAGAGATGTCTGTTCAGTGGCCGAAGCATCCGGGCATCAAGTGCTATGCCGTGCTCTCGGGCCAATGCTGGCTCACGGTCGAAGGCGTTCCCGAACCGGTGCTGCTGAAGGCGGGGGACTGTTTCCTTCTGCCGCGTGGTCTGCCCTTCCGCCTGGCGACCGATCTATCGCTTACGCCCATGGACTTCTACACGTTTCTTGCGGAGAGGAAGTTTGACAGCTCCGGCAGGGAAGGAAGTGAGTGGTACATCGTCGGCGGCTACTTCGTTCTCACAGGCAGTCACGCCGACATTCTGCTGAAGGCTTTGCCGCCCATCGTGCATATTCGGAAGGAGTCGGACAAGGCCACGATGCGCTGGTCGCTGGAACGGCTGAAGGAAGAGGTGCGCAACCCGCAGCCGGGCAGCTCTCTGATTGCGCAGCAGCTGGCGTACATGATGCTGGTCCAGGCTCTGCGTCTACACCTTGCGGACGGAGCGAAGGGAGGCGTGGGGTGGCTCTTCGCTCTGGCCGATCAACAGATGCGCGCAGCGATCACCTGCATGCACGACGAACCGGGGCATCCGTGGACGCTGCAGAAGCTTGCGGAGCGCGTCGGCATGTCGCGTTCGGTCTTTGCGCTTCGATTCAAAGAGACGGTAGGGACGACACCGATGGAGTATCTGACGCACTGGCGCATGATGCTGGCTGGCGACAGGTTGAAGCACACAGATGATGCGGTCTCCGCCATCGCCTCCTCGCTCGGCTACGAATCGGATAGCGCTTTTGGGAAGGCCTTCCGAAGGATCATGGGATGCTCGCCGAGGCAACATGGACGTGAGAACAAGTCTACGAGCGCTGTGGCAGCGGGCTAACGCCGACTCGATGCTATTTACTGATGAGGAATTGACGGCTGGCCGGTAATACATCCAGAGCAAGGGTTGAGGCTAATGGCTATCGTTTTCCCACTCAGCATGAAAAAGCGCCGCCCACGCGGGCGGCGCTTTCTTGCTGTCCGGGCTCCATTCTGCAAGCAGCTTTCCTGTGCGTGAGTCATAGAGCGTCGCTTTCTCAAAAAGCCCTCCATGAGCCGTTCCGTCCCACGCCGCAATGCGCAGGCCACCGTCCACAAAGTGCCACTCGCCGATCACCCGGCCAGGAGAGATGCTCTGCGCACGTCTACCGTTCCACGCCACCATGAGTTCGAATGTCTCCGGATAGTTCGCGTCGCTGATATCCATTCGCCCGACCAACCACGCCGCCACCGAACGATCGGGCGCGATCCTGAGATCCTCAGTGTCCGTCTGCTCCTCGCCGGGCGCTTGCACCCGCTCCGGCCGTCCCATCCAACGCAGATAGACGCGATGGTCCGGACCGATCCGCGCTGACTCCACGCGCAGCTGGTGATCCTGGCCGGGGCTGCAACGCGCCGACAGCCCAACGACCGCCACAAACAAGATTGCCTTCCGCATAGTGACCACCATCCTACAGCCAACGCTACGGTGCACAGGGCGCGGGTGCAGCATGGTTGCAATGATGGCCCTTGGTCGATGGGCCAACTGCTGGCTTCGCATCGGACTCCGGAAGTGCTGGTTGGACGAGCGGTCGTCGCGTTGGCAACGGACCCTAACGTTCGCAGCAAGGCAGGACTAGTCCACTTCGCCTCTATCGACGGATGCCGTGCGTAAGACGCTCCCAGTTGGCATGGCAGAAGGAAGCATCCCGTAGCCTAGAGAAGTTGAACCGACCGAAAACGCCGGTAGCTCAAATCGAGCTGAGAGGGACCGCAGGATGCAAAAAGGGTTTACGAGAAGACCGAAGGCAGAGGAGCCGACGGCGGCCCACGGCACAAACTACATCACGCCGGGCGGGATCGAACGCCTGAAGGAGGAGCGCCATTTTTTGCTCACCAAGGATCGCCCGGCCGTGGTGCTGGTGGTGGCGTGGGCGGCGAGCAATGGCGATCGCAGTGAGAACGCCGACTATCAGTACAGCAAGCGGCGTCTGCGGCAGATCGATGGACGGGTTCGCTTTCTGACCAAGCGAATCGAGGCGGCGGAGGTGGTCGATCCAGAGGCTCCGAGAACGGGGCTGCGGGCGACGAGGGTGTTCTTTGGAGCTACGGTGCGATACGCGAATGCCGCCGGGGAAGAACGGGTGGTGAGCATCGTCGGCACAGATGAGGTCAATCTCGAACGCAACCACATCAGTTGGGCTTCTCCGCTGGGGCGCGCTTTACTGAAGGCGGGAGTGGACGACGAAGTGGTGCTTCATGCGCCGGGCGGCACGGAGACGCTGACGGTGCTGGAGGTGAAGTACGAGCGCATTGCCGTGGAACCGTTCCGCGTACCGCCTGAGTTTGAGGTCTCGACGAGGCCTGCTGTTGATTCGTTGGGTTAGTTTGGGAGACCTGTATTGCCACTCAGGGCAGACGTGTGGCTGGTATCAGGATTGGATCCCTGGCGTGAGCTATTCTGCATTGGTTCAACGGAAGCCCGGTCAGGTTGGCACAGGGAATCGGAGTGGCACGGAGCTGTTTGGTAGAGCTTCTCTCATCGTTGATGATGGGGTCCTCCGGCAAAGGCCGGGGGACGCCCTTCCCCTGATCCTTGGCCGTAACAGCCCAAGGATTGCTCATGGCGTATTGCACAGAGATATGGGAGTCCGCTTTCATCGCCTGGGCCCAACCCACCAGGCGGGCAGCGGGACCACGGAACTGATCGACAAGCGCAGGCGCGAACTCCAGGGAGGCGCGCGCGGCCTGTTCCGTCTTGTCGTACTGGAGTTGGTGGGAGTACGCGACGGCCAGAAGGTAAGAGGTCATGGCTGACGGTGCGCGCTGCTGACTGCGAACCAGCATGGTTGTAGCCTCCGACCAGTTCGATGCGCGCAGCGCAGCCAGGCCCTTCTGGTAAAGCACCGTGGGGTCCGTGGGAGGGGCCATCTGCCCCATCAGCAAGGCCACGACGAAGAGAGACTTGAACATGATTCCTCCTCAGGGAAGCGGCGAGTCAGGCGGCTTCGGGCTTACAGCAGCTGCGGGCCGATCCTCGCGGTAGTCCACCACTTTATTGACGTACATCGCGTATCCAATAAGGCCTATTCCGAGCAGCACAAAGAGCAGGCCCGGAGAGACGCTGGCGAGGTCCGCTTTGAATCCGGCGAGATCGGCCTTGAAGGTGAAGTCGCCCTTCGCTCCGTCGCGGATGAGCGCGTAGCCCAGGCGCACGGTGAGATAGCCCAGCAAGAAACAGATCGCCTTCAGGAGAAAGAGCAGAAGAAGATTCACGATGACCGCATTGATCGCAGTGGTACCTGAACCCATTGAGCCGCTCCATGGTGGTGTCCGCTAGGGAAAGAATGTCTCTTTGGTTGGCCAGTATATGCGAAGTTCTACGAGGCTATTCCTTTTTTTGCTGAGTGGAATCGCGATGCATTGGGAGTGAAGTGCCTCTAGTTAAAGCGTTTACCATTCATCGGCCTGTAACTCCGTCGGTTGATACTCATGCCATGTTCAAATCAGCGGCCCTTTTGATCCTCACTGCTCTTCCGCTTGCGGCACAGACGAACGTGAAGGCATCCCCCACGATCCTTGTGCACGCTCACCGTGGCGGCCGGTCCTACCGCCCTGAAAACTCTCTTCCATCGTTTAAGTACGCCATCTCCGTGGGGGCTGATGTGCTGGAGCTGGATCTTGCCGTCACCAGCGACAACGTTCTCGTCGTCTCCCACTCGCCCTACCTCACGCAGCCCGCGCCGGAGGCTCTCTCCAAAGACCCGCGTATGTCTGCCGCCATTGCGGCTGCTCTTGCAAACGAGCGCCACTGCGATGGTCCTCCTCTGCCCCCAGGCACCTACATCCACTCGCTCACAATGGCGCAGCTCAGGAAGTATGACTGCGGCGCGCATGCGCTGCCTGCCTTTCCCAAGCAGGTGGCCGTGCCCCATACCCCTATCCCCACCTTCGACGAGGTCCTTGCCCTCGCTCCGCAGGGTTCCTTTCAATTCAACGTTGAGACCAAGATCTTTCCCAACCGGCCGGAGATCACGCCTGCTCCGGAGGCCTTCGTTGCCATGATCGACGAGGCCGTCAGGCGCCATCACCTGCAGTCACGCGTCATCCTGCAAAGCTTTGACTTCCGCACACTCCGCGCCATGCGCGTGCTTGATCCGGAGATCCGCCTTTCCGCGCTCTTCGGCCAGCCACAGTACGACGTGATGATGGGTTTGACGGATACCGAGAAGAGCTTCTCCCACATCGCACAGGTTGCGGAGCTCCGTCCCGGGGACTTCTTCAGCCCGGATGCCAGCCTTGCCACGCCGGACGAAGTGAAGTGGGCACACGCGCACGACTTTCAGGTTGCTCCATACACCGTCAATGACGCCGACGGCTGGCAGAAGCTGGCGAATGCGCAGGTGGATGGGATGATTACCGATGATCCCGCGGGTCTGCTGCAATGGCTGCGCGCCCAGAATCCTCCGCTTCATCCGTGATCACGTACGCTTTCAAGCAGCAAGAAAACAGCCCATAACTCAGGCATCGGGGCCAGTTATGGGCTGCTTTGTTGTGTTCGAAATCGTGTCGATGCGGAAGGATCAGATGCGCATGGGCATGAGGATGTAGCGGTACTTCTGGTCTTCGTTGGCGTCTTCGGGGCGCATCTGGCCGGCGGACTGGGCGTCCTTGAACTCCAGGCGGACTTCGCCGGTGTTGCCGATGGCTTTGAGGAAGTCGATGAGGTACTGCGAGTTGAAGCCCACGACGAGGGGATCGTAGTTGTAGGGCGTCTCGATGATGTCTTCCGATTCGCCGGAGTCGGTGGAGGAGCTGGAGATGCGGAGCTCGTTCTGTTCGAGGCGGATCTTGACCGCGCCGGAGCGCTCGTCGGCGAACTGGGCGACGCGCTGCAGGGCCCCCATCAGGTCTTCCGAGCGGACGATGACGAACTTGTTGTTGTCGCGCGGGAGGACGGCTTCGTAGTTGGGAAACTGGCCGGTGAGCTTGCGGCTGGTGAGGACGCGACCGCCGATGCGGAAGAAGAGCGTGGTGTCGTCGTCGGCAAACTCGACGTAGTCCTCTTCTTCGGTGGCAGCGTTGGAGTTCGAGAGGAGCGAGGAGAGTTCGCCGAGCGCCTTGCGCGGGATGAGGGTCTTCTTTTCGCCGGAGACGCCTTCGAGGTTTTCGCCGAGGCGCTCGATGTGCGCAAGGCGGTGGCCGTCGGTCGCCACCATGGCCATACTCTCCGCCTTGAGGACGAGAAGGGCACCGTTGAGGGTGTAGCGCGACTCTTCGCTGGAGATGGAGAAGATCGTTTTGGCGATCATGCTGCGCAGGGCGGGAGTGGCGATCTTGATCGCCCCCGTCGAGGGGAACTCGGCAACCTGGGGGAAGTTGGCGCGGGCCATGCCGACCATCTTGGTGTTGGAGCGACCGGCGCGGATCTGGACCCAGTGGTTGTCCATCAGCTTGATGGAGATTTCGCCGTCCGGAAGGAGCTTGATGTAGTCGTAGAGCTTGCGGGCGGGGATGGTGCAGGCACCGGGCTTTTTGACCTTGGCGGCGCAGGAGGTGCGCAGCGACTGGTCGAGGTCGGTGGCCGTGATGGTGAGGCGGTCTTCGTCGGCCTCGAAGAGGAAGTTGGACAGGATCGGGATCGTGGTCTTGCGCTCGACGACGGACTGGGCCGCGGTGAGTTCGCGCAGAAGCTCCGAGCGGGAGACGGTGATCTCCAGGTTGCCGGTCGGTGCAGCGGAGGTGCCAGAGGTGAGCGGAGAGGCAGCGGTCGACACGATTTGATCCTCCAGGAGCTTTTACGGGCGGTTGGCCACAAGCGTATCACTGCGTTCATGGCCAGCGATATGGGTTTGATTCTAGCGGGTGTTAGCCGGTTTTTCGGGGTGTGAATCGCAGGGCTTTCTTTAGGAAAACCGGGCTTTTGCTTTTCTTCGCGCCAGCGACGAAGGCTTCTAAAAAACAACAGATAAATAAGAGCTTTTTCTAGTAGTAGAAGCCGTTGCTGTTGGAAAAGTGGAAGACCGTCCTATGTGACAGAGAGCAGGGGGGTTGGGTGCGTGTCTTTAAATAGAAAACGGGGCTTCCGAAACAGGAAGATGCGGAAGGTTGGAGGGAAGCTGCGCGGAGCGTCACTGGATGTACGCATTCTGCACAGCGAGAGAGCTTCCACAGGCAGAAGAAGCCGGTGGGATTAACGGAAAAGGCGGTCCCGCGCAAGCAGGCCGCGAGGAATTAAGGCCCTTAATTTCAACAGCCTAGGTGTGGAGACCGAGGAAAGCTGGACATATCCACGGTTTCCACTGATTTGGGAGGGGTGTGGAGGACCGGGTGCGAATCTCCGTCGAGAGGGTTTGCGATGGATGGGATCGAAGCAATTTTTCTTTTTGGTCATAGCTCGAAAGCGGGAGACGAAAAAACGCAGGTGGAATAGCGGGTTCTTGTAGGAAAATTTATTGTCCTTTTTATGCAAGATTCTGCAGCGGTGTCTTCTATGCGTGTGATCTGTAAGAAGTCGATGATGGGAAATGACGTGCGATGTGAGGTCTGTGGCCAGGGCTTCGTGGTCTTCTGGCAGGGACGCGTCCAGGTGCGGCAGTTGGAGAGGCAGCTGGTGCTGGGGCATCTCCGGATGCAGCATGAGCAGGCCGGCGATGGCGCGGAGGTGCATCCGGCGGTGGCCTTCGATGTTCTGCTGTGGGATGGAGCGGCGTTTGGCGAAGCGGTGCGCCAGCAGCAGAGCGCTACTTCGTAAGCGTCTGTAGAGACGCTGCCGGTGACACTCTTCCGGGCTTTCGGAGCCCGGGATTGTCGTTTGTGGAGGCCGCAGGATAGGATGCGGCATGCAAAATCGACGTGATCTTCTGGCTGCTCTGCCCGCGCTTGCACTGCTTGGGCCTGCTTTGGCTGTTGCACAGGAACCTGTTTCGGAAGCGAAGGCCGGACCGGCTGGTACGGCGGATGGTACGGCTCGTTTGGCGCACAATACGGTCTTTCGCTACAGCGATTTGAAGGTCAGCAAGTCCGCGAACGGCGAGAGCCGCGCGATTCTGAGCGGGACTCTGCCGACGGGCGAGGGTCTGGAGATGCACGAGACGATGCTTCTGCCGGGACATGCGCCGCATCCTCCCCATCAACACATGCACTCGGAGATGCTGCTGGTCCGGACGGGAACGCTCGCCTGGCTGGTGAACGGTAAGCAGGAGACGGCGGGGCCGGGGGATATTCTCTATGCGGCTTCCCAGGAGCTGCACGGGGTGAAGAATATCGGGACGACGAATGCGGAGTATTTTGTGGTGGCGATTGGGCCGAATCTGAAGAAGTAGACTTTGGGCGGGGTTCTCAAGAGCGGTTCGCGCTCGCGCGAATACCCACACATGCGCGATGAAGCTGCGCATGTATGGGGCACCCGGCACCTCGCACATAACACCCCATGTCCCAGAGGCGGGACATGGGGCACCCGGTTTGGTTTCCTTCTGAATCTGGTGAATCCGGTTTGGTTACTGGGCGGTGGGGGTGTCGGGTTTGGTTGCGGGTTCGACGGCGTTGGGGAAGATGCCCTTGATGGGGGCGTTGCGGTCGCGGTTCTGTTCCGGGTGGGGGAAGGGTTTGCGGGGCATCATTTCTTCGCGCTCCGAGGTGTTGTAGAGGAAGATGGCCTCGATGACGGCCGCCTGCATGAGGTCGGAGGGGTGGAGGGCTTCGACGGTGTCCATGTTGGAGTGGTGGGTGCGTGTCTCGTAGTCCAGGGGATCCTGGATGAACTGGAAGCCGGGCAGGCCTACGGCGTCGAAGGAGAGGTGGTCGGTGCCGCCGGTGTCGCGCGGTGTGAGGGTGGTGGCGGAGAGGTCGGCCAGGGGAGCGAGCCACTGCCGGAAGATGGGCGCAATGGCGTAGTTTCCCTGGAGGTAGACGCCGCGGATGCGGCCGGTGCCGTTGTCCAAGTTGTAGTAGGCGTCGAGGGTCTCCCACTCCTTGGTGGTCTTGAGCGGGCCGGTGGGTTGACGGGCGTAGGCCAGTCCGGGGTCGCCGAGGGGCCCTTTCTCTTCAAATTCGCCGAAGTGCTGTTTCACGTAGCCTTTGGAGCCGAAGAGGCCCTGCTCCTCACCGCTCCAGAGGGCGATGCGGATGGTGCGGCGGGGGTGGAGGTCGAGCGCCTTGAGGATGCGGACGGCCTCCATGGCAACGATCGAGCCAGCGCCGTTATCGGTCGCTCCGGTGCCGGAGATCCAGCTGTCGAGATGGCCGCCGACCATGACGACCTGCTCTTTGAGTTTGGGATCGGAGCCGGGGATCTCGGCGACGGTGTTGAAGCCGTGCTCATGATCGCCGGTGGTGGTGGATTCGAGGTTGACCTCCAGCTTGACGGGGACGTTCGCCGCGAGGAGACGGACGAGGCGGCCGTACTCTTCGATGGTTAGGACGGCGTTCGGAATGGTGACGCGGTTGGCGGGGATCTGCGCGCCACGGACGAGATTGGCCCCGTTGTCATCGAAGATGATGCCTGCGCCGCCGCCTTTGCCGCCGTCGCGTGAGGGAGTGAGGATGACGGCGACGCCTTCGTCGGTCATCATCTTGAGCGCTTTCGCGCGGAGGGCCGCGGCGCGGAGGCGGTCAGCGGGGGTGGGTGCGCCGGGGCGAGGTCCGCGTGGCGTGGCCTGTTCTGAGCCTTCCATCTCCTTGAGTTCTTCATCGGTGTAGCGAGAGAAGAGCGGCGCGGAGAGGTCCGGAACGGGGCGCATGGCGCCGAAGAGGACGATCTTGCCGTTGAGCTTGCCCTTGTATTTCGTGGTGGCCGCGTCCAGGTCGGCGTCCGTCGCGATGACGAGGTGGACCACGTCGCCCGTAACGGGACCCTTGGTAGAGGGGGACCAGGGGGCGGCCTGGAGCCAGAGCGGTTCCGTATCGGGAGTGACGATGCGGGCCCAGGA
>Ga0247783_1000291_pt1 | contig 15182 bp, 15 predicted proteins | sample UWRJL064202C5_FD_179911 | JGI IMG/M metagenome (GOLD analysis project Ga0247783, IMG submission 179911) | Plant litter microbial communities from Arlington Agricultural Research Station in Wisconsin, United States - UWRJ-L064-202C-5 | ecosystem: Environmental > Terrestrial > Plant litter >...
ACCCGCTCGTCGCCTTGCCCGGCAGTCGGGTGCGTACTTCCTGAAGATTGAGAGGGCGATCACGGGTTCGACAGCGCACCTCGTACGCAAAGAAACGGGGCGCTTCTCAGGTTTCGCGGATCCTGAGTCTGTCACTGATGAGCGCAGGTTGCTGACTCTTCTTCGCCGGCATACGCTAGGGATCTCGTGGGAATAGGGACCTGATGTCGCAAGTCTTGCAGTTCGGTTGGGGAGCGGTCGCACTTCTGCTGGTTATTTTCGGCTGTTCGGGACGCGCCGATGATGGAGTTGCCAGAGGCGGCTCTCCGCCGCACGGCGGGGCGACTTCGGGCGGAAGTAGCGGTCGCGCAGATGCTGGACGGAGCGGCTTTTCTGGCTCGGCATTCGCTGGCCGTGGCGGCACCGGTGCCGGCGGCGCGGTCGACGCCGCTTCGGGTGGGACGAGCAACGGTGGAGCTGCGAGTGCCTCCGAGAGCGGGATGGGTGGCGGCGCCGGTGCCGGCGGAGAAGATCTGGGCGCGAGCGGCAGCGGCGGCTCTGCTTCAGGCTGCCTCGGTCGCGACTTCGACCTCCGCGCCACTCTGGTCTCGGGCAAAGTGACCGTCAACGGTAACGCGATCAGCGATCCGACGAGCGAGGGCCTTGGCCAATTACTTCTCATGGGTGAGACCGATTCTGTGCTCCTCACCGATACCTCGTCGAGGTCCTACTCGGCCCTGGTAATGCGCGGAACCTACGACCTCTATTACGGGCACCTCGCAGACGGGAGTGCCGTGCCGATCAATGGGTTCGTCAGACTAGTCGGCGGCATCGTCGTCGACGCGGCTCCCCTCACGCTCGATATCGATGTTCCAGCGGTCAGAGTTACGGGCGCTCTCACCGTCAACGGCGCGATTGCGGACGTAGCGAACACCGGGCCCGGCAGTGTCTACTTCGTGAGTCCCGAGGCTCGTTCTACTCTGCTGGCGACCACGGCGAGCGGCTCCTACTCCGCCCTCGTGGTCCCAGGCACTTACGACCTAGCGTACAGCTATCCCGATGGCTCGGCCGTACCATTGGGTAATCCCACTCATCTTGGCAAAGCGTTCGAAGTTGGCCCGGCCTCAACCGTTGTCGACATCGATGTACCGCTCACTCGAGTCTCGGTAACCGTCACGATGAATGGCTTGCCGCGTTCAGCAGCAAGCGACGCCGGCACACTTTTTCTCGCTGACGCGAACGGCGAAGCTTATCTCAGCGCGAGCTCTCCGAGTAGCCCCTACTCAGGTCGAGTCGTCCCCGGCAGCTACGACCTCTATTGGCACGCGCCCGATCAGGCGCCCTCCGACGCCACCGTTCCGCGCAACGGTGGCGCCAAGCTGCGCAGCGGGGTCGTCGTAGGGAGTGACCCGCTCTCTTTCAGTCTCGACATTCCCGTAACCACCGTCTCCGGCCGAATCACCGTCAATGGCATCCCGGCTGAAACTCTGGGCAAGTATCTCGGCTCCCTCACGCTGCAAGGCTCGACTGGCGGCAATCCTTATTTCCCAGTCGACGCCGGCAGCTATTCGCTCAGCCTCGTAGCCGGCACGTACGATGCCTTCTTCGAGCATGGTTCGACAAAGGGCATTAGTCCGAGCAACTCTTACACCCAACTGCCAGGCGCGATCGTCGTCGGCTCTACACCACTATCCCGCGACATCGACATTCCCGCCACCCGCGTCTCTGGCAACATCACCGTCAATGGCAAGGCAATTAGCCAGATTAGCCATCCCGATTTCTCACTGTTACTTCGCGCTGCGGTCGGCTCAGCCACACTGGTAGAGTACCCCACTCAGAACGCTTACTCGGCACTCGTCATCCCCGGCACGTATGATCTCTATTACGCGGCTGCGACCGAGGGCCGACCCGAAATTCCTGGCAATTTCTCCGCCAGACTTCAGACCGGGATCGTGGTCGGCTCGACCCCGTTGTCCCTCGATGTCGACATCCGCAGCACCCTGCTCGACGGCAGGATGACCCTGAACGGCGCCGCGGTCGCCGACTCGGGTACGAGCAGCGCTCTAATTCTGTCGAATGCGGACGGGCTCAGCGCAATCGTGCGCCCTCACGGGTCTGGCTATTCGGCGTTGCTCGTGCCGGGTACCTACGAAGTCCGCTACGACGGGTACAATCAGGGTCACAACCTGCCAAACAACAACAATACCTATCTCGGTTGTTTCTACGTCCCGTGATGCCCTGGGCGCGGAGTGCGAGCTTGGGCCGCGCCTCCAAACGAAACCGGCGACAACAAGCCCGCGCACTCCTCGAAGGTGAGAAAATCGAACTTTGCTGTCCGCTAGGGTCCGAGTTCAGCTTCCGCGCTGTGCGCCAGATACAGGTCAAAGGGCACGTTGAGCCGGATCGGGTCGCCTAGGTCGGGCAACTGCGCCGAAAAGAGCTGCTCGATGCCCAGGCGATCACCGTCTGACTCGGGTCGAGCGATTCGTACGCGCGCGGCGTCGCGCTCGCCTGCATAGAGGCGCTGGAACGGGCCTGCGCGACGTTTGCCGGCCCGCTACCCGCGCCGTTGGCTCGCAGCGGTTCCGGGTGCTGCATGCCGCCCTGGCACGCGCCCACCCAGGCCGAGACGAGAACCAGCAGACACCACGAGTGGACTCCCCGCATCGTCATTTCTCAACGTCCCTACGCTTCCACCGAGCATCCGCTTCCCCTCAGCGCAGCAGAACTGGCGAGGGGCACGGGTAGCCCAAGTTCACGAAGCCCATCGTATCGGTCGAATGGAGCACCACTGCGAGCTCGTATCGTTGGCCCAGTTGGAAACGGCTCCCGCAGCTTCCCTCGAGCCTCAGCGTGGGCGCGGCAGGCTCAGCGCTAACGGATAGAGTCAGGTACGGCGCCGACTGGGGCTTACAGCGCGCACCCCGGGGACACGGCTTCGGCTCGAAACACTGGCTGACGATACCCGTAGTCCTAAATCCGCCAGGCAGTACATCGTTGACCCGGAGCAAGTCTATCGGCCTGAACGGCCAGTGCTCGTGGTTCGTCGCCCGACATTCATTCGCATCACCGCCCGCCACTCGCCCGAGTGCTTCGTAGCCAAACACCTGCACTACGGGGCTGCTATCCGAAGCACCCCGACAGAAGCCTAGCGAAAACTCGAATTGTCGACCGATGTCCAGGCTACCGCCCCAAAACGACAGTGTTGCCAGGGCGTCCAAAGACGCCTCGTTCGGCCCGCCGGTGAGCGTCAGCATCACGAACCTGCTGCCGATGCACTTTTGACCGGGCCACCAGTGCTCGTTCGACTCCGCACACGGGTCAACCGCCTTCAGCGCGCTGAGCGTGGCCCGCACGTTGATTCGGGCGCTGTCGGCTTCGACTTCATGACGCGCCGCTCGCTGAAATTCGAGCAGCGGCCAAGCTTCGAATCTGGGTGCGCCCGTTGGCTGCTGGCATGCTGGCCATTGTCGTTTGTCCGGAGGCTGAGCTTCGCTTACTGCCAAGGCCACGACGCTCGGCTGCGCAGCTGCTGCCGAAACCACCGGCGGCGCCGGTACGATGCTGGCTTCGGGCCGCGCTGGCTTCGGCGCTGCGCACGCGGAAGCTTGCAGCACGCCAGTGCTCGCAGCGAGCAGAACTGCAAGCCTTTGGAAGAGACAGTGCTGCTCAGCCACCGAATCGACCCTACCACACGGGTGCAGGCCAGATTCGTCGGGCAATCGGCATCGACTCGCCTTCCATGCCGGGTTCACGCCACCCACACGCTCCGAAGCCCAACTCCAGCGTCCTCGCGAGCAAGCGCTGCATAGGCCCGAGTCCTAAGAGGTATTCTTTCGCACAGGGCGCCGCAAGCAAACGCACCTTGAAAGGCGCCGCCGCTCTCATTGCCATCCTGGTCGTAGGGGGAACCAGCTACCTGCTTTACCCGCTGGCCATGATGCTCTTGCTATTGCTGCGCTGGGTGTTCGCAGGCTCAGCACCAACCCGCTGAGCGCTTCGAGTTTTGAGGATGAACGGTTTGACACCAATTTCGCAAGCTGCGAAAAAGTGCGAGCAATGGTGAGGACCCTGCCAATCCTTCTCTGCGGCCTCTCACTGAGCGGCGGCCCGCTGGGGTGCACGTCGGTGCAGCCCGGTGCCAGAATCGCGGTGTCGCAGCCCACGCCGGCCCCGCCCGCGCGCGTCGCAGCACAGCCGTCGGCCTTCGCCTCAGGAGGGTCCGCGTCGAACGCAGCGCGCCCGCACGCCTCGACGGACGTCGCCGCCGGTAAGCTAGTCCTTTCGATCCCGGTGAGCGTCGACACTCGTCGATCCGGGGAAGTGCGAGTGGTGTACCGCGACGCCGCGAAAGAAGCGGAGGGTGTTCGAGGGTTTGTCGTGCTTTCGGACGAGCGCATCGTGATTCTGGATGGCGAGAATGAACGGCTGCTCGTGTTCCAGCACGGCGTGCAGCAGCTCGAGCTGGCGCTCGACAACTCGACCTACGAAGAGCCCGTATTCTTGAGCGAAGACCGCATCGCGTTGCTCGATCGCGTGCACACCAAGGGAATTGCGGTCTGGAACTTGAGCGGAAAGCTCGAGCGGCGCAGCGCATTGGATAGCGCGGTCGATTGGTCGTCGGTGCGCCAACTGACGCCGCGCCCCGACGGAATTTGGGCTGAGTACACAGGGGGTAAGATGTTGCGCCTGCTGCGCGCTGACGGAAGCGTGGACACCGAGCACACGCAGCTTCAGGGCTTCTTGACGGGGGACGGCAATCGGCTCGTCACTTGGGCCAACCCGCGCCCGTCCAAAGAGTTGAAGTTCAGCAGTACGCCACGGGCTGGCGGCGCGGCGACATTCGAGCATCGTTTCGCGGCAGCACAGCGCGAAAACGCGGGGGAATGGGCGTCCGACGCGAGCGGCAAACTGTACCTCGTGATCTACACCCAGGCAGCGGGGAAAGCTGTGCAGCTATTGCGCGTCTACTCAGCCCGACTCGAGTTGCAGCGCGAGCTCGTGCTCGAGGCTGGAGATGGCGAACAAACGCCGCCCACACGGCGCCTGTTCGTAACCGCTGATGGGCGTGCGTATTGGGCATCGTTCGCGGGTCAGCAGCTGCGTATTCTGCGCTACTGAGGTCGACGCAATTGCCGGCGCCGGGGTGCGTCCCGGACTGCGCATGCGATCCGGATTGTCCGTGACCACTCTCGAGCGTTGGCGCCGACCCGGGCCACCACAGAAATAAGGCACTGAGCTTGCACGCCAATGGACAGCGCGGTGTGAGCCGATAGCCACTGTCGTGACGGTCGTCCGAGTCCAGATCTTGCTTGAACTTGGTCGGTGTGCCGCCGCTCGCGCTCAGCTGCAACCCGAGCGAGGCGCCCACGCCCGTCGAAAAAAAGCCCACTCTCGTCGCAGACGCGCCCTGGCCGTCCTATTCGAGCCCAAGTGCAAGGACGGAACTTGCTCACTTGGGCGCTAAGCAGTTGCGTTTGGAAACATTGCAGCGCGCTCAGCCAACGCTGACGCGCTGCAGCGGAAAGATTTGGCACTTGAACCACTGGCGCCTTCGGCGCCTCGCCCTAGACTGATCAGTGTGAGCGAATCGCAGTCACCCTGGGCAACGCGCAGTCGCTTTGCGGTCCAGGCGTTGCGTTTTGGGCGCTCGCTGATCGTCGGCAGCGGCGGTACGGCGCTTGATTTTGCCGCGCTTGCCTTCAGCATTCGCGTACTCGGGCTCGAACCGACCTGGGGTCGCGCAGTCGGCCTGCTCGTGGGTGGGGTGGTGCTGTTCCTCGGTAGCCGCAGCTTCGCATTTCGCGCCGGGTCGGAAAGCGCGGTGGCCCAGGCCAAACGCTTCGTGATCTCCGAGTTGATCGGCTTTCCGCTCAATATCCTGACCTTCAAAGTGCTGGTTTGGCTGTTGCCGCAGGTTCTGCCAGAGCTGCTCGGCTTGCTCGCGAATTTCCTGCTGTTCGTCACCTACTACTATCCAGTACGAAACTGGCTGGTGTTCAATACCAAGCAGCCGCTGGTGGCGCAGCCGGCAACGTGAGTAGCCGGCCTGCGTTCGAGGTCGAAGTCTTTTACGATGGCGCGTGCCCATTGTGCCTGCGCGAAATCGACATGCTGCGACGCAAGGACGACAAGCAGCGCATCTTGTTCACTGACATCTCCGCTGCGAACTTCGATGCGGACTCGGTGGGCGTCCCTTTTCCCACGCTCATGGAGCGGATTCACGGTCGTCTGCCCGATGGCACGCTGATCGAGGGCGTCGAAGTATTTCGGCGCCTGTACGCGGCCGTTGGCTTCGGCTTCTTGGTCGCAGCCAGCCGTTTGCCGCTCGTAGCACCGTTGCTCAATCTGTCGTACCGCGCGTTCGCCAAGAATCGGCTGCGCCTCACCGGGCGCTGTACGGAAGACGCTTGCCCGATGCACCGCGACGCGTCTCAGCGCGGCTGAGTGTTGTCGCGCGGGGCGCTTGCGGGCGCCCCTTGCCCCGCTCGAGAGGAGTTTGTAAAAGCGCTTATGAAGTGGGGGAAGCGCATCGTTGCCGGTTTGCTCGTGCTCGTCAGTCTGAGCCCATTCGTCGCTTGCTCCGCGGCGGCGCCCGAGCCCGTGCTTCCTGCACAGCCAACGCGCTCCTTGGGGATGGCCTTCAAGCCAGGCAGTTGTGTGGCTGGGACCAATCTCTTGCCCGTTTCGGTCTCTGTGCTCGGTCCCGATCAAAGGCTACGTTACCTCGAACCAACGGATGGCAAGCTAGAGTTTGCACTCGTGCTGGCTGATCACAGCCAGTCGCCAATCGGCTTTCGCTGGCTCGAGGTTCCCGAACTCGAGGCTCGATCGCTCCTGCCGCTGCTCCCGCCCCTGCCCTGGAATCTCGAGCTCTCGTTCAACAGCGCTCACGCAGGCGCGTGTCTGATTCATGTCGAATTTCACCCCTCAGCTGAGGCCGTGGCCACGGGGCTCGGGAAGGCGGAGACCACCGTGCTCCTGACGGAACCGCCAGCGCCACCTCCGCCGTTTGCGGGTGATGATGCACTCACGCCGGAGAACCAGTGAGCCGGAGCGTGCGACAGCGCTAGCGCACCGTCGCTCTAGGTCGGGGGCGGGCGCTAGCGGCAGACCCAGAGTTCGAATTCGAACTCGACTTTCGAGTGCGCGGGGACTGTTCGACCACCGGACCCAGACTCCGCGAGGTGGAGCGAAGCGAGGCTGGCACGTTTGTCCCCGGTCGCGTTTTAGTGCTAAGGCCCAAGAATGGCTAAGTCACTCGCCCTTACCGCTCTCGCGCGATGACCTTTGCTTCCCTGGGCTTGAGCGAGCCGCTGCTGCGGGCAATTGCCGAACTCTCCTACGAGGCCCCGACGGCGGTTCAGGCCGCCGCGATTCCGCCGATCTTGCAGGGCCGGGATGTGTGGGCTTCCGCCCAAACCGGATCCGGCAAGACGGCGGCATTCGTGTTGCCGATCTGCGAGCGGCTCAGCGCGGCGCGCCGACCAACCTCTGACGTGCGCGCGCTGGTGCTCGTGCCCACCCGTGAGCTCGCGTTGCAGATCGAGGACACCGGGCAACGCCTTCAGCGTCACCTGCCAGCTCCACTGCGAATTTGCGTGGCTGTCGGCGGCGTGTCGATCAATCCGCAGATGATGGCGTTGCGCGGCGGTGCCGACCTGCTCGTGGCAACCCCCGGTCGATTACTCGATCTCGTGGCCCGCAACGCTGCTCGGCTCACGTCGCTCGAGATTTTGGTGCTCGACGAGGCGGACCGCATGTTCTCGCAAGGCTTTGCCAAAGAGCTTTCGGACGTGCTCGCGCTGCTGCCAACGAACTGTCAAAAACTGCTGTTTTCAGCGACTTTTCCCGACCCGGTGAAAATCTTTGCGGAGCGCTTGCTGCGCTCCCCCGAGCGCATCACGGTCGACGCTGGGCCTACTCCGAGCGCGACGTTCATCGCGCAACGCGCGATCGAGGTCGATACGCGCACACGCACGCCGCTGCTGCGCCACCTGCTCGAGAGCAACGATTGGACGAGCGTGCTGGTGTTCGTCGCGAGTCGTCACGGCGTCGAGCACCTCACGAGCAAGCTCACACGAGGGGGCGAGAGCGCGCTATCGTTGCACGGCGAGCTGAGTCAAGCTGCGCGCCTGCAAGCCCTCGACGATTTGAAAGGCCAACGCGTGCGCGTGGTCGTGGCCACGGATCTAGCAGCGCGTGGCCTGGACATTGCCGGCCTGAGCGCCGTAATCAACTACGATTTGCCGCGCTCGCCGACCGACTACGCGCACCGGATCGGCCGCACCGGGCGGGCTGGCGAGAGCGGAATCGCGATCAGCTTGATCGGCGCTGAAAATGCCGCGCATTTTCGGCTGATCGAGAAACGCAATCAGCTCGCCCTGCCCCGCGAGCAGATCGCTGGCTTCGAGCCCACCGACGCGCCTGTGGCGCCCGCCGAAGCGACCGGCGATCTGACGGGTGGAGTGAAGGGCAAGCGCAAGAGCAAGAAGGACAAGCTGCGAGAAGCAGCCAATAAATGACAGCCTTGGGCGGTTGGGAGCGGCGAACGATTAGCGCGTGCGTCGCGCCATTCGAAGGCCCTGAGCGAGAGAGCAGAGCGAGCTTGGCAATCCCCGACACGCGAGTGCCGGGGACTGCTCGGATTCTGTGAAGTTACTTACCGATCTTCGAATCTGGCTCGACCGTGACGTCTTTACCGCCGACGCAACCCAGCACGGTGTTGCGGCTGCCGATAGCGACGCCGCCGTTCGGAGCCGTGATGCTCGCGGGCAGCGAGCCGACGCCCGCGCTGACCGAAACCGCATTGCTCGCGCTACTATTGCTGTAGAGCGTCACCAGCCCAGAGCCCAAAACCGACGCAGCGCCACCGTTGAAATTGATTGTTCCTTGCACGTTGATGTCGACCGGGCCAGCAGACGTATCGAACACAATCTGCGCGCCCGAGCTCACGGCCAGCGAGGCGAGGTTGAAGCTGCCGCTGGCGAAGGTCAATTTCGAGCCATTGATATTCACGGCGCCATAATTTCCAGGCACGATCTTGGAGGTCGCCGGACTGTTGGAGTTGATCTGGACGGGGACGGTGCCGGCCGTGACGGCGTGGCTCGTCAGCGTCGATTGTTGAGCGGAGCCCGGCGTGACCGTACCAGTGATTTTCCCGCCGTTCACCAGCTCGCCGTTTGCGGCCGAAGGCGCAGCGCCGGCAATCTGTAGGTTGCCGTTGATGGTTGCCCCGGAGATGCGCACCTGGCTCGTGCTGGTGTTGTTGATGTTGGCGTCGCCATTGGCGACCGTCCCCGAATCCAGGCTCAAGGCGTTCGTCGCGAGCCCGCCTAAGGCCGTCACGCGCGACGCGAGGCGAATCGAATGGGTGCCCACTAGGCAGGCCTGAGCACCGCCGCCACCACTGCCACCGCTGCCACCGCTGCTCAGTGCGCTCTCCGTGCTGCTCGTGTTTTCACTGGCGATACCGCCCTCGCCACCGCACGCGGCGAGCGTCAAAACCCCGAGCAACGACAGGCAAGCGGTTGGCAAACTCGTACGTAGCGTCTTATTCGAAAACATATTCCCTACCCTTTCAGATTGTCCTCAAACCATGCTTCGTGACTGTCATTGACGGCAACGCCGTCAATCACGCGCCGCCAGCGAGCAGCGCGAGAATCCGAGTCAATGCGCAACCAGCTATGCAATCGAACACGGAGCGCGCAGCCGGGTGCTCCCGTTAGAAATGGTGTTCACGACCCTGATTTCCCCTTTGCCCGCGACCTCGCGCTGCGGCTCCCACAAGCCCGCACTCAACCCTGAGAGCAAGCTTAGACCTAGGCCCGCGCCCAAGGCAAGCTGCGTAGCCCCTCACCAATGTGTTATTTGGCCGGGCATTCGCAGTAACGATCCGCGCACGCGACAGTTACCAGTTGCCGGCCAGAAAGTCGCTGAACTGGCACTTTGCCCGGCCCTCACTCATGCACTCTCGGACGGTCGACCGGGGGGACTGCCGCGCTCGCGAGCTCCCCCATCGGGGTCGAGCCGACGACGCAACTGACTCTGGGCCTCACGACCACCCGGGCGATCGCGGCAATGCGGCAAAGCTCGAAGTGTGAATCGGGCTGAGCGTGACGAAGCTCGTCGACATTGGACGCCCGGATAGGCTGGTGTTTGTTCCTCTCGTGAGGGACTTCGAACCAGCGTGACGGCGAGGGCCGGCCGCGGAGCGTCCTGCCGGCGGCGGAGCTCCGCGGAAGACCCTCGGCTTCAGCTCACTGCGGGACTTCCAGCAGGCGGCAACCGGGGCATGCGAGACCGCCGCCGGGGCCGTTGTCGCAAGCCTCTTGAGGCCCCTGCACCATGCCGTCGCCGCAGAACGGTCCGAGCTTGCAGCCGACGTCGCACTCGCCGTAGCCGCCGTCGTTCACGCCGTCGTCGCACTCTTCGCCGAAGCTCAGGACGCCATCGCCGCAGACCGCGCTGCAGTCGCTCGGTGTGGCTTCGAAGCCCGACAGCGTCAACTTGAACGAGGAGCCCCAGCGCTTGCGCTCGGCCTGGAACACGACGATCTTGTACACGTTGCCGACCTTGAGATCGAACTTGGCGGCGGACGCGGCGTTGATCGTGACCGTGCCATCCATCGGCACGTGAATGCCGCCGAGGTCCACCGCGAGGTGACCGTTGACGAACACCCACACGTCGTCGTCGCCCGAGAAGTCGAGGCGGGCGCTGGTGGTCGCCTCGTAACGGAACCAATATTGCACTTCGCTCGTGAACGAGAAGTTGTGCTTCTTGGCGCCTGGAAAGGCCGTACTCTCGAGAGGCCAACCGTTGTAGCCGTACTGCAGGGGAAGCTGAGCATAATCCAGGTCCGCGGTGGCACCGGTCACGCTGTCGACGGGGAAGTACAACGGGGTACCGTCATACTCCACGACTTTGCCGCCCGTGCAATACTGAGCCGGGTCGTAGCTGCACGGCTTGCAATCCGCAACGCAGGCCGCGACCTGCGCGTCGAAGTTCGTCTGGCAGTCGGTGGTGCACTTGGTTGCTGCGGCAGTCAGGGTATCGATGGTGGCTTGTTGGGCGGCGATGTCCGCTTCGAGCGCAGCAATCGCCGTCGCGTCCGGGGTCGCCGCGGCCTGCAGCTGCGCCAGCTGGTTCTGCAGCTGCATCAGCGGGTTGGCGGCCTGCATCGCTTTGTCGGTCTGCGGCCGGCACACGTTGTCGCATTGGAGCGAGCTGCGCACGCGCTCGCTACAGCCCGCCGTGCAGGTTGCTTTGCTGGTGGCTTTGTTGACCTGCTGCTCCATGCCCATGCCCACCGCCGGCTTCTGGGTCGTGACTAGCTTTTCGCCGTTCTTGCCGAAACGGTTCACGTAGCCGCCGTTGCCGTTGTCGAACAACACGAGGTCGCCAATGACCTTGGTCACGCCAGTGTCGCGAAACCAGCGCGCGAACGATGCGCTGTCCTTGATACACGCGTTCGCTGGCGCGGTGCCGAGCACCGGACGCCCATCGGCATCGAGCAGGTCTTTCGCAATGCCTTTGACTATCGGATCACCCTCGATGATGCCGCAGGTCACATCGGGATAGGGGGGCCGGTTGAAATCCGCATCCGTGCCCGAAAAATCGCGGAAGATGGCCGGGACTCGCAGCACGCACGCGCCGTTGATCTTCTCGCACTGGGCCACCTGCTTGCAGGTAAACCCGTTCTCCGTCGTGCACTTCGAAGAGCAGCCGTCACCGTCGGCGGTGTTGCCGTCGTCGCAGTCCTCGTTGATCAGCAGGCCATCACCGCACTCGGACGTGCAGGAGGTTCCCTTGCAGTTCGGTTCGCGCAGGCAGAGCGCTGAGCAGCCGTCGAACGGGGCGTTGTTGCCGTCATCGCAGCTCTCGGCGCCTTCGACCATGCCGTTGCCGCATTTGGCGTCCGTACACACGCTCGGCATCCCCGAACACTTTTTCCCGATCTCGATTCGGCAGCGCTCGGAGCAGCCATCGCCAGGAACGACGTTGCCATCGTCACACGGTTCACTGGCAGCAACGATTCCGTCTCCGCAGCGCGCGATCTCTCGGCACGCCTTTCCGGGGCTGGCACAGCTGAAGCCGCGCTCGACGATCAGGCAGTTCGAGGCGCAGCCATCACCCGACGTCTTGTTGCCGTCGTCGCAAGCCTCGTCTTTGGTCAGATTGCCGTCACCGCAGCCCGGCGTCGCAGGCAGTTCCGGCGGCTTCTCGTCGACGATCAGGTCGGAGTTCCCTCCTGAGCTGGTGTTGTTGCCCGAGCCGTCGGGCCTACCCCCGCTGCCGGTCCCCCCTCCGCCGGTGATGGGCCGGTCAGGCACGGCCGGGGTCGCGGAACTACAAGCGCCGACGATGAACCCGAACATCAACACTGAAGCAAGTCGAGCAAAGGGGGGGAGCGAGTTGCGCATGGCTACCGGATCCTTCTGTCACGCCGGAGCATTGCGATCCATGCCCCTTTGGGATTTAAGAGGGATTTTTAAGGGGCCTCTCTCTGTCGTTCTTTCAATTTTGCGTGCTGACTGTGCATTTGGCTTCCGGGAGGTCGCTGCCAGCCAGGTGTCGACGGGATAACCGGGGCGGCTAGCGCGCTAGCCGTGCGCGGAACCGCCCCGAGCCCCGTCCGATTTTCGGTCGCTGCGTAGGGCTTGCTCGAGCTCCTTGGCGTCGCGAGCCGAGAGCGAGGGCAGCAGCTGCTGCGCGCCGAGGTATGTCGCGTAGTCGAGGCGCGCGAGGAGTAACGCGCGCCGGGAGGGACGCTTGGACGACAGGCTTGCCAAGTATTGCACGCGCCGTTGATCGACGCGCACCAGGGCGCGTCGTGCGCGCGCGTCCCTGAGCGCCCACGCGCGCACCGCTTGCTCGACGCGAAGATCCAGGCGCGCCACGGCTCGCGTCAGCTCCGAACGCCGCTGATCGGGCCTGGGGGCACGCTCGGCCGCTGCGATGGGTGCGGCCGTGTTCAGCGCCTCCCAATGTTCGAGCAGTCGATCTTGGTACGCACCGAGGTCTTCGAAATGATGATAAAACGCACCCTTCGTGCGGTGCAGGGCCTGACACAGCCGGTCGATGGTGAGCGACAGCTCGCCGCCGTCACGGAGCAAGCCGAGCCCGGCGGTGAGCCAATCAGTCCCTCGAGTTGCGACGCTCGTCGCTGATCTAGCCACGCTGGCCCAACACTGCCGCGAAGAGCGCGGCGATCAGCAAGCTGAGCCGTCGGCTGAAGCTCAGGAACACGAGCGCGTAGCCGCCGCTGTGCAGCGCAAGAGCCCAGCCGAGGAGCGTTGGAGCCTTGGGCCCCGCGAGCGCGAGCAGCAAGAACCCTGCGGCGAGCAGCAGCAATTGCCAGGTGATGACGTGCCACACCACCTCGACCGTGCCGCGCACGAGCGACCGAAGCGGGGCTCGGCACACTGGCCCCAAAATCTCGCGACCGCCCAGCCAGCCGTGGATGACCGCAGCGCTCAGAGACAGGCCAAAACCCAGCCAATACGCCGACTCCATGGCGGGACCCATACCATACCGTATGGTATGTTCCAAAGGGAACTTCAGCTGGGGTTTGATGGTCACGCGAGAACGTCTCGTCCGTCGCAGCCTTCGGCGGCGCGGTCCGAGGGCTCGAGGGCTGGAGCGCTGGTAGGATACCAGCGCCTGCGGGTAGAATGCCTGGTTCCGCTTGGATCGGCTGCGGTCATCGGCGCGCTGTGCCGATGACCCTTGAATCGCTGGACGCGTCCCGTAGACTGCACCGGTGTCGGCGCTGAAGACAACTTGGGGTGCGTCGCTACGCTTGACCGCCGATTTTCGCGGGCGTGCCCAACTGCTCACGGGCGTGCGCGTGCTGGTCGGTGACCTGTGCGCTCAATGCTTGGCACCCGGTGAGCGAAGTTCGATGCTGGTCATGGCGGTTCAAGAGCTAGCGGAGAATTTGGTGAAGTACTCGCAGGGCGAGGCTTCATTGAGCTTCGAGCTAGGCCTGGTCCAAGATCAAGCGGTGGCTAGCATCTGCACGCTGAACAGTGCTTCCCCCGAGCATCTAAGGGAAGCCACCGAAATTTTCTCTCGAATCTGCTCCGCCGCGGACGCAAATTCGCTCTACGACAAGATGCTGGCGGCGAGCGGAGAGCGCGAAGGTTCGCGCCTCGGCCTGATTCGAATCCGGGCGGAAGCAGGTCTCGTCTTGTCGTGCACCACCGACCGCGAGCGTCTGAGCATCACCGCTACCGGCCCTGTAGAACCCAAGTGAGCGCAGAATGAGCATCGTCGTCGACGACGTTTTGGGGTCCGCTTTCAGCACCAAGTCCAGCCTTTCGGCGGATCGAATCACGGTAGAGCTCGTGGGCTGCCTCGACCTGGACACAGCGCCGTTGCTTCGGCACTTCTTGGTTCAGCTCACGCGCAGCGCTCAGGCGGGTGAGCTACTCGCATTCGAGTTCAACATCGAGCAACTGTATTTGATGAGCTCTTCGGCGATCAGCCATTTTGCCAGCTGGTTGAAGGGCATGCGCACGACAGAGCACGTGCGCCAAATCAAATTCCGAACCAATCCCAACCTGAGCTGGCAACATCGCAGCCTCGACCCGCTGCGACGGCTGGCCAGTCAGCTGGTCCTGGTGGAGTAGGGAGTTTCGGTCGCACGTTGCGCCGGCTCACTCGTTTGCTTGGCGGCAGCTCAATGCCTGCGTCGGCAGCGTGTTCGAGTACATGAGCGCTCTCGACGTTGGGAGTTATCGCTTCGAGAGACAGCTGCAAAAAGAAACGTCGGACGCGGTACGACGCGGGACGTTTGGTTCACCGTGTGACGTCTGCTGGTTCTGGAGCCGCAGCTGAGGGGAATGTTCGAGCGACCGGAGAGGTGTGAGCCGGCTGCGTGTGCGTACGCTTTCGCAGAGTCCGCGCTCGTGTGCAGGCGGGTGCTAACGGCAGAGCGTTGCGAACTCCGCGAAAGCGTCCGCGGTATTTGGTGCTGGCGAGCCTGCGGTCGCCAAAAGCGCAAGGCGAGGTGGGTCGCCTCGCGACAGCTCTTGAGCCTAAAAACACTGCCATTGGCGTTTTACGAGCTCCGAAAAGTGCGTGTTAAACGTGAGGAATGGGAGAGCTCGAATATCGTTTGAAGTCATTGCCGGACGACGAACTTTTGGCCGCGCTCGCGAAGGTCGTGGGCCGGCGTAACCAGATCACGGCCGAGTTTC
>Ga0247783_1000293_pt1 | contig 15165 bp, 15 predicted proteins | sample UWRJL064202C5_FD_179911 | JGI IMG/M metagenome (GOLD analysis project Ga0247783, IMG submission 179911) | Plant litter microbial communities from Arlington Agricultural Research Station in Wisconsin, United States - UWRJ-L064-202C-5 | ecosystem: Environmental > Terrestrial > Plant litter >...
CGCGGTGCACATCGTCGGTAGTAACAAAGCCTTTGGCAAGCAAAGGTTCAATACGATGCAGGTTGCCGGAAGCGTATTCCGAATCCGCACGGGCTTGCGTGACTGCTGCTTCGGCCTCGGAGATCGCAGCTTCACTCGCTTGGATTTCGTTATCAGCGCGGGCCTCGTTCGCCAGAGCGGCCTGCGTTGCTGCCGTCGTAACGTCAACGTGGCTTACCTGCGATGAGATTTGCCGTGATTCGTTTTCAATGAGCCCTTCGAGTTGTTCCTGCGCTGCGAGCGCATTCTGCAACGCATAGAGGTAGGGCCGATCGTCGATCTTATAGAGCAGCGTGCCCTTCTTGACCAACTCGTTATCGTGCACAGCTAGCTCGGAGACCGGCCCTTCGACCAGCGGCGCTATTCCGATAAAGTTGGCAGTGACTTCGGCGTCGTCGGTCCTCGGGTAGGCCGTTACGCTATGCGCGACCGCCACTCCTGAGATCAATGCGCACGCACAAATGCCCACACTAATGAGGGTGCCACGGGGTGTTCGTTGCGATGGTTGGTTCATTCCGTTCAAGGGACTCAGGGCCTCACTAGTTGAAGAAGATGATCCAGAGCGTGCAACTCAGGAAGCTGATCAGGCAGGTGTAGACAACAGGCAGCGGCCATAGCTCCTTCACGATCTCTGTTTTGGTGAACATTGCATGGACAGCGGCCGTCAGTCCTGTGGCGACTGCAAAGCAGATAATCCAGGCCGGAAAATACGAGCCGAGAAGATTGAACGTCGGTGCGTTGGAACAACCGCTAAGGCCGAGGACAGATAGCGTTGTGAAAGTCAGAGTGACGCACTTTCTGATCGAACTCTCAGAATTCCTTCGACTCAGAAATGGATTGATCTTCATGGGGTATTACCTTTCGGGTGTTGCACGAGGAGATCGCCGGTCCTGAAGGCGAGACTTGTGAACGACTGCAGGACTCGGGTGCGGGCAGTGACATCAAGAGCTCTGGCCCGTGCAAGATCACGCTCCGCATTCAGGACATCAAGCAGGTTGCGTACGCCATCCTTGTACGACTCGACCGAGGCAGAATGGGACTCGGCGGAGGCCGCAAGGAGCGAAGCCGCGGCCTTACGTTGTTCGAGCGCCGTGACTGCATCCTGATAGCTGGCCCATACGCGTTCACCAATCTGATCTTCGCGCTCATGAACGGCGTTCTTTGCTTCGGCCTCTTCGGCTTTCGCTTGGGAAATACGGTTTTCGCGCCGAAGGCCATCGAAGATGGTCCATTTGAGCGAAAGAGCGGTCTCGTACGTTCGGGTCTGGGCGTACGTCCCTGGAAAGGTCTTCTGTTGTCCCCACGCGCGGACCCAACCGCCCTCGGCTTCGAAGTTCAGCGTCGGGAAGTAGGCCGAGGTATAGCGGGTCACCTCAGCATGGGCAGCCTTGACCTTTGCCTTTTCGGCCAAGAGGTCCGGGCGCTGCTTGTAAGCGCTTGCGATTGCGTCCTCCACGGACTGGTCCAAAGCATCGGGAATGTGGAGGTCATCGAGCCCTTGGACCTTGAACTCATGTACGGGTTGCGCTGCGATGGCTGTCGCCAGATCACCAAAGGCAGTCTTCTCCGTTCCAATCGCGCTCTGGAGATCGTAGTTGGCCTTCTCTCTTTCCGCACGAGCTTCAAGAAGGTCCGGCAGTGTCGCGAGACCATTGTCACGTCTCTCCTGCGCAGCTTCTTCAAGAGCCTTCGCATCGGTGAGATTCACTTCCGCAGCCGTCCGCAATCCACTGGCGTTCAGGAGAGCGTAGTAGGCCTGACTCACCTGTTGAATCAGTTGCAGGTGCGTGTCATTGAAGCTTAGATTCGCAGCGACGAGCTTCGCCTGCGCTGCAGTGATTTCAGACCGGCGAGTGCCGAAATCGATCAAGGTGTAATCAAGGTGGACTGCGGTAGCAAACAGGCCGATATCTTGAACGACGAAGGTGTTGTAGAGGAGTGGCGGCAGGTTGTAGTTTTTGCCTGTGGCGAATGCGAACAAGGTGGGGTAAAGCTCGCTTTTTGCGATCCCAACGGCGGCGGCACTCGCCTTTGCGTGGTTCCAAGACTCCCGAGTCGTTGGGTTATTCGACTCGGCGACATCGATCAACTGTCCGAGCGTGTACGCGTCGGCGGCATCCATCTTCGCCTCATCGTGCATAACGCTGGGTACGTACTTCTTCAGTACCGTCGCAGGTGACTGCCAAGGTGCACTTGGGAGACTTGGGGCATGTTGGCTCCATGCCTGCGTGCTTGTTGAGACAAGCACAGATAGGATGACTGACCGCCACATCAGACTAACTTTGAATATGTTTCTCGCAACAGACATCACATACACAAGCTTGTCGAACGACACGCTAAATGGTCTTGTAGGATTGTGCTCTTGCTCTTCATCGAGAGAGAGAATCCATTGTCTGCATTGAAAGTTGTGTCATAGATGTAAGGTCTCGTCCTGCTAAACTTAAGCTGTGAGCCAGATCGCAGATGTCGATAAGGGCGGCGCAAAGAAAGTCCCGGTCTCTATGAGATCGATGGCGCACGAGGTGCCCGTGCGCTCCCCGGACCCAAGGCCGATGCGGTCAGAAGACGCGGCGCGAATCTGGCGACATCCGGGACTCGACAATGTCGAGGTGCTGCAGGGTTCATACCAGAAGTACGAATTGGCCCAGCACTTTCACACAGTGCCTGCGATCGGTGTCGTAGACCGCGGAACGATGAGCATCTATTGTCAGAGCTCGACGCACGTTCTTCCGATGGGAACGGTGTTCCTACTCAACCCGGGCGAAGTTCATGCCACAAAGCCTGCAACGGTCAGCGGTTGCGGATTCCGGGTTATCTACCTTGAGAAGGAGTTCTTCCAGAACCGGTCAGACGATTTCAGATCTGGAGTTCCTCAATTTACTCAGCCATTTGTCCAAGATGCTGCTCTCGCAACGAGCCTACTGCAACTACATGGCAAACTAGAGAGAGACGCTGACGCTCTCAATATTGAGAACGACTTGATGGATGTGTTCACTCATTTGAGCGAACGGTTCATGACCGAGCCACCAATCGGCCCGGCCACCTACGGAGAGCGGAGCAAAATCCTCAGCGTCAAAGACTATCTCAACAAGAACTATTGCAAGAACATCAGCGTGGAAGACATGACTGAGATTGCACAACTCAGCAGGTTCCACTTGATGCGGACATTCCGTCGATGCGTGGGACTATCTCTTCATGCCTACCTGACACAAATTCGAATTGAAGCGGCGAAGAAGTATCTCAGCGAGGGAGCTTCAATTGTGGACGTCGCAAGTGAAATTGGATTCACGGACCAGAGTCATTTCACGCGACACTTCAAGAAGATCACGGGCGTGACGCCTGGACAGTACCTCCCGCAGTGGCGTCCGAACCGAAGTACTGCTCATAATGCCGCCAGCGCGAGATGATGCTCATTCAGTTCTGACCTCTCTCCGCCGTAACATCTGCAGAGGAAGAAGGCTTGCCGCATCTCGTTCCGAATGCATGCGGTTCCTTTACGATGATGGCCGTCAAGCGGCGCGGCTCGTGATAGCCGCTCACGGCCTCGTTCGTGCTCTCGAATCCAAAGCGAATCGGTCTGGACCCCGGATCGACAGAAGAAGCGCGGCGGCAGCAGCGGCGAACACCGAGGCATCAAGTGGTGACTTCGGTCCAGATGCTACGGCCATCGAGGCTCCGAACGATAGGAGGAGCAGGCCGCTGAGGCCAGCGATCGGCCTCACGCGGAATCCCAGAAGCAGACAAAGGCCGAATCCGATCTCTGCGAGTGTCGCAAACCACCCAATGAAATTGCTGACAACAATCGGAAAGATGGCGGTGAGCCGGTGCGTGTAGCCGAGGAAATGGATCATGTCACCCCAGACGACACCGGAGGAACCATGTGGACCCCATCCTCCGAACCTGTCAGCAACAGCCGATAGGAAGCCCGCGCTGACAGCCATTCGCGCGAAGGCAACGACGATGTCTTCTACCAGTGCAGATTTCGACTCCTTCATGATTGAGCCTCCAGATCGGGGATAGATGGTGCGGAGTGTTTGCGGTGTGCACTGAGCAGCCGGACCCTTAGCGACTGGTTTTTCGCTAAGAGCTCAGCAACGCAGATTTGTAGTTGTCTGACCTGCTGACGGAGTTGATCGGCCTCACTCAATCCCGTTTCTAAGCTCGTGTCATGGTGCCCAGTACGCATCGCAGTGGTCTACCTTTCGATACGTCTAGTTCGCAGGAATTGAAGCACGCAAAGGGTTGAGCCATTCAAGACGTCGTGGCCGAAAGCAGAGTTCTGCCTTCGCTTTGTCGTTGCGTGCCCCTTTCAGACCGTTGTGATAGAAGACCGCATCGGGCCCCATCGTCTTGAGTGCTTCTTCCTCACTGACGCGCGGAGGAACGGGAGCCCCAACATAGTGAGCGAAAGCGGGTAGCCACTCGGCAACCGATACCGGATCGTCATCGACGATGTTGTAGACGCCTGGCTCCGCATGGAGGGCCGCAAGCGTCGCAACTGCCGCGTCTTGAACATGAATGAACGAGTTCACCGCACGTCCGTCGCCGATAAGAGCGAGTGAGCTCTGGCGCGCCAGATCTGCGGCCCCACCGTCATTTGTGTACCAAGTACCCGGTCCATAGAAAAAGCCGTAGCGGAGCGCGACGCCTTCGATTCTCGGATCGCTGAACACTCGCTCCTCCAACGAAGTCAACATTTGACAGCCAAGTGAGATGTCGGGACTAGAGTTCACCTGAAAGCCGTCAGCTTCCGTCGCAAGCTCTCCGTGTTCTGGCTTCAAGTAGAAGCCGCTCGACTGTTGCACGTATCTCTTCGCACCTGCCGCGATCGCTGCGGAATAGAGGTTCGAACCACCTTCAATTCGGAGCTTCCTGTCATGCGGGAATGCTTTCGGAAGATCGGCAAGATTTTTCGGCAAGGAAGTAAGTAGATCCACCACCACGTCAGGGGCTGCGCGTTGCATGGCCTCGCGCACAGCATCCTTGTCGAAAGCGTCGATCTGTACAAAATCAACCTCGCCACTATTGTTTTTCGCATGAACACCTGCTGACCGCGCCATTGCCGTGACGTGATGTCCATGCTCCTGGAGTTCTTTGAGAAAAGGCACCCCGAGTGCTCCACTTGCGCCTGCAACAAAAACTTTCATTGTGTTCTCCTAGTAGGGCAGAACTGCGCCCCTCAGTTATGGCTTAGTGCCGACCGTGAGAAGCCGCATCCGGACTGATGACAACCGTGGGAGGAGCTCCCGAGTCCTTCACGAAGAAGACCAGCAGTTTCGCGGGTTTGCTATTGCTGAGATTCCGACTCGGGAGGTGAACGTCCGAGGGAGCTTCGTAGAAGCTCTGACCAGCATGAAGGGTTAAGGTAGAGTGGCCTTCAATCTGTGTGGTAATGTCCCCTTCGAGGACATAAGCAAAGACCGCGGCATTGTGCCTGTGGGCCGGGACTGTTTCACCTGGAGCGATGTCGACGGTGATCATCAGGCCTTCTTTGCCTTCGATCCCCGGCAGATCCTTCTTCAGGAGTTCCGTCACGCTACCGACCTGTGCAGCGTGGCCGGGTAACGCGAGGGCTAGAGCAAGAAGTAGTGCTGTCATGTCAAATTCCTTTCAACGATGGGTTTTGGAATTCCTGAAGAAGAATGAGTAATACTTACTCGCGCTTCTTCGCGTGCGGATCGTAGCTTCCCGGACACATTCGGAAGCTGATCGCAATGCGGTTCCAGCCGTTGATCGTGTTAATCACGACGGTGAGATTTACGAGTTCCTCTTCACTGAACTCACGACGCACCTCGTCGTAGACTTCGTCGGGTACGTGTCCAACAGTGATCGAGGTCAGCGCTTCCGTCCAAGCCAGTGCCGCTTGCTCGCGCTCGGTGAAGAATGTTGTTTCTCTCCACGCCGACAGAGCGTAGAGACGTTGTTCCGACTCGCCGTTCGCGCGAGCGTCCTTCGAGTGCATGTCGATGCAAAACGCACAGCCGTTGATCTGTGACGTCCTCATGTAGACCAACTCGATGAGCGAAGGCTCAATCTTTGAAGCCTTGCGCACAAAGCCTTCCATTCCGAACAATGCGCTGTAGGCTGCCGGTGATGCCTTCGATGGGTCCAGTCGTACTTGCATTTCATTCCTCCTGAAATGAGGCTATAGTTCACTGGACCATGCAAAAGGTCCATAATGACCGTAACGAGTAGTCCATCGTTATGAGAGGCGGTGTGATTTGCCAAAAACAGATACTTTCCAAGATCTAGTGCTTGGTGAACGTAAAGCACATCAGGAGCTTTGGCGCTGGCTGTACACAGAACTTCGCTCGGCAATACTGGACGGCCGACTGAAAGCGGGAACACGTTTACCGTCTACGAGAAGCCTGGCGGATCAATACGGACTCTCGCGTGGCACGGTCGTTGCTGCCTTCGATCAGTTGCGAGAAGAGGGGTATGTCTCGTCGGAATTTAGCGCCGGAACGTTTGTGGCATCTGCTCCTGCCGCCAAGGAGGATACGACTCCGAAATGGAAGGTTGCCGGGAAGACGTCTTCACGCGCAACCCTGGGCAAGCACACCAAGGGATTGTTTGATCCCTCGTTTGTACTTCCTAGCTCACGCTCTATCGGCATGGCCTTCAGAAGCTACGAGCCAGCAATTGATCTGTTTCCGGTAGACCTCTGGGCAAGGGTCGCAGCGCGGGTTTATCGAAATGCTCCACGAAGCCTTTATGGTCAGGGTGATCCTGCAGGCTATCAGCCTCTACGTCGTGCTATTGCGGAATACGTTGGAAGATCGCGCGGCGTGAGGTGTATGCCCGAACAGGTAGTAGTCACCTCTGGTGCGCAACAAGCTTTGGATCTGCTGGCACGTCTCCTTCTCGATGCGGGAGATGAGGTGTGGATGGAAGACCCCGGGTATCCCGGCGCATCGCAAGCCTTCCACGCAGCAGGAGCGAAGGTGATCCCTGTTCCGGTAGATGCCGAAGGATTGCAGGTCGGAAAAGGAATCGAATTGGCCCCGCGTGCGCGAGTCGCCTACGTGACGCCAGCGAATCAATTCCCCTTGGGCACAGTAATGTCCGCGAAGAGAAGAGTCGAACTCTTGGCTTGGGCGGTGAGATCTGGCGCTTGGGTCATTGAAGATGAGTACGACGCTGAGTATCGGTATTTTGGGAAGCCGCTCGCATCCCTACACAGTCTCGATGCGTCAGGTTCCGTCTTGTACGTGGGCACCTTCACCAAGATGCTCTTCAATGCGCTGCGGCTGGGGTTTGTTGTGCTCCCCGAAAAGCTCGTTGAAACCTTTGAAAGGGCACGCAGCTTCGTAGACAGACACCCGGCGACCTTGGACCAAGCTGTTCTTGCCGAGTTCATTACCGAAGGGCATTTCGGCAATCACGTTCGCAAGATGCGCCAAGTCTATGCAGAAAGGTTGCATTGTCTTACGGCGGCAGCCTCAGGTCCCTTGGCCGAACACCTAGACGTGGAGGCCGCAGCGGCCGGTATGAAGACGATAGCGTGGATCAAGCCGAAACTCAGCGATCGAGTTGTTGCGGAGCGGGCCGCACGGTTGGGACTTGAAGTTGTGCCAATCTCCATATTCGCGGCTCAACATAAGCCGAGGCCCGCCCTCATGCTTGGATTCGCCGGTTGCAATGCGAACGAAATCAATCGCGGGGTAGGGGTACTGGAGAAGGTCTTTCGAACAATAGGACAGTGACCGTGCCATAGATAGGGGCGCAAAGCACCCGATCGTAGAACATCTTCCAAGCAGAGGAAGTGTGCATCATCCCGTCGTGTTCATCATCGATAGTGATGGTCTATTCCAGAACTCCAATATGGTACAGAAGACTAGACCACGAACACATAGCCTCTTTACTTAGAGGATATTCACGTGAAAAAGCTTTTCCTGTTGTTCGTATTTTGCATCGCGCCAATGGCCTTGGCCCAACATGCAGACGTCCAGCCGCTTCTATCGAAAGACCTGTCTGGCATTCCCGGCAAAGAGGGCCTGATGGTCAAAGTGACATTCCCCCCAGGGCACAGCGATGGTCTGCACCGGCATGATGCCCATGTATTTGTTTATGTTCTCGAAGGCTCTGTCATCATGCAGCTCAAAGGAAAGCCGTCCGTGACGCTGCATGCAGGCGACACTTTTTACGAAGCGCCTGACGATATTCACCTTGAAGGCAAGAACGCCAGCGCCACGTCCCCCGCCACATTCATCGCGTTCTTCGTCAAGGACAAGGGCGCTCCAGTCGTGAAGCCTATCAACTAAGCAGTTATGACGCTGTAAAGCCGAGCCGATTGCGGCAGTAAAAGGCGCCGCTTTGTACGTTGCTCGCAGCGATTCGCATGAACTGACAAGAAGGAGACAACACCGATGTCGGCAAACTACGTAGTGACAGGAGCCTCAGGCGTACTAGGCGCGGCGTTGGCAACACGACTAAGCGAGAGCGGCTTGGTGCCCACGGGCCTCGGACGCAAGCCGAAACCTCCCGGGTTCGTTGGGCACTGGCTTCAGTGCGATCTAACAGATACGGCGAGCGTGAAGTCTTGTCTAGCTGGCGCGGACGTCGTTGTTCACTGTGCATCAAGCCCATTTGAGCCCGAGAAGGATCGCGTTGCCATGCAGAATCTCATTGCGGTGGCGAAAGAGACCCGATGCCATCTCGTGTACGTGAGCATTTGCAGTATGGAGTCGGCTGCGCCGTGCAACGACTACTACAAGTCGAAGTTGGCTGACGAACGCGACCTCGAAGCGAGTGGCGTCTCGTATGGCATCGTTCGGATCACTCAGTTTCACCCGTTTGTGTCACGCCTTCTCTCGCGCCTGGTGGTCGGGCCATTCATTCTGGCTCCGAAATTGCAGTTTCAGCCGATCGATGTTGAGTTTGCGGCGGAGGTGCTTTGCAAGTTCGCAATGGATCGTAGGCCTGGGCGTTCGCCAGATGTTCATGGACCTCAGAGCCTCCACCAGCGCGAACTAATCCATACGTGGCTTCGCGGCACGCGGATGAAAAAGCTCCTGTTGCCCATTCCACGCATTGGCAAGCTGAAACAGCTTGGTAGGATCGAGCCGGTTGAAGGATTAACAGGCGGAAGAACGTGGCAACAATGGCTGAAGGACGAAGGGGAAAGCCCAAGTCCTTATACGTGGTAGTCCCATCGCAGCCTGCTCTGGTCTAGTTTTGATTTAGCTCAGACCCAGAGTGGAAATTTCAGCGATCGACCGCTCTGTTTCTTCTGCAAAGAGCACGATCGTACAAGACGTCTGTCGGGGCTGGCGGCAAGCTTTCCACGTAATCTCTCTTGCGAAGCAGATCCAGAGAGGGCTGACTTGGCTAACACTCATCCTCTACACCCTCCATCGCGGTGACGGATGGGTCTCTACCTGATACACACTCGAATGTAAGCGATGAAAGGCATTTCACCGAAAGAGCGTGAGCAATCTTCAGATGCTGTAGTTGGGGCAATCATGTCGCTGCCAGATGTTCGATTGCAGGTCGCCGCACTGACTCTCGGAGAAGAGTTGAACTTTACTCGCGCAGCCGAACGCCTTGGCATAACGCAACCTGCCCTGAGCAAGAGGATAGGGGAGCTCGAACAGTTCTTGGGCTTCGCTGTGTTCGAGCGCGGTCGACGGAAAGTGGAACTGACGGAGGCGGGGAGAATCTTTATTCGGGGATGTGTGGAGGCACAAACGCTCCTTGAACGTTCAATCCTCCAGGCAAAGACGGCTGGAGATGATATTCAGCCGGTAGTCACGATAGGTCATAGCCCATACGCAGACCCAATTCTCGTTGCGGGGATCCTCGGAGTCTACCTTCCATCATTTCCGACACTTCGATTGCGTATTGAAAGCATGTTTGCGCAAGACCTGACGCACGGAGTTCTCTCGTCTGAGCTCGATCTAGCTTTGATTTCCGATCCGCTGGAGAGTCCTCGCTTGACGCAGGTTCAAATCGCTTCTCATCCGCTCTGCGCAGTGATGCAGTCTGGTCATCCTGCCGCGCTAAAACCTCAAGTGGAGATGGCTGACTTCGGTGGGGTGGGTTGGATTGTATTTGGAAGAAAATCGCACCCGGGCATCTACGACAGATTGATGAAGGAGGCCCGGCTCGCGAATGTTTCGCCAGTTGAGCTGCATCACTATGTGAGCCCGCAGGAAGCGCTAGCATTAATCTCTGAGAGCTTTGGCGTTGCCTTCGTTGCGAAGGGGTGTGCAGAGCAACTCAGAGGGGAAATCGCTGTGCGGCCGCTTGCTCATCCCGCACTTCGGGTCTCAACGTATCTGGTTCTCAGTGCAGACCAAAGATCACGTTTGATCAACGAGTTCGGGAGAGCGTACTTGAAGAAGACGCTTCCAAAGCATCAGCTTGAAGCGGCCTCTGGACAACTCATGCTCGGACTCTAGTAACCGCCTCGAACCCTCATTGAAAATCGTGTGGACTGAAAGACCGGCGGCACCGCGACGTAGCTAGACGGTTGACCATCGGTGTATTGGTGCGCCCACGATCGCCGGGAGAGCTTCAGCACGATTCCAACTATTCCTACCGGGAATAGTTGGAATACCAAAAGTAATTGGACGTGATCTGATCGAAGCGTCAATGCTAGTCCGCACAGATGTACCTGCTCAGTAAATCCGACTTTCACATCGTTGGGTTGGATGCATTGGAGGACAGCATGACTGAATTAAGGAAGCCACCCACTTCGGAAAAGCCCATTTTCGGGCCCGGCGCAGATCCCTTACTAGACTGCCATAAAGCGGCAGCTTACCTCGGAGTACATCCCAGAACGCTCCAGCGCATGGTCATTCGCGGCGAGATCCATGCCGTGCGCGTCGGGAAGCTTTATCGCTTCGTTCCTTCCGCAATTCAAGAGTGGGTCTTAGAACACAACTTGGCGAGTTGACCGTATAGAGACCACGAAGTTCTAGTTTCCTTCGGCACATTCCGCTACGATTTACATAGCCATTTGTGCCGGGAAATCAGGGAAAGGAAACCTGATGGAACGAGCACGTTATCAATTTGGAAGTCTCACACGTAAGAAGCGGGCGAAGGGATCAGACGCCTGGGAGTTTCGGTACTACGAAACGACGGCGACGAACGGACGCGAGCGCAAGACCGCAACCGTTGGCACCGTCGATAAGTACAAGTCCAAAGCTCTCGCGCAAAAGGCCGTTGAAGCTCTTCTCCTAAAACTCAACTCTGAAACCCCACAGCAGCGTATGGCCGTGGTCACGTTCGGTGCCATTTGCGACCGATACCTTGAGGAAGAACTGCCAGAACGGTACTCGACGGCGAAATCCTACCGCTCGAATATCAAGAACTACCTCAAGCCACGCTGGGGCGATTATCTGCTCGACAAGGTTCGACCGATGGCGGTCGAAGACTGGTTGAAGAACCTGCCGATGGCCCCGAAGTCCAAGGCGCATATTCGGAGTGTCATGCACCTAATGTACGAGTGCGCGACACGCTGGGAACTCTTCACCGAGCAGAGGAATCCGATTGCTCTCGTCCGTATCAAGGGCGGCAGCAAGCGCCAGCAGCGGCCCATCATCCTGACTGTGGATCAATTTGAAAACATCGTCGCGACACTGAGAGAGCCGTATCGTACGATGGTCCAGATCGCCCAATGCCTCGGCCTTCGCGTTAGCGAGATCGCGGCGCTTCAGTGGGACGACTTCGATTTTGAAAAGCACCAACTACTCGTGCAGCGGAGCTTCGTGAGCGGGCGGGTGGATGATGTCAAAACCGAATACTCCCAGGATTACGTTCCCTTGCATCCGTCCCTGACCAAGATCGTGTTGGCTTGGAGCAAGCAGGCCGTACCCACCGCAGAAGGGTGGGTCTTTGCGAACCCGATGACGAACCGCCCGTACCACCCGACCGAGATCCAGAAGCGGCATCTTCGCCCTTCGGGATGCTGCGTGGTCGCGTGTCCGACGTGTGGGGCGGCTCCGGGTGTGTGGTGCTGGCAAGGTCAGCCCACCGCAAACGGCAAGCGCGTTCTGATCCATGACACACGCAAGGTTGCGGCGGGGAAGCTCGGAGAGATCGGTTGGCATACGTTCCGCCACACCTACCGTTCCTGGCTGGACGAGACCGGGGCTCCGATGAAGGTGCAGCAGGAACTGATGCGGCACGCCTCCATCCAGACGACGATGAATATCTATGGACAGGCCATGTCTTCATCTAAGAGAGAAGCGAATGGAAAGGTCGTCGAGATGGTGCTCAAGCCAGTTGCAGCGAGCGCCTGAAATCGATGATTTTCTTATTGGGAGTTTATGGGAGTCTGTTCTAAGAGTCCGAATCTCGTAAGTTGTTGAGAGATTTGGTTGCGGGGGTAGGATTTGAACCTACGACCTTTGGGTTATGAGCCCAACGAGCTACCGGGCTGCTCCACCCCGCACTCTTAGATTACTAAGACTTAGCGGATAGGTCAACTTCAGGTGGCCGCCTATGAAGAGGATCCGGCACACGATTGGACTGCCCGTAGAGGTCTTTACAATACCAAGAGGCCTTCGATTTTTCTCCCATGGTCATCAAAAAATGTTTGAACTGAGGAGCATCTCGGCAGAGCGTGTACACGACCGGCGACGCCCGTAAGTTCAAAGAATGAATAGGATAGTTCGAGAAGGAAGCTAACTTTGCTCGTATGGCATTCATTTCTCATTGCTTTCAGTGCCCTTCTGCCGCTTATTAATCCCCTCGGCTCGGCGCTGGTCTTTCTCGGTCTGGCCGGAGATGTCCCGCCTCGGGTCTATCGCTCTCTGGCGCGTAAGATTGCGATCAATAATGTCGTCTTTCTCGGCATCTTTGAACTTCTCGGCTCGGCCATCTTGAACTTCTTTGGGATCTCGTTACCTATCGTCCAGGTCTCGGGCGGTATCGTGATCGCGGCCATCGGATGGTCGGTGTTGAACGAGAAGGATTCAGAGGCGGCGGCAAAGGATAAGCGCGAGGAAGCTCAGATCAGCGCGGATGACAGGGCGCACGATCTTGAGGAGAAGGTCTTTTACCCTTTCACCTTTCCTGTTACCTCTGGCCCGGGGGCGTTGGTGGTGCTTCTCACGCTTAGCGCGCGTTTTTCCGGGGGTATCGGAACTGATATGGTCCTTGCTCATTTGGGCTTGTTTCTCGCGATCGTTATTCTGAGCGGCCTGGTATTTTTCTGTTATGCCTACGCGGCGAAGATCACGAAGTCCATCTCGCCTTCTACGGCCCACGGAATTTTACGGGTCGTCGCGTTCATCCTTCTTTGCATCGGGGTACAGATTGCCTGGAATGGTTTCGCCATATTGCTAGGAACGATAAGGCACTAAGCAAGCTCTGGATTCCCTGCTACGGCTTTAGAAAAGGCCTTCAGCTTTCGATGAGACTTTTCGATACACGACCTCATGGCCCATCTCATGCCGTGATTAGTGAATCTGGACGTGACCGAAGACCGACGATAGTCTGGAGACGATCTAACGAAAGATTTAGTTCAGATAAAGCCCGCAGGCCAACCATAGGTTAGCCTTGAAGAGTACTGCAGCCCAGGAGTTCCAGTGATTCAGACGGTGTTTGTTCTTGAAGACGATGTGGATATCAGCAGGTTGGTGCAACATCATTTGGAAGGTGCGGGTTTCCAGGTACGAAGCTACCTCACATTCGGTTCGATCGTAGAAGACGCAGAGAGATCGAAGCCCGCTCTCTTTCTCCTTGATGTTATGGTGCCTGGCGGCGATGGCATGGATCTCTGCCGTCGGCTTCAGCGAAATCCCATCCTCAGTGGCGTTCCGATTATTTTTCTTACCGCAAGAGCAGCAGAGAGCGACCGCGTTCTAGGACTTGACCTGGGCGCGGACGACTACATTACAAAGCCCTTCGGAACGCGGGAGCTGGTGGCGCGTGTCAAGGCCGTGCTGCGCCGGTTTGAACAGACAGAAGACACCGCGCCCTCCTCCACCCTCACCATTGACCATCTGGAGATCGACAGCGCAGCCATGCAGCTGCGAGTCAATCACGCCCTTGTTCCCATGACGGCGACTGAGTTTCGATTATTGGATTACCTCGCGCGGCATCCTGGACGCTTGTTTAGCCGCGACTTCCTCCTTGAGGCGGTTTGGGGTGAAGCGAGGTTTGTCACACAACGCAGCGTCGACGTCTACGTGAGACGGATCCGCGAAAAGATCGAAGCGGACCCCGAAACTCCGCGGTATCTCAAGACGATGCGGGGAGCAGGATATCGTTTCGACATTCCCCGCAAAAAGACAGACGACTGAGGTTGAAGATGAAGTGCGAAAGCTCGGCAGGCCATAGATGAAGCGGAGCCTCTTTATTGCTTTGTGGGCGACTACGCTTGTTGCACTCGCCACGGACGGCCTGGCGTGGCTTTTGTTCCCAGGATGGTGGATCAGAGTTATGATCGCCATCCTCACGGCGGGAGGAATGGCGTGGTGGTGTAGCCGAGTCGTGAGGCGCGCTATGGACACCCTGGAGGATATTGCTTTAGGCAAGTTCTCCGAATCTTCGGAGACCCCTGTAACGATCTTTCGCATGTTCGAACCTCTCGCCGAAACGATCATCCGCTTATCTTCTGAAGCGGCGGAAAGGTATAACGAGGGAGTTCAGATTCGCTTAAAAATGGAGTCCGTCTTCGACGCGATGAAGGATCCTATCGTTGCGATCGACTCCGCCGAACGCATCCTTTGGACGAACCAGCGCATGCGTCGGCTGATGGTCCGATCCTTGAGTGGCCTGAAGGTTGGACATGCACTCATCGAGACAATTCGTGATCCGGAGGCCCTTGCCTGCGTACGCCGTGCGATGGAGACTGGAAACCCTGCCAAAGCAACGAAGGTGCCGCTCTTCCCCGGAAAGACTTTCACCGTAAACGCAATTCCGATGATCGACGGCGGAGTTGTCGTAGTACTGCGTGATCTCACGCGAATCGAGCAGGTCGAACGCACACAGAGGGAGTTCGTTGCCAACGTGTCTCATGAACTGCGAACTCCGTTGACCTCCATCGCCGGCTACGTGGAGACGCTCCTTGAAGATCGGCGTCTGGGAATTCCCAAGACTGGGTCGGCCAGAGAATTTCTGGGTTCCATCGCTCGGAACGCAGCACGTATGACCCGTATGACGGAAGATCTT
>Ga0247783_1000295_pt1 | contig 15119 bp, 14 predicted proteins | sample UWRJL064202C5_FD_179911 | JGI IMG/M metagenome (GOLD analysis project Ga0247783, IMG submission 179911) | Plant litter microbial communities from Arlington Agricultural Research Station in Wisconsin, United States - UWRJ-L064-202C-5 | ecosystem: Environmental > Terrestrial > Plant litter >...
GATGCCCGGCAAACCGCTGCCGGGAGCGAAGGCGCTGACGGCGACCATTACCGCGCGCTGACCGGGCAAGTTGAAGTTCGACAGCTCGGCTGCGCGATCGGAAGCGGTCATGCCACTGTGGTGACGGTGCGCGGCAATGCCGGCGCCGCGCAGCGCGGAGTACACGCTGTCGACGTCGTGTGGCGTCGCGCAGAAGACGAGTCCCGGTAAATCGAGGCGCTCGACTAGGCGCACCAGCGTTGCCTGACGCCCCTCACCACGCGCCAGCTTGGTCACGAGCTGCAGGTTCTGGCGCACCTTTGGCGATTGGATCGTGACCGGTGCCTCGAGGCCCAAGCGCTCGCGAATGTCTCGCCGCACGGCGGCGGACGCGACCCCGGTGACCGCCATCACGGGCGGCGAACCCAGCGCACGCAGTGTGCTGCCGAGCTCGGCATAGGAGGGGCGCAGCTCGTGCGAGGCGTCGGAAGCGCAATGCGCCTCTTCCGCGACGAACAAGGCGATGCCTGATTTGGCCAAGGCTTGCCGAATGTCCGGCGCTCGCAGGCCTTCTGGCGTGAGCAGCAGCAAGAGCGCGCCGCCGCGGGAAATGCGCGCCAGCGCCGCACTGCGCAGAGGGGCGCTGAGCTCGGCCGACACGAACAGGGCGGGCAGCTCGCGCGCGCTCAGCGCGTCCTGTTGCGCTTTGAGCTCGGCTGCTACGGGCGAGACCACGACCGTCGGTTGCGCGAGCTGGAAGGCGGCGAGCTGATAGCAGCTGACTCTGCGCTCGTCGTCCGCCAGCACGACGACGCTGTCGTCCCCTTCCAAGGCTGCGCGGATGGCGACGCGCTGCTCGTCATTGAGCGGTGCGAGTTCGAGGCGGGCAGCCATGGCTTCGATCGTTCGCCAAGTCCCCGAGGTGACGGTGGCTCTGGGGGCGTGGGCTCGCACGTGCAGCGCCGCGGGCACGGCGGTTCTGGCGAGTTCGGCGTTGGCAGGTTTGCCACTGGCCCGAGCCGCGGCGGCGCTCACCTGAAGCGAGTGGCTCGAGTCGAGCAGCGCCTCTTCGAGGCGCGCGGCGCGTGGCGCGCGCGCGACGAGCAGGCGTGCGTCGAGCCGCTTCGGCCGTGGCGGCAGGATCAACGCATGGCTGGTGCGCGGCTCTGGCTTCGGGCTGGGCGGTTTTGGCTTCCCCCCGACTGCTAGGGAAGGCTTGTTCGGCGCTGGCTTTGGGCGCGTGGCTTTGGCCCGGAGCTTCGGCGGTTTAGCCGCGCTTTGGGGCGTGGCCTTGGCTTTGGCTTTGGCTTTGGCTTTGGCTTTGGCTTTGGGGGCGAGTTTGGGCTTCGCTGCCCGTACTGAACGTTTGGCGGCCTTCGGCGCTACCTTAGCCGCGCTGCGCTTGCTCTTGGCGGGTGTGCTCGACGCACGCCGAACCGCCTTTTTGACGGGCTTTTTTGATTTCTGGGGCATTGCCGGGCTCCCGAACGAAGTGAAAACGACTAACACTGTCCGTGACAGAAATACAGTGCACAAATGCTTAGCGCTCGCCCCCACGGGTTATCAGCACTCGGGCCTCGGGCTTGGGCACGGGCGCACAGGCTAGGCTCGTCCGGGTGAGCTTTCCGCTCTTCGAACTGTTTCCGACGCTAGGAGGGCGCGTGGCCCGCGTGGCATTGGGGGCTTTCCCGACCCCGGTCGAAACACTCCAGCCGCTCGCGCGTGAACTCGGAGCAGGCGACAGCGACGCCTGGATCAAGCGCGATGACCTTTCCTCGACCGTTTACGGTGGCAACAAGGTGCGTACGCTCGAGCTGCTTCTGGGTCAGGCACGCTCGCGTGGCCACGCGAGCGTGCTCGCGACCGGTGCGTTCGGCTCCAATCACGCCCTCGCCACCGCTCTGCACGCGCCCCGCGTCGGGCTCACGCCGAGCGCGTTGCTCTTTCCACAGCCGGTGTCCGAGGCCGCGTTCCTCAACTTGCGTGCACTCGCGCAGAGTGGCGCACGGCTCGACGCTCTTCTGCATTGGAGCGCATTCCCCCTGGGCCTGGCTTGGACGCGCTTACGGCGCGAGCCCGCGCCGTACGTGATGGTGCCCGGAGGAGCGACACCGCTCGGCGCTCTGGGTTACGTCTCTGCGGGCCTGGAACTCGGGCGACAGGTCGCGGCGGGGCAGTTGCCGGCGCCGCGTCGGGTGATCGTACCGGTCGGTTCGACCTGTACGTCCGCGGGTTTGCTCGTGGGCTTGGCGCTGGCGGCGCACTTTCGCATCGGTTTCGAACCGGCCACGCTGCCTCGCTTGATCTCGGTGCGTGTGTCACCTTGGCCCGTTACCAGCCGACTGCGCATTCTACGTCTTGCCGCGCGCACGGCGCATCTTCTGCGTGACCTCTCGGGCGATGCGCTAGCGCGCTTCGACAGCGCAGTGCTCGGCTCGCGTTTCGAAGTCGACGGACGTTACCTGGGCCCGGGCTACGGCGAACCGAGCGTCGCTGGTGGCCAAACGGAAGCGCTTTGGCTGCGTCTTGGCCTGCCGGCACTCGACGGCACGTATAGCGCGAAGGCCGCGGCGCGGCTGGTCTTTGGCCTGCGCGCGCGCGAGGCTGGTCCGGTCCTGTTTTGGTCGACCAAGTCCAGCGTGCCCCTGCCCGATGCCGTCGCCGAGCATGCGCTCAGCGCGGTTCCGCTGCGCATCCGGGCCTGGCTGCTGCGCGCCGAACGACAGCTTGGGCGTGAGCCTCGCGGTTAGCCCTTGGGCACCAGGCTGGCCAGCGCGCGCATCAACATGGCGTCGACGCGGTGATAGTATTCGCGCGTGACGGCGATCGATTTTTCTTCGTCCGCGGCTTCTAGGGTCGTCACCAAATCCCGCAAATGTTGGGGAAAGCTGGGCTCGAGCATCCACAGCGCGGGAAAGCGATCGAGCAGCTCGCGATACGCATCCAGAAACGGATTGGCGATCCAACGCACTGCCACCGAGTGACCAGCGTCCAGCAATGCGTCGAGCCAGCGCTGGAAACCGTGCGCGATCACCACCGGGTCCCGCCGCTCGAAAGCCGCGATCAACAGCTCGGTGATGTCGCGCAGTCGCGCGATGTCGTCCGTGCTCGCGCGCTTGGCGGCCAAGCGCGTCGCAAACTCCAGCACCAGCAGACGTGCTGGCAAGATGTCCTCGAGCAGCGCGTGGATCTCGACAGCGTTGCCCGTGTTCTCCAAGAACGGAGGCAGGAGCTCCATCGTGCCCGTCTTGCGAAAATCCGCGACGGTCACGCCCTGACCGTGACGCACGGTCACGAGGCGCGCTTGCTCGAGCATGCGCACCGCCTCGCGCAAGGTGTTGCGGTTGGTGCCATACTGCGCGGCGAGTTCGCGCTCTCCGGGCAACCGCTCACTCGGTTTGAGTATCCCCTTGAGGATCTGGCTGCGCAGATCGCGGAAAATCGTGGCGGCGATGTTGGTCGAAGGGGGAGCACGGTGTTCCATGGCATGCGGAGGCTCGACCTGGCCGAGGCTCACGCACCAGCCTACAGCAAGATCGACACGCCGGCGGACAAGTAGCGAATGACCAAGCATCCGCGTGTTCCGAGCTAGGGTCGAGGTAGCAGGCCAGGGTTCAAGCGCTGCTCGACCTCGCGCAGCAGCTGTGGCGCGCCGGACGTGATCTGCGGCCGGGCGCTCGAGACCCACTCCCGAACGACGGATAGCGCGCCCGTGTCCATCGAAAGGCGTGGGCGATCGGCCAAGATGCTCTGCAAGCGCTCGGCGACGAGCTCGCTCGGAGGGTTTTCTTGGAAGCGGCCGCGTTGCTGCAGCCTGTGGCAGAGCTGCTGAAAACGCTCGCCAGCATCACTCGTTTGCCAGCGCAGGGAGCCCCGCACTGGCTCCGTCATGGCACAAGCAATGGCCGATAGATACGCTTCGTTTGCGGCATTTTCTCGGGCGAAGGCAGCGTCCAAGAGCAGCTCGACCCCCACGTGCGCGACGGCGCGCGCCGTGCCACGCGACACGCCGCGATCGCTCAAGAAGCTGGAGGCTTGCCGGGAAAATTCCAGAAAACACTGCGAGCCATGAAATGCATGGTCGGTTCGATGATGAAACGAAAGGCCAGCGTCGAGCGCGTCGAGCGCGGCCAAGGGCAGCCGCGTGCGCAGCATGGACGCGAAATCCGGCAGCATCGCGCCGAGTACGAACTCCGCCCGAGTCGGCCCGCGAGTTGCCTCGTCACGATGCGCGATCAGGGCGTGACCAAAAAAATTCATGGCAAAAGGACCGACTAACCTTCTATGAACGGGCGATGCCTGCCCGCCGCTTCGTGGCCGAACTCCTCGAGCGGTCACCGCTTTCGAGCCGCGTACATCTGCTTCGCTTCGCAGCCAAGGTGCCCTTCACTTGGGCGGCGGGTCAGCACTTGGTCGTCGTTCGCGGCCAGGGGCAAGCGCTTTTCTTACCCTATTCCATCGCTTCCGCGAGTGATCCCGAGAAAGCCGGGGAATTCGCGCTGGCCGTGGCCATCCATGCGGGCGCGGACGTGATGGACACGCTGCCGCTGGGAGCGGAGTTGGAAGTGGAGGGGCCCGCTGGGGCCTTTACCTGGCAGCCCACGCCGAGCCGCGCTGCACTGCTCGTGGGTGCGGGTACGGGCATCGCTCCGCTGCGCGCTCTCGTCGAGGAGGAGCTCATGCGCGCGTCCGAAACACGCCTGCTGCTGCTGGCTGGCCATCGCGAGCCAGAAGACGTGCTGTTCGCCGATGACTTCGCGCGGCTCGCCGCGCAGCACGCGCGCTTTCATTTCATTCCGACGCTCAGCGGCGGAGACCTCACCTGGCCCGGTCGACGAGGCCGAGTTCAGGCGCAAATAACCGAGGCCGTTAACTCCCTCGCTCCGCTCGACGCGTACGTCTGCGGGCGCTTGGAGATGGTGAACGAAGTCGTGCACTCGCTGCTCGCGCACGGCGTTCCGCAGTCTCGCATTCGCAGCGAGGGTTTCTAAATGCTGGCGCGACTGTCGCGTAGTCGCGACTTCTCCGCAGCGCGCCGCTCGGGCGTGGGCGTGGGCGGAGGCGCGGACGATTTGGCACTCGGTAGCAGCGACTGGATCGGTAGCGCTCCGCCGCTGCCGAGTCGAGTCGCGAGCAGCTCCGCGGCAGCCTGCAGATCTTCCAGACAGGGTTCGCTACCGAAAGTCGAACTGCAGCGCGCTCGCGCCAGCCGATACGCCGCGCGCCCCGTGCCGCCGGACTCGCGGACCAAGCGGCGATAACCGTCGCTCTCCCGAGCCAATCGAATCAACCATTCTCGAGGACTTGCGAATTCTTGCTGGGTAGGTCGCATTGGATTCTCGTGCCGTCTCCGTGACAACGGCCGCTGTGTGCGCCGCGTAAGGCCAGGTGCTGCAACGTGCGTGCCCCGATCGCCATTCCCGACCCTCGAACCTGCGGCTCCGGAAATCGCTCCACGTTGTTCGTTACTTGCGTTGCCCGGCCGATTGGCCATGTAGGACGAATTTGGTGCGTTCGAAGGGTTCGGTGTGTCCAGACCCCTGACCATCGTGTCAGGCGTGACGCATTCCCTGCGACGGAAGCGCGGGCAGCCGCGAAACTTCGTTCGCGCCAGATCCGGGCCCCGTTGCGCGGAAACGCAACGATCGTCGACCGCGCACTGTTTCGATTCTGCCTTGGCAGCGGCGGACGGCGAGTGACGCAGAGTCATCGCTTGGGCAGACTCGTCCGACGATGGCGGCTCGAAAGACAGCGAGGCCCGTGCGCAAGCAGCGCTGCTGGTGGTGCGGCGAAGACCCTCTGATGATCGCCTATCACGACCGCGAGTGGGGCGTGCCAGTCCATGACGATCGCGTGCTGTTCGAATTCTTGACCTTGGAGGGCGCGCAGGCCGGCTTGAGTTGGCTGACCGTGCTGCGTAAACGTGAGGCGTACCGCGCGGCGTTCGCCGGTTTCGACGTCGAGCGCGTCGCGCGCTTCACTCCCCAACGGATTGAACGACTGATGCAAGACCCCGGCATCGTGCGAAACAGACTCAAGCTCGAATCGACCGTGAAAAATGCTCGTGCCTTCGCCAAGGTCCAAGAGCAGTTCGGCAGCTTCTCGGAGTACCAATGGCGCTTCGTCGACGGCGTGCCGCTCCAAAACGCCGTTCGCGCGCGGCAGGACATCCCCGCGCGAACGGCGCTCTCCGACGCGTTCAGTAAGGACCTGAAGAAGCGCGGTTTCAGCTTCGTCGGCTCGACGATCGTGTACGCACACATGCAGGCAGTGGGCATGGTGAACGACCATTGGCTCGACTGCTTTCGAGCCGGGAAATTGGCTGGAAAACCGCGTAAGCCGCGGACGAGAACCTGATTCGAAGCGCCGCCGCCGGGCGACGCAAGTGAGCCCTGGTTGCGGCGAGTGGTCAGCTCGCGAAGGATTCCCAATCCAAATCGGCGCACAGCACGCGAACGCCGTCGGTTTCGGGAATGGCGATCGAGAACGTGACGCACGCCCGCGCGTCGGCAATCGACAGATAGGGCCTCGAGATTTGTACTGCCATCGGCTGGGCGATGGCGCGACGGAAGTAGGGCCGCCGATACCAATTGGCGCCCTCCGCATCGGCGCACGGGAGATAGCGCGGATCGAGCCTTCGCGCGGCGTCGCGGGCACCGATGTTCCCGCCGACCTGGACGCCTTCGGATGACAACAAGTAGCAGCGCTGCACGCCGCCCAGCGCCAAGAATTCGGAAAACGCCTGCTCCGGTTCTCCGCCCAAACGAAGCAGCGCCGCAGCGTCCTCGAACTTCTTCGAGTAGTGAGCGAGTACGGAGCGTTCGCTCGTGGACTGTCGACGCGCGCGCTCTTGAAAGCACTGAAACAGTTCGTTCAAGAGCTCCCGGTGGTCGTCGTCCGCACTCAGGCAGGACCTCGGCTCGCCGAAATAGAAGCCTTGCACGAAATCGACGTCGCTCTCCATCGCGATCATCGAGTGCTCGGCCGTCTCCAGCCCCTCCATGACGACCAGGCAACCCGCCTCGTGGATCAAAGACACCAGACCAGGCAAGATACGTCGCACTCGCGGCGTGCGCACGGCTTCCACGACCATCGAGCGATCGAGCTTCACGATGTCCGGCTTGAGCCGCCAGATGCGCTCGAAGTTCGATTCCCCCGCGCCGAAGTCGTCGATCGCTACCAGGCAACCGATATCCCTGAAATACTGCACGCAGCGCGCCAGGTTCTCTTCGTCGTAAGCGGAGGTCTCCAAGATCTCGACCACCACGCGGTGGGCGGGGACGCCATAGCGCTCGAGCACGCGCGGCAGAATGGTGCGAGTGGAGTGGCCTTCCAAGATCAGCGCGGGGCTCACGTTCAGGAAGATCCAGTGGTTATCGACACCCTGCAGCACGCAATTTTGCAAGTGCAGCGCACGGCAGATTTGATCGAGCGCGATCGCGTCGTCCCCAGCCTTGCGAAACATCCGATGCGGTGAGACCAGTCGATCTTGGGAGTCGTAGGCGCGCAGCAATGCCTCGTAGCCAACAGGCTTGTGGTGCGCCAGGCTCAGTACGGGTTGAAGCGCCGTGCGCAGCGTGTACTCGCCGAAGCGTGCGTGCGCGAGCGAGCCTTCGATGGTGATGTTGGCGAAGAGCTGCTGCAGCCAGGCGAGGTCCACGCGATCGGGCGAAGAGGGCGGCGGAGACGACGAGCGGCGCGCGCCGGGTGGGTACGACGATAGCCGTCGCTTCGGCGCGGCTTGCGCCGGTTCGGGCGTCTCGGATTCGACCTCCGTGCGAGCGCCAACGACTGGATCGGGATCCGTGGGATCTGCCAGGGCGGGTCGCAGCATATGATCCCTAGCGTGGCACGTCGGGCATTTCGCGTCCGTTTCCAAGCCACCTTGCACGCAAAGCAGGTGCGACTCTAGGTTACCGTGTGCGTGAGTGTGTCAATCGCGGGCCGCGCCCGCTCTCTTGGCTTTGGGCGCGCCGGTGTGCGCGGCTGATCGTGCTCGCATGGCTCGGATTCGCATGCCTATTTGCCGCTGCCGCGGCCATCTATCCGGGCGGAACCTGGCTCGACCGTGCGGCGCACGGGCACCGCTTCTTTGCCAACTATTTCTGTGACCTGACGCAGCCTATCTCACTGTCAGGGGTGAACAACTCCATTGGCTCCCGGCTCGCACAGCTCGCCATGCTGTGCTTCGCCGCCGCCCTGGCTGGTTTCTTTTGGTTGGTGCCGAGGCATTTCGCGCGCAGCCCGCGCGCGACAACTTGGGTCCGTGGTCTCGGTGAATGCGCGGTGCTGAGTTACTTGGCTGTCCCGTTCACACCGTCGGAGCTCTTTGGGGCCTTTCACGCTTGGCTGTCGCTGCTCGCCGGGGCGCTGGGGCTCTCTGCGGCGCTGTGTGCCGTGTGGGCGCTGTGCCGCTCGTCTGGAGCCGCGCGTGCACTCGGCGTTCTCGGAGCGCTGGCGCTGACCGCGGGCATCTTGCACGCGTCGTTGTTCGTCCATTACATGCAACGTCCCGAGCCTGCACCGTTGCTGGTGCCGGCGGTGCAGAAGGTGAGCGCGCTGCTGCTCAGCGCCTGGATGCTGGGCGTTGCCGGGCTGACGCTCAGTCGTCGCCGCGAAAGCGATCCGTAGCGCGTCGCTCGGCCTTCGTGGGTCGACCGGCGCCGCGTCCGCGTACCGCGACCCGCTCCTCCTTGGGCGGGGGCGGAGGTGAGTGATCGGCGTAGAGCAAGCGGGCTTCCGGCGCCCCCAAGCGCTTCTCCGCGAGCCGCAAGACTTCCCAGACGACGCTGCCTCGCGGCGAAAACGCGCGGATTTCGTCGCCCACGCGCAGCGCGTGGCTCGAGCGCGCGGGCTCACCGTTGACCCGCACGTGGTTCGCTTCGCAGGCGGTTTGAGCGAGCGTGCGCGATTTGAACATACGCGAAGCAAACAAAAAGCGATCGAGCCGTACCGAATCGCTCAATGCTTCACCGGCTCCGCCTCACTGACGGGTGACTTCACGCGGCTCACCGCCCGGCGCGGGTGGGTTGACGACGGCCGAGCCTGGCGCCGTTGCCGGCGCTTCGGCGACGGGCGGCGGCGCGGGCGCGGGCGCGGCTGTGGCGATGGCTGCGGGCGCAGGCGGGGCTGGGGGCGGCTCGGGGCGATCGAGAATTGGCGAGAACCCGCGCTGCAAGGGCGCGCGCGGCTCGTTGCCTTTCGGGCCGGACACGGGTGCAGCCCGCGCCACGCGCGACTCGTCCTGTAGCTGTTCTGGCTCGCCGAGATTGGCTGACAATGACGAAGTATACCGCGTTCGTTGCGGTCTTGGGCTTGGGAATGAGCTCAGCATCGCATCGGGGCGAGGTTCAGCGCCGAAGCGCGTCGGGATCAAGAGCAAGGCGAGCGCAACGAACGCAAGCGACCCAGCGGTGAGACCGACACACGGCGCCCAGCGCCAATCGAAGAAGTCTCTGACCAGTTCAGGGACTCGCATGGTGACGTCCTTGCTGCGAGGGTGGTCGTACCTTGGACCAAGAGGAGGGTACACGCGACTCGCGCGCGCGTCACCCTAGCGGGCGCTTCCATGTCGCCTCTGTTTCGTATTCGCTCGTATTCGCTCGTATTCGCTCGTATTCGCTCGTATTCGCTCGTATTCGAACTTGCGACGCGCTCGCTCGTGCGCGGCAAGTTGCTTCGGCAGCATGTTGCGCAATTGTGTCGCCGCCGCTCAGCCGCCCGAAAATTCGTCCTCGGCCTCGGCGCCTGGCGGCGTCGCATCGTCGCGATCCAGCAGATAATTCTCGGGTAGGCTGACGGCCTGAGTGCCCGAACCCTTGCCGCGCGGGACGCGCATGGCGGACGGGGGGAAGGGCTGGCTGCCATCGACCTGCTCCAGGGCAAGCCGCAAATCCGAGAGTGTGGCAATTTGCATGAGTCGCTGCCGGAGCTCGGCCGAGCCGCGAAAGCCCTTGGTGTACCAAGTCGAGTGGCGGCGAAACGAGCGCATCGCCATGCGTTCTCCGAACCAGTCCGTGAGCAACGTGGCGTGCTCCAACATGATTGCGACGATGCCGCCCAAGAGCGGCGGATTTTCTGGCTCCCGACCGTCGAATACGCTGACCAAATCGCGAAACAGCCAAGGGCGACCGAGGCAACCGCGACCCACGATCACGCCGTCGCAGTCCGTGCTGCGCATCATGCGCAGCGCATCTTCGGCTTCCCAGATGTCGCCGTTGCCGAGCACGGGAATGCTCCGTACGGCTTGCTTCAGCTCGCCGATCGCGCTCCAGCGCGCCTCGCCGTCGTACAGCTGGGCGGCGGTGCGCGCGTGGAGTCCTACTGCGCGGCAGCCCTCCGCCTCACCGACGCGACCAGCATCCAAAAAAGTCAAAAGCTCGTCATGGATACCCATCCGGAACTTGATCGTGACCGGCACTGCGCCCGCGTTTCGAACGCACGCCCGCACGATCGCTGCGAGCAGCTTGGGTTTCACCGGTATCGCAGCTCCGCCGCCTTTGCTCGTGACCTTACGCACTGGGCAGCCGAAGTTCATGTCGATATGATCGACTCGCCCTTCACCGACGAGGCGTTTGGTGGCTTCACCCACGTAATACGGATCGACGCCGTATAGTTGCAGGCTGCGCGGACTTTCTTCCGGGCCAAAATCGGCGATGCGCAGGGTCTTCTGGTTGCCCTCCACGAGTGGCCGAGCGGTAATCATCTCGCTCACGTACAGCCCGGCACCGAAGCGCCGACACAACGCGCGAAAGGGATAGTTCGTGACTCCCGCCATCGGCGCGAGCACGACCGGCGGCCAGATCTGCATTGGCCCCAGTTCGAGCGCGGCAAATTCACCGATCTTTGCCGGTTTCACGTCGCGATTCAGATCACTTTTGTACTGGTCATCCATCGTGGAATTACTGCTGCTCGAAGGGCAAGCTACGCCGGGGCTTCTTGTGGCGCCACACGCGCCAATCGCCGGCAGTGCCGGGCGCTGAAACGTCGTCGCAGGAGGGCGGCGCGTCGATTCCGATCAGCCGGCGCGGTTCGGCTTCTTGGCTATCGGCCAGCAAGATTCGTTCGTGTTCGTCCAGGAAATACGCCTTCGTCAGACCCTGGCCGCGCTGGGCGGGCCAGGCGTAAGCGTAGAAATGGCGCTCGGCTGCTTCGTCGTCGATGGCATCGCCGGGTTTTGCGCCGTAGCCACCGCCCTGCTTGGGCAAACACACGAGCAGCAGGTACCCGCCGAGCTCCGCGGCCGGTCCGAGCCGGGTATCGACCAGTTTGGGATAGCCCTCGAGCACCGCTGGCTCGACGCGCTTTCCGCCGCGCACGCCGAACTCCGCGCTCAGCTCGCCCAGCAGGCCTGCCGAGCCCACGCGATCACCATCGGGGTCGTAGTAGGCGTTCTTGCGCCAGGCATCTTCGGCAAATAGGACTTCGCGCAAGCGAGACACCACGCGCTGCTCGGTGGCGGTCGTGCCACCCTCGACCATGCCGGGCACTGCCTCGTGCACCAGGAAGCGAAACGTGCCGAAGGTCGCGCACGCGCCAGACACCGCCAACGCCACCTTGAGCCGTAACACGTGGCGCCGCGGCTGTGCGGGCAGCGAGACGAAGCCGAGTAACGTCCCGACCGCTGCGAACAACGCCAGTTTGGTCAACCAGAGCGACAGCACAGCGGCTAGGCACAAGAGCAGCACGCGGAGCAGCACGCTCCGCGCGATCACCTCGGGCGAGGGAGCGGCGCTCGGGTCCAGCGGCAGGTCGGGGCTCATGCGAGGGCCCTAGTAGCACTCTCGCGTCGGCTTGCGGCAGCTCGCCTGCGAAACAGCCGCCAAATCGCCTGCGGCTAGCGTTTGGCGCTGGCCGGAGGGAGGCTTGGTGAGCGCTCGGCCGCGCCCTCCAAACGCTCGGGCTCGACGCTGCCCATGCCCAAGGAATAGCCGACCAAGGGACGCGTGCTCGGGTCCGGCTTCTGCTTGAGCGCCGGCTGAGCGTTGGCCGAGGAACGGGTCGAGAGCGGGCTGGTCAGTGCCCCTCGCAACTCTTCAGGTGGTGGTGAATGCCGTGCGCTCGGGGGCGGGGACAGCCGTGACGGAGGCGGAAATGGTCGAGAAGGGATCGGCGAAGGGCGCGGGTTATCGTGCGGCGGGTTGAGTACGCTGCAGATTGGCTGAGCTGCTCGCGAATCACTCGCTGTCGGGAGCGCGTGACCGCGGCGCGCTTCGACGTCGAGTTGACCCAGAGTGGGAAAGGCGGGAAAGGCGACCTGCGCACTCCTGCCCGAACTCGAATCACGGCTCGACTCGCCCGAGGGCGGGCGGGTCGAGAGTGGAATGCGCGGTCCGCCGAGCTCACTTTTCAGGCGATGGATCTCGTACAAAGCCTCGTCGCGTTCCTTGGCGATGCGGGCAACGGCGTTCTGGGCTTCATCACGCTGCGCCTGCAAGCGAGCCACGGTTTCGCGCGCTCGCTCGCGATCCTCGGCCAGCTTCTGCGCGGTCCGCTCGAGTTCCGCTCGCTCGGCCCGCTCGAGTTCGGAGCTTACCGCTTCGCCGGGCCGGTCGAGCAAAGCGAATAGTACCGCCTCGCTCGGTGGTGCGTGGCTTGGCGCGGGCGCGACTCGGTCTCGGCCTGCTTGCTCGGGCTCCGCCAACCGTGCGCGCAGCGCGGCGAGTTCGTCGTCGCGTTGCTTCAATTCCAATTCTTGCTCGTCGAGCAGCTTGACCAGAAACAGGTCTTGCTGATCGATGAGGAACACTCGCTCATGCACGTGTTCCTTGCGCGTGCGGTCGAGGACCAGCTCGAGCTCGCTGATCTTGCGCTCGAAGACCTGTTGCCGTTCGCTGGCTACGCCGAGTAAATCGCGCAGACCCTCGAGCTCGATGGTCAAAGATTCATTGGCCTCGCGGGCGCCACCGACGCCGTTCCCCAACTGCTGGATGGCGCGGAACAGGCCCGTCAGACTGGCATCGGCGCGCGCGCTTGCGGCGAGCGCGGCTTGCATGCGTGTGTCGCTCTCGCTCGCCAGTGCGGGAAGAGGTGTCGGTTTTCGCTGAGGTCCCGCAACGGGCGGGAGCGTAGGTGAGTTCGACATGTTCGGGGGCTCTCGGCAAACGCCGGCGCTGGACTAATGGTATAGGCATGTTGGCCTTGGTTCGAGTACGGCTTTTCGTCACTCGGTCGGGTGGGCCGTTTCGCGGCGCCATCCGGGCATTTTCCGCCCCGACGGTTATCAACTAGTCGCGCTGTCCGACTGGGGTTATGCCTTCGAGGTATGGGCGCGTCCGGAGCGAGTGCGGCGACGACTGGTGAACGGGCGAAGTCGCCCAGCGACACCGGTTTTCTGGAACTCGAGCAGGCCCTCGCCGTCCTCCGCGAGCGGGCCACGCCGTTCGCGCGTGCGCCACTGGCTGACAAAGTCGCCTGGCTGCGCGAAATCAGCGGCCGTTTTCGCGAGCTTGCGCCGCGCATGGTGGCCGCTGCTTGCGAGGCCAAGGGCGTTCAGTGGGGCACACCCCTGGAGGGTGAGGAGTGGCTGGCGGCGCTCCTGCCCATCATTCGCAATTTGAAACAACTGGCAGAGTCTCTCGACCAAGTCCGGCGCAGCGGGGCGCCCAGCCTCGATTCCGGGCGGGTTTCCTACACCGCGCACGGCCGCGTGGCGATCGAGATGACTCCGCACGAGTGGTACGACGGTCTGTTCTACGCGCCGTTTCGCTCCAAAACTTGGCTTTCGCCGCACGTCGACGCGACGGAGCTCGCCCAGGTTCAGGCCGGCTTTTACAAGCGGCGCGAGCCGGAGGGGCGCGTGGCGTTGGTGCTGGGCGCCGGCAACGTCGCCTCCATTCCCGTGCTCGACGTGATCTACAAATCCTTCGTCGAAGGCGCGGTGTGCGTGCTCAAAATGAGCCCGGTCAACTCCTACCTGGGGCCGACCTTCGAGCTCGCGCTGGCCCCGCTGATCGCCCGCGGTTACTTGCGCATCGTTTACGGTGGAGCCGAGGTCGGCGCGCATTTGGCGGCGCACCCCGCGGTCGACGAGCTGCACATCACCGGCTCGCTCGAGACTCACGATCGAATCGTGTGGGGCGCACCCGGCGCCGAGCGAACGGAGCGCAAGAAGCAGGGCGTGCCGCTGTTTGCGAAGCCGGTCACTAGCGAACTCGGCAACATCAGCCCCGTCCTGCTGGTCCCCGGAAAGTATAGCGACGCAGAGCTCAGCGCGATGGCGCGGGGTATCGCCGGCATGGTCGTGCAAAATGCGTCGTTCAACTGCGCCGCCGCGAAGATGCTGATTACGCCGCGCGGATTCGGCCAGCGTGAGGCGCTGCTGAGCCGCTTGAAGGCCGAACTCGCCAAAGTCCCGCCGCGAAACGCCTACTACCCCGGTGCGGCGGCGCGCTACGCGTCCCTGACCAAGGATGCCGCACACGTCACTGGCATCGGTGATGCGGGTCCCGGACAATTGCCTTGGACCTTGATCACCGACCTTGACCCACGATCATCGGCCGCGCAGTTCAGCGTCGAGCCCTTCTGCAGCATCTTGAGTGAGGTCAGCGTGGGCAGTGCCGATCCGCTCGAGTTCTTGGCCAGCGCGACCGAGTTCGCCAACGAACGGCTGTGGGGCACGCTGAACGCGATGCTATACGTACCGCCGGACTGCGAGCGGGACCCGGCGATATCGAAAGCCTTGGAGCACGCGATTGGCGAGCTTCGCTACGGCACGGTTGGAGTCAACCAATGGCCGAGCGCCGCCTACGTGCTCACCACCGCACCTTGGGGAGGACATCCGGGCGCGACGCTGGCCGATGCGCAAAGTGGGTTGGGCTGGGTGCACAATTGCCTGATGTTCGATGCCACTGCGATCGAGAAGACCGTGCAGCGGGGCCCGCTGCGCGCTTTTCCAGTTCCCCCGTATTTCCCTGGACACCGCTCCCTGCACCTTTTGGGCCGCGCTATGCTGGATTTCGAGGCCGCGCCGAGCGCGCTGGGGCTGGCCAAGGTGGGGTACTTTGCGGTCCGGGCCTGAGATGGCAGAGTCCCGTCGAATCCGGCCAGCCGCCGCCTGACCCCTAGAAATTCATGCCTGACACTGACGACGTTCGCATCGAGAGCCTAAGGCCACTGATTCCGCCCGCCATCTTGATGGA
>Ga0247783_1000296_pt1 | contig 15114 bp, 10 predicted proteins | sample UWRJL064202C5_FD_179911 | JGI IMG/M metagenome (GOLD analysis project Ga0247783, IMG submission 179911) | Plant litter microbial communities from Arlington Agricultural Research Station in Wisconsin, United States - UWRJ-L064-202C-5 | ecosystem: Environmental > Terrestrial > Plant litter >...
CACGGCGCCGAAGATCTGCCCGCTCTGGCCGGCGATCACCCCGAGCGGCACGAGCATGCCGACGATCCCGAGCACGAATGAAGCGGACAGTGCCGCCCCTTGCAAGCGGCTCTTGGCCTGCGAGGCGCCGAACACGCTGACGGTCACGGCCACCATCGGGTAAACGCAAGGCGTGAGGCTGACCACGAACCCGCCCGCGAAGGCGGCAAGCGCGGCATACAGCGGGCCCTTGGCCAACGCGCGCGTGAAGGCATCGCCCGCTTCTGGCGCGCCCGCCGCGAGCGACGCTGCCTGAGCTAGGCCAGGCGCCAGCAGGCAAAGCGCAAAGAGCGCGAGCGCAAACGTGAATCCGTGTGGAACTGGTGAGCGGGAGACCTTCACGATGTCTGTACCTGAAAACCCGGCGGGTGGTTTCGAAGCTGGGGCAAATAACTTAGCACTAGGCAGCGCCGCGCTGGCCCGATCGCCCTGGCCGCCCGGACCGCATCGCGCGCAGAAGACCGCGCGCATGCGCGATTTCTCCGGACAATGCCACTTCGAGTGCGACCCGCCCGCTGGTGGTGCGCTTGATGAACAAGCGCAAATATTGCCGCGCTGCCGTAAAATCGCCGGCCTCGAAGGCCAGCTCGCCGAGGACGAATTGGCCGTAGCCCTGGCCGCACGGCGCGTCGGAGAGCCGTTCCCTGAGCGCCGCCAAATCCGACCCTCCCTCCCCCGCGGCGCGGCGCGCCAACGCTGCCTGCGCGAGGTAGAGCGGCTTCTCGGTCGTGCCCCAGCGCGACGCGCGCATCAGCGCGCCGGCCGCCTCGCGGTGAAGGCCCATCAGGTACAAGATGCTACCCAGGGTCCACAGGTGAAAGGCGCGACGTGCGGGTGGGCTGACCCGGCTCGCCAAGCGCAAGTGATCGACCGCGCGTTCACGCTCGCCCAGGCCCAGGCAGGCACGCGCGGCGTCTTGGCGCGCGACGTCGGGCATGATGTTCGCCGAAATCATCTGCTCGGCAGCCGTCAGGGCTTCCGCGAAGCGGCGCGCCTCCATGTGCGAGAGGTACAGCTGCCTGAGCAGCAGGGCGCGCGTAGTGCGGTCCAAACCGACGCCGAGCGCCAAGCCGCGCTCGGCATACTTGGCGCGAGTGCCAGACGTACGCGCGAGCGTCGCCTTCCGGAGCAAGAGCTCGGGAGTCGGTCGCGGGGCACTGCTCGCGCGCGTTCGAGGCATCCATTCGCAAGTTAGCAGCACCTGCACACACGTCCAGATTTCGGCAGGCTTCCGCTTTCCGAATCCGCGTTTCGCGGGCGCCAAGCCCGGCAGATCTGCCGGCGGTGGTCCAAAAACTCCGCAGTTGGCAGTTGCTGTGCGCGCCAGAAGCGGGCAAAAGCCGGGACCGCATGCGTTCGACCGCCTGGCTCCTCTGTCTCATACCTCTCCTGACCTGTAGTCTCGGCTGCGGCCACCCTGCGACCGACAAGGAATGCCAGGAGATCGTCGAACGGATCGCGACCCTGGAGCTCGAAAAGCAGCCTGGCGGCCTCGACCCGAAGTCGGTCGGCGCCCAAGTGGACGAAACGAAGAAGGCGCTCGCCCCCAACACGCTCAAGGACTGCGTGGGCAAACGCATTACCGAGCGCGCGATGCAATGCGTGCGCAGCGCAAAAAACTCCCAGCAAATCGTCGAAGACTGCTTCAAATGATGCGCGCGTTGCTCTTGAGCTGCGCGCTGCTCGCACAAGCTTGCGGCAAGCACCCATCGCACGACGAGTGCGCAGCGCTGCTCGATCACTACGTGGAGTTGCTGGTCAACTCCGATCGACCCGGCACGAACGCCGCCGAGCTGCACAAACTGAAGCTACAGGCGCGCGACAAGGCCAAGGAAGACCCGGAATTCGCCGCGTGTCCCCAGCGCGTTTCACGTCGCGAGCTCGATTGTGCGATGAGTGCGCCGAACGCCGACGTGCTCGAGCAGTGTCTGCTCTGACGCGTGTCGCGATCCCGCGTTACAGGTATTTCGAGAGCGCCTTCACGGCCGCGGGTACGTCCGGGCGAGTCGCCATCAGGCCCGCGAACGGATCGCCGACTTCGAGCACGCGACCGGGCAAGGTGAGCATGGTGAAGCGCGAAGTATCGAGCGCCACGTGCAGCTCGTTCCAGGCGATGGGCGTCGAGACCGTCGCCCCCGGATAGGAGCGCACCGAGTACGGGGCGACGATCGTGCGCGAGGGTCCGGTCTGCCCGGTGTCGACGTAGACGCGCGAGCCGCGTTGGCTCACGCGCCGCTCCATCGTGGCGATCGTGGGGTTCTTCTCGGTGACCAGACGACCGAGCAACTCGACCAAGAGTTTTGCGGTATCGAAGCTCACGTCCGGCCCGAGTGGAACCAGGACATGCAAGCCCTTCTGCCCAGAGGTCTTCGGAAAGCCGATCAGGCCCACGTCGTCCAAAATGACCCGTAAATCCAAGGCCAGGCGCACCGCGTCCGAAAAGGGTCGCTCGCCGATGTCGAAGTCGACTGTCAGGAAGTCACATTGTTCGAGCGTACCGCGCTGAGCCGCCAACACGTGCAGCGGGATACAACCGAGGTTTGCGATGTGCACGAGCGCGTCGGCGCTATCCACCAAAAATAACGTCTTCTTCGCCGCACCGGGCTCGTCCTCGTCGACGAGTTCGATGCGCTCGATCCAGTCCGGAGTGCCGGTGGGCACGTTCCATTGATAGAAGTGCTTGCCCGCGATGCCATCGGGATAACGCACGAGCACCACGGGTCGCTCATGCAAAAAAGGCAACATCACCTCCGCGATGGACGCGTAATAGGCGCACAGATCGCCCTTGGTGTAACCTTCGTCCGGCCAAAACACTTTCTTCGGATTGCTGACGACCACGCGCGAAGGCGCCTTGCTCGCGGCGCCAGCGAAAGGCCGTGCGGCTTCCGAGCTGGGAGCTACGCTCGACACCGGCAGCTCCTCGATCAGCTCGCCCGCGGGCGCCGCCCGGCAGTCTCCCGGCAAGACGTCGTTGCGTAGCCCGCGATACACCGGGGCACGCAGCCGCGCCTCACCGTCGGTGAAGCCCAGGAAGCGCACGCTGACGACCAGCTCGGGACGCACCCAAAGCGCCCCCTTGGCATCCTCCGGAGGCTTGCCGTGAGCTGGAAAGGCCTGGACTCGGCGAGCCTCCAAGGCCTGCTCGAGCGAGCTCAACGTGGCGGCATCCAGCCCACTGCCGACCCGCCCCCGATACAGCAGGCGTTCCCCAGAGTAGCTGGCCACGCACAACGCGCCCAAGGCGGAACGGCCACCCTTGCCGCGCATGAAACCGACCACCACGAACTCGTCGTCGCGCTCGCTCTTCAACTTGACCCAGTCGTCCGTTCGGCGTGGCCCGGGTCGATAGGGAGAGCTTGCGCGTTTGGCCACGACGCCTTCCAGGCGCCGTTCACGACACAAATCGAACAGCGGGCGCCCGTCCGCTTCGAGATGATCGAGCGCACGCACGTAGCCCTTACCGCGCACCAGCTTCATCAGTAGCGCCTTGCGTGACACGAGCGGCAGCGAGCGGAGATCGAAGTCGTTCAGCGCCAACAGGTCGAACACCAAGTAACTGACCGGCACTTCGTTCATCGCCGAGCGCACGTCGAGCGGTCTTTCGGCGTGAATGCGGGGCGCGATGCGCTGAAAGCTGGGCCGACCTTGGGCATCGAATGCCACCACTTCGCCGTCGAGCACCAGGCGCTCGGGGGCAAGCGCCGCAACCGCGCGCGCCACCTCCGGGTAGCTGGAACTGGCGGCGCGCCCATTCCTGTAGCGCAGCGCCACGGCCCGCGCGTGCTTGTCCGCCACGATCCGAACGCCATCGATCTTCAGCTCGTAGATGCGGGTTTCATCGACCAGCTCCGCCCCGGTCATCGCGCACAGCATGGGCGTGAGCGTGCTCACGTCGAGCGGCGCGCGCACGGCGCCCAGCGCTTCGGCTTCGGCCTCGAGCTCGGCCACGATCTGCGAGCGTTGCGCGAGCTCCGACACGGTGAGGCCGGACATCACGCTGTGTGGCTGCAGCACGAGCACGTCCCCGGACGGATGGGCCGTGGCGTCTTGCTTCTTGATCAGTAACCACTCGTTGGCCTTCTTGTCGTTCGGGCCCGACGCCTTGCGCCGCCCGGTCGCGACCAAGGCGAAGCGCCCGTGCAATTTGAAGCCGTCGAGTTCGAAATCGAGCTTGCCGATTTCGAGCCCCCGCTCGGCCGTGGTCTCCAGGTAGCGAACGCGACCGACGTCCCAGACGATCATCGCGCCCGCGCCGTAATTGCCCTCCGGGATGATCTCTTCGAACTCCAGATACTCGAGCGGGTGGTCTTCAGTCAGCACGGCCAGCTTCTTGTCGCCGGCCTCCAAACTCGGGCCGCGCGGGACGGCGAAGCTCTTCAGCGTGCCGCCGATCTGCAGCCGCACGTCGTAGTGCGGCCGCGTCGCGTCGTGCAGGTGGACCACGAAGCGCCCAGTGCGAGTTTCACGCGAGCTTTGTTGGCGTTCGGCGGCGAAGGGCTCGTTCGTGCTCAGCGGATCGCGCTTTTCGCGATAGCGGCTGAGCGCGTCACTGTCCTTGACGCTGATCGTGGAGCTCGCCGGGGTCTCGAGCACAGGCTTCTTCAAGCGCTCACCTCGGCCCAGCATAGCTCATTTCGCGAGCCAGAAGTATTCTCCAGGCACCGCCATGAGCCTCGCGAAGTTCCCTGTCACCCTCGCCATTCGCGCGCTGCGCGCAGCAGGTGTCGAGTTCGAGCCTCGGCTCTACGCCTGGGAGCCGCACGGCGGCACCGCACACTCGTCGGCCGCGCTCGGTGTCGACGAGCACTGGGTGATCAAGACCTTGATCTTCGAAGACGAGCGCAAGCAGCCGTTGTGCGTGCTGATGCACGGAGACCGTGAAGTGTCGGCGAAGACGCTAGCGCGGCTGTTGGGCAAGAAAAGCGTCGGCCCTTGTCGACCGGAGGTCGCCGATCGACACTCCGGCTATCAAGTCGGCGGGACCTCCCCCTTCGGCCTGCGCCGCGCCATGCCCGTATACATGGAGCGCTCGATTTTGGACGCCGAGCTCATCTACATCAACGGCGGCGCGCGCGGCTTCCTGATCGCCGTCGATCCACGCGACGCGCAGCGGGTGCTGTCACCCACGTTGGTCGAGATCGCCGTCGAGAAGTGAGACGTCATCAGTTGCGCGAATGAGCTACCATCCGGTCATGGCTCACGTGGATATCCGCGGCGTAAACTTGAACCTGCTCGCCGCCTTCGACGCGCTGCTCGAGGAACGAAATGTCACACGCGCCGCGGGCAAAATGGGCGTCAGCCAATCGGCGATGAGCAACTCGCTCGCGCAGCTGCGCCTGTTGTTCGAAGACCCGCTGTTCCGCCGCACAGCGCGCGGCATCGAGCCCACGCCTCGTGCGCTCGAACTGGGCGAGCCGATCCGGCGCGGCCTCGGGCTGTTCGAGCGCGCGCTCACAGCGCGCAGCTTCGAACCACGTACGGACAGTCGCGTGTTCGTTCTGGCAACCAGCGACTACGTGGAGTTCGTACTACTTCCGCCGCTCTTGAAGCGGCTCGCGCGCCAAGCACCGGGCGTGCGCTTGGAGGTCAGGCCTTGGGGCCTGCAGCACGTGCCCAAGTCCTTGCACAGCGGTGAGGTGGATTTGATGATCGGCTTTTACGACGAAGTCCCGTCGCACCACGCCGAGACACTGCTGTTCGACGAAGAGTACGTGTGCATCGCGCGCAAGGGGCACCCTGGCCTCGGGCGAAAGCCGACGCTCGAGAGTTGGCTGGCCCAAAAACACGTGCTCGTTTCCCAGCAAGGAAACAGCCCAGGCACGGTCGACCGCGCGCTCGCCGCACGCGATCTCGAGCGCACGATCGGCGCGCGCGTCTCACATTTTTTGCTCGTGCCCACCTTGGTCGCACGAACCGACCTGGTTGCCGCGGTCAACGCGCGGGTGGCCACGGCCTTCGCCGACGCCCTCGAGCTACGCGTATTCGCGCCCCCCTTGCCACTGCCCAAGGGGCGCGTGGGTCAAGTCTGGCACGAACAGCTCGAACACGACCCGGCGCAACGCTGGTTTCGCCAACTGATCGTCGACGAGTGCCGCAAATTGTAGCCCGGGGTGCTGCCTCGACTCGCAGCCGGCCGCACGAGCGCTCACTGACCTCGGTTATACCAACGTGCAGGGTCAGGCTGTGCCGGTGTTCAGGTACGGGAGCTGCTTTCTCCGAGATTTTCTCAAACGCCGAGCCGCGCGTTAGCATGGCGCCATGGCTGCGCGCGCTACCTCGTCAGGCACGATTTCGTTCGGTTTGGTGTCGATCCCGGTGAAGTTCTACACGGCGGCATCGTCGGAACAGGCAAGCTTCAACATGCTGCACAAAAAGTGCGGCGGACGCGTGAAGCAACAATACATCTGCCCGACCGACAACAACGAGGTGGTGGAACGAAGCGACATGTTGAAGGGCTACGAGTATGCCCGCGGCCAATACGTGACGTTCACCGACGAAGAGCTGAAGGCGTTGGAAGCCGAGCGCAGCAATAGCATCGACATCGCCGAATTCGTGCCGATCTCGAGCGTCGACTTCGTCTCGGTCGAAAAGACTTATTACCTTGGCCCAGACAAGGGCGGTGACAAAGCTTACCGCTTGCTGTCCGAATCGATGACCAAGAAGGAGAGGGTCGCCGTGGGGCGCTGGGCGAGTCGCGGTAAGGAGCAGCTGGTGCTGATTCGCCCGTACGGCAAGGACGGCATCGTGCTCCACCAGCTGTATTACGCGACCGAGGTGCGAGCCTTCGACGAAATCGACACCGGCGCGACCTTCAAATTCAGCGACAAGGAGCACGATCTGGCCGAAAAGCTGATCGAGCAGTTGTCGAGCGACAGCTTCGACCCCGAAAAATACAGCGACTCCTACAGCGAGCGCGTGGAAGTCGCTGTGCAGCAAAAGGTCGACGGCAAGGAGATCACCGTTGCTCCCGAAGCGCCCAAGGCTCAAATCATCGATCTGTTCGAGGCGCTGAAGAAGAGCTTGTCCGCCACCGCCGCCGCTGGCGCGGACGGCGAAAAAGGGCCGCTCCGCCCGCCCAAGAAGACCGCCCCCAAGTCCGCTGCCAAGAAGAGTCAAAAGGGCTGAGGCACGCGCTGCGGTTCGCCTCGTTCTTGGCCCGGCCGCCCGGCGCGCTCTATCACGGAGCGCACACCGGAGGTCCACGATGAAAAGCCGCAAAGCCACACTGGTCGTGATCGAGTTCGGCGCGAGCTGGCCCCGATGGCTCGATCCGAGTCATTCCGGGGACATGGCAGTGGTCGCGCAGCACTACGAGGGCGCCCCCAATTCGCTCATCACCCAGGTGGCGAGCCGCGTCACACGCCTGGAGGCCAAGGGTTGGCAGTTGAACGCCATCGTCTTCGTCTCGAACGGTCGCTGCGAAGGCGACTCGCGAGCTGCCCGCTCGATCCTCGCCCACGGCATGCTCTCTCGCCTGCGCGCTGCGGGCGGCGGGCATTTCGCGCTCACCGTCGATCAGCGACTCGGGCGAAGGGCTTGCCACAACCTGGCATTGTTGGCCGAATCGATGGACAAAGCGGCCAGGGTGGGCGGCATTCTGCTGCGCGTCCACGCCGGGGAACAGACGCCGATCGCAGGCTCGAACGTGGCCGCGCTGGCGAGTTGATCCCGGCCGCGGACTCGCAGAAATAGACAATTCTGCTAGTAAGCGCCGCGTGACCAGCCTCTCCGCCCAGGAACAGCACGCGCGCACTGCTTTGGAGTGGGCGCTCTTGCTGGAGCGCATTGCGAGCCGCTGTACCAGTCGCGCAGCGTCCGTTTACGTGCGCGCGCTGCTTCCGGCCGACACCCGGGACGAGGCCCGCAGCCGCTTGCGCCGCATGCACGACGCGCTCGAGCGGTTCAACGCCGGCCACCCGCTGCCGGTGCGTGAATTTCCGGAGCTCGGTGAGCTGTTCGAGCGCGTGGGCGCCGGCGGAGTGGCGAGCGGGGCGGAACTCTGGGCGTTGATCGGCGTGCTTTCGCTGGCCCACGATTTGCGCTTTTACGCCAAGACCCACGGGGCGTTGGCCCCGGATCTGGCGGCCGCAATCAGCAGTGACTCGAGCCTCGATCGCCTGCGCGAACGATTGAGCCTGTGCATCGACGACGGCGGCGCGGTCGCCGATCGCGCTTCGCCCGAACTCTCGCGCGCGCGCAGCAAGCTGCGCGACGCGCAGGGCGAGCTGAAGCGCCGCTTGGGACAACTGCTCGGCCGGTTCCAGGATTTGCTGCAAGGTCAATATTATACCGAGCGCGAAGGGCGCTTCGTACTACCGGTGCGCTCCGATGCTCACCTGCGCGTCGACGGCATCGTGCACGGCTCGAGCGCTTCGGGCAGTACGCTCTTCGTGGAGCCGCGCGAGCTGATCGAAGTCGGCAATCGCCTTCGCCTCGCCGAAGCCGAAGCCGCGCGTGAGGAGGCGCGCGTACTGGTCGCCCTCTCCGGCGAGCTGCAAGCGATGCTCGACGCCTGTGAAGCGGCGTTCTTTGCCTGTGTCACGGCCGATCTGTGCAGCGCCGGCGCACGCTGGGCGGACGAGACCGACTCGGTCGTGCTGGCCCTGGCAGACGAGGCCAAGCTCGAGCTGAGAGGCGCCCGCCATCCGCTGCTCTTGCTCACCGGGCTCGAAGTCGTGCCGAACGACATCGTGCTGAATGCGCGCCAGGCGTTGATCATCTCGGGTCCCAACGCAGGCGGCAAAACCGTCGCGCTGAAGACCGCAGGGCTTTTGGCGTGGATGGTGCGGAGTGGGCTACCCGTGCCTGCGCGCGTGGACTCCGTCGTGGGTTGGTTCGAACGCGTGCTGTGCGACATCGGCGACGAGCAATCGATCGTCCACTCGCTATCCACCTTCAGCGCGCACATCGTCAACCTGTGTTCGATTCTGGAATGCGCCAGTCCGAGCTGCCTGGTGCTGCTCGACGAAATTGCAGCTGGGACCGACCCGGAAGAAGGCGCGGCCCTGGCCGCAGCGGTGCTCGAAGCGCTCACCCTGCGCGGCGCGGCAGTGGGCGTCACGACTCACTACGAGCGGCTGAAGGAGCTCGCCACGCAAAACGAGCGCTTCGCCAACGCCTCGGTGGGCTTCGACTTCGCGCACATGGCGCCGACCTTTCGGCTGCATCTGGGTGTACCCGGGCCGTCGAGCGCGCTCGCCGTCGCGCTGCGCCACGGGTTGCCGGAAGCGGTGATCGCGCGGGCCAAGGCGCTGCTGCCGACGCAGGCGCTCGATCGCGAAAGCGCGCTACGAGAGCTGTCGCGCGATCGAGCCGAGCTCGAAGTCGTGCGGCGCGCCGCCGAGTCCGATCGGCAAGAAGCTCGGGAGCTACGTGAGAGCTTGGAGGCCGAACGCCAGGCGTTTCGCGAGCAAGCCGCCCGTGAGCTGGATCGCGACGTCCGTGAGCTACGAGTGGCGGTACTACGTTCCAGAAAGGAGCTGGACGACTTGCGCGCACGCATTCGCAGCACTAGTGCAGCGCCAGGCCTGCTCCGCGAACTCGAGCGCGGCGTGAGCCAAGTCGCTGCGCGAGTGGCGCTCGGCGGCGAGTTCGAGACGCTCGGTCAGAGTGCTGCGAGCTCGGAAGCGCGCGAGCTTTCGCTGAGCGAGCTGCGCGTCGGGCAAACCGTCAGACATCGGACGCTGGGCACCAGTGGCCAGGTCATCGAACTGTGCGCGCGCGATCAAGTGCGGCTGATGATCGGCGCGATGAAGCTACTCGTGCCGATCCGAGAGTTGACTGCTGTCGCAAATCGAGACCAGCCCAAGATCACGCGCTCGAAGCCCAAGTCCAAGACGGCAACCGTGCCGAAACTCGCGCTCACCGCGCAGCGCACCGAAGCCACGACGCTCGATCTGCGCGGTCAACGCTTCGAGGAAGCCTTGGCCAACGTCGACGGCTTCATCGACCGTTTATTGGGCATTAACGAAGGGGCAGGATTCGTGCTGCACGGGCATGGAACCGGCGCTCTCAAATCGGGAGTGCGGGAGCATCTGCGAGCTTCCGCCTACGTTGAACATTCGAGACCCGCCGAGGCCGACGAAGGCGGCGACGCGTTCACCGTGTTTTGGTTGCGCGGCTAGGATGATTCGCGCGAGCGCAATCTGCGCTAGCGTGGCCCCAGTCGATGACCGAACCCGTGACCGCCCCAAGACCACCCGCCGCCGCTCCTTCTCGCCCCAACCACGCCATCCCAGCTGCAAATAGTCTTGGACACGGACAGGGCGGTGACAACCGCTACCTCGCCAAGCTGGCGCTCGGCGCGCTGGGTGTGGTGTACGGCGACATCGGCACGAGCCCCTTGTACGCGCTGCGTGAATGCTTTGCCGGTGGCATGGAAACCACGCACGAGAACGTGCTCGGCATCCTGTCTCTCATCTCGTGGTCGCTGATCATCATGGTCTCGCTCAAGTACATCGCCTACGTACTCAAAGCGGACAACAAGGGTGAAGGCGGAATCTTGGCGCTGATGGCGCTGGCCAGCTCGAACCTACGCAAGTCACGCTCCCATCTACCGCTGATCTTCCTGGGCGTATTCGGCTCGGCGCTGCTCTATGGCGACGGCATGATCACGCCCGCGATCTCGGTGCTGAGCGCGGTGGAGGGCTTGGAGATTGCCGCGCCGCACCTCGAGCATTTGGTAGTGCCGATTACGATCGTGATTTTGATCGCCTTGTTCATGGTGCAAAAGCGGGGCACGGGCGGGATCGGCGCGATCTTCGGGCCGATCACCTTGCTCTGGTTCGCGACCATCGCCGCGCTCGGGGTGAGCCACATCGTCCGCCAACCGGCGGTGCTCACGGCGATCAGCCCGCTGCACGGCGTGCTGTTCTTGGCTCATCACGGAGAACGCGGGCTGCTCGTGTTGGGCGGCGTATTCTTGGCAGTGACCGGCGGCGAGGCGCTGTACGCCGATCTCGGCCATTTCGGCCGGAGTCCCATTCGTTGGGCCTGGTTCGTCGTGGTTTTTCCGGCGCTGCTGCTGAACTATTTCGGGCAAGGCGCGCTGTTGATTGGCAACCCGGAAACGATTGAAAATCCCTTCTTTCGCATGGTGCCGAGCTTCGCGCTCTACCCGGTGGTGCTGCTCTCGACCTGCGCCGCCGTGATCGCCTCACAGGCTTTGATCTCCGGCGTTTACTCGCTCACGAGCCAGGCCACCATGCTCGGCTTTCTGCCGCGCTTCTCGATTCGTCACACTTCGGCCGACGAGCGCGGACAAATTTACATCCCGAGCATCAACTACACCATCATGCTCGCGGCGATCGGGCTGGTATTGGGCTTCAAATCGTCGCTCGCCTTGGGCGCCGCGTACGGCATCGCCGTCACGCTGACGATGATCATCACCACGCTCTTGGCCTTCTTCCTCGTGCGCTTCGGCTGGGGCTGGGGTTACCACAAGGCCATTCCGGTCACGCTGCTGTTCCTCATTCCAGAGGGCTTCTTCGTCAGCGCGAACGTCGCGAAAATCGAACACGGCGGCTGGGTGCCACTCGCCATCGGCGCGACCATTTTCACGATCATGGTCACCTGGAAGCGCGGTCGTGAAATCCTGTCCGAGCGCTTCCGAGAGCAGCTGCTGCCGCTGGCCGATTTCTACGACGTGCTCGCGGTCGAACGGCCCGCGCGCGTGCCCGGCTATGCGGTGTTCATGACTGGCGCGCGCGATGGCACGCCCCCGGCACTGCTCCACAATTTCCTGCACAACCGCGTGCTGCACCAGAACATCGTGCTGCTCACGATCGTCACCGACGATTCGGCGCGCGTCTCCGAAGACGAGCGCTTCAAGCTGGAAAAGCTCGAGCATGGCTTTTCTCGCATCGTCGGGCATTACGGATTCATGGAGCAGCCGGACGCGCCGGCGCTGTTGATCGCGGCGGGCGTCATTCACACCGTCGAGCACACCACCTTCTTTCTCGGCCGCGAAAACCTGGTCGTCACCAAGCACCCGGGCATGGCTCGCTGGCGCGTGAGTCTATTTTCGTTCATGTCTCGCAACGCTTTGCCCGCCACCAAGTTCTTCAACATCCCGCCCGATCGCGTGATGGAGATTGGCGCGCAAATCGAGCTCTGAGCGGGCCGCATGTAGCGACCGATTGACAAAGTGACTAGCGTCCCTTCGTGCCTGGTGGGTCCGGATTGGCCTAAGCTACTCGGCTAGACCCGCTCATGGGCAGGGAGAGACGACGATGGCTGCGAACAAGGGCTTCCAGGCAGTCTGGATCCTGGCTGCCCTGCTTTCATGGTTGGGCCTGCGAGCGCTAGCGAGTGGGTCCGCCAATGCACAGCCGCTCGGGCCTTCGCCCCTGACGAGCGCCGCCAGTGTGCCCAAACCAGCGCTCGAAGCCAAGAACGAGTGCGCAGAAAAAGACTGCTCTCTGGAGTGTGGCGCGGGCTTGGACGTTGCACTCGCCCGCTTCACCGAGTTGTACGGCACGCGCCCACGACCTTTGATCGCGCTGGCCGCAGATCCGGTGGACTCGGGGCTCACCTACTACTTCGACGCCACGCTCGAAGGTCTGGAGGCCGCGGTGGGCGACGTGCACGATGGCGAAGGTTGGGTGCGCGATCGCTTTTATTTGCCGTGGAAGAGCCTGAATGGCGACGGCAAGCCGCGCACGGAGCTGCTGTCCTGCCGCAACACCAGCCCTGGCTTGATTTTGTACCGGCGTAAGCAGGGCCACACCAGCGAAGGCCTGGCCGTCTTTCTGGTCGGCGAAACTTCGACTTGGGGCATCGGCGGACCCGCATTTGCGGAGGCAGTGCGTCGGCTGATCGCGCTGCGCCCGCTCGAACCCGGCGCTGCCAGACACATCGAAATACTCGGGCCAACCTTCTCGGGGACGGCCAATTCACTGTCCGCCGCGCTGGCGCTCGAGCTTTCCGCCGCCGCCAAACGCGGCGAGGCGCTCGACTTCAAGATCCGGTCCGGCACGGCCACGGCCAGCAGCGCACAGCGTGCGTTCGCGGCGTTCAACGACTCGCGCGCGCCGTCGAAGGTCGTCGACTACCGGAGCGCGGCGCCCGAGGACGAAAACTCGCGCTGCGCGATTTTCCAAAGCTTGCGCGAGCTGCGCGTGCAAACCCGCGGGCCCGCGAACGCCGAAGTACTGGAGGGAGTGGCGCTGCTCAGTGAGGGTGCCACGGCCTACGGCGCGAGCTTCCGAACCAGCAACGCGCGCACGCAGTGCCCGAGGCCCGAGTTCGAATACGCATTTCCGAACTTGGCGGACGTCCGCACCGCCTATGGGGAAACGAGCGGCGAGCCGGAAGCGAACGCTTTGAAGTTACCGCTCGCGCGCGTCGGCCTAAGGACCGCCAACGATCCGCCATCGCGCATCCACCCGACCTTGTCGACCTGGACGCCGGTCGCACGTGACATCGGACTCGCCACGGCGCTCTCCGATCTGGCAATGCGCAGCGTGCGCTACGTTGGCATCGCTGCGACGGATATCAGCGATCTCGCGTTCCTCGCGGAGCGCGTCAAGCGCCAGCTCCCGGACGTACGCCTGTTCACGTTCGAGAACGACGTATTGTTCGAACATCCGGACTACGCAACCACCCTGAATGGCATGCTGGTGGTGCACCCGGTACGCATCGATCGGCAGGACAAAGTCCTCCCGCCGTCCCTGCTCACCAACGTGCGCGCGCGCGAGATGGTGCAAGGGGTCTATTTGGCAGCGCTCGATCTGCTCGAGAATCGTGCCCTGCCCCGAGTCATCCCCGAGGTTTCGGTGATCGGCAACGGCAAGCTGTGGGGGATCGCCAGCTTGGTCGGCGTGTCATCGCCCGCGCCGGTCGCACCCCGAGGTTTTTGGCTGCTGGCCGCTTGGCTCGGGTTCTTCGCGTTGCTCAACGGTGCGGCTTACCTGATTCAAAATTTCTCGGCGCGCGCCCGGACCCACTGGTCACTGCTACCGCTGCGGGCACTGCGACCTTGCCTGCACGCGGATCTAGCGGCTGCACATTCGGTTCGCACATTTGCCTTGCTGCTGGTGGCCTTCACACCCGCGCTCTTGGTGCTCGAGATTTCCAGATCCGCGTCTGGCTTCACTTGTCACCGCCTGTGCTTGCTCGGCGGTGTGATCGTGAACGCGCTGGCGCTCTTGGTGGCCTTCGTCGAGATGCTACGGGCGTACCTGGTGCGGCGCTTGGTGCCGCCCACGGCTTGGGCTTATTTGCTGCTGGCGCTGATCGTTTCGGTGTTCACGCTGCTGGGCGTGGCTCCCTGGGCAGCCAGTGCACCCGCGCAACGCTCGGTGTCTTTGGCGAGCGGCGTCTCACCCGTCTTACCGGTGCTGCTCGGCGCCGCACTGCTCTACCTGCTCGTGCTGTGTGGCCTGATCCGCATTCGGCTGCTCGATACACAGTTGCCCCAGGCCGATCCCGAGGTCCCCTTTCATCGCCTGCCGCTCGGCATCGCCCACGCGCTCGCCCTGACCTCGGCTCCAGCCACCGTTGCGGCGAGCGTGTCCCCCAGCCCAAACTCCGATCTGCAACGCCTCGAGCGTCGCCTGGTGCACTGCTTACACGATCCCTGGAGCATCGCCCAAGGCTCGGTGTTGATCGCGAGCGCCGCATTGATCGGCGGGTTCGCGCTGCTTTTCGACGCCAAGCCGATGCTGACGCTGGAAGCTTGGAACTGGCACGTGCTGTTGCTCGCGACCTTCATGGCCTGCTTGTTGGTGCAAGGCCTCACCTACGTGCAATTATGGCAGTACTTCGCGCAACTGCGCATGTTGCTGCAGCGTCTCGCGCGGCATCCGCTGGGCGCTGCGCTCAGACGCATCCCGGCCTCGCTAGTGCGGCCGGTGGAACAGCAGCTGCTCGCAAGCCGAGCCGAAACATTGGACCTGGCCGACGTCGTCCAGTTACTCGGCGAACTCAGCTTACGGCGGCCCCAGCTTTCGCCCGAAGACGAGGCGTTGTTGCCTGCTCTGCCCAGCCGCGCCGCCCTGCGCTCGGCGCACGAAACCGCCCAGAAAGCGCTGGCAGCGGAGCTCGGCCGGATCGCGATTCGACTCGTGCCGGAAC
>Ga0247783_1000297_pt1 | contig 15112 bp, 14 predicted proteins | sample UWRJL064202C5_FD_179911 | JGI IMG/M metagenome (GOLD analysis project Ga0247783, IMG submission 179911) | Plant litter microbial communities from Arlington Agricultural Research Station in Wisconsin, United States - UWRJ-L064-202C-5 | ecosystem: Environmental > Terrestrial > Plant litter >...
CGCGGCCCTAATGCCCAGGCCTATGCCGGTGGCGCGGGTGTGGATAACACCACTACCTACATCCCCCGCTTTCAAACCTTGGATATGCAACTGACCGCCAGCAATAGCGGCTTGCCGTTTAGCATCACCCCCAGTTTGACCAGCACCACCCTGTTGTTCAACGCCAGCGCGCTGGATTACGGGGTAAACGGCGCGCCGGCACAGAACGATGCCGAGCATTTTTTCTTTAGCGGCCGCTCCGATAACTTTGGCAGTGGCAACTCAGGGGATGCAGACAACGCGCGTTTAGACCCCGAAGGCATACGTCTTTCTAACGATGGCAAAAGCGTATTTATTTCGGATGAATACGGCCCCTATGTGTATCAATTCGACCGCGCCACCGGCGAGCGCATCAAAACCTTCAGCTTGCCGGGCGAATTAGCCATCAACAATGTGGCTGCTACCGAAGCGGCCGAAATCGGCGGCAATAGCAGCGGCCGCACCACCAACAAAGGCATGGAAGGCCTGGCGATTACCCCGGATGGCACTACCCTGGTCGGCATCATGCAGGCGCCACTGCTGCAAGACACCAACAAAGTGGTGCGCATAGTGACGGTGGATATCGCCTCTGGCACCACCCAGGAATACGCCTACCAACTCACCACCGGTTCCGGCGTGAGCGAAATTGTGGTCATCAACAACCATGAATTTTTAGTCGATGAACGCGATGGTAAAGGCTTGGGCGACAACAGCAATGCCGTGGTAAAACAAGTGTTCAGGATTGATTTGAATGGCGCGCAAGATATTAGCGGCCTCTCCGGGAACCTCTCGGCCAATGCCGTCGCTAAGACCCTGACGCTGGATTTAAAAGATATGCTTGGCGCTGCCGGCATAGCAGCGCAAGACGTTCCCGCCAAAATTGAAGGCATGACCTTTGGTCAGGATGTTATGTACAACAACGTCAATTTGCACACCTTGTGGATTTCCAACGACAACGACTTCCTCGCCACTATTACCGATAGCAAACATCCGCTGGGTTTTGACAATACCAACAATTTTTACGTATTTGGTTTTAGCGATGAGGATTTGCGCAACTACGTTGCACAAAACATTAGCGTGGATGTACCCGAGCCAAGCGCAGTGTTATTGCTGCTGATGGGATTGGCAGGTGTGTGTGTTTTGCGTCGTAAGCAGGCGTAAATAACGGCTCTTCCCCGCTCGGCTTGGACTACCAACCCAAAACCCGCACGAAAAAAAACGCCCGACCTGTCTCCAGGTCGGGCGTTTTGTTTTAACGCGTTGTTACCAATAACTTAGCGAACCTGGCAAGCGACCTTACCCAAACCAAGTACGTAGTACTTGTCACCCGCGAGTGGCGAGTTGTAAGGAGCCTGGCCGTGTTTACCGGCGGTTGCACTCACGTAATCGACCAATTCCTGGCCTGCAGCAAAGCGCCAGTTGTTGATAGTGGTCTGTGATGCCGCGCTGTAATTAGCCGCCAGGTTAGCCACTGTGCCGTTGGTGGCGGTCAGGGCAGTTTTGGTGGTGCTGGTCAGGTTACACGCGCTGTCGCTAAACCAGAGGAAGTTGCGGTCGTTACGGAACGAGCCACCGCTAATATCCTTGAACAGGTTGGTGCTGATTTCGGCCAGTGAGGCTTCAACCGTGCTCTTTTCCTGATGCGCTGCATTCACTACAAATACGCTGTCTTCCATAAAGGCGCTGGCGCCGACACGCAGGCTCAAAATCTGGTTGCGATAGTTCACAAACACATTGTTGAACATATGGGTTTTACCATGGCGCAACAGAGGTACGCGGCGCAGGGTATTACCCAACAACTCGTAGCTGTCATCGGTAGTTACAAACGCGTTGTTGTGCATGGTGGTGGTGATTTGCGTATCGATAGTGTGGTCGTCACTTGAACCATGCAATACCGCGCGCTTCACGTTGATCAAACGGTTGAACGACATGGTGATATCGTGTGCGCCCACTTTCACATCAAACGCCGAATCGCCAGTGGTATCGAAGGTGTTTTTGTGAATCCAGATATCCGTTGATGCGCCAGTGGAGCGGATCATATCCGGGTCGCAATAATGGTCTTCGGTATGGCCTGCGCCCTTAAAGCTCAAATGCGTGAAGATTACACTGTGCGCAGTTTGGGTGGGTGTGCCGGTCTGGTCTTTACCAATCGCAAAACCGCTAAACAGGAAGTAGGCTTCGCTGCCGCGACCATCGATGGTTTTGTTGGAGCCAACCACGGGGTTGCGGATCGGGTTGTTGGATTTGTTCATCGCCACATTGAAGAATTGCGTTACACAGTTAGCACTGCTCACACCATTTTTCGCACACCACTGGGTGTAATTCACGCACTCGGCCTCAGTTGCACCGAGCAGTGATTGCACAGTCGCATTGCTGCAACCTAAACGGTACATACCAATTTCAGACGGTTGGGCAAATTGGATTTTGTCGAACACGATCCAGTTGTGCGCTTCACCGGTAATGGCTTCCAACACTTGTTGCTCAACCGATTTGGTGGCGTTTTTGGTGATGATGGTGAGTTTGCTGTTGCCGTTTGGATCAAATCCACCCAGCGCTTTTTCGCCGTAACCCACTGGCTTGCCCAGAGTTTTGGACAGACAGGAAACGATCTCCTGATCGGTCTTCAACGAGGTATCGCGCCAGTTAACCGATGGGTCGGTTGCTACACGAATACAATCTGCACTGATGGTGCCGTTATCGACAATCACCGAGGAAACGCTGCTGCTCGACTTACTGGAAATAGTGCTGGAAGCAACACTTGAAGCAACACTGCTCGGAGCGATACTGCTGGACGATTTGCTACTGGCTGGCACTGATGACGGTGCAACAGAAGAAGCAGGTTTGGAACTGGCTGCAATCGATGAACTGGTTGGAGTGATGTTGCCACCAATTTTGCCCACACCCACGTTCGCCATCACAATCGCCGGTACATCAGCTGATTTATCCATCACCACTGAATAAGGCACGCTCACTGAACAGGTTGATTGCAACTGGCCATTCACCACTGCCGGTATTACCAGCGCGCCAGCACCGACTGTGCGGCTGTAATAAATCGACGGCAGTACAGTGTTTTCGTTGTTGGTCTGCCAGCAGCCAGGTGCGGAAGAATCATCTGATGCAATCAGCGGATTGTTGACGTTGTAGAAGTAGTTGCTCTCTACCAATGCCTTGGCATTCATGCGCGAGTTGATCGCATGGAACATGTAGTCGATGGTTTCGTTCGACCAGTAGTTGTTGTAGATGTGCACCAGAGCATGACGAATTAACGGCGTGCGCTGTTCAATATTTTTGTACCAGTTGTGGTGGAAAGTGATGTTGGTATTGGCATCATCGCTATCGCTTGAACCGATCAAACCGGCGCGGCTGGAATCGTTATACAGGTTGTAGGAAACCGTCACGTTAGTCACGCCTGCTTTCATATCCAACAGTGAATCGTAACCGTCTTTTTCACCACCGGAGGCTTCCAACCAGTTGTGGTCGATCCACACGCGGTTGACATTGGTTTCCATGCCGATTGCATCGCCGCCGTTAGAGATGGGCGAGCCGCTCTTCTTCACGTTACGCACATGCACGTTCTGGATAATGACGTTGGAGGAATCACGCACATGGATACCGATTTCATCAAACAGTGCGCTGGTGCCGACACCGATGATGGAGACGTTGCTCATTTGCTTGATCTCAATCACGTCCGCCTGGGTATTACAGCCTTGGGCTGCAGTATTGGCGTGATTGATAGTGCCATTCACCATAATGATGATCGGCGTTGTTACTGACGCGCGGCTACACAGAGCAGCGTTCAATTGCGCACCGGTAGAAACAGTTACTACTGCACCACCTGCACCACCGGTCACACCGGCGTGGGCCGCAAAACCTTCCATCTTGGCCGGACGAACTGAAACCGAGGCAACACTGCTGGAAACGCCAACTGAAGAACTGGATGCAACGCTGCTCGGTGCTATCGAGGATTTGCTGCTCGACGCAGGCACACTGCTTGGTGCTACTGATGACTTGCTGCTCGATACCGCTACGCTGCTTGGCGCCATGCTAGATGCAGGCACACTGCTCGGTGCTACCGATGATTTGCTGCTGGAAGCCGGGATGCTGCTCGGCGCTACCGATGAAGTCGCACCGACAATGCCATAAGGTGCAGGCTGGGCCGAACAAGTAACCGCGGCGATACAGCTGGCATTACTTTCCCAACCCCAACCACTCGTGGTAGTAACGCAGATAGGCCATAAACCCTGACCATACCAATTGCACTGTTGGCCGCCGGTAGTGGCCGCCGACGAGCTGCTCAAGGCAACCGAAGACTTCGCCAAACTGCTCGCGACAACACTCGACACAGCGGCGCTGGAGACAGATGCGCGCGATGAACTAACCACTGAAGAGGCCGTTCCGGTCGCGTTATAGACTTCAAATTCGGCGATGCCAGGGGCGCTGGTCGCATTCACTATCAGGTTGATTTTAGCCGAGGTGCGATTGCCGACATTCACCGTCCGCTGCGCACCAATACCGGTACCTGTGGCGAATACCGTACCGGTGTCGTTATCCACCAGGCTCCAGCTGGTCACCTTGTTACCGGATTCACGCAGGATCACGGTATTAAAGTTCACCGCACTGCCCCACTTCACCGACACGCGCTGGTTGTTGGTGCCGCTGGCAAGGGAAACGGTACTGGTACTGCCATCGCGCACCAGCTTGGTGTTATCAAAACCTGAGCCGTCCGCAGCAGCGCTGGGGCCGGTAAGGGCGAGATTGGCGCCGAGTGTTTGCGCCTGCACGGCACAAGCAAGCAGCGTACTGGCCGCGGTAAATACCGCGTACTGGCCAATGCGACTGGAAATAGTCCTGGATTTCATCTTAATTACCTTATGAGTCGTTGATACTTTGTTATTGGAATGTTGTTGCCCGAGCAACAGCGGATCAATACACCGCAGCGGGTTGCGCAACTGAGATCACCAGCAACACAGCGCCATCCGACAAGCAGCTAGCTCGCCAGTAGTGGTGGATAGTGACCGAAATAACCGATAGCACAGTGCCAGCGACGGCATGCGCTATATCTGACTGTCGCAATGACACAGCCTTTTTGGGGAATCTTCCTGGATGATGGTAAAACTCGGGATTTCCTGGCGATGACAACGGGCTTATTGCTTTTTTACCCTGCAGCCACCAGCCGCTACCACAGGTAGCGATTACACGATTGCTTGCTATTTGTGCTTATTTAGGACAGGAATGGTGAACGTGATCGAGGAGAGCGTCAATGTAAAAAAGTGTTATTTTGGCAGTTTATTGTGACAAAAACTTCATTTTAGAGAATAAAAACGGTTACATTTTTTTCGTTTTTAATATGTAACCGTTAACACTATCTTTTACCTAGCCTCCGACCAGACCGCAAACTCATTGCCACTCGGCTCAGTAAAATGAAAACGGCAGCCGCCGGGGAAATCAAACAGCGGCTTGATAATGATGCCGCCGTTATTAATCACTTTTTGCAAAGTCGCTTGAATGTCGGCGCTGTAAAACACCAGCAACGCGCCGCCGTTGCTGGTTTGATTGCACAAATCCGCTTTAAAAAAACCGCCATCCAAACCCTGATTGGAAAAGGCCGCATAGTCGGGGGCCGTAATCTGTAAATTCCCACGCAAACACAGCGGAGAAAAATGCTTTGGTTGCAGCTAAATCGCGCGCGGCGAATTCGACGTAGTTGAGTTTTTCGTGGGTGTTCATGGTGATCTACTCCAGCGGTGAAATTAATTGAGTGGTTGTCCCGCTGATAGTTCTGCCTTAGGACATCAACTTCAAATCCGCACCACGGCGGCTTTTGGAATCTTGATAGAAGTTTTCATGGGAGCCAAGGTTGAGCAGGTATAGCTCCAGCCGCTGTGCTTGCCAGGAGTAGCCAAGCAAGGTTTCCCTGCCGTTCAGTTTGAATTTGTGTACCCACAGGTGGGCGAGGTCGCCTTTTTTGCGTTCGCCCAGTTCGGGGTTTTGTTCGATTTTGCCTATCTCGTCATCGACCAGATCTTGGTGGGTTTCGGTCAGGCGCTTGAAGGCTTTTTTGAACCTGGGTGATTGGTAAATCTCAATTGCGGGGTTTTGTGCGTCTGACATATTTGGTCGCTTTTCCTGCATTGATTTCCGCTGTTGCCAGCAGCGCGTCCTTGATAAAACCGTAGGTTAGATCGGGGTTGTCTTCCACAATCTTGCCAATTTCCGCCCAATGTTCGATCTGCTTGGGCACCGAGCGTTTTGCCGCCTCGGCATGGATTTGCACCTCCTCCACGAAGGTCTCATCCAAACGTACACTGATAGCCATGTTTTATCCGCCGTGTAGTTAATTGGCATAGTTAATTGCAATGCGCGACAAATTGTCGCAATTAATTGTATGCTTAGTGAACAGACATTGCAAAAGCAGATTTATCGCTCACTCACTACGCCTGCGCATGATTTCCTCTGAAGGCATCAGGCTTTTGCAATCACCTTCGGCTTAGCCACATAGCGCAACCACACATAACCCAGCACCGCCGATAAAAATGAGCCCATCAAAATACCCAAGCGGTCATTCATCGCCTGGTTTTCAATGGTCTGCGCGAAGGCGAGCGAGCCGATAAACAGGCTCATGGTGAAGCCTATACCGCAGATAACCGCGACGCCGTAGAGCTGCATCCAATTCACATCGTCGGGCAGTTTGCCGATGCGCAGCTTGACTGCCAGCCAGGTGAACAGCATCACCCCAACCTGCTTGCCAATAAACAGACCGAGCAAAATCCCGAGCGATACCGGCGAGAAGAGGTCATTCACATCCAGGCCTGCCAGCGAGAGACCGGCGTTGGCAAACGCGAACAGCGGCAGGATGAGGAAGGAGACGGGATAATGCAGGTCCTTTTCCATATCCTGCATGGGGAATTGTTCTTTGCCCGCCACATCCACCCCTTTAAGCGGAATGCACAGCGCGATGGCAACACCGGCCAAGGTCGCATGCACGCCCGATTTTAATAAGCTCACCCAGACCACCAGCCCGATCACAATGTAAGCAGACTTGCTCACCGCACCCTGGCGGTTCATGAAGATCAGCAGTGCGATACCAATCGCCGCGCCAATAATCGCGGTGATGGAAAGCTGGGCGGTATAGAAAAGCGCGATGATAATGATTGCGCCTATATCATCAAAAATTGCCAGTGAGACCAGGAAGATTTTCAAACTGGTCGGGATACGCGAACCGAGCAAACTGAGGATGCCCAGCGCAAAGGCGATGTCGGTGGCGGTGGGGATTGCCCAACCCTGCAGGGCATAGGGGTCGTGACGGTTAATAAATGCGTAAATCAGCGCGGGCACCAGCATACCGCCGATCGCCGCTATACCCGGCAGGGCGATTTTGGAGAGCTGGTTGAGTTCGCCGATCAGCACTTCGCGTTTTAATTCGAGCCCCACTAGCAGGAAAAATAAGGCCATCAGACCATCGTTGATCCACAGCAGTAGCGGTTTGTGGATGGAAAAGCTGCCCACGGCGACGATTACATCGGTGGACAACAGCTGGTCGTAATAGACTTTAAGCGGGCTATTGGCAGCGATCAGCGCCAATACGGCAGCCATAATCAGCAAAATGCCACTCGCCGCATCCAGTTTAAAAAATGCCTTAATTCCCCGGACCATGCGCACCTCGCCCTGTTATCCCGCGTCAATCATTTACCTTAGCTGGTTTTAGCGAGGATCAGGGAAAAAATTACCCGCAAATCAATAGCTTATTTGGCTGAAGCCAGAGTTTGTGGCACGCCCTAAACAAAAACCCCCCGCAGACAGGATCAGCGAGGGGTTTTCGGTAAAGCACTTGCTACATTTTGGATAGTTCCACTTAAACAGTTCCGCTTAAGACGGCGCCAGCACAAAAAGAACAACATGGATAAAAAGCAATCCGGAACAAACCAACATCTGTTGGCGAAGGCTTAGGCTAGCCATAGTAAGTACCTGTTTTTTTGGGGTGGGTTAGGCCCCTGTCAATGTTCTGTTTTTTATTAAGATAATTTGCAACCAACGCACAGGCTCATTGCTGAAACTTGCGAGTTGATTAAGACAAACCACTGCAAATCCCTATTGACACGCCATTTATACCACATAGAAATACAGGTACCAAATACTAATTGATGAAAAAAGCGCCAAGTTTCATCAATTATTTAGTCGATAGTTTATAAGCGGGGCAAGGGTGGAACTAACCTGTCACCCCCGGCAATGCCCAACCAGCGGCATACCAGTTGTTGGCATCTTGGGCACGGGCGAGGATATAAAGCTCTTTGCTACCCGTGGCTCCGGTAGGTGCCCCCGCCACTCATACCCCCCATAGTGCCGATGGGCACCTAATCGCCAGTACCCCAAAACGCTTTTGTAGGCTAAGGCTGTCCCGCTAACCTGATTCACGCATGTCCCCAAGGAATTGATATGACCTACCTGCTCCGCGTTTTCCTGCTACTGCTCAGCTGCTGGCAATTAACAGCCCAGGCCGATGAAACACCCCAAACCCTGGAGGAACTCAAAGTGGCCATCGAAAAGGTGCGCGTAGAAAGCAAACTGCCCGGATTGGGTATCGCGCTGGTCGATAAAAATGGCCCCTACTGGGTAGCGGGTTTGGGTGAGGCCGATAAAACCAGCCATAAACCCGTCACTGAAGACACCCTGTTCCGCATCGGCTCCACCTCCAAAATGTTTGTGGCACTCGCCGTGCTCAAATTGGTGGAAGCGGGAAAGCTGGATTTAAATGCAAAACTCAGTGACCTGGTGCCCGAGCTGTATTTTGAAAATCCCTGGGAAAAAACCAATCCGGTGTTGTTAGTGCATTTGTTAGAGCACACCAGCGGTTGGGACGATATAGGTCCTCCGGTGTACAGCAAGACACTAGTATCAGTTTGAAAGACGCGCTCGATTTCCATCCGCACTATCGCCAATCGCGCTGGATACCCGGCACCCGTTTCGCTTACAACAATGGCGGACCCGCAGTCGCCGCTTACATAGCGCAAAAAATTACCGGCGAGAATTATGAAGACTATGTGCAGGCGCAATTTTTTAATCCACTGCAAATGTCATCGACCACTTTTTTTGAATCCGAAGAATTGCCGCGAGAACAAGCGCTATGAAAACCATCGTTGTTGAAGACTCACGCATCGCACGTGAAGGTTTGATACGCATGCTCGGCGCATTTCCTGAATTGGAGGTGATCGGCCAAGCCGACCATCCGGAGACTGCACTTGAATTAATTGCACACATCCGGCCTGAGATCATTTTTTTTTGGATATCAATATGCCCGGCGCCAGCGGCTTTGACCTGCTGGAAAAATTGGACTACAGCCCGCGTATTATTTTTACCACCGCCTATTCCGAATACGCAATTAAATCGTTTGACTACAACATCACTGATTATTTATTAAAACCTATCAGCCCAGCACGTTTGGCGCAGGCTATCGAAAAATTAGGCAACAGCGCTGAACCAACTCCGGCGGAGAATAAACCCACATTGGAGATGAATAATAAAATTTTTATTAAAGATAACGACAAATGCCATTTAGTTAGCTTGGAATCTATTCACTATATGGAAAGCTGCAAAAATTATGTGCGGATATTTTTTGGCGAAGAATCCGCGTTTATTAAAAAATCGCTCAATCAGATAGAGGAGCGTTTACCGAAACATTTTTTCTTTCGCGCCAACCGCCAATTTATCGTCAACCTGCAAGCAATAGTGGCAATTGAAGAAGCTATTCACGAGGGCTATGAAATCACTATGAACAATGGAGTAAAAATCGATATCTCGCGCCGTCAGGCGGCGGATTTAAAAGAGATGTTGTGTTTGTAAACTTTTAATCGGCAAAGGAATTCTTTCAATGCTATGTAATTCCAAAGTTCAACTTTGGAATTACATAGTTTTTTCCTGCTCTACCACCTAAATCCACGGATTCAGCAGCTTCACACCCGTAGGTTCAAAGTCAGCGAGGTTGCGTGTTACTACAGTCATGCCATTGACTATGGCAGTAGCGGCGATAAGCGCATCGCGCTCGGAACGGGGGTCGGGAATATGCAAACTGGCACAGGACTGTGCGATGGGAATATCTATTGCGATAGTTCTGCCGCTAAAGGCGGGTATGACTTGGGTATCCAACCACAGGCGCAGTAAATTTCCTTGCCGGGAATCCTTTCGCTGGATGGAGAGAACACCTAGCTCAAGCTCCATGATGGTGATGACCGACAAGTACATGCTATCGGCGGGAACTGATTTAGCCCAGGCCACCACTTTTTCATCTGCCTTCCCTGAGGTTTGTTTCCGCAACTCGGAAATAACATTGGTATCCAATAAATACATCATGATAAATCGGGCACCCGCGCGGTGAGATTCACCTTGGGAGGCTGGAACTCAATAGCATCGGCCTCCGGCATGGCCAATAGCTCAACCATATTGGTTTGGGTACCGCTGATTTTGCGGTATTCCTCCACCGTCAGCAGCACATAGGATGCTTTGCCCCTATCCGTAATAAATACCGGCCCTTGCAGCGCCGCTTTTTTGGCCTTGCCAGTATCTTGATTGAACTCTCGGCTGGATAGAATTGTGGTTGTCATAGTCACCCCCTCAAAATGTAGCAACGTATAAACATTAATAGAGGCGCGACTGTTTGGCAAGTCAAAAATTGATCACGTTTCAGACGTTGGTTTTCGGCCACCGAATCAGCACCCTCGCCCCACCCAATACTTCCGGCTCCACAAACTGCGCGCTGCCGTGATGCCATTGCATGATGCGTTTGACAATCGCGAGGCCTAAACCGAAACCGCCGGTGGCGGAGTTGCCGGAGGTTTGGTCGCCGCCTTGTTCGGCGTAGTAGAGGCGGACGAAGGAGTCGAACACCCGTTCGCGTTCGTTGGCGGGAATGCCGGGGCCATCATCTTCCACGGCGATAATGTATTCAGTCGCGGTTTGCATCAGCTCAATACGGATGTGTGATTTTGCATAGCGCGCGGCGTTGTTGATGAAATTTTGCATTACCGTTTCAATGAGCTTCCACTCGCACATAAATTCGGCGTTGTCAGTGGTATCGCAAATTTCTAACTGTAAATTGTGTTGGTGTTGTCGCGGAGAGTTGCGGGCGAAACGCAACTGCAATTCATCGAGCAGATCGCGCATATGGCCACTGGTTTGGGTGAGCTGTTGGGTTTTTTGTTCAAACCCGGCGTAGGCTAACAGTGCGCTGATGAGCGATTCCATTTCGGCGATATCCTGCTCCAGGCTGCGCAATTGGCGGCGGCTTTTTTCATCCAGTTTTTCTTCTTCAATCATCGCCAGCGCAAATTTCATGCGCGCCAAAGGTGTACGCAATTCGTGGGAGACGGCGTTGGTCATTTCGCGGTGCGAAGCGATTAATTCGCGCAAGCGCTGCGCCATATGGTTAAACGCTTGCGCGAGTGGATAGAGGGTGGAGGTGGGCGAAATTTTTAATGTTTCCGGCACACCATCTTTACCCAGCGCGCGCGTTTGCACTTCAAGTTTTTTGCTGTCGCGCGACAGTGGCCAGACCCATAAATAAATCGCCAATGCTATAGCGAGATAAAACACAATCAACAGCAAACGATAAAATGGCGATTGGCTGTCATCGCTCACCGGTATGCTGAGCATCACTACCTGATCGGTTTGGGCGAGGCGTTTGTACCAGATGATGTTGCCGTTACTGCTGGCCGCCAGAATTTTTCCCGCGTGCAATTCGTGCATGGCTGCCGATTGGGCCAGGTCATCGAGTGGTAATAATTCGAGGGTGAGATTGAGTTGTTGACTGAGTTGCTGTGCGGTCTGTGTGTAGCCTGCAACAGATTGCGGTTGTTGCGTTAATAAATCATCTTCGCTTAGTTGCCTCTCTATCATTTGAAAAAGCGCGTGAATTTCCGCCGTCGGTTCCTGCTCCGGCGCCACACTTTCCCAAAACTGGTTCAAGCCCCAGCCGATTAATACCACCGAGGCAACGATAAAAAAGTAAAGGGAAATAAACGCGCGATTCATAAGATGAATTATACCTTCCCCGTAGGTTGGGGTGAGCTTGCGAACCCCAACATGATCCTATCGCAGCAAACACCGCCACCCATAAATTTATTTCCAGGCATCGGCAATAAACAAATAACCCTTGCCCCAGATAGTTTTAACGCGTGTGGGGTTATCCGGATTATCATTTAATTTTTTGCGCAGTTGGGAGATGCGGACATCGATAGTTCGATCCAAGCCATCGTATTCGCGGTTGTAGATATGGTTGAATAAAAATTCGCGGCTGAGGATTTGTCCCGCTTGCGCGGCCAGTGCTAACAACAAATCATATTCATGGCTGGACAACACCACTTCTGCGCCCGCCAGCGATACTTTGCGTGCGGTAGGCTGGATACACAATTCACCAAACACCAGCGCCTCTTGTTCACGCGGATCATTCTGGTAGTAGCGGCGCATGAGCGCGCGGATGCGTGCCAGTAGTACACGCGGCTCAGCGGGTTTGATGACATAGTCATCGGCGCCGTATTCCAAACCCAGCACTTGATCCACATCCGAATCGCGCGCGGTGAGCATTAAAATCGGGCCTTTAAATTGCGGGCGCAATTCTTTGCACAGGGTCAGGCCATCTTTGCCGGGCAACATCAAGTCGAGTACAATCAGCGCCGGATTTAAATTTTGCACCTGGCGAATGACGCGATTGCCATTTTCTTCGATGGCCACCTGGAATTCGTTACTCTCCAGAAAATCTTTTACCAGCTGCGCCAAACGGCGATCATCCTCAACCAATAAAATCAAATTGTTTTGCGACATAGAAATCTTCTCTGTAAAAAAATCCCGTTAGCAGATTAAAAAAAACTCCAGGGATTGCGCCTGGCCTTGCGATATTTTTTCTCGTTGTACACCACCTGGAACCGCTGGTCGCTCAACGAAGTTTCACTGTCCAATTCGCGCAGCTGGAAATCGGTGCTGACGCTGGCAGTCAATTCAAATTGGTATTCACCCTGGGTGGCATTTTGCCAACAGCGCAGCGGTTCGGTTTTATCGGACTGGTACAGGCACAGTGAGCGCGCCTGCGCCGACAACCATTTTACTTCCAGCTCATCGCGGCAGACTTCTTCGCCCGCATTTAATACACACAGGCGCGGCTTAATAGAAAACTGGATCAAGGGCAATGAGGATGAGCTTGCGCCGGCCGCAGCATCGGCGTGCGCGTAGCTTCCCGGCAACAAGGCTGCCAGAAATAGGGATGCTGCTAACGATATGGTCGCGCGTGCGCTCAGCAGGTACCCATCAGAAATGGTACACCCCCCCAATGAAAACAGTGATCACATTATTATCGTTTATAAGTGGGCTTGCTGCGATTTCATCGGGTAACTGGCGGTAATTCGCCAAGAAACGCAGATCCCAGCGTTCAGTCAGTTGGTAATTCCAATCCACACTCACCAGCAGCGTCCAGGCGGCATCGGTGGCATAGGGGCCGCGCTCATCCGCTTCAGGCAAGGTAACGCCGTAGTAATAGTTGATGATTTCGCTGCTCTGCCAGATGGCGCCAAGGGATGTTGATACCCGATGGCGGCCGCTCGCCCAGTATTTACCAAGCGAGATGCGTGCCTCTTCACCGTAGTGGACGGCGGTAAAATCGCTCAGGTACACCAGCTGCAGATCCACCAGCGGCGTATACAGAAAGTATTCCAAGCCACCCATGCCCGCAGTGTGGCGATCACGCAGCTTGCGCCCTTGCGTATCCTGAAAACCCGGTGCGACCAGTTCAGTCCTTTCGCCCGGATCGATCACCGGAATCTCTTCTTCACTGACCTCTTTCGCGGCGGTAGCAAAGTTGTTTGCATTGATAAAAAAGTTGCTCGGGCTCCAGCGATGGAAATACACCTGATCGTAGCTAGGAGTCGCGAGCAAGTTGAGCTGTTGGCTGCTGCTCTCCCAGAGGATCGCACCAAAATCGAGGTTGTCGATAAAAAACCGCTCGCCGTTGTAGCTCACTTCCGGAGCCAAAAACAGTGGTATGTCGGGGCTATTTTCCACGGGATTTGTGCGCACACCGGCGCCGATGCCAAGACTCAATTTCCATGTGCCGATTTCAACACAGTCCTCGGTGGCCGGATCACAGGCGAGCGCACTGCCTGCAACCAAGGCAGAGGCAAGCACGGCAATCAATGTGCGGAACCGGAAGTATTGTCGAAACATGTTTTGGAACAGGGTCATAGGCAAGGTGTAAAAAACCGGGGGAATCTCAGTTGTTATTTATAAATAGCTTTTGCATACAGGGTTGTAATGATTTGTAGTCCATTCACGCAATCACCCTGCTGATTACAATTTATTACAGCTTCGCTCGTAACCATTACAGATTCCGCCTGCAGCGGAAGGCTAGGATACCAGCAAGCGATAGGCTGGTACAAAAACCATAAATCCAACGTTAAACGAATTGCGCTATGAAACCCATGATCAAAATTGCCTTGCTCAGCCTGCCCTTGGTTGGCTGTGGTGGTGGCAGCTCCAACAATGTGGCGGTCGATCCCAAGCCACAAACCAATATCGATTATTCCACTCTTTCGGAAAGCAAACTTGAACCCGGCAGACTGCGCCAGGCATCGGCCAATGAATTATCAGAACTGGTGAAAAATGGCCTGCGCGTCTCGCTCCGCCAAAACCAAAGCTACGGCACGATGATCCGCGAAACCGCTCTGGTTGATACCAGCAGTGCAAGCGATAACAAATCCGGTGGCGATTTTTCCGGCACTCATGTGCAGGTTGCTAAGGGGATTAAATAGTAAGACGATAATTGCGAAAAACCCAGTTGGTTTTATGACGGCTGGGGTCGGCTGCCTTTATTGGTAACCCCACGACTTGGTTCATATCCATCATAGCGCGGTAGGCTTACATCGAGATCATCCCATTTTGCTCTTGATGATACGAAATTATGCGATATTGGTTTTTCTTCAATGTCAGAGTCTAAAATACCTAAACGCAAGCGAAGTCGATCCGGTGATTGCGCATTGCTACTGAAAATGGGGGATGCACAAACCTTACAAAAGTGACGTTTTTTTACCCGGAGCACTTTCATAAAAAATAATCTTCT
>Ga0247783_1000298_pt1 | contig 15104 bp, 8 predicted proteins | sample UWRJL064202C5_FD_179911 | JGI IMG/M metagenome (GOLD analysis project Ga0247783, IMG submission 179911) | Plant litter microbial communities from Arlington Agricultural Research Station in Wisconsin, United States - UWRJ-L064-202C-5 | ecosystem: Environmental > Terrestrial > Plant litter >...
CAGCTGGAACGATGCTCGACAGCAGGTAGAAGAAGACGTCGCGACTACCTATTTTTCACTGGAAAACGCCTCCGAGAAAGAAGCAGCTCTCAAGACGCAACTCCAATCTGTCTCTGATCTTGTGAGTATCGTAAACCAGCGGCTCGCAGCGGGTTACGATACAGAGCTCGAACTACTGAAGGCACAGAAGGAAGCGGCGCAGGTTGAGTTACAAAGACTACAAGTCTCAGGCAGAATTGGAACTCTTACTCAGCATCTAGCTGGCCTTATGGGTGTACCTCGTGGACTGGTGTCAATGCCAGTGAAAGCAGAGTCTGCCGACGAGGTCATCGACTGGTCGCTCCGTCTCGACAAAACCTGCAGCGTTAGTGGCAGCGTACTGGCCGCGCAGGCCGAAGCCCGAGCAAAATGGCAAACGAGCGTCGGGGATACTCGCTACACCTGGAGGCCGCAGGTGGGGTTGCAAGCGCAATACGGCCGTATCAGTCCGTTCAACAACGTCTCCTCTTATTACAATTTGAACGGCAATTACAACACGCTTGCTGTAGGAATTCAGATTCAACTCCCTCTCCTTGACCTTGGTCGTCGTGCACGCGCAAGGGGATCGGCTGCCGAAGCATCGCGCGCGCAGCACGATGCCGCACTTATGCAGCAACAGCAGGTGGAGACCTGCGGGCAACTACAGCGATCGATATCAGAACTCGTTGCTCAGGAAAAGCTTTCTCGCCTTGAATATAAGATCGCTGCGATGCAATTTGAAGAGACCCTCACACGCGTCAGTAATGGAAGCGGCCCAGACGCAGTTCCTTTGACTCCCAAAGATCAACAGAGAGCGCGATTGCAAGTCGGACAAAAATGTCTCGATAGCTTGGTCATTAAAGGCCAACTTATGGAGTCGTACATCCACTACCTTAGGCAGACGGATGGGCTGGACCGGTGGATTAAAGAGAATCGCACCGACTAGCGCCAGACAGCAAAGCTCCAAAAAAGCAAACACCTCAATTAACTACTAGTGTCATCGTTGTCGATGCGGAAGTGCTGGATGACGAACTGTCCGCTCCCGTAATTGTGAGACTATAGCTGCCGGTAGGAATACCTGAGGTTCCAGCCGAGGCCGTCACGGTCGAAGGAGAAACAGAAACGGTGAAGCTCTTCGAAGAAAGTGAGGAACCGCCGCTGTCGCCACAACCCAAAAGTCCCAGCCCTAAGATAGAAGCGACCGCCGTAAAGCAAGCCATATGGAAGCGGCGACGACGCAGACCGAGGAGGCCGATCAAGGCGACTCCGGCTAAACTCCATACCCCCGCGTGCTGTCGGGGCCGAGCATTCGACGAAGACGTGGAGCTGGTACGGAAAGCGTGCGTCTTCTTACCGTGGGTCGCAGTCTCAGCGCAACTTGCTGCCCCTAGATAGATCGTCAGGGTCTGGCTTACGATATTCGTCCCGGTAACTGTGGCATCGGGGACTTCATAGCAGCCGTACTGTTGCAGGTTACTGTCCGAGGTGGAAAGAGTGAGTTGGACTGTTCCGGTATATCCCGCCGTTGGGGAAACAGTTACCGTCGTCGTTCCTGAGCCGCCTGATCCTCCCGAGCCAGACCCGGAAGATCCAATGGATACCGTTACCGTTCCCGATGAGGCGGCAAAAGTCGAATCTCCCGAGTAGGTAGCGGTAATGACGTGTGAGCCAGATGTCGTAGATGAGAAGGTATACGTGGCTGAACCACTCGAGAGTGCCAGGGCCGAGTTAACCGTCGTTCCATCCACAGCCACAGACACAGTCCCCGTGGGGACGGTGGACACCGAAGCAGATCCAGACCCGACTGTGATCGTAATAACATCACTTGCTCCCGAACTCGGAGTGCCCGTCGCGGCGGTGAGCGTCGTGGTTGAGGATGTAAGCGTGGATGATGTGCCGCTTGGCCAGGACTGCATGAGATTGTAAAAATCAATGGTTCCTAGACCGGTGGCCTGGTCATAGCCGGTGGTGGCTGCGTAATTGGCAGACGTGTCGCTTGAACAGTACGTTGACCCAATAGAGCATTGATTTCCGCCACTGATAATGTCATGAAATGCGGAGTTGTAGGTAGCCGAGTTGGACGCTAACGCATACAAAGTCGAATTGATCACACCCTGGCCCATCGAATTTTGCCGTTGATTGATGACAGCAAGCAGTCCTGCAAAGATGGGAGCAGCAAAACTGGTGCCACCAGCAACGGTCAGGTATTGACTGTTGCTGTCCCTGAATCCATTGGAACAACTCCCTGTGATTCCGGTGGAGTCCGAATCGCTGGAACAGTAAAGAAAACCGGCATGGCTCACGGCCGATTGCAGCGAAATATCCGGTAGAAGACGATAACTTCCCGATGAAATGCCGGTCACACCAGTCTGCCAGCTGGGCCTGGCGGTGAACTTACTTGCTCCACCACCGCCCGCAGAGAGGCCATTCGAAGTGGAGCTTTCGTTCCATGTCTGCTCCGGCATGTAGGACTTCGCGGAGCCGATCACATCGCTTCCACTCGCAGCCTCCCAATAGGAGCTTCCCGAAGCTACCGCCGCATCAGTAAACTGTGTCCCTCCAACCGCTGTAGCGTACTGGCTACTTGCGGGAAAGCTAACTGCCAGCGCCGTACGCTGGGCGGAGGTGAGGCTATCCCAAGGGTAGCAACCACTCGATCCGCTATCCCCTGAGGCAACAATGATGGATTGACCTTGGGCTGCGCCCTGTTGCAGAATTCCGTTAAGTGAGGTGTAGTCGCTTGAACTTAGCAATGTCTCGCAGCTTCCATAGCTGACAGTGATGATGGGCGCTATTCGCGTTTCTACCGCGTAGTCGATTGCGTCATACACACTGTAGTTTTGGTTGTTACCCGTATAGACAAAATAGATGTTAGCGCCTGGTGCCATGGCCCCTGAATATTCCAGATCTAAATCCGATTCTGCCTCATCGCCCGAGCTTGATGCCGATGTACCCGAGTTCGGTACCAGGACTACGGTCGGGGCTTTCACCGTTAGTCCTGCTGCCTGCTGAAATTTTTCGATGTCCGAGAGCTCAACCGAGGATTGACCAACGACAGCAATGGATTGCCCTTGACCGGTATAGCCAGCATTGTAGGCGGCATTCACGTCGTAGATGGTCGCCAGGTCTTTTGGAGTCGTATAGAAAGTGCCTGACTGGCTAGAAGTGAAGTTCGGTCGCACATCCGACTGTTCTTTCGGACGAATCCGCACCATAGATCTGGGATGAAAGCTGGAAAGGTTCGTGACGTTCTGGACAACCGAAGCCAGCGCCGAGGGAACGGCAACATCGGTTGACGGAGCAAAGTACTTTTTGTCTCCGACGCTATAGTTATGAATCTCTGTGCCGAATGTAGACTCCGCTTGACCTACAGCTCCAGAGAAGTAGACTCGCGTCTTGTCGCGAGCTACACGTTCCACCGTGAATCCCTGCTGTTCAAGCCAGGACTCTATCTTGCTGATATCGGAATCGGCCATCCCAAATCTCACCGCAAATTCATCCGGGCTTAGCCACTTATGGTAGAGCACAGATGCCGGGTTGGCTTGTGAAGCTAAGAGCGATTGCAGATCGGCCTCTTGTTCTGCTGTACGGCTAAAGACGATCGCCATGCCTTGTAATTTTGTCCCTGATGCAAGCCGGCCAGCGTCGCGACTAGATCGTGCCCATGCAGGCCGAGATCCTGACAAGGTAACTTTCTCGCTGTTCGCAATCTGCTGGGTGATACGGGGCCTCGCCGTTTGGCCAAAAGACAGGCCGCCGCCAAACGCGAAAGCAGCGACGGCGAGCAGAAACGCCGCCCATACCGGATATCTTGAACGCAGGCCTCTGCTGCCTTCTTTTGGCGTGTCAAGAGATTGCACTCCTTTTGCGTAATGCCGAACGGATCTACTGGCGTCCAAACAGATATACAGCAATGTGTGCAGAAGACCAGACGTCGCGAAAGAGATCACGCAAAAGGTGAAAAAAACAGACAGTGGAAGGAATCCGAGGCCAATGGCACCGTTCCTTGAGCAACAGAAGCGTAAGGCATGAGTGTTCATATGTGATCCGCTATGTCCCTTCGCTACGTATAGACGGAGAATTTTCGAGCTCGATGTGTAACGATTCGTCACATTGTGTCACCGTCCGTCACCTGAGAAACGTCTGACCGTATTGGAAGAAAGAGGGTCTTGTGCACACGACTGGAAGATACGGGAGTACACAATATCCAGCAAAGAACAAACGCGTCCTTGTGATCGATGATGACGTGGAGCTCTGTGAGATGCTCTGTAACTTCTTAGACAGACGCGGATGGGAAGTGCATGCGGCGCACACTGGGAAGAGGGGTCTCGAACTGGCTTACGAATGTCGAGCTGACCTGATTCTTCTGGATCTTATCCTGCCGGACTGGGACGGTTTCGAGCTACTTCGCCGCCTGCAACGGGAACGCTTCGTGCCCGTTCTTATCGTAAGTGGAAAGTGCGAAGAGTCGGATCGAGTTGTGGGGATAGAACTTGGCGCCGATGACTATCTCACCAAACCCTTCAGCGTGCGCGAACTTTTGGCGCGCATGGGAGCGGTGCTCCGCCGGTCATCGTTTCGCACCTGTCTGGAATTCGCTGAGCCTTTTGTAGTCGGCGAGTTTACCGTGGATGCCTCCAAGCGCGAGGTCCTATACGGAACCTATACCCTTGGTCTCACGCAGATTGAGTTTCAGCTCTTCCGCATCTTTCTTCTTCGACCCTATGATCTCCTCAGTCGCGAAGAGCTGACGCGCGGGCTCTTTGAGCGGCCGACAGAAACTCTGAACCGTAATCTCGATATGCACATCTTGCGGTTGCGTCGAAAGTTGAAATCCATTCCAGACTTCGGTGGTGCTATTCGAACGATTCGAAGCGAAGGCTATATCTTCGTGCTCCATGCGGTAAAAGATAAAGGCTAGATATGAACCGCGTGTATCTTACGCGATAGAGTGTTGGCTCTTGCCTCAACCGCGTGTGCTTGCAGTTCCATCACATCTGGGCCATTCGTAGTGACTGAACGTGACCAATTGTGACACTGCAAAATCTCAGTAAGAACGTCTCTCAACATATATGTTGTCTTTACCCGATCTCCGCAAGTCCTTGCGCTCCTACGTTCTTATGATCCTGGTTCTTAGCACCTGCCCTGCGCATGCGACTTCTGCAAAAGATTACTTCCGCCAGGGTCAGAAGGCGGAATCACGAAATGACCTCGTCGCTGCTTTCACCGCATACGAGCACGCACACCAGGCCGATCCCGAAGACGTGCGCTACCTGGCATCGTTCGATCGCCTGAGACCCTTTGCCTCGATGGCTTATCTCAAGGAGGGTGAGGAGCGCGAAAAGGAAGGAGACATCCAGGGAGCGATGGAGAAGGCCCTTCATGCAATCGCAATTGACGAAACCAACCAGATGGCTCCCGTAGTTCTTGAACGATTGAAGCGAGAGAGCATAGAGGGCAAAGTCCTATCTGCTGCGTCTTCTCCAAGGATGTCTCCAGAGGATCTGCGTCGTCCATCCGCCCCGGTTCCGATCAAGCGATTAGATGTGGGGCCAATCACACTTCACATGACGGAGGATACGCGAAACATTTATCTCGCTTTTGGAAAGATAAGCGGTCTTAACATACTCTTTGATCCCGACCTGCCAGCGCGTCGCATCGCCGTAGATGTCACGAATGAGAATATGCAGGATGCGCTTCGTGTCATACAGCGCATCTCGCGAACTTTTGTTTGTCCCGTCACCGCACATACCATCTTTATCGCCGCAGATACTCGGGTCAAACGGACCGAATACGAAACTCAGGCTCTGCAGACGTTCTATCTCGCCAATGTATCGCAACAGAACGACTTGAATGAAGTTCTCACAGCTGTGCGCAATCTCTTTGGAGGAGATCCCTCTTTCAAGGTATTTGGGGTTCCCAGCCAAAACGCCATCACCGTCCGCGGAACCCCAGACCAGTTGTATCTGACCAAGCTAATGATCGACGATCTGGATAAGCCACATGCTGAGGTTGTCTTCGACATCTCAATCCTCCAGGTAAGCCGTGACAAGCTCCGCAACATGGGCATTACCTTGCCAAGTTCGATCGGCCTGGGACTTCAAACCACATCGACGTCCTCCAGCAGTAGCGATTCAAGTTCATCGTCCACCTCGGGCTTGAGCTTGAATGATGTCGCCCATCTCAAAGCTTCGAATGTCTCTGTAACGATCGGACAGGCGACCCTCAACATGCTGCTTAATGATAGCGACACACGCATTCTGCAGAATCCTAGAATGCGCGCCAGTGACGGGCAAAAGGCAACCATCAAGATTGGTTCCCGTATTCCCGTGGCAACTGGTTCGTATTCGTCTACGACAAGTACGACCACGAGCTCTCTTGTGAATACGCAATATCAGTACATCGACGTGGGTGTAAATGTCGATATACAACCGACCATCCATTCCAATCACGATGTCACGGTGAAGATCAAAATCGAGGTTTCTTCGCAGACCGGCACGAGCGATATCGGAGGTATCAGCGAACCGATCATCGGGCAGAAGACCCTTGAGCAAACGATTCGGCTTACCGAAGGTGAAGTGAATCTTATGGGAGGAATTCTGGAAAAAGATGACACGCGCACCGTTTCTGGGACTCCAGGTCTTGGCGAGCTGCCTCTCTTGAAGTATCTGTTTAGTTCGCAGAAACATGAAGTCGTACACAGTGAGGTTATCTTCGCGATCACGCCACGCATTATTCGTATGCCGCAGGTAGGAAATGGAAGCACGTCGGTGGTGGATACGGGCACAAGCCAAACGATTGAGATTCGTCGTGACCCTCCAGCTACCGTAACTTTGCCCAGTGTGCCAGCTCCGGTGTTGTCTCATGAATGAATTGCGAGCCGTGTGGCGCTTCGGCCTTAGCATGGTTGTCTTTGTCTGCTCCCTGGGACACGCTCAATCGGAGAGTCCGCTCGCCATGCAGGATTCTCCTGATTCGATGACCTCCACCGGCAACATCTCCTCGAAACAACGTCGCAAAGCAGAGGACCTCTATCTCGCCGGTGTTCGCGCCTTCACAAAGTCCAACTTTCCTCTCTCCTCTTCCAAGTTTCACGAAGCACTTGCTCTTGATAGCACCAACCTTTCTTATCAAGCCGCCGCTGCAAGGACCGATGGATACCTACACAGGGCGCGGATGACCTTCGCGGCAAAAGGTGGTCTGTCCACCCAAACACCAAACGACGATGTGCCACGCCAAGGTGCAGGCGAAGCCACTCCTCTGGAAAAGTCTTTGAACTTCGTACCGCAGGCGCAAGGTCCCGTCGCGCTTCATCCTAACGAACAGCGGACGAGCGTTCATATGCGAGCACCGGCACAGGAAGTCATCCGTCAATGCTTCGCGTCCTTCGGCATCCGTGCGATCTTCGATAACTCGGTTCCAAACGACACTATCCGAATCGATCTGGAGGATATGTCGTTCACAGAGCTCAGCAGAGCGCTGGCGATGTTGACGAAGACCTTTCTCGTACCAATGAAGGCCGATCAGGCCATGATCTTCAAAGACAGCGCCGAGAATCGCCAGCGCTTTGAACCCTTAGGTTACGAGACTCTGGAAGCCTCTTCACTGCAACCCGCTCAGACCATCGAGATTCAAAATATCGCCCGAAGTCTGCTGGGAATTAGAGATGTTGTTGTGAAGGCAGGAGAAAATACAATTACGCTTCGAGGTGCACAGGACCGTCTCCTCTTATTTAACGAGGCTTTCTCTGAGATTTTCCGAGCTCGCGCAGAGGTGTTGATCGACGTTCGTGTCTATCAGATGGCAAGGTCAAACACTCGCAACATCGGCATTCAGCTTCCGCAGCAGGCGAGCGTCTTCAACATCAATGCGGAAGCCAGCAAACTTATCTCAGACAACCAAACCGTTGTGGATCAGGCGATCTCATCGGGATTAGTTACGTCCGGGAACACCCTCGGCATCGTTGCACTCCTGATCGCAGGAGGCTATGCAAGTAGTTCCCCTCTTGGACAGGGCTTCGCCGTATTTGGAGGAGGAATCAGTTGGAGCGCGCTTACGTTTGGAACAACAACGCTCAACATGGCGCTCAACTCCTCGGAGAGCCATCTGCTCGGCAAGATTCAAATGCGGATGAAAGATGGAGAAAAGGCAACCCTGCGGAATGGCAGTCGATATCCAATCGCCACCTCCCAGTACTCTTCCATCGTCACATCGTCCACTAGTTCGACAGTTCCGCAGGTGCAATACGAAGATCTCGGACTCACCTTGGCTGCCACTCCAAAGGTGCACGCCGACGACATCGAGTTACATCTCGATCTGCTGTTGCGTAATCTCTCCGGCAGCTCTTTAAACGATATGCCCATCCTCACCAATCGTCAGTTTATTGGTGATATCGCGGTCCGATCGGGCGAGACGGCGGTACTCTCCAGCAGCCTGACTACTCAGGAGTCGAAAGCCCTGAGTGGCGTGCCGGGTTTGAGCGAACTTCCAGGTTTCCAGACTGCCTCTACGGGGGGAGATCGGGCGAAGGACACGGACGAGGTTCTGGTCATGGTGACGCCTTATCTTATCCGCCCATCGCGCTCGGTGTCGGCGAGCGCGATGGTTCTTCTTCCATTTCGTTCTGAAGGCGATGAGCAATGAAAAACATGGCTTACGGTATTTGGGCTATCAGCGGGTCTGTTCATCATGAGGGATAAAGAATTGATTTTTTTCTTCTTGTCTCCCTTTACACGATCAGGTCTTGCTCTGTTCGCAGAAGATATAGTCCGAGTGGATTTCTTGATTGATATCGGAGCAAAGTTACTATGCATGATCCTTCTCTTCCTCTAAGTGGACGGAATCCGCCGCAAGACGGAGGAATCGCTGCGGTTGCTGTAATGGCGCTCCCGAAATGCGGTGACAAATCGTTACCTAATGTGACATTGAAATCATCATTGGCAGCGTTAGGATTTCTCGCATAGGGGTTTTGCCCATGGTGCAGCGATTTACTATCCTTCTTACCATTCTGAGCGCTTTCGCGATTTCGACATGTTTACTTCCTCGATCGTTGGGGCAGATGCCCATGGGTGATCCGCCGCCCATGGCAAACCGAAGCACTCCTGAACAGGAACTGAAAAGTTTGGGAAAGCTTCTGAAGTTGTCAGACGAGCAGAAGACAAAAGTGTTTCCGATCTTGCAGAGACGCACAGAAGCGATTGAGAAACTTATCGCCGATCAGGATACTTCCATGCGCGACAAGTTTCCGAAGATCATCGCTCTCCGTGATCATTCGAATGACGAGATTCGTACGCTCCTGACCGATGTGCAGCGCCAGAAGTTTGATCGGAAGATCGCCGCAGAAAAAAGACGTATGGAATCCGGCCCGGAGGATGCTCCACTCCCAGGGGACGCACCTCCACCGCCACAGTAAACCAGCGGACGAGGCCGGGAGGAGGGACGGGATCTGGCGAGGGTGAGCTCGTTTGGATTCCGTACCCTCTTCATTCTTCTGTTTCTGTAAACTGTGCGACCTTGTTTCTTACCCTCCGCAGATATGGTTCACACCTGCTCGCCACCTCGGATGTTCTGGGCACAGGTTGGTTTGCCGCGGCATCGTCGAACAGATTGGTCATGATCGCGGAATGCTCATCGTTCCCGAGCCGGCCGACTACGACGATTCTGGGACGCGGCAGCGGCATGTGAAGATCATTCGCCAATACCTCCGCGTCAAGAGCTTCGACGAAACGGGGCAAGTGATCCTTTCCACGGCCGTTCGGCTCAAGAACGAACGCGACATCTAACCCGGCGTTCTTCATGCCGACACGCAAGGGCAATCGGAGCCTGTCTTTGCGCTTGCTCATCTGCTCGGCATCGAGCTGATGCCCCGCATCCGCAATTGGAAGAGTCTTGACTTCTGCCGGCCCGACCCCAAAGCGCATTACGACCACATCGACTCTCTCTTCACCGAGAACGTCGACTGGAACCTGATCGAGACGCATCTCCCGGACATGCTGCGTGTCGTTCTCTCCATCAAGGCCGGTCGCATCAGCGCCTCGACGATCCTTCTCCGGCTGGGAACCGCCCAGCCATACTACGGATGCATTCTCAGACGCACCGCCTCAGCCGCATAAGACCAAATGACCCATTTTGTACCGAATCGCTGCCATACCCCGACAAGCCTGAGACTTGCTATTACGACACATAATTCCTCACACTGCAGAGTTGACAGCAAAAAAAAGTCCGGCATCGCAAGGATGCCGGACATTTGGGTTTGAGTAGGCCTAAAAGACGTACTTGGCCGAGACCTGGAGTTGACGTGGCACCGAACGCGTCGTAGTGATCTGTCCAAAGGTGGATGATCCTGGCGTGTTATCCGGGTTGCCGAGGCTGGTCATGTTCAGAACGTTGGCGGCATCTACACGGACGTTGAGCGACTGCTCGCGGAACGTATGGAAGTCCTTGAACACGGAGGCGTCCATCTGGTTGTAGCGCGGAGAACGCTCTGTTCCTACCGCAGCGCTTCCGTAGGTGAACTGCGCCGGTGCGCCGTAGGCGCAGGTGCCGTTATCTACGCCGGAGCCGCAGAGCGTTGTGGAGGGATCGGTACCGAACCAGTGGTCCGTGGATTGGTTCACGATCCGCAGCTTGCGGTACTGGTTGGGGCGGTTGGCGCTGTTATTGGTTCCCGCGAAGCTGGTGGTGCTGTTCATGGTTACCGGGAAGCCCGAGTAAACGAGCGCCGTGGCAGCAACCTGCCAGCCACCGACGACTTCATCTACAGCACGGTTCATGTTGCCGCCGAACTGGCGTCCACGACCGAAGGGCAGCTTGTAGGTCATGTTTGCGTTGAAGTTATGACGGATGTCCTGTCCGGCAGGACCGTACTCCGCGTGGTTGTCGTAGAAGTTCTGAGCATACGCACTGGCGCCGCTGACGCTGGGGACGCCATAGAAGCCGGTGCTGTTGGTCATAGCGCGACCGTAGGTGTAGTTGAAGGTGCCGGAGATGCCGTGGTACTCACGTTCACGCAGGCTGATCTGAAGGGCGTTGTAGTTCATCATGGCGTTGGAAGCAGTGAGGATCACAGAGCCACTCTGCCCAACCAGGTTCGAGAACGGAGCGTTGGTGCAGCCTGCCGCCTGGTAGTTGGTTTGGCGTACGCCGTTGAGCACGCATGGGGATGCGAGCTGATTCGCGGCACCTGCCGTGATCAGGTGTTGACCGGATTCGCCAACATAACCCACCACGAGGGATGTCGCGTTATTAATTTGATATTCCGTGGTGAGACTGAACTCCTGCAGGAACGCGGGCCTCAAGTTTTGCTGCCACGCGCGATACGTAGTAATGGGAGAACCGGGGAGGGCGAAGCCATTTTCCGCGGTGTAAAAGCGGCCAGGGTCGCTCGCAGTTGGTGCAGAGCCAGTAGCGGTAATGGCGGTAAGGAACGGCGGGTTGTAGTTCAAGCGGAGGTTCGCGCCTGTGCCTTCGAGATACGTTGTAATGCCGTAACCACCGCGTAGAACAACCCGCGGCATGGGATTGTAAGCGAAGCCGACACGAGGCATGAAGTTCGTCCACACCGGATTGTAAAGTGCGCGAGAGGCACCGTTCACACCAGCGAGTTGAACCGTCTTCGTCGCGAAGTCGATGTTTGCCTGCTTGTTGTTGACTTCGTAGATGGGCTGGTCAAACTCCCAACGCAGACCGAGGTTCAAAGTGAGGTTCGACGTCGCTTTCCAATCGTCCTGGAAGAACAGAGCATCACGCCATTGGCGCTGCCCACTACGGCCAGCGACGGCTCCGCGACCGATGGAAAAGACATGGTCCTGATTGAAATCGGCTACGTTGTATCCGCCTGTGCCGCTGGCTGACTGCGTGAAGTTGCCGTTGTAGTTGAAGTTACCCATGGCGCCGTCATTGCCCGGATAGAAAGTGTTCTGCTGATAACGAAGGAACTGCACTCCCGCTTTCAAGAGATGGCGGCCCTTCTGGTAAGTAAGGTTGTCGAAGTAGGTGAAGTTGTTCGAGATAAGACTTACGCTCGTAGCAGAGTTTCCAGGGTTGGTGAGCTTTCCATTCTGACCGGAAAAGTTTTGCGCGACAAAGCCCTGGTAAGGCTGAGTCGCATTGATTCCTAAAATCGAATTGCCGTTGAAGCCGAAGACGCCCGTCGTATCGACCGGCTGTCCCTGCTCCCAGCGGGTACGGGTGAAGCCAGCCTGCAGTTCATTAATGAGCGTGGACGAGAAGGGGTGGACCCAGTCCAGCGCGACTCCCTTCGTGGGGTAGACCGACGGACCCGGGAACTGCAGCGCAAGCGGCACCGTCGAAACGTCGCCTGCGTTGCTCTGGCTGTAGCGGCCAAAGAAGACATCGTTCTTGATCTTGCCGTTGATTTTGATGTCGCCCTGATCATTGAAGCGCCTTGTGGACGAGGCACCTACGTAGTTGTTGGTAATGACCGTGCCGGTGAGGGGGGTAGCGTTCGGTAGAGGGTAGAGCTCAGGGTGAGCGTAGAGGTAGCGCGCAACGGGGTTGGTGGGTGCACCAATCTGGTTGTTCACGTAGGGAGCAAATCCAGCCTGCGTGTTGTAGAGCTGAATCGGGCTGCCAGCGGTGAGGTTGCGGTCGAGGAGTTCGCTGAAGTCGCCCGCGCGCATTTTAGCGGTGGCTACCGAAGCGAAGGATGCTCCACCCTGATGAAAGCGGGCACCTGTGTAGTCCATGAAGAAGAAGAGGCGATCCTTCAAGATGGGTCCGCCCAGGGTCGCACCGAAGACCTGCTGCGTGTACTTGTTGCGGTCGATCGGGTTGGCGGAGTGTTTGTTCGCCCAGGTGTTGGCCGTCAGGTTCTGGTTGGTGAAGTAGTCGTAGATGGAACCGTGAAACGAATTGGTACCGCTTTTGAGCAGGGCGATCACGTCGCCGCCGTTCACGTTGCCGAACTCGGCGTTCGCGTTCGCCGTGATAATCCGGACCTGGTCGAGGGCGTCAGGGCTGGGGCTATAACCGACGGAGTTATTGATGGTCTCGTTGATGTCCACGCCATCGAGGAGGAAGTTGTTCGACTGCTGACGGTTGCCGTTGACGGAGGCCTGACCGGCACCGTTGGTATTGCGCTCGATGGCGTTGGCACCAGTAAGCGAGCTGGGTTCGCTGGTTACGGCACCAGGGGTGAAGACTGTGAGCGATGTGAAGTTACGCCCGATAAGGGGGATGGAATTGATCGCGTTGGTATCCAGCGTGGTGCCGAGCGTGGGGTTCTCTGTGTTGAGCAGAGGGATGAGAGCGGCGTTGATGTCGACACTCTGCGTGGAACCTTCTACACCGAGCTTGGCGTCGAACTTTGCATCCTGTCCAGATTCCAGGGCGAAAGGTCCAAGAGTTTGCGGAGCGAAGCCGGCGGCTTCAACTGTCACCTTGTACTGACCTACCTGAAGGAAGCGAAGGTTATAGACGCCCGAGTCGTTCGTCTGGGTCTTGGACTGGACGTTGGTCTGAGTGCTGATCGCGGTGATACTCGCGCTTTTAACAGCTGCTCCAGTGGAGTCAGTTACAGTACCGGAGATGCTTCCGGTGATGGTTTGTGCGGTACCAGCGATCGAAACTGCCAGCAGAGCTGCCGCTGAAGCGATGCGACAAAGATATTTGGAAATGGACTGCAAAGACTGCCTCCTCAAAAGGATTTCAGTAAAAGGGCAAAAGGGAAAGAAGATCATGTAAAACCGGCAAATGCCTAAGATCTCGCGTGTAAAACCGAGAATAAATTAAACCTCTCCTGCGTCCGTAAGCAATATGTCCTACAAAACGTCGCCAATGCTTTGGATCAGGTAGAGCGGGAACCCCTTCAGGGAACTCCTCTGGGAAGTAGACCTCCGCCTCAGGGAAGGCCTTGCGCCTTCCCTGAGGCGGTTTTCTGCTTGTTCCGGTGTGTAGCCGAACTCGATGGTTCGTGCCACTTCAGCCAATGTTTTGTTGCTCACAGAACACGGAATCAAACTGGTTCCTCTGCGCAGCGAAGTGAGGTGCCACAAAGGGGCATCGACGCAAGGACACATGCGTCCAGGACAGCCGAGTATTCGTTATCGGGCGTGAGAATCATCCAAGGGCACCAAATCGTACAAGCCATTTTCTATTTCTTACGGGCCAACTCATCTAAAAGTTTCCGAACGTGCTGAATCGCGCTTTGCCTTAACGCTAGAAGATCGCGTGCGTTGACTACGGTTATGTCGATAAGTCCAGGCGGAAACCGAGCCTCATGCTGGATGCGTTCGATGCGCTGTTCAAATCGTTTCTTCTCCACGCAGATCGAAAAGGCTGGTATCCAAGGGATAATCTTTCCGAGTGTTGTGAAGGATGGCGATGACAATCTGATCGTCGACCTCACGAACTGCGACCACGGCGCACTCCAGATTCAGAACGAACACGAGTTCATCGAAGAAGCAAAGAAGAGGGTATCGGAAGCGAAAATCGTGATAGATCCTCCCGAGATTACTATTCAGCCTACCTCGTAGCAGAGAAACCGAGCTTGCGCGGTCTTATGGGAGCGGGCTCCAACCGAGGTATGCTTAGCCCCTTCCAATCGATAACGCCGGCCCATAGAACCTAAGGGTCGAAAAAGAGTTGGGGCCTTCTGTAGTGCACTTGCTTGAGACTTCCTGAAAGAGGCGAGACGCCGCTCAGACATCTCCAAGAGTCAAACAAGAACCGCAAGTTGCGCAGAATTGGACTGCCCAGCTGTTCAGTAATTGAAATCTGAGTTTTATTTTGTGTTTGGGGAACGACATGGGAAAGATGTGGAAAAATCCCCTATCCCTTGTATTTATAAGGCCCGTGAATCCCTGGGAGGCAACCAATACTACACTTCACGAAGCTAACCCGCACCCAGACGAACTTCCCAAACAAAACATAATCCAGAACTTGAGGAACATGACGATGAGGGCCTTAACACAGCCGTGTGTCGGGGTGTTGTCGTAATGGCCACGAGGATGACGATGTCATCCTCGTGGCCATTACGACAAGTGTGAAATCTCGGGTTGATTGTGGATCGTCCTCCTAGGATCAGCCATTAGCGAGAGATGTTCTTACCAGGGCAGTTCTTTGCC
>Ga0247783_1000299_pt1 | contig 15092 bp, 14 predicted proteins | sample UWRJL064202C5_FD_179911 | JGI IMG/M metagenome (GOLD analysis project Ga0247783, IMG submission 179911) | Plant litter microbial communities from Arlington Agricultural Research Station in Wisconsin, United States - UWRJ-L064-202C-5 | ecosystem: Environmental > Terrestrial > Plant litter >...
GAGGCCGTGGACGGCGCGCTTGCGCGTGCCAAGGCGGCCGAATGACCTTCGATCTGTCGCAGACGCCGCATCGCCGCTGGAACCCCCTCCGTGGAGAGTGGGTGCTCGTCTCTCCACACAGGACCCAGCGTCCCTGGCAGGGGCAGACCGAGACGACTGCGGCTCCGGTTGTGGCGCAGTACGATCCGACCTGCTATCTCTGTCCTGGGAACGAGCGGGCTGGCGGGCATCGCAATCCGTCATACGACGCGACCTTTGTCTTCGAAAACGACTATGCTGCGCTAAAGCCAGGCGTTGAGGCCTTCAAGAACGACGAGGGCGATGCCGGTCTAATCGTGGCCGAGAGCGAAAGCGGCATCTGCCGTGTTCTCTGTTTTTCACCGCGTCACGATCTGACGCTGGCGAAGATGGAAGTCGACGACATCCGCAAGGTGGTGGATGCGTGGACGGAGCAGCTTGTGGACCTCGGAGCCCGCGAAGACATCGGCTATGTGCAGATCTTCGAAAACCGGGGAGCCATGATGGGTGCGAGCAATCCCCATCCACACGGACAGATCTGGGCCAGCGCTTCGGTTCCTGACGATCCAGCGAAGGAGCAGCTGCAGCAGCTCGCGCACTTTGAAAAAACCGGAAAGACGCTGCTCTCCGATTACCTGGCTCTGGAACTGAAGCTGGCGCAGCGGATCGTGGCAGAGAACGAGCATTTTGTAACGCTGGTTCCGTACTGGGCAGTCTGGCCGTTCGAGGTCATCGTGATCTCAAAGCGTGCCATAGCCGGTCTGGACCTGCTCAACGAAGCCGAGCGTCTTGGTTTGGCGGAGATGCTGAAGACCGTGACGAGCACCTACGACAAGGTCTTCGACGTCTCGTTTCCTTACTCGATGGGTCTGCACGGACGGCCCACAGACGGGGAAGAACATCCGGAGTGGCACTTCCATCTGCACTTCTACCCGCCGCTTCTGCGGTCGGCTACGGTGCGGAAGTTCATGGTTGGCTTCGAGCTGCTCGGATCTCCCCAGCGAGACATTACGGCGGAGTCTGCAGCGGAGACCTTGCGAACCGCACTGAAAAAGTAGTGGCAAGGGAATCAAGAAAGAAGGCCCCCAGCGTTTGCTGAGGGCCTTCTTTCTTGCTCGCGGTGAGATCTATTTCTGAGCGTTGATCGTCGCTGGCGCGGTCTCGTTGGCCTTCACATAATTCCCATACCCAACTACGACGGTCGAACCGATGAGCAGGCAGACACCTAGGGTCACGAGCATCTTCGTCCTTGATAGCGTCCCGCGCCACTCTTTAAGGAGGACTCCCCAGAGCGTGGCAAAGAGGATGATCGACGCCATGTGCAGGGTCCAGGAGGAGAACTCGAAGTGTCCCATCTTGGTCTGTCCCATGGAATAGAAGAAGAACTGGAAGTACCAGATCACACCTGCAAGTGCTGCGAGGAAGTAGTTTGCAATCAGTGTCTTAGTGGACAACCGTAAAAGTGATGGATCAGTGGGATCAAATCCGGCAATAGTGTTTCCGCTAACAGCGGCAGCGCGAAGCGGATTGCGTCCTGGCTGACCGACGAACTCGGCGGCGGACTTGTTTTTGTAGATCAAGATGCCGGACCAGATCAGGTTCGTGATGAAGCCTCCCCAGAGGACGACGATCAGGACGGGAAGGTTCTGCCATAGGTCGAGGCGTCCGTCAGCAACGAGGTGGACTCGGGCGATATCGCCGATAGGCTTTCCCGCAGAGAGACCGACGGAGAAGAAGGCGCTCATGAAGCCGGCGAAGATGGCAACAGCCAGACCGCGGCCGAAGGAGAAGTCCCGCTCTCCAGCGTCGGCCTTTTCTTCTTCTGTGACTTCGTGTTCCTTGAGGTATCCAGCCGTGCCGTTGACGGCGATGGCCACGAGGCAGAGGGCGAGGCCTCCGAGTACGATCTGGCCGGATCGGTCATGCAGAACCGCCCCGAAGGTTCCGGCGAAGATCGGCGGCATGAGCGTTCCAAAGAAGGTGCAGAAGCCGAGCGCGATGGCGTAACCGAGGGCCAGACCGAGGTAGCGGATGGAGAGGCCGAAGGTGATTCCGCCGACGCCCCAGAGGATTCCCCAGAACATGGCAACGTAGATAGTGTGACGGGGCGCTTCCATCAAAATGGTCGCGGTATGCGGTACAAAGATGCTGCAGAGCACCAGAGGAGCGACGATCCATGCGGCAAAACCCTGGATAAGCCAGTACACTTCCCACGACCAGCGCTTGATGCCGCGGAAGGGGATGAAGTTCGTGGCGGAGGCAAAACCGCCGATCCAGTGGTAGATGACGCCGATGAGCGGATTCGCTCCCATGTATGTTTTCCTTTGTAGAACTGCGTGGCGATCATCCTAACGGATGCAGAGTGCTTCAGGGAAATGTACTCTCTATTGAAACGAAGCGAGTTCTGGAGGCTGGGCTTTGAAGGTCGCATTGTTCATCACTTGTTACAACGACACACTCTTCCCGGCGACGGGAAAAGCCGTCGTTGAGGTTCTGGAACGGCTGGGACACACTGTGGAGTTCCCCGTGGGCCAGACGTGCTGCGGGCAGATGCACTGGAACACCGGATACCAGGACGAAGCGCTGCCATTGCTGGAAAGATTCGTCACTCAGTTTGAGCACTGCGAGGCGGTGGTCATTCCATCTTCAAGCTGCGTAGCGATGATGCGCGATCACTACGTACTCATGGCGGAGAAGATCGGCGATCCGGTGTTGATGGAACGCGTGAAAGCTCTGCTGCCAAGAGTCTGGGAGTTCTCCGAGTTCCTGACGAAGAAGCTGGGTCTGACGGACGTGGGTGCTTACTATCCGCATCGCGTGACGTACCACGCGAGCTGCCACGGTCTGCGGTCGCTGCATCTCGGCGATGGACCCATGTCACTACTGCGATCAGTGAAGGGAATCGACCTGGTAGAGATCGCCAATCTCGAACGCTGCTGCGGCTTTGGCGGGACGTTTGCTGTGAAGAACGCGGACGTGAGCAGCGCCATGCTGGCCGAAAAGACGCTGGCGATTCTGGACACCGGCGCGGAGACCTGCGCGGCGGCGGACAACTCCTGCCTGATGCACATCCAGGGCGCTCTGCATCGGCAGAGGACAGGCGTCGCTACGATGCACCTCGCTGAGATTCTGGCCGGAACCGAAGAGACGCACCAGTGTTCGATCCATCCGAAGGCGATTGACGGAACCGGGGTGCGCGTATGAGCCGCATTCCTCTGGATCCACGGACCGCGCCGAGCTTTCAAGCTGCCGCGAAGGTGTCTCTACAGGACACGCAGCTGCGCAAGAACGTAAAGCACGCCACCGAGGTCATCCAGGCAAAACGGAAGAAGCTCGTCGACGAGAAGAAGGACTGGCAGGAGCTGCGCGAGGCAGGACGGCAGATTCGCGCGCACTCGCTGGCGCATCTCGAAATATACCTCGAAGAGTTTGAGCGGAACTTTACAAGCGCGGGTGGCGTTCTGCACTGGGCCCGCGATGCGAAAGAGGCGCAGGAGATCGTCGTCCGTCTGACCAAAGAGATAGGGGCCGACGAGGTCATTAAGATCAAGTCGATGACGACGGAAGAGATTCAGTTAAACCGCGCTCTGGAGGCTGCAGGCGTGAAGGCATACGAGACCGATCTAGCCGAGTTGATCATTCAGCTTGGAGAAGACCAGCCGTCGCATATCGTAGTGCCGGCGCTGCACAAGAACCGTGCCCAGATTCGCGAGATCTTCATGCGCGAGATGAATCTGCCCAACCTCGGCGAGTCTCCCCAGGACCTCGCCGATGCTGCTCGGACCTTTCTGCGGGAGAAGTTTCTGCGCGTCAAGACCGGCGTAAGCGGAGCGAACTTCCTGATCGCGGAGACAGGCGGCATCTGCATCGTGGAGAGCGAAGGCAACGGACGCATGTGTCTCACGATGCCGGATACGCTGATCGCCGTTGTCGGAATAGAAAAAGTGATTCCGCGCTTCCAGGACCTTGAAGTCATGCTGCAGATTCTGGCGCGTTCGGCCACGGGCGAGCGGATGAATCCGTACAACTCGATCTGGACGGGCGTGCATGAGGGCGATGGACCGAAGGCGATGCACGTGGTTCTGCTGGATAACGCGCGGACTGACGTTCTGGCCGACAGTGAAGGCCGACAGACGCTCCAGTGCATCCGCTGCGCTGCCTGCCTGAACGCCTGCCCTGTCTACCGGCAGACGGGCGGCCATGCGTATGGAAGCGTTTACGCGGGGCCGATCGGTGCCATTCTGACGCCGCAGATGATGGGTATGGAGCATGCGCAGTCGCTGCCGTATGCTTCGTCGCTCTGCGGCGCCTGTTACGAAGTCTGCCCGGTGAAGATCAATATTCCCGAGGTGCTCATCCATCTGCGACACAAGGTGGTGGAGCGCAGCGGTTGGTGGGCTCCGGAGAAGGTCGCAATGAAGGCCGTGGCTGCGGTCTTCCGTTCAGAAAAACGCTTTCGCGCCGCACAGCGGTTAGGACGCATGGCTGAGGCTCCTCTGGTCAAGAAAGAGAAACAGGTAGAAGGCCTTGTGCAGTTGAAGGGATCAGAGACTACGACGCCGGGTTGGATCGGTTGGCTTCCGGGACTGATGGGCGGATGGACGGACACGCGCGACCTGCAGGCAATGCCGAAGGAGACGTTCCGGGATTGGTGGGAGAAGCGATGAGCGAAGCGCGTGGAGCAATTCTGGATCGTATCCGTGCCGCAAAGGGCGCATCGAGCACAGTGTCCGCGGCGGAGGCCTATGCGAAGATTTCGCGCACCTATCTGCGCGGCGGCCAACTCGATCGCGAGGGCATCGTCGACCTGATGGAAGAGCGTCTGCGCGAATATGACGCGGGCGTCTTTCGCGTGGCGCACGACGAAGCGGGAGCGATTGTCGCACGTGTGTTGCAGGCCCGCGGCCTCTCGCGTGTGCTCGTCCCCGCCGGTCTGCCCGCGGAGTGGATGCGCGGCTGCGAATTCGTGGTGGATGCCGGGTTCAACGCCGGGCAGCTGGATAGCTTTGACGGTGTGCTGACGACGGCGACCGTCGGCATCGCGGAGACGGGAACGATCGTTCTCCAGAATGCGCCGGGACAGGGCCGCCGCGCGATCACGCTGGTGCCCGATTACCAGATGTGCGTTCTGCGAGTCGACGATCTTGTGGAAACGGTCGTCGAAGCGATGGCACGTCTGGAAAAGACGAAGGAGTTGGCCACGACGTTTTTCAGTGGGCCTTCCGCTACGGCGGATATTGAAATGACACGCATCAAGGGCGTGCATGGGCCGCGCTTTGTGGATGTGCTGCTGGTGGGATAGAGATCGCGGCGCTAGTCTTGCTGCTGTCTGCGTTTGGTGGAAGCGGGCTTGTGTCTACACGCATGGCATTGTCGTTCGTGTAAACCCTGAAACGAATCATGGGCGGGATATACATTGGTTTGGGAACTGGTCCAGGCATATCGCTACCTGCGAGGCACGCGGCAAAAGGATATACAAGCGTCCATTATTCCGAAAAGTCGTCCCCGAAGCTTTCTCTAAAATGTCTGATTACGTAATCGACGGCGTGTACGATTTTAGTCATCTCGGAACCCAAATTCCCACCTTCAGGAATAAGGTGACCTTCCATTGCTATCTGCATTCCAAAATGGCTCTTGAGCTGGATCTTTTTGCGTTCACTAGACTTGAATCCAGAAACGTTGAAACGAACAAATTCCGCTTCATCTTCGAAAAGATTTCCGCCAACAAACTCGATGCCGGAAATTTCGACGCCAGGACTCGCATTGAAATGAACGCCGACCTCAAAGATGGCGGCTCCAACCATATGAAGCCGCCGGTGTCGATCGATTCTGGCGTAGTCATGGAGAAGTTTCAGATATCTCGCCAAAGTGTAGTTAGGATGACTCGCATCGTTAGCTACATAAGGTTGTATGGACAGCAACCAATCCCTCAGTTCCTGCGGGAATGGTGGTTTGTTGACGGAATTCTTACGAAATTTTCCTTCATCGATACAAATTGGGAATTCTACGCTGTTCTCATTGGAGGGGGGATCTATACCTTCCACATATGCAGAAGCTTGATAGATCAGGCAATCAAGAGCAGCACGGAGTTGATAGAAAAACTCACCCAACTGAAGCGCCATATCGTTTTCAGGGATTCCCGGGAGGCGAGTCTTGACTACACCCTGTGTCCCGTCGTCGCTTATTTCGATTCTCACGGGATGAGCTTCCGGACGGGCGAGGCTGTCCCACTCCGTATGCACGGATTTTCCATGCGCTACCGCACGCTGAATACGCCTACGACTATCGGGGAACAGTACCACGCGGCCAGAGTAACACCTTCGGCCAGTCATTATTTATGTCAAATATTCTTGACATTCAATTGCGAAATGACTACGCTCCTCCATGTCAAATATTTTTGACATGGAGGAGCGATGGATCTGTCCTATCAGGAGAAGCGCATCTGGATGAATCTGGTGGCCGAGGTGGTCGTCTACGCATACTACTTCGGTCGTGTGCGGCTTTCGGCCCTCACCATGGGAGAGATGGTGGGGTTGGTCGTGACGATGGTGGTGTTGCAGGTCATTCTGCAGACCACGTTGGCCTTGACTGCGAAGCGTGAGGCGATGGATGAGCGCGACCGGGCGATCGAGGGAGTCGCATTTCGGAACGCCTACTTTGTGCTGGTGATCGGGTTAGTCGCGATGCTTGCCGTGATGTGGTCGCGGAACTCCGCGGGCGTGCAGAGTGGCGGATTTCTGCTGGCGCACTCATCCGGCTTCTTTGCGGTCAACCTGGTGCTGATAGCCCTGTTTGTCGCCGAGGTGGGCAAGCTCATGACGCAGCTAGTTTTGTACCGGAGGAGCGCGTGACCTCGCGGATCCGGAACAATATCAGGGATATGCGGGCGGAGGCAGGTCTGACCCAGCAGGACCTGGCGGATCGGATTGGTGTAACGCGGCAGACGGTGAATGCGATTGAGGGGGATAAGTATTCGCCAACGCTGGAGACCGCGTTCCGGATAGCTGAGGTGTTTAAGGTTCCGTTGGAGAGTGTCTTTTCGTTTGTAAAGGGGAAGCGGTAGGCATTACGTTTTAGTACTGCTTTCCTCGAAGCGCTGAGGATGCCGAACCGAAGTGTTGTTCTTCTGCGTTGTGTGACAAAACTGGGCCGTACACTCCGCACGGCCTCATCCTTTCGGTCAGTGAGCGTGAAAGAAAGGGCACTTTTATTGTTTGTTGATTTGTCTTTGACAATCGTTGGGGTGGGCGTCTAGTTTGGTGGTGTTTCAATAGGTATCTAGATTCTGATTTGGAGCGCGTGGCATGGCGAGTGGGCAGGGGTTGGGGAATCAGGCGCAGGAACGGGTCTTTGCGGCGCTGGATGGATTTCGGATCGAAGTGCCTTCATGGGGATTTTCCAATACCGGGACGCGCTTTGGAAAGTTTGTGCAGGCGGCGGCCGCGACTTCGATTGAAGAAAAATTCGCTGACGCGGGCGAGGTCAATAAGCTGACCGGCGCCGCTCCGACGGTGGCTCTGCATGTGCTCTGGGACACGCCTAATGGAGTAAAAGATGTCCCGCAGATCCGCCATCTCGAAGGGAAGTACGGCGTGCGTGCCGGTTCGATCAATCCAAACCTCTTCCAGGATCAGGCCTACAAGTTCGGCGCGATGGCGAATCCGGACCCGGATGTGCGGAAGCTGGCCATCGCTCATCTGTTGGAGTCGGTCGAGATCGGCAAAGAGCTGGGATCGAAGGACCTCTCGATCTGGGATGCCGATGGATCGAACTATCCCGGAACGCAGAGTATGCGCAAGCGCATTGTCTGGACGGAAGAGGCGCTGGCTGCGACCCACGCGGCCCTTGGACCGGATCAGCGCATGCTGGTGGAGTACAAGCCTTTCGAACCGGCCTTTTATCACACAGACATCGCCGACTGGGGCATGGCGCTGATGCTGGCGCATAAGGCGGGACCGAAGGCCAAGGTGTTGGTCGATACCGGCCATCACTACCAGGGGCAAAATATCGAGCAGATCGTGGCCTGGCTGCTGCATATGGATATGTTGGGCGGCTTCCACTTCAACGATCGCAGGTATGCGGACGATGATCTGACGCTGGGCTCGATCGATCCTTACCAGGTCTTCCGGATCTTCCATGAGATTTTGAGCGAGACCGGGCCTGCTGCGAAAGACGTTGCCTTCATGATCGACCAAAGCCACAACCTGAAGGGCAAGATGGAGGCTGCGGTACAGACGGTCGTGACGGCGCAGGAGATCTACGCGCGCGCCGCTCTTGTAGACCGCGAGCAGTTGAGCGAGTTGCAGGACAAGTGCGACCTCGTGGCTGCGGAAGAGCTCTATCGCGGCTGCTTTTGGACGGACGTTCGTCCGATGGTGCGCGAGTGGAGAGAGGCGCGCGGTCTGGCGGCGGATCCACTGGCGCAGTTGAAGGCGAGCGGTTATGTGGAAGAGGCTGCAAAAGCGCGCGGTGCGAAAAACGCCGGAAGCGTGGCGACGTATGCGTAAAGAACTCTGTGGGCGGGGTAATTCGTGACCAAGGCGGCGAAGAGGCTCTATCTCATTCCGGTACTGTCGAAGGCGCTCGATATTCTCGAGCTGTTGCAGGCTGAAGGCGAACCGATGTCGCTGGAAGCCCTGCACCGGCGCACGAAGGTATCCAAGACGACGGTCTATCGCGTACTGAAGACCTTCACGCATCGCGGCTACCTGGCGCGCAGTAGCGACGGTCTCTACCGCGTCGTGTCGAAGCCGAAGAAGATGCGCTTCGGCTTCGCTGCGCAGTCTGCGGAGATGCCATTTTCGATTGCCGTGACGGAGAGCCTGAAGGCGGCGACGGCTGCGGCAGGCATCGATCTGATGGTGCTGGACAACAAGTACGACGCGGCGACGGCAATCCGCAATGCCGAAGAGTTCGTCAAAGCGCGCGTGGATCTTGTCATCGAGTTCCAGGTGGAGCAGGATGCGGCACCCGTGATTGCGGACAAGATTGCAGCAGCAGGCATACCGATGATCGCGATCGATATTCCGCATCCGCATGCAACGTACTTCGGCGTGGATAACTACCGTGCGGGCCACGAGGCAGGTGGCGTACTGGCGCAGCATGCGCAGCGTTCCTGGAACGGCAAGGTGGATTGGGTTCTCGGTCTGGAGTTGCCGGAGGCGGGAACGCTGGTGCAGAGCCGCACGACAGGAGCCTTTGAAGCTGTGAAGGCAGCCCTGCCGGAGATCCCGGTAGAAAGCTTCGTTCGTCTGGACGGTCGCGGCATGCGCGACAAGAGCCGGAAGGTCGTCGCAGATTTCCTAAACCGTCACCCCAAGGACAAAGGCCTTCTGATCGCTGCGGCAAACGATACGAGCGCTCTGGGCGCCCTCGACGCCGTACGCGAGTTAAAGCGCGAGAAGCAGGTTGCGATCGTGGGGCAGGACGCGATTCCCGAGGCGGTTGCTGAGATTGCGAAGGGGAAGTCTGCCCTGATTGGAACGGTTTCGCACGAGGCAGCAGGATATGGGACAAGACTGATTCATATAGGTCTTGCACTGCTGGGCGGACAGACGGTGCCGCCGTATAACTACGCGGACACGAAGCTGGTGACGGTAGAGACAGCGGGGCGAGGCTAGACTCCGCTCTGCATCAGGGATAAATAGAGGTCTTGTTTCGATAGGGAAATAGTTGCTGTATCGACATTTTCTGTGGAATGATTAACCCGCTGCGACAGGTTCTGTCGCCGAAATTTGATTGGAGTATGTGATGGCTGGCTTGAAGTTTCTGGAAGATCGCTGGGATGAGAAGGTTGCCGCAACGCTGGACGCACCGGAGCTGTTGCGCTATCGCTCGAACCTGCTTGGTTCTGACCTGCGGTTGACGAACTTCGGTGGTGGCAACACGAGCAGCAAACTCGAGATGACCGACCCTCTCGACGGCACGCAGAAGACGGTGCTCTGGGTGAAGGGTTCGGGCGGCGATCTGGGAAGCATCAAGCGCGCTGGCTTTGCAACGCTTTATCTCGACCGTCTTCTTTCCATGGAGAAGGTCTACCCGGGCGTGGAGCGCGAAGACGAGATGGTGGCGATGTACACGCTGTGTACGTTCGGAAACAATCCCGTAGCTGCTTCAATCGACACGCCCCTGCACGGCTTTCTACCCTTCGCTCATGTGGACCATCTCCATCCGGACTGGGGCATTGCCCTGGCAGCGAGCGCAAACGGCAAGCAGAAGATGGAGGAGTTCAACAAGGAGTTTGGACACACCATCGTCTGGCTGCCCTGGCAGCGACCGGGCTTTGAACTGGCCATGATGCTGAAGCGCGCTGTGGAAGCGAACCCGAAGTGCGACGGCATTGTGCTGGGTGGGCATGGGCTCTTCACGTGGGGTGATACGCAGCGCGAAAGCTATCTGAACACAATCACCATCGTGGACCAGATCGGCCAGTTCATCGAGAAGCACCACCTGAACCGCGGCAAGGAGCACTTCGGCGGAGCCCTCCATTCCACGCGTTCCGATCGCCGCGAAGTCGCCCTGGAGATGTTCGCGCATCTGCGCGGAGCGGTAAGCCGCAAGCAGCGCTGGATAGGAAGCTATGTCGATGCACCGGATGTGATGGAGTTTGTAAACTCCGCGCAGGCGAAGGAACTGGCGCACCTCGGTACGAGCTGCCCGGACCACTTCATCCGTACGAAGATTCGCCCGATGTACATCGAGTGGGACGCGAAGGGTGACGCTTCCACGTTGCCGAAGCTGATCGATGCCGCTCTGGAGACATATCGTAAGGAGTATGGCGAGTACTACACGAAGCATGCTCTGAAGGACTCTCCTGCGCAGCGCGATGCAAGCCCGACGGTGGTGCTTGTACCCGGCGTGGGCATGTTTACCTTCGGCAAGAACAAGACGGAGTCGCGTCTGACGGGCGAGTTCTATACGAACGCGATTCACGTCATGCAGGGTGCTGGCTCGATGTCGAGCGCGGTCCCGTGCACGGACGTGCCGCAGGCCGGACCTGCTGCGGGACCGGAAGAGTTCACCGTATTTGAAAACTACGTCGCACTACCGCCGAGCGAGGCCTTCCGCATCGAGTACTGGGCGCTGGAAGAGGCGAAGATTCGCCGCCAGCCCGCTGAGAAAGAACTGAGCCGACGCATTGTGATGGTCGTTGGTGGAGGAAGCGGCATCGGACGCGAGGTCGCTCTTCTGGCCGCGGAACGTGGAGCGCATGTTGTCATCGCAGACCGCGACACGGCAGGTGCGGAGAACGTCGCCGAAGAGTGCAAGAAGATCGCCGGTAAGGAAGCGGTGCTCTGGGTGCCGATCGACATCCGGGACCGCGTTGCGATCAAGAGCGCTCTGGCTGCGAGTGTGGAACGTTTCGGCGGCGTAGATATGGTGATCAATACGGCTGCGATCTTCCCATCTTCTCCCGATGGCATCATCAGCGATTCAATGTGGGGCACGACGCTGGAGATCAACGTAACGGCGAATTGGCTGCTCTCGGACGAGGCCTCCAAAGTCCTGCAGGCGCAAGGGCTGGATACCTCGATCGTGCTGACGTCTTCTGCGAACGCAGTCGTCGCGAAGAAGGGAAGTGAGGCCTACGACGTGAGCAAGGCGGCGCTGAGCCATCTTGTGCGTGAGCTTGCCGTCACCCTCGCGCCGATCCGCGTAAACGGAATCTCTCCCGCCACAGTGGTGAAGGGTTCGACGATGTTTCCGCGTGACCGCGTAAAGGCTTCACTGACCAAGTACGCGATTGCATTTGAGGAGAATGAAACCGACGACTCGTTGCGCAACAAGCTGGCTGCCTTCTACGCCAAGCGGACTCTGACGCATGTGCCAATCGATCCGAAGGACTGCGCGGAGGCAATTCTGTTCCTCGCAGGACCGAAGACACCAGTGACCACGGGACATCTGATCCCGGTGGATGGTGGTCTGGTGGAGGCGTATCTCCGGTGAGTTCTTCCGGCGAGCGAGACAGCGAGTCAGCGGGTCAGCAAGTCAGCGACTCGACTCATCCGCTCGATACGCGCGCGCTGATCGCGGTGGATCTTGGGGCAGAGAGTTGCCGGGTCTCCCTGCTGCGATGGGTGCATGGCCAGCCCCGGATGGCGTTAGTGCATCGCTTTGCCAATGCAGCGAGTCAGCGGGTCGATGAATCAGGAAATCACGCCGGGTTGCGGTGGAACTTGAAGCTGATTGTTGAGGGCGTCGAAGAGGGACTGCGGCGTTGCGTCGAGATCGCCACGGAGGGTATTCGCTCGATCGCTGTGGATGGGTGGGCGGTGGACTATGTCCGTCTCTCGCCTAGTGGCGATGCGGTCGCCGATCCCTTTTGCTATCGAGACACGCGCTGCGCAGAGGCGGAGATCTCTCTGCATGAACGGATTGCCCCGGAGCGTCTGCGCGCGTTGACGGGTGTGCAGATGCAGTCACTCAACACCGTCTATCAACTGCATGCGGATGCGCTGGCCGGTGAAGCGGGCACATGGGTGAATCTTCCGGAGTATCTGCTCTATCGCTGGGGTGGAGAGAAAGTCTCCGAGCGAACGAATGCAACGCACACAGGTCTGGTTGGTTTGGATGGCGTGTGGTCTTCAGAGATCTTCGCCGCTGCGGGCGTGCGCGTGGAAGATGCTCCGCGCATCGTCGAAGCTGGGACGGATGTTGGCGAGTATGCGGGAGCGATCGAAGGGCTGCGCGGCGCTCGGTTGATCGCACCGTGTTGCCACGATACGGCGAGCGCCGTGGCCGGGATTCCGGCGAGCGGCGATGATTGGGCTTACATCAGCTCCGGAACATGGTCGCTGGTGGGGACGGTGCTAGATTCTGCCTGCTTATCGGATCAGGCGACACAAGAGAATTTTACGAACCTTGGGGCTGCGGGTGGCCGGGTTTTATTTCACAAGGGCATGCACGGAATGTGGCTTCTGCGTCAGTGCATGGAGGAGTGGAACACGGACGACGTTGCCGGACTCGTCGCCGCGGCCCATGCGGTGGAGGGCTTTTCCACTGAGGAGTTGGTCGTGGTGGAGGATGCCTCTCTGGCGCAGCCAGGCGGGATGCCGGGAAAGATCCATGCCTTGTGGGGTGGGGAGCAACTGGGACAGGCACAAATGGCGCGATTGATCTTCGAGTCTTTGGCGATGCGGTATGCCGAAGTCCTGCGCGGGATCGAGGGGATGACAGGGAAGAAGTTGCGTCGGATTTTTGTGGTGGGCGGTGGAAGCCAGAATTCTCTGTTGAATGAACTGACCGCGAAGGCCACAGGGTTGGAGGTCTTGCGTGGTGCGGTGGAGAGTTCCACGGTAGGGAACTTTGCGGTGCAGATGAGCGCTTTGAACGGGGATGTTTCAGCGGGTGAAGTGGCGCGGTGGGCAGAGCTGCTGGGCCGCCATGCGCTGCAGACGTGAACCGATCCATGCGTGTGAGGTCTGCCTCGAAGACGATGTTCATACTGCCCGCCAGCCCCATGCTTCCTTCCATCGGCAGACCGAGATCTTCCGCAACCTTGCTGCGGCCTCCGTTCGCGCCAATCATGTACTTCGCCCGGATCTGATATCGCTCGTCGCTCAGGCGGTCCTCTATGGTAGCGTTTCTCCTTCCTCGTCCTGCACGCGAGACACATACTCGCTGTTGAAGCGGACCTGGATCCCACGGTTCGCCGCATTGTTCAGGAGAACCGGTTCCAGCAGATGCTGTGGTAGATCGCCCCCGATCATGAACCGATGCCTCGTAGTCTCCAGCTCGTGCGGGATAAGTTTACAGTCTGGCTGGGGCATGTTCTTCCGAACGCTGCGCGCGCGCCGCTGGTGGCTACGGGTATGATGGTTGCGTTTACGGTCGTCATGAGTTTTCTAGGACCTAAACACATTACGTTCAAAGTGGAATGAGGAGTTTCGTCGATGCGGAGTGGATTACGTTTGAGTCTCGCGGCTGTTTTAGGGGTTGCGCTAACTGCGGGGGGACAGGCCGTGGTCATGGATAAAGCTGTAGCGGATGGACATCCAGCTGTACCACTGTGGGGAGGAGCGCCTCCGGGAGCGCAGGGATCTGCGCCCGCAGACATTCCCACGCTGACGACTTATCTGCCCAGCTCCAATCCCACAAAGACGGCCGTGATCGTCGCTCCGGGTGGAGGGTATGCGCATCTCGCGCTGGACCACGAGGGAGCTCAGGTAGCCCAGTGGCTGAACGCGCATGGCGTTGCGGCGTTCGTCCTGACGTACCGTCTGGGGCCGAAGTACCACCATCCAGTGGAGCTTGGCGACGCCCAGCGGGCGATCCGTACGGTGCGTGCATCTGCGGAGAAAAACGGCATCGCGACAGACCACATCGGGATGATGGGATTTTCCGCGGGCGGGCATCTGGCCTCGACGGCGGGAACGCACTTCGACGCGGGCGATGCGTCCTCGACGGACCCAATCGAGAAGGTCTCCTCGCGGCCTGATTTCCTTATCCTGGGTTATCCGGTAATCTCGCTGCGACCTGCGGTGGGACACGTGGGGTCACTGAAGAATCTTCTCGGGGAAAATCCTGATCCGGCGCTGGTGACTCTGCTTTCTAACGACGAACAGGTGACGCCGCAGACGCCGCCCTCGTTTATCTGGTCGACGACGGATGACGCGACCGTGCCCGTCATGAATAGCGTCCTGTTTTATAGCGCCCTGGTGAAAAACAAAGTACCGGCGGAACTGCATATCTTTCGCCACGGAAGGCATGGGTTAGGGCTGGCGCAGGGAGATGTGGATATCAAGGTCTGGCCCGACCTTTTGCTGCATTGGATGGCGGCGAACGGTTGGGCACAGCTGCCAGCGGGTCAGTAAAAAACTGATGTTTGACGGAGCCGAAGCTCTGGGTGCCCCGTACATCGCGCTCCTTGCGATGTGCGGGAGGGATGCTGGTTCCTTTCGGCTTGAGAGGGGATCAGGATCCAAAAGCGGTTCGTGCTAATACCCACACATGAACGATGAAACTGTTCATGTATGGGGCACCCAGCACCCGGTTCCTACTTTGTCATCCCGTAGTGAAACGGAGGGATCTGCTTTAGGGACTCCGTTCTTTTGCGATAAAGCAGCAAGAGAACG
>Ga0247783_1000301_pt1 | contig 15047 bp, 8 predicted proteins | sample UWRJL064202C5_FD_179911 | JGI IMG/M metagenome (GOLD analysis project Ga0247783, IMG submission 179911) | Plant litter microbial communities from Arlington Agricultural Research Station in Wisconsin, United States - UWRJ-L064-202C-5 | ecosystem: Environmental > Terrestrial > Plant litter >...
GTTCACCGGGCCGAAGGCGAACAACACGCGCTGACCGCCCGCGCGCCCGAACAAGGCCGCTTGAGACGAAGGCCAACTCCTGGGCGAGGGCTCGATCAACAGCAAGCGCGAGAAGAACGACGGTTCTTGGGCCGCGATCGTGGCTGCGTGATCGGCGCCGAGTTCGAAGCCCGAAAAGATCACCGGGCCAGCTGCCACGTACACTCCGAAGCGCTGTTTGAGTGCGAGAAGCGCGCTGCGTAGCTCACTTTCCGTGTCGTCGACCGTGCCGAACGTGTAGCGCGCATCGCTTTCGCTGAAGTCCGCGCGCGCCACGCCGCGCGGACAGAGCACGAACGGCGCGGGACCGGCGATGCTGCGCAGCGCCGCGCACGCCCACTCTGGACGATCCGCCGAACCGTGCAGCGCGACTACGATTGAGCGAGGCGCGTTGGCTCCGAGTGGCACAGCCAGCGCCGCCTTGCCGAACCCTGCTACCTCCAAATCGACCAGCCAACTGCTGGCTTTGAGCGGACTGAGCTTTGGCCGATGCGCGTATGGACCTTCGGCCTTGGCTTTTTCGTGCTTGCACGCAGGGCCCGCACACAGCGCGCTCACGAGCAGCGTGAAACGCAAAACCGCCGCTGAATACCGCGGCGATTCACAAACGCGCCTGACCACGGCACAGATCGTCCCACAACTTCTGTGTGAGCACCACATAGCTGTCGTGTTGCCTTACCCACAAGGACTCACCCGGCACGCTGCTCGCCAAGTCGAGCGCGCGTTTTTTGATTTTGAAGGAGCTCGTGTGTTCCAAGAACGGCACCGCGCGCACGAAGCAAGGCCGCGCGTGCGGCGGCAGATCGAGGGCCGCGCGGACCAGGCGCTCGGCGTCCAATGGTCCCTCCGAGACGACCTCCAAAAAACCGGCGCGCCCGGGGTAGCCGGGAACCGCCACGCCGAAAACCGCGACCCCAGGAAAACCCAAACCCGCGTCGAGCACACGCTCGACCTCGAGCGCCGAGACGTTCTCACCCTTCCAGCGAAACGTGTCGCCCAAGCGATCGACGAAATAGTAATAGCCCGAGCGATCACGGCGCAGCACGTCTCCCGAGCGGAAGTACGCGTCGCCGGCTGCGAATACGTCGCGCGCAATGCGCGCGTCCGAGGCCTCGCGCTCGGTGTAGCCGCGAAAAGCCCCGTGCGGATCGGCAGTACTCGGAAACACGCGCAAGAGCAGCTCGCCGGGCTCGTCCGCCGCGCACTCACTGGCCCACCCGTCGGCGCCCCGCGCGAGCGAGCGTTGCTCGGCGTCGAGCCGCGCCAAGCGAAAGCCGCGCCGACGCTCGAAGGGCACGTGACCGAGCGAGCCAACGGTGCCGGTCAGGTTCAAGATCGCCGAGGGCGCTTCGGTGGACGCATAGAACTCGCGGATCAGCGGCTGTCCGAAGCGACGCTGAAACTCGCTCCAAACCGGCGCGGGCAGGCCGTTGCCGACGGCCACGCGCAGCTCGAGCCCGCGCTCGGCTTCGGTCGGAGTCGAGTGCACCAGCGCGCGGCACACATCGCCGATGTAGAGGGTGGCCGTCGCACCGTAACGACGCACATCACTGGCGAACTCGGCGACGCTGAATTTGCGTCGCAACGCAATCGGAATGCCTGCCACGAGCGCCGCACCCACGCCGATCAAGAGAGCGCTCGAGTGGTGCAGCGGTAGCGCGCAGTACAGCTTGTCTCCCGCGCGGAACTCGAAAGCGGTGCTGCCGAAAATCGTGGCGGCGGAGCAGGCCCGCTCGTGACTGACTCGGCACGGCTTGGGCAGACCGGTCGTGCCCGAGGTGAAAATGAACACGAAGTCGCCCGCGGGGTCGGCGCGCGGTGCAGCGAGTTCGACGGCCTGCTCGCTGAGTTCATCGAGCTCACCGGGAGCGAACTCGAGCACACGACCCGTGGGCGCCGAGGCTTCCGCTTCGGACCACGCGCGGCGCACCACGCTCTCGACCAGCGACAGGCGGGGCAGAACAGCGCGCAGCGCATGCGAAAGCGGCCCTGCGCGCAGCTCGGGGTTGATCAGCGCGGCGCTGGCGCCGGCATAGCTGACCGCCAAAATCAGCTGCAGGTAGGCCGGCGAATTGCCGCCGATCAACGCCACCACGTCTCCCGGCCGAACGCCCGCATCGAGCAGCACCCGCGCGGCGCGGCGCGCGCGGCTTTTGGCCTGAGCAAAGCTCACGCGCTCGTCGTCCAGTTCGCAGAACAACGCGTCCGGTGTGCGAGTCGCGTGGGCCTCGAGCCAAGCGATGAACGGGGCCGTACCCGACGCCTTGGCCTGGCGGACGGCAGGTAGCACGCGACCGGTCAGGACCCGGATCCGTGAAAGTTCCGAGTAGCGTTGCGCAAACCATGCCGACCAGGGTCGTGAACTCACCCGCGGCAGCCTGGGATCGCCCGGGGGTACTCGTCAACAACCCGCGATCCGAGGATACTTTGGCGGCAGGCATGCGTGAGTACAATTTCGACGGCCTCGTCGGCCCGACGCACCATTACGCTGGGCTCAGCTACGGCAACCTGGCCAGCACGCTGAGCCGCGGGCACGTCGGTGACCCGCGCAGCGCCGCGCTCCAGGGGCTCGAGAAAGCGCGCTTCTTGGCCAAGCTGGGCGTGCCCCAAGCGCTCTTGCCGCCACCGCTCAGACCCAACTTGCGTGCGCTACGTCGACTGGGGTTTGCCGGTGTGAGTCGGGACGTGCTGCCGCGCGCGCTGCGTGTGGCGCCAGAGCTGCTGGCGCTCACCGGCAGCTCGTCATCGATGTGGGCAGCGAACGCGGCCACGGTTGCGCCGTCGTGCGACAGCGCGGACGGCCGCGTGCATTTCACGCCCGCGAACTTGAGCTCGATGTTCCATAGGAGCCTCGAGGCGGAGAGCACCACCGCCACGCTGCGCGCCATCTTCGCGGACAGCGAGCGCTTCGTCGTGCACGACCCGCTGCCCGCGGGCGCGTTGTTCGCGGACGAGGGCGCCGCCAATCACTCACGCCTGACCACGAGTCAGGGTGTGCTGCACGTCTTCGGTTGGGGGCGCTCCGCTGACGAGAGCGCACGGCCGCGCGCTTTCCCAGCACGGCAAACGCGCGAGGCGAGCGAGGCCTGTGCCCGCTTGCACGGCCTGCGCGAAGATCAGCTGCTGTTTTTGCAGCAGGCGCCGGAAGGCATCGATCAGGGGGCCTTTCACAGTGACGTGCTGTGCGTCGGCAACGAGCAGCTGCTCTTGGTTCACGAGTCGTGCTTCGCGGGCAGCGCGCCGCTGGCCGAGCTGCGCGCCCGGCTAGGTGACGAGTTGGAGCTGGTGGTCGCCACGAACGCCGAATTGCCGCTGGCGGACGCGGTGCACGCCTACCCTTTCAATTCGCAGCTGGTCAGCTTGCCGGAGGGCGGCATGGCGATCGTGGCTCCGGAAGAGAGCCGCGCCACAGCGCACGCGCGCGCATTCTTGGAGCGCGTACTCGCTGAACGAAATGCAGTGCGCGCCATCCACTACGTGGACGTGAACGGCTCGATGAAGAACGGTGGCGGACCGGCCTGCCTGCGCCTGCGCGTGCCGCTGACGGACGACGAAGCGCTGGCCATCTCGGCGCGCGTGCTGCTCGACGACGCGCTGTACGAGAGCGTACGCGCCTGGATCCTGCGTCACTACCGAGATCGCGTGACACCGGCCGATCTCGGGGATCCCGAGTTCTTCGACGAGAACCGGCGCGCGCTGGGTGAGCTGTCCGGAATACTCAACCTAGCGATCGATTTGTACGAGTAGCGCGCGGCGTTACTGTTTGAACCACAGCGAGTAGAGCTGACCGCGCGTGGACGGCGGGCGCGTGCGGGTGACGACTTTGCCGAAGCCGAGCCCAGTGAGCTGGTCCTCGTTCTTGAAACAGCGGTCCTCGGTCACGGCGATCTCGACGACGCTGGCCAGCGTTTCGGTCCAGTCCTCCGGCATGGGGCGGGCGGGCTCGCCCGGGAAGTCACGCTGGCGCGGCCCGTACACTGGGACCCGCAAGCTTGCGACCGGGTACAAGCCGGTCGGGTACGAACCGGCACAGGAGAACACCGCTACCGTGTCGTTGAATGGCTCGCTCGGCGGCTTGTCGGGCATTTGCGCGAGACGCATGCCACCCGGCGAGCCCAGGCTCTGCGCGCGGCGCAGCGCGAAGTCGTAGAACATGATGTCGCCCGCGAGCGAATCGGTGCCTTTGCTGCGCGGCGCCCACAAGATGTGCGTGGCGCCGAGCGAACGGTACAAATCGAACACGGCGCGAGGCGACTCCTGTAAGCCGTAGCTGATGCCGTACTCGAACGGGAAACGGTCCATGATCGACTGCGCTTCCAAGCCCAAGTGATTGTTCTCGTCATGCACGAGCACGCGCGCACGCTTCGGAAGCTCGCGGGCCACGGCTTGGAATTGCCCCTGAACGTTGAAGCGCTTCTCGTAGTTGCCCTCGAAGCCAGAGGACAGCAAATCGATGCTCTTCTTCAGTGGCGACTTGGACATCGAGTGCGTCTGGAAGAAGTACACGTCCCCGCCCCACACCACTTGCAGCAGAACCAGCAGGCTGAGCGCGATGCTGGCGATGACGCCGGCGCGCCAGGCAAGAATCAACAGCGCCGCGGTCGCAGCCGCCATCAAGGGCATGATGCCCTGCAGGTAGCGGTCTTGATGATGGACCCAGTACCAACACAGGATCGAAAAATGGACCCAGCCCACCAGGCCCCACAGCCTGAGGCGGGCTCGGCACAGGATCAGGCACGGCAAGAGCAGCGTGAAGAGCGAGCCGAACACGGGCGTTCGGCCGTGCAGCTTGCCCCAATCGTTGGGCACGAACGAAAACGTGCACAGCGCCTTCAAGGAGGTGAGGAGCCCCGCGAACGTGTGTGGCGGCTGCCACATGTTCGCTTCTTCGTAGGCCCACTTGAGGCGATACGCGGACTCGCTGGTCCAGGGCCGAACGTTCAGGAAACGATTCAGCACCGGGTACACCGGGTCACCGTGCGAGATCCAGTTGGTCAGCCAAAGCGGCGAGCTGCACAAGAGGCCGACGCCGGTCGCGATCAGCGGCCCTCGCCAGAGCGAGAGCCGCGTCGGGCCGCCCGGAACGGGGCGCTTCGCGCTCAGCCACAGCACGCGCACGGCGAGCGCTAGGACCGGGACGGGCGCGAGCAACATGGCCGTGGTCTCTTTGACCATGGCCGCGGCCCCCAACAAGAGCCCGAGCAACGCGCACCAACGGGCCGAGAGCGTGCGCCATGCGAAGAGCGTAATCAGGCACACGGGTACGCCGTACATCGCGCCGAAGTGGTCCGCCCCCACCGCCAAGCTGCTGTCGTACAAGAGCACGCCCGGAAATAGAAAGCGCACCGCCCACACCGCACGCGGATCGGCGCGCGGGACCAGCCGCCGAACCAAGGCTGGAATGCCGATCAGCGTCGTGACCAGGAAGGTCACGAATTCGAGGTGCGCGGACAGCACCATGCGATCGAACAGCCGACTCTTGGGCAGCAGAAATGCCCAAGAAAACAAGTAGCTGGTGAAATGAGGCCGCGAGTCGAAGACCCAGCCCTCGTCCAGTCGCCGCACGCCGCCGTAGGCCACGTAGTCCTCGGCCAACGCCAAGTGCTTCCAACGGGAGTCGAACTGCACGTTTTCGGGCGACAGGATCAAGAAATAGACCGCCAGCAGCGAGGCGAAGCCGAACGCAATCCCGAGCAGCCCGACGGCGCCGAGCGGACGCGCCTTCAGACCCAGCAAGCGTCGACGCTGCACGAGTCGGCGAAAGAGCGCATGCAGCTCGTTCAGGTTCACCGCGATCGCCAGCAAGGGCAAGACGAAGAACAACTGCGCCCGATACAGGTGCAGGACGCCCGCCAAGAACATGACGAGCTCGAACTCGAACAGGCCAACGGCGAAGGCTAGGCTCAAGAGTTCGAGCGTCGCCAGGCCACGCACGCCCAACAGGCGCAGCGTGCGCGAGCCCATACCGAAGCACGCGCAGGCAACCACCAGCGAGCACAGCCAATAGCAGGCGTAGTGCCAAAACAGCCACTCACCGACCGGGTAGATGTCGTTGACGAAGCTGCCGAACAGGGCGCCGCCGCCCACCAGCAGCAATGCCACGGCCAATTCGCGATACCTGCCGGCTAGCCACTTCACGGGCGAGCCCAATAGCGCGCCTTCGCTCGGCTGGCGAGCGCGAACTCGGCTACGCGGCGCGCGGCTCGTGCGAACGCGCGTTGGCGCGCGGATTGGCCGCGCTCAGTCGGCGGCGACGCGCTCGCCAGTGGCGACGACTCGGTACGACCGCACCGATTGGTCCATGGCGGCAAACACCGCGCCGATCAGGCCAGCGTCGTCACCCAAGGCGCTGACTACGACGGGGATGCGTGAGCCTTTGAGCGAGTGGTGTGCGATGGAGGCACGCGTGCCTTCGAGCAGCAGATCGCCCGCTTCCATCACGCCGCCACCGAGCACGATCATTTGCGGATCGAGGATGTTGACGAGGTACGAGACGCCGACGCCGACGTGCTCGCCGACGGCAGCGAAGATCCTGCGCGCCACCGCGTCACCCGCACGGGCAGCGTTGGCCACGGCGGCGTGATCCAGCGGCGCGGCGGAGCGGAGTGAGGTTTGCTCACCGGCGACGAGCGCGGCCTCCGCGGCACGCACGATGGCTGGACCCGAAACCAGCGTCTCCAAACAACCGCGCATGCCGCACGAGCACAAGGGGCCGCCTGCGACCACCGCGCAGTGGCCGATCTCGCCGCTGAAGCCTTGCGTACCGGAGAACACGTGACCGTCGATCACGATGCCGGCGCCGACGCCGCTATCGACATACACCCAAACGAAGGACCGCACGCCCTTGGCCACGCCAGCACGGCTTTCGGCGATGGCGCTGGCGCTGGTCACGTTGTTGACCACCACCGGCACGCCCAACGAGGCCGCCAACATGTCTCGAATTGGCACTTCCGTCCAAGACAGGTTCGGTGCGGTGGCCACCACGCCGCTCTCCACTTTGACCAGGCCGGGCACCGTCACGCCGACCCCTTGCAAACGGTCGCGCGGGAAGCCCGCGGCCTCGCACACCTCTTCGGCCAACGCGGCGGCGGCGGCCACGGTGGCTTCCGGCTGACCAGGCAGCGTGGGCACCTCGCGCCGAACGCGAATTTCGCCCCGTGCATCGGCCAGGCCGACGGTGGTGGTTTCGACCCCGAAACAGATCCCCAAGTATGCGGCAGAGGCGTCGTTGAACTCGAGCAGGCGCGCGCGGCGACCGCCGCTGGCCACGGTTTTGCCGTAACCGACCTCTTGCACGATGCCGCGAGCCAGCAAATCTTCGACGATTGCAGAGACGGTGGGTTTGGTCAGTGTGGACCGGCGAGCGAGATCTGTGCGCGAGACTCGGCCGCCACGACGAATGATGTCGAGGACGATCGAGCGGTTGACCTCGCGCATCGCGCGGCTATCGACCTTCCCTTGGACGTCATGCTGCATGGGTGTTCACCGGGGGGGGTTGTGGAACTAGTTCCAGGGGCAGTGTGACCCAAGACACGGCCTGGGTCTACGAAGTTCGCCAAGTACGCGGCCGCTGCAAAACTCTCTGCCCACCGGAACCGATTTCACGCCGCATGGGTGGCCGCGTGGCGCTTCGAACAGGCACAAACTGCCGCGAAAGCCGCGTCCGACTCTTGTCTGAAACGCGAAAGACAAGTCGGCCGGGAGCCCACATGGCCGTGACGGAACGCACATCGTCGAGAAGCAGGACAGCGACGCCCTGCCCCGCCCCGCCCCGCCTGGGCGTCAATGGCGTCCCAGCTTGCCCTGTGTCCACAGCGTGGACACGATCCACAGCGCCGCGCTCAGCACGACGTTGGCAGCGCCGCGAACCGCTGCCGCTCGCAGTGTGTCGGTCGGCAGCGACGCCAAGAGCGCCTGCTTCAAATGGCCGCTGCCTTGCGCCAGAATTGCGGCCAGGCGAGCAGGGGGCAGCGCGCCGGGTAGCCGCTGTTCGGCAATTCGATAGTCTCTCGGGTTGAAATAGGCGGCCGCCGACGCGCCGACCTCGAGCGCTGGCTGCGCTTGCAACGCTTTCAATTGCTCGGACAGCAGGGCCTGCTCGTGTTCCGGGGCCTCGTCGTGCGCGCATTTCAGGACATGAACCAATTCCTCGACCATGATTTCGAGCTGCGCCGCGCGCGCCCACGACTCACGAAAGCGCGACCCGTCAGCGAGCGCTTCGCGCGCCAAACGAGCTGTTTTCTCGTCGCTGCCCGAAACATCGCGCAGCCAGCCTTCGAGCAGGCGCCGTTCCCTGTCTGGCGAGTGCGGAAAAACGGCGCGAAGGTCGAAGGCTTCACCCAACACGGCCTTCAGGTTGCTCTCGAGCAGCTGCGGGTCGAGTCGCTCGAGCCGCTTTTCGTCGAGCAAGAGGTCGAGCAGCTGCGTCACCCCATCGAGGCGGCCCCACATCAAATCATTGGCCCGCCAGGACGCTTTGAAGAACGCGCCGAAGGCGCCGAGCTGGCTGCCGCACAGCTTGTGCGTGAATTCTTGGGCAAAGCCGCGCTTGGCATCCAATGGGCTGATGCGAACCGTACGGATCTGGTCTCTGCCGCGCAGCTCGGACAGGAGCTCGAGCGGGTACGCGACCTCGTCGATCTGGGGAAAACACTGGTAGAGACGCTGTAGCTTCGTGTGAGTGAGAAGCCTGCGCTCGAAGGCTTCCGCGGCTTGCAGGAACTGCCCTTCGGCTGGGGGCTGAAGCAGATCGACGACGTTCTGCCGCCGACCACGCAGCGCTGCCAATTCCTCGGCGCTTACCCGACCCGCAGCGATACCCGTTTCGCTGCCGGCAAAACAGCGCGGGCGAGGCAGCCGCCGCAGGACCGCCTGCGCTCGCTCGGCGAGCTCGAGCCAGAACTGCGGCTCGCCCCATTCGGGTTCGGAGCTGTGGACGAAGGCCGAAAGCTCACTGTCGAGACGCGCGCGAAGCACTTCGTACAACTCGATTTGCCGATTGATTGCCGCGAGCAGCTCGCTGTCGACCTGAAAGCACTCGGGCTGTTCTGGGTCGGTGGCGGGCACAGCCACCGCAATGCGTCGCCCGCCCTGACCGGCTTCGATGCGCGCGTCGTCGTCGACCATGTAAGTGAGCTGGATCAGGCGACGAAAGCCGAACAGCACGTCGAATTGCGCGAACAACGCGCTCAGGCGCGGCTCGGGGCACTGACACAGGCGATCGACCAACCGCCACAGCCCAGCCCTCGGCGGTCGCTGGCCGGGCAGCGGGCGGTCGGCTGAAATCTGCTCGGCCGAGACGCCCGCCACGACGGCCGCCGCGAGCCCGGCGATGCGCGCGCGACGGTAGACTCGCGAGCTCGGAGTCTCGAGGCTGGCAGCGGCGCCGGAGCCTGTCAGCGCGGCTGCCGTGGCTTGCCGCAGCACGGCTTCGTAGCGCCTCACTTGCTGGTTGTGACGCTCCACCTGGGCCAAGTCGCCGTCGATGCTCTCGAAGCGAGGCAAGCCGCTGGCTGCGGCAATGGCGACCGGCAGCAGGCGGCGCGCAGGGTCGTCAGTGTCCGGATGGAGAGGGCGCGCAAAGCTCGGCTCGGTCGGATCGGGGTCGACGTACAACATGTAGCGGCTCACTTGGCGATCCGCGAGCCGAGAGAAGATGGCGTTGATCGCGCTCGTGAAGGGCTTGTTCTCGAGCACACCGCCGTCCATGAAGATGGCCTCTCGTGCCGTGCACAGGCCCTGCTCGTCCCGGAATGGCTGAAGCGCGCCCCAGTAGCTGAGCCGAGCGTTCACTCCCTCGTCAGGGCTTTCGAAGTGCTCCCTGTCGCCCAGCTCGAGTCGAGCCGGAATCGTCACTTTGATCGGCTCGAAAGCGCCGGGAAAACAGGACGTGATGTGAGCCAACGTGGTCAACGCCTCGAGGTTGACCCCGGCAGCCGCTGGAGCGCTCGGAAAGCCATCAGCTGCGGCGTTCCTCGCGAAAGGCGTGTTGCGAGCCGCGCGGTGCTTGAGTCGAAACAGCGTGCGGTGGTCCTGCAACTCGATCGGGTGCTTCAACGCGTCCGACCAGACGCCCTTCTGGCCGTCGATGTCGGTTCCAGTGATGAATAGATCGAGCTCGCGCAGGACCGATACGTCCTCCGGCTCGTTGGCGCTGGTCGGCGACTCGGTGGCTCTGGTCGGCGAGTCGAGCAGCTGGTCCAAGGCGGCGCGCAATTGCCGATGAAAGAAGGCGCCGTCGAACACCGAGTTCTTGGCTTGGGCGCGCCGCGTATCGTCCGCGCAGCCCTTGCCGAGCGACAGCAGGGGCTCGATATCGGCAGCCTCACGCCACAGCGTGGCGGTGCTGCCGAACTCGGTCTCGTTGCACAGTGCTGCCGAAAGCAGCACGCTATTGATGCCACCGGCCGAAGCACCACTGAGGATGTCGACCACGATCTCCGAATCGGTCAAGGCCTTGAGCAGCCGATAAACGCCGCGGCCACGCACGGCTCGAAACAGCTCCTGAGAGACGCCGTTGATGTAGACGGCCAGAGAGACGCCGCCGAACATGACCACACCGAGTCGGACTTCACGCGAGCGCGTCGACATGGGCCGAAACCGTAGCTCGCTTCGAGCCGGTCGGGGCGGCAGCCCATCGCTGGTCATCCATAGGCGATTTGGGCGGGTTTCAAGCTCGGCGACGGCGCCCGCCCCCCACCGCAGCTCCGGGGATGCAGCGAGACGAGAAAGACGAGAACGCGGCGAAGCACTTGCGCGATGAGCGGGCGTCGCGTAGGCTTCAGTGGCTCACCATGCGCTCTGCTCGTTTTCAGTTTTGGTTTGGCTATTGGCACGCGGTCAACGCGGCGTCAGGGCCTCGCCTTCTCTACTGAAAGTCAGCCAAGAGAAAGCATAAAACCCCTGGTCGCCGCGGCGCCCAGGGGTTTTTCGCTTTGTACCTCGAAAAGCCCGAAACACTACTCCGCTCCATTCCTCAGGTTCCCATGCTCGAAACCAAAGACCTCCGAATCGTGGATACGACCTTGCTCAAGAGCCCCAACGAAGTCACCTCCGAGTTGCCGCTCTCCGAACGCGCGGCAAACGTCGTGTTCGGTGCACGACAAGAGATCCAGGCGGTGCTGCACGGCAGTGATCGTCGGCCTCTAGTGATCGTCGGGCCTTGCTCGATTCACGATCCGGAAGCGGCCGTGGATTACGCCGGGCGCCTGCTGGAACTGAAGCGTCGTTACGCGCGGGAGCTCCTGATCGTGATGCGGGTTTACTTCGAGAAGCCGAGAACCACCGTGGGCTGGAAGGGGCTGATCAACGATCCGCGCCTGGACGGCAGCAACGACATTCCGGCTGGGATCCGCAGCGCGCGGCGCTTGCTCTTGAATTTGGCGGAACTCGGCATGCCCGCCGCCACCGAGATGCTCGATCCGATCATCCCGCAATACATCGCCGATCTCGTGTCGTGGACGGCCATCGGTGCGCGCACGACCGAGAGTCAAACCCACCGCGAAATGGCCTCTGGCTTGTCGATGCCGGTGGGCTTCAAGAACGGCACCGATGGCGGCCTGAGCGTGGCCATCAACGCCATCATCGCGGCCTCTCGCGCGCACAGCTTTCTGGGTGTGGATCCGAACGGACACGTGGGCGTAGTGCGCACGCGCGGCAATCCGCACACGCATTTGGTGCTGCGCGGCGGTAACTCGGGTCCGAATTACAGCCCCGAGCAGATCAAAGCGGCCGCGCTCGCGCTGGAGCGCGCAAAAACCAACACTCGCATGCTGGTCGACTGCAGCCACGACAACAGCGGCAAGAACCACCTCAAACAGCCCGAAGTGCTAGTGGAAATTGGCGCGCAGATCCGCGCCGGCTCCGAGCACCTGCTGGGAGTGATGATCGAAAGCAACATCGCCTCCGGCAAACAGGAACTGACGGGCGACAAATCGGGGTTGGTGTACGGGCAGAGCATCACCGACGCGTGCGTCGACTTTGCCACCACCGAGCAGATGCTCGAGCAATTCGCCGACGATGCCGCGCGTCGCAACCCCGTGCGCGCCAGCGCTTGAATCGCGACTGTTGCCCGGTCAGAAACGGTCCGCTAATCGACGCAGGGGTCCCCGCCGAACACCGCCTTGCACGCGGTGTCGGCGTCGGCAGGCGTGGCTCCGGGCTTCGCGAGCGCCTCGAGGGCACGGGTCACGTACAGCGTCCGGCACTGCAGGGTATCGCGGCCGGCCTTGGCCAGCTTGACGCTGTAGTCACCATCGGCCTTGCCGAACATGAGGCACCGCTCTATGCAATCGCTCCCTCCCGGGAAGTTGCTGGCGTAGCCGACGGGGCAGGCGACTTCTGCCAAAGAGCAGTAGGCTTCGCAATTGCCGCCGGCAACGCCGGCGTCACTCGAGCCGCAAACGCCGGCGCCCAGCGGGCTGACGTGCGGGCAATGTCCTTTCGCGTCGATCAGTAGCGCGTTGAACTCGTGCGCGTTGCGACAGCCGATGGTGTTCACCGTTTGGGTGTCCTGCTTGGTTCCCAGTTCGGTGGCATTGCACACCGCATTGCACTGACCTTCGTTTTCGTAGACCTTGAGATCTTCGGTCGGGCAGGCGACCAATAGCGCCTTGCAAAAGTTGGCACAGATCGGGTCCCCCGAGCCCAGACAAGGACCCGATGGGCGGAGGCCTGCCGTCTCGCAACCGGCCTCCCCCTCGACCGCGGCGCGACTCGCGTAGTAGAGACGGCAGCCGAGCGTATCGACTGATTTCCTGCCGGACTGCCAGTCGTAGCCGGGGGTTTCCTGGCCGCCACTCACGGACAAGTGAGTCGCCGGTTGGATCGCGCGGCACTTTTCGATGCAGGCATTCACGTCGCCCGACTCATCATTGCCGAAGACGGTGCCGAAGGGATTTTTCGAACTGCCGTTGCACGCGCCGTTGTACAGCGTGCAATAGCCTTCGCAATCCGGAGAGTCGCTGGCCTGGGTGCATTGCGTTCCACCACCGGGGCCGGCGGCGGCGCACAGGGCCTGCCGATCGACCGTCGCCGCGCCCGTGATGTCGGCTTCGTTCAGCCGGTTGAGGCGGCACTGAACCGTGTTGGAGAAATCCGCGCTGGAGTTGGGCGCATTCTTTTCGAGGATGTCGCAGACCTGCATGCAGGTGGGGACATCCTGATACTGGCCGAAGAGGTTCGTACACACGCGGAACTCGGTGTCGCAGTACTCTTTGCACAAGGGCGAGAAGCTGACTTCGGGGATGTCAGCGATCCCTTGGCAGCCGAGTACGCCGTTCACGACGCTGATCATGCCCAGCAGCGCGGCCCCGAGTGTTCGGTGCAAGCGCAGGCTTTCCCGGCTCATAGCTCGAGCCGCCCGCGCAAGGCCAAACCAACACTCGACGGCTCGAACATGGGGAGCACGCCCACTTGCGTGCCTTTCTTGGTCGGTAGCGTGAAGTACAAGACCGCGCCTGTCGCGACCGCCACCGCGCCGAGCGCGAAAGAAACGTTCGAGATTTTGGCCGCGGAGTGCGCGTCATCCGCCGCCGTCTCGCCTGACTCGTCGAGGCAATGGCCATTCGGGCACAGCTCCTCGGCGTCGTTGGCTTTCGAGATGGCCCGGAAGCCAAAATAGGTACCGATGCCGAGCGCGACGACGCCAGCGCCAGCCACTACCCAGGGAATGGGCGATGCGCGCTCGGCCTGGGCCGGGGCGGGCGATTGCGCGGGCGGCGGGTTGCCCGCTTGCGCCGTGGCCGGGGCGACGGGCAGCGGCGAAGCGCCGTCCTGACTGGCCGCCGTGGGCGCTGCAGCGGGCGCTGCGTCGGGCGACGCGGCCAGCAGTGGGATGGTCACCACCACGCGCGCTTTGATGGCGACTTTGACTTTGGTCGAGAACGGCAAGTGCCCGGGAGCGGAGGCATCCACGACGACTTCCCCCGGGTCGACCGGAGACGGAGTGCCGGAGAGCTCCGTCGATATGAGCACGGCATTGCGCCGGAGCTGCAAGCCGGGCACGAACGCATCCTTGGCGACTTCGATCGTCAGCCAAGATAGGCGCGTCTCGAGATGAGCGGCGCGCGCCTGAGCGGTCTTCATGCGTTCGGTTTGTCCGGAGGTTTCGGCCAGGGAGGCGGCCTCGCGGAACATCGCCCAGGCGCTCGCGCTGCGATTGGTTTTTTCGTAGCACTCGGCCAAGTAGAGCATCGTGCCCACTGCGGGTTCGACGCGCTGGCTCATTTCGAATTTGGGGCAAGCCTCGGCGAACTTGCCTTGCTTGATCAGACGCATGCCTTCTTCGAAGACCGCCTCTGCCGTGGCCTTTTCCTCCGCGCTGACCTGCGCTTCAGCGACGCGCGCGCGCGTCACAGACAGCGCGCCGAGCAAGCAAGCACAGGCGCACGCAAACTGACCCGTTCTTCGCACCATGCGCGCAGCATAGCGCAGGCAATGTTTCTTCTTGATAGTTAAGAGTCCAATCGATAAATCTACTCACGCGTCTGACCGCTCGGGAGGCGATTGCGCTAGCGACGCCCACCAAAGTAGGTGTAGCGCGGTCCGCCGGGCGCCGGTTCGATGGCGCGCGGCGCAACGCGATCGGGGGCTCTCGTGCTTGCCGACGCTGCAGGCGTGCCTTCGCTGGCTGGCGGATTCAACGCGGGCGCGCTGGGCGCGGCAGGAACCGCGGCGTGCACGTCCGCCACCATGGACTCGAGCCGTGCACTCGGGGCGCTGCTGGGCACGCTCGGGGGCAACCCGGCGAGCGCTGGCGCTCCGGGCTTGGGGCGAGTGCCATAGAGCAACAGACCGAGCAAGGTCAGGAGCCCGAGCAGCGCAGCGATGATCAACGGCGTGCGCCGCTTTCTCCCGCCTCTTCCGCCTGTTTTCGACCAGGGAGCCTCGGTAGCACTGGGCGGGGTTGGCTGATCGCTCATGGGGTGTCCCGAAATCCTCGGGGTGAAAACGCTCGAAACCGCGGGAGGATTCGACGATCGAGCGAGGGAAGGCGGAAAGGACCCGAC
>Ga0247783_1000302_pt1 | contig 14966 bp, 11 predicted proteins | sample UWRJL064202C5_FD_179911 | JGI IMG/M metagenome (GOLD analysis project Ga0247783, IMG submission 179911) | Plant litter microbial communities from Arlington Agricultural Research Station in Wisconsin, United States - UWRJ-L064-202C-5 | ecosystem: Environmental > Terrestrial > Plant litter >...
GCACGCCGAGGCGCGTCCACACGCCCCACTCGCGCGGATCCTTCTTTTGCACGAGCTGGTCGTCGACCCACACCGAGAACGTGCTCTGGGGTGCGATCAGGACTTCCTGCGCCTCGGGCAACTCGAGGTACGTCTCCGCGTAGAACAGGCCGGCTCCGACCGGCTCGTCGATGCTGAAGCTGCAGCCCGTGCGCTTCACCGCGAGCACGCGTGGCGCCTCGCTCACGGCCGGGTCGGGATTCCAACGCCGCGCCCAGGGACCAGGCAATTCAGCTGGAAATGCGCGCGCCGCGTCGCTCGCGACGTTGCGCCCGAAGGGCCCCGCGATTCGGACCTTGCTAGCGCAGCCATGGAAGTCTGCGGCCGAGTCGTCGAAGCCCTTCTGCGCTGATTGAAAGGCCTCGAGCCGCCACCAATCGACCAACTCTTCGCGCGCGCGCCAGCCGATGTTGCGAGGATCCTTGAGCGTGCTTTCGACGAAAGGCTTCCAGCGTTGCCAGAGATCCTTGACGTTGTGGCGGAACGCGACCGCTTGGTGCGCGGCGTACCAAGCCACGAACGGCGCGCGCTCGTCATTCGAGTCACGCGCTGCCTTGAGCGCTTGCAAGTAGTGTTCGGCGACGACGCTGAACTGGCCGTGGCTGGACGCCTCGAGCCCGAGCGCGAAGTGGCCCACCATGTCCTTCGCACCGAGCTCTACGAGCTGAGCTTTGGCGCGCGCCGCGCGTTCGGTATTGCCGTTTACCGCGGTCAACTCGGCAAACAGCCAGCGACCGACCCGCACGGGATCCGAGCTATCGTCGCCGTCCTTGCGTAGGTCTTCGACGCTCTCCGTTTTGGTCGTCTGAGAGTGCGGAGCGCAGCTGCCGAGCAGCCCGAGACACAGGACCCAAGCCGCAACATGAGGGCGAGACGGCAGACGCATCACTCGATCACCAATCGGGGGCTGAGGGCGCGGTCGGCTGCTTCGCAGAAGCTCTTCCATGCCGGGTAGTCTTTGGGGGTCACGCGCTCGACTTTCACGATCAAGCGGCTGGAGACCGTGATCTGATCGTGATCTTGCTGCACGCTGATTGAATAGGAGCCGAAGCGACCGTCTTGCGTCGCGTTGCTGGGGGCCGAAATGATCTTGGAGCCCGCCGGCAATTTGATCGTGTACTGATCTTCGAGCGTGGAAAACGCCAGCAGACGGACGTCGTGCCGACGCTGCGAGAGCGAGGCATAGTTGGGCGTCAGGCGGAACGAGTTGGTCACGGCCATGCTCAGCTGATTGCCTTCACGGCGCGCGAAAGAAGGCGCCGAACCGCGCACTTTGATGTGTACGGGCTCTTCGACCTTGGTCAAGTCACTGGTCACGATGCCAAGGTTACCCGGCATGATTTCGAAGCCGGGGAACTCGCGACCGAGATCGTTGTTGATGCGCTCGTCGCGGGTGGCCTCCGACTGGTACTGACTGCGCCATTGAGGCGCGTTGAAGCCGCCCGTCGCGTAGTCGAATTCGAGCTTCGCTTCGCCGCCCTTGGACAGCTGCGCCTTGACTTCACGGCGCACGAAGTTCTTCTCTGGCAGCGCGTTCGGCACGTGGGTGACCTCGGTGTTGCCTTCGTTCACCAGTAGGCCCAAAGCTCCGATATCCATCCGCGGCAGCTCGTTGATGCCAGTCAGCTCGGCCGTGCCGTCCAGATACAGGTTCATGGAGGGCACATAGGCGATGGCGTGATCGAAGGCCGCGAAGCTCGCGATGCTGGAGCGGAAATCACCCTTCATTTGCGTGCGGAGCACGACCATCGTGGTCTTGATGCCGAGCTCGTTCAGGAGCGTGGCGATCACGGTTGCCTTGTCTTTGCAATCGCCCCAGCCGCGCGCCACCGTCTGCACGCAGCGACGTGGCTTGAAGCCGTAAATGCCGAACTCGAGCGCCACGTAGCGCGTGTTCTTGGTCACCCATTCGTAGACCGCTTTGACCTTGTCGACGTCGCTGGTCTTGCCTTCGGTGATCTTCTTGGCGAGCTTCCGCGTCTCGTCGTCCAAATCGAACTGATCTTTGACCAAGCCCCAGTACCAGTGGCCGAGATCCTTCCAGTCCTTGTACGTGGACACGTGCACGAAGCCCAAGACCTCTTGCAGCGGCGGCATGGCTGGCTCGGGCGCGACCGCCGGCACTTGCGCGGCGAAGAAGTGATAAATCTTCTGATTGCCGATCACTTCGTTGCTTTGCACCAACTTCGGTACGTTCTGGTCGATGTAGAACGTGCGCGTCTTGGGAGTTATCAGCACGTACTCGGCGTTTTGCACCGGGTCGGTCCCCTGCAGGTAGGTGATCTCGCCGAAGTAATTGCCGAAATCGTTGCGCGGCGTCACGTCATCGACGCGATAACGGAGCTCGACCACATCGCCCGGCTCCAGGCGTGGGAATTGGATGTAGAACGTACGCGCGGAGGTATAGGTCGCAATCGACGGATCGTCGGCCGGACCTTCACCGGATTCGATCGCCTCGTCCACGCGACCATCGCCGCGGTACACGCGCGCGCCGCGCAACTGCACGGATTGGCTGTCCGCTTCGTAGCCAAATCCGTACTGCCTGGCGGCGGCGGCGGCCGCGTCGGTCAAGGGTTGGAACACGATCTGACGGTACGAGCTGGAGAGCCCGTTCTCGAACACCGTGGAAACGGTGAGGTCGCGCAAAACCCGACGATTTTGGCCGTTGGCGGGCGCGTGACGCAGCTTCAGGAATTTGCTCGATTGCCAAGCGTAGGCTTCGTCCGCGCGCGGCCGCTGCGGCTCGAGATGCTCGACGTAGTCGCGCACGTCTTTGTCTTGCGGACGAATGCGCAAGATGTCGCGCAGTAACGCCAGCTGTTCGTCCTTGCGCCCCAGATCACCGTCGAGGTCTGCCAGCGCGCGCAAGGAAGCGGCGTCTTCCGGGGCGAGCAAGAGCGCGCGGCGGTAGGCGGCGACGGCGCGCTCCGGCTGACCGAGCGCGCGATACGTGCGCGCGGCCAAAGCCAGTGCCCAAAGCCCGTCGGGGTGGGTGTCGAGCAAGCGACCGACCCAGCGCTCGGCCGCGGCGCGGTCGCGGCGCGCCGTCGCCAGCTCGATCTTTTGGCCGATGAAGCCCGCGTCATCGAAGCGTAGCGCGGAGTAGCGGCTCTCTGCCTCGGCGGCCTCCGTGGCGCGACCCAGCATGCGCAGCTGCGAGGCATACATGTTGAGCAGGTTGACCGAGTTCGGGTTGCGGGCGATCGCGCTCTCCAACGTCGAAAGCGCAGTGCGCGGCAGGCCCGCGAGGTTGTACAACTCGACCCGGCCCCGCAGCGCGAGCGAATCGTCCGGATCGAGGGCCAGCACTCGGTCGAAGTACGGAAACGCATCACGCCAATTGGGACTCGTGCGCCGGTCCAAGGCGCGGGCCAAGAGCACGTCGCGGTTCGGCTGCGGATCGCGGGCGGCGATCGCTTCGGCCTTCTTGATCCATTCGCCGGATTGGTTGCGGTCTTCGGCGAGGCGCCCGGCCAGCAGTGCGCGACGCACCGTGGGTTCGCTGTCCGCGGCTTGCTTGGCGAAATCGCGCGCCTCGTGGCGGGTCGGGTCGTCGCCTCCGGTATCCGCCAAGTAACGCGCGTAGGCCTCGAGCGCTGCAGGCGCTGCTTTTTTGCCGGCGGTCAGTTTTTGAAACAACTGGATCGGACCTTCGGGTCCCGCGTGCGCGCGCAGCGTGTTGCTCGACTTCTTCTGGGCAAAGGCTTTCGCGAACGCTTGGCTTTGAGCCAGATCGTTGGAAAAGACCAACGACAGATCGGGTGCGCCGTCCGGTCCGGCCACCCGCACCGAACCGACCGGCGAGGCGTCGTCGCCGCACAGCTTGAGCGTGAGCTCGTTCGGGCCCGTTTCGAGCTCGACCAAAGTCGCCGAACGGTCGTAGTCGTGGCCGCGGTACGCGCTGTCTTGCAGCACCAGGTCGCCGTTCCAGAACAACTTGAACGAGCCACCGGCGCCCGCCCACACGCTCAGTTTGCGCTTGGCTTTGGGCGCGCTCACGAAAGTGGTCGCAAACACGCATACTTTCGCTTCCGGGCGAACCAGCGAGCCCGCGTCGAGGTAGCCGTAGGGAAACACGGCGGGAACCGGCCGGTAGCGCACTGGGCGCTCCTTGCCGGTATAGGCCTTGCCCGGCACGATCGCTTGCAACAGTTCGGGTTCCGGCCCGCTCACGGTGTCGAGCCCCGCCTTGCCTTCGTTGTCGAAGGGGCCGACGATCTGCCATTGGTCGACGTAGCCGAGTGCGCGAATCGAGTCGCGCGCGGCCTTCAGATCCCCGCGTCGGGCGCGGCCCAGCGCCGACAGCGTGCTGGCGTACGCGCGCGCCGGTGCGCTGAGGCGCGCGTCGCGCGTGGCGGCTCGCAACGCCTCTTCCACGTGAATCGGATCGGCGCGATCCCAGGTACCCCAGATCTTGCGCAGCGTTGCATACACTTCCGGACCTCGCGCGAGGTCGAGTTGCTTCGTGAGCTCGTTCAGGTCTCTGTGAAAGGTGGTTTGCCCGGCGTGCGCGACGCTCAGCACGCACATGGTGCAGCAGACAACCGCGAGTGCCTGGACAATCGATCTTTGGGCCGGCCTGTTTTCCACGGGCTTAGCTTTACCGCTTGCCGATCCGGTTGGGCCGGAAATCGGAGCAGACGCGCTGCCTAGGCAGTCACTTTTTTATTCCCACGGCTGCGCCGGCCGGCCGAGATTCGAAACTTGCCCACATTGGCAAGTCGCGACGGGCGCACGAGGGGGGAGCGGCGAGCGCTGCGAGCGCTTACGAGAGCTGCGCGCGCGGTCGTTGTCGTTGTTCGAGACAACGGACTTGTGGGTCCGGGGGTGGTCAGATACAACTGATGGCTCAGGTTTCTCGCCAGATTTGTGACTTGGAGAGCTAGGCGCCGACAGATTTTGCGGTCGTCTAGCGGAGGCTCGCGATGGTCAATCCCCAGATGGTGATGTACGAGGAGGAGTTCAACCAGATCCAGACGGTCGTGGACCGACTGGTTCGGGAAGCGAACGCCAAAGTCGTCTTCATCGTCGATAAGAACGGTCAGCTGATCGCGGCGAGTGGAGAGGTCGACAACATCGACACCACGTCGCTCGCATCCCTCACTGCTGGCAACATCGCCGCCACCGGGGGCATCGCCAAATTGCTTCGCGAAAACGAGTTCGCGACGCAATTCCACGAGGGCGAGAAGGCCAACATCCACATCCAGCTGGTTGGCAACCGCGTGATTCTGGTGGTTATTTTCGACTCGAAGTCGAGCCTCGGCTTGGTTCGCCTGCGCGTGCGGAAGGCGAGCGACGAGCTGAACCGGATCTTCGAAGCATTGCTGAGCAAGGTTCACGAGCCAGGCAGCGATTCGCCGTTCGCCGAGATCACCGACGAGGACATCGACAACCTTTTCAACGACTGAGGCGCCGGGCGATGAGTTTCATCAATTACATGGCCCGCGAGATCAACTGCAAGATCGTCTACTACGGGCCTGGGCTGTGCGGGAAAACGACCAATCTGCAGTACATCTACGAGCGCACCAATCCGGACGCGAAGGGCAAGATGATCAGCCTCGCGACCGAGACCGAGCGCACGCTGTTCTTCGACTTTCTGCCGCTCTCGCTCGGTGAAATTCGCGGCTTCAAGACTCGCTTCCACCTGTACACGGTGCCAGGCCAGGTGTTTTACGACGCCAGCCGCAAGTTGATCTTGAAGGGTGTGGACGGCGTGATCTTCGTCGCCGACTCGCAAATGGAGCGCCTCGAAGCCAACGAAGAGAGCGTCGAGAACCTACGCACCAATCTGGCGGAGCAGGGCTACTCTTTGGAGAAGATCCCCTACGTCATCCAGTACAACAAGCGCGATCTACCGAACGCGGTGTCGGTGGAAGAGCTGCGGCCGTTGATCAACCCGATGAACGTGCCTGATTTCGAGGCCAATGCGCGCAGCGGCGTGGGCGTGTTCGACACGCTCAAGGCCGTCAGCAAGCTGGTCTTGAACGAGCTCAAGCGCGGCGGCTGAGGCGCCCGTGCCCGGCTTCGGGAGAGAAACGCCGAAGCTCGCGCGCGCCAAGCGCCCGCCCAACGTGACTCGCGTGGGCCTCGAGAGCGCGGCGCTTCGCTATTTGGAGCGCTTCGATTGCTCCGTGGCGAGGCTGCGCAAGGTGCTGAGCGAGCGCATCGCCAAGGCGGCTCGCGCAGGCGTGCCCGAGGCCGCGCCGGCGCCAGCAATCGTCGAAGAGCTGCTCGTGCGCTATCAGTCGTCCGGGCTGATCGACGACCAGCGCTTCGCCAAAAACTTCGCCGCGCGTCAACGCGATCGCGGCATGTCCACGCGCATGATCGAACAGAAGCTGCGCGCTCGCGGCATCAGCGGCGAACTGGTGCAGGAGCTCTTGCCCCGCGGCGGGTCGGCCGGCAGCGAGCTCGAGGCAGCGCGTGCCTTCGCGCGCAGGCGCCGCTTGGGGCCACACCGAAAGCCCGACGTACGCGAGGCGTACCGCCGCAAAGACCTGATGGCCATGGCTCGCGCTGGCTTCAACTACGACACCGCGTCACGCGTGGTCGGCAACTCGTCGTCGAGCGACGAAGAGCTCTAGAAGCGCGCGAGCTCGTTCACCCGCGGGGGTGAATTACTTCTTGAGCTGCTGGCGGCGACCGCGGTTCTTGGCCTTGAACTTCGAGCGGAGGAGCTTGGAGCGCTTGCGGTCGAGCTTACGGGGGGTCTTGGTGGGGATGTACATGAGGGGGGCAGCTTCTAAGCCGAAATAGGGGTCTGCGCAAGGTGGTCGAGCCCGCCTTTGGAACGTGCCTCGCCAGATAGCTGCACGCTTGTTCCCTGCATTATCGCCGCCGGGCTGGAAACTCCTCACGCCTGGCTCCGTAGAGCTTGGGAGATGAGCCGCCAGCGTTCGACCTTACTGATCCCCGTATTTGCTGCAATTGCACTGGCCAGCGCGTGCCAATCCGACGATGCCGAGACCCCGACGGGTGCCTCGGGCATGGCTGCTGGTGGAGCCTCGCACGCCGGCACGGGCGGAGTCGTGTCGGGCGCGGGCAGTGCGGGACGGGCCGGTAGTGACGCGCCGGTGTCAGGGGGCTCCGCAGGCACTGGCGCAGCTGGGGCGCCGAGCACGGCCGGCGGCGCAGGAGCCGACGACGGGAGTGCGCAGGGGGGCGTGAGCGGTGACAGCGGGAGCCCCGGCGATGCGGGGAGTGCCGGCAGTGGCGGCAGTGCCGGCGACTCGAGCGACTCGGGCGACGGAGTACAACGCTACGCGTACGTCGCGACTTTCCTGAGCGGGCTATTGCCGGTCTCGATCGATCCGGTCAGCGGCAGGCCAACGAAGCTTGGCTCGACCATCAATCCGGGCGCACAGCTGTACGCGGTCAGCGTCGATTCGGCGCACCACCATCTGTACACCGCGGAGCAAGGTACGAAGAAGATCAACAGTTACGCCATCGCCGCGGACGGCAGCTTGCCTGCCCAGCCGACCTCGACGACGACGATTGCTGGCCGACCGACCTCGCTCACGCTCGATGTCCGAGGTCGCTTCGCCTACGTTGCCAGCAGCGACGAGGACAAGAGCATCTACACCTTCGAAATCGACGCGACCAGCGGAGCGCTCACCGCCGTGGGCGAGCCACTTGCGCTCGAGGCCACGAGCCCTGCCTACGTAGCGGCCGATCCGAGCGGGCAGTTCGTGTACGCTTCGCAGAACGGTGCGTTCGGTATTCGCGCTTACCGTGTCGACCAAAACACGGGCGCGCTGAGCGAGCTTCCGGGCTCGCCCTTCGGTCTTACGCAGGTATTTGCCGGCGCGATCGCCTTCCACCCCGCGGGCGGCTGGCTGTTCAGCGCTGGAAATGGCCTCAACGCCTTCGCCATTGACGCGGTCAGCGGCGCGCTCACACGTGTCGAAGGCTCACCCTTCTCGACCCAGGTGGCGTCGGATCCTTCGGCCACGAACCTCGCCGTCGAACCTCGCGGCAAGTACTTGTACGCGACGAGCTTTTTGAACCCGCCGCGCGTGTTCGGCTTCGAGATCGACTCGAGCAGCGGCAAGTTGACGGCCGTACCCGGCGAACCGATCAAAGGCGGCTCGCCGTACTCGCTGGGCGTCGAGCCCTCGGGACGCTTCGTCTTCGCCGGCAACGACGACGGTACGACCTCGGTGTTTTCGCTGCTGCGCGCGAACGGCACACTGCACGAAATCGACGGTTCACCGTTCCCGATCGGCGGCTTGCAACCGGAGCTCGCGTTCGCGAGCGCGCACTAGCTCAGAAATCAGCTGCTCTTCGCGGTCAGCAGTTTCTCGATCAACTGCGCGGAGTAGCCGCTCAGCTCCCGGAACACCACGCCCATCCCGGCCGGATCGGATTCGACGCGCACGACCACACCAATCCCTTCGATGGTCTCGATGCCGCCAATCACGACCGTGAAGCGCAGGTCGACCTCCGTGCCCACGGGCAGGGGCGTGCTCGTTTTGACGAACGCACCCGAACGAGAAATGTTCGTCACGTACTCTTCGACGAACTGATCGAAGGACTCGAACTCTTTGTTGATCGTGACTCGCTCGGACTTGCGCGCGTTCGTCATGGCTTCCGATTTGGTGGTTTTCACGACCGGTCTACCGTTAGCACGGTAGGCTAGCAGCACGCGAAAGCGAGCGAAGGGCCGAGCTTCCGCCACTTTGCCGGACTTGGGTCGAGAGTGGTTATTTGATGGTCACCCAGGCCGTCGCGCTCCGTCGCAGCCTTCGGCGTCGCGGTCCGTGCTCGCGTCGATTCGCCGTGTTTTGCTCGAGCGGCTCGCCGAACCGGGCATTGAGCTACAAGTGCCCAAAACAATAGAAGTTTCAGTAAGATCCGATGCGCGTTGCAGCACCCTCGGTGAACCTCACGTGAGCGGGCTATTGGTCGCAGACGAGCACCACCTTTGGACCCCTGGTCTACGATCCCGGGCTCCGGGGGCAGAATACGCCCTCCCCAGTCAACCGGAGTGGCGCTGAAGCGCGCCACTCGGCGAGCTGACTGGGGCAGCAGGTGCGGGCTTACTTACCCTGCAGATCGAATTGCTCGATGTGATACTCGCGGCGCGGGTTGAACTCGATCCGCCGCATGTAACGCTTCTCGGCTTCGACCACGGCGGCTTTCTCTTCGCCTTGCATCAGGTCGACCACCGCGGGGTGCGCGTTGACCACCACCGAGTAGCCCGAGAGCGTCGACTTTTCACGGCGGATCTGGCGCAGAATTTCGTAGGCGATGGTGGTGCGCGATTGGATCTGACCCGTGCCGTCACAGTAGAAACAGGTCTCGTGCATGGTGCGGTTCAGGCTCTCGCGCGTGCGCTTGCGCGTCATTTCGAGCAGCCCAAGCTCACTGATGCGATTGATGGTCGTCTTGGCTTTGTCCTTGGCGAGCAACGTCTCGAGCGTGCGCCAGACCTTCTCGCGGTTGTGCGAGACGTCCATGTCGATCAAATCCAAGATCACCAGCCCGCCGATGTTCCGGAAGCGCAGCTGGTAGGCGATCTCTTCGATCGCTTCCAGGTTGGTCTTGAACGCGGTCTCTTCCAAATCGCGGCTGCCCTTGCCCACGTAGCGACCCGTGTTCACGTCGATCGCAGTCAGCGCCTCGGCCTGGTCGATGATCAGGTAGCCGCCGCTCGGCAACGGCACTTTGCGGCTCAATGCTCGGGCAATTTCGTCTTCGATCCCGTAGGCATCGAAGATCGGCTCATCGCCGCTGTAGTACTGAATGTCTTTCACGCGCGTAGGCATGAACATCTCGACGAAGCGGACCAGGCGCAGGTACTGCTCCTTGTCGTCGATCACGATGCTCTCGATGTCGTCGGTGAACAGGTCGCGCGCCGTCTTCAGCACCAAATCCAGCTCGGTGCACAAGATCGCGGGCGCCTTGGCGCGCTCTTTCTTGTTCGAGACGTCTTCCCACAACTTCACCAAGTAGCCGATGTCGGCCTTGAGTGACTTTTTGGTCAAACCCTCGGCGACCGTGCGCACGATGATGCCACCGGTGGGCGGCTTCATCGGCTCGACCACGTCGCGCAGGCGAGCGCGCTCGCGTGCTGAGCCGATGCGCTTCGAAACCCCGACGTGCTCGACGGTGGGCAAATACACGACGTAACGACCGGGCAAAGAGACGTGGCTGGTGACGCGCGCGCCCTTGGTGCCAATCGGCTCTTTCGAGATTTGGACGATCACCTCGTCGCCCTCTTTGACGACCTCGGTGATGGGCACCGAGCGCGAGACTCGGCTGGTCGGTTTGCTGGTGCTGGCGCTGCTGCCAGTGCTGCTGCCGGGCCGACGGTCGCGGTTGCTGCTCTGGCCGCGGGCGCCGCGCGCGTTGCGGTCTTTGCCGCTGCGCTCGCTGCGATCGCGGGCACCGCGCGCCTCCGGACGGGCCTCGCGGGGATTGCCGTTGCTACGTGCGGGAGCTGGGGCGCGCACTGGGGCCGGCGCGACTGGCGCGACAACGGCTGCGGCTACGGCTACGGCTACGCCCTCCACGGCCGCCTCGCGTCCACCACGGCGACGACGACGGCGACGGCGACGGCGCGTGGCATCTTCGCCCGGCGCCTCACCGGCAGTGGGCAGTGCGTCGCCCTCGGCGATCACGACCTCTCCGTCTGCTTCGGGGTCGGCGTCATCGTCTTCCTCGGCCTCGGCATCGCCCTCGGTGCTGACCTCGGCCACGACGGATGAGGCGTCCGAGGCATCGTCCTGGTCGTCCCAGGCCGCGTCGACCGTGGAATCGATCACGACGGCTTGGACGATCGTCTCGTCTTCTTCCGCGTCGTCGTTTTCGAGCTCGTCCTCGGGCTCTTCCTCTTCCTCTTCCTCTTCATCATCGGCGCCGCCGGAGCCGGCTTCATCGGCAGGCACGGCCGCTTCGTCATCGCTTTCGACCGCGTCCGCGTCTTCGCCTTCGGTCACGTCGTCGTCGTCGTCCGCGTCGTGGTCATGATCATGGTCGTGATCGTGGTCGTGGGCTTCGCCGGCCGACGCGCCCGCCTGGTGGCGCTTTCCGCCGTCACCCTTGGAGAAGCGCTCAGCGTCCTCGTGACGCCGGGAGCCGGACAAATACGCCTCGAAATCGTCGGGCCGGATCAAATCTTCGACGTGCAGGAACGCGGCGCGCTCCATACCTACGTCGATGAATGCCGCTTGCATGCCGGGCAGCACGCGCGTCACCCGACCGAGCACGATATTGCCGACGGTACCGCGTGCGGCAGCGCGCTCGATTTGGAGCTCGGCGATGATCCCTTCTTCGATTAGGGCGACGCGGGTTTCACGAATGTCACAATTGATAACGAGAGTATTTCGGGGCATGGCTTCCGGGTGCCACGTCGCAAAAACCCCAGATTTTGAGCGCGAACGCTAGGTAGACAAGACCAGCGCGGAGGCGGGAGACGACTCGGCTCGAAGAGCGGAGGCGTGCCGGGCCGCGCAGCGAATCGCAGCCGAGCGTCGCCTCGAACCGGTGAAACCGGTAGGGACGCTGAGTGGTGCGACAGTCGAGCTTGCGTGCGGGGGCAAGACACGGGGATTTCTGGAGGGGGCGAAAAAATGAAAAAGTTTGTTGGGGAGGTGGAGGGTCTCCACCTCGAGCTGGCCCACTCGGGCCAATCTTCCCCTGATCGAGCACGGACATCCCGCATCGACGGGGCAGAGTCGCTTCGCGACCTAGCCAGGTCACCATGCGCGGGCCGATCCGTCAAGGGCGGAGAAGTATTTGAAACAGTAGGAAAAAGGCTTGGCCCTGGGGCCGCATGGCGGCTTTTCCCGCTAGACGGCCGCTGGCGCGCTGACCCTCGCAACCACTTTGCCTCGCTCGACGAATGCCAACTGTTGCTGGACACTAACGAATGGGCGGTGTCGGTCGATATCGGCCGTCCGCCGCAATGCCATCGAGAGAGCGTCGAACCAGCTGAGGGAGGCTTCCATGTCACTCACCGACAAACGCAGCGTCAACAAGGCAACCAAGCTCAACCCCGGTCAAATCGAAGGGTTGCTCGCCGAAGTGCCCGGCTACCGCGTGGATGATGCGCGCACCAAAATCAGCAAAGAATACGCGTTCGCAGATTTCTACGAGACGATCGCGTTCGTCAACGCGCTCGCCTACATCGCGAACCAAGAAGACCACCACCCGGATTTAGCCGTTAGCTACAACAAGTGCAGCGTGGTCTTCTCCACCCACGACGCGGGCGGGCTCACCGAAAATGACTTCATTTGTGCCGCTCGCGTGAACGCACTGCTGCGAAGCTAAGGCCGCCCATTGTCAGGTGAAGCGGCCAGCGTGCGCGCTGCCGGCTCGAAGTACGAGCTGGCCGTCGGCGGAGCCGTGCTGAGCGCACTGTCTTTCCTGGTCGTCTTCTACGCCGCGGCGGAGGAGCCATTCCTGGTCTTTCGTTGGTCCGATTTCGCCCTGAATGTCGGCCTGGGCACGGTCATTTTCGTGGCCTTCGCGAGCTGGGGCGTGGCTTGCGTGCGGAGCTTCCGCCGCTCGCCGCGCCGTTCGCTCGGCACAGTGCTGCTGGTGTGCGCGTGCGCGCTGTGGACCGCGATGAATCTGTTTTACCTGGGCAACGTGATCTACGGCTATCGCCAAGACATGACGAATCCGCTGCTCCAGCATTTGCGCTAGCTACGCGAATTGCTGGAAGCGCACGGGCCCTCGCTGTGTAATCAGGGCTACGCGTCGCGCTCCTCGAGCCGCGCCCGCTAACCAAAAAAAACACGACCCCCGGATCATGACTGACCTCACCCGGGGAACGGTCCGTTTACGGTTCGCGATAAAAGCGGGGTACGCGGCGGGAGATGTCGGTCAGGATTTCCCAGGGGATGGTGCCCAGGGTGCGCGCGATTTCTGCGGCCGTGACTTCGTCTTGGCCGAGGGGGCCCTTTTGGGGGCCGAGCACGACGCATTCGTCGCCCACGCGGACGTCGGTGATTTCGGTGACGTCGAGCATGGTCATGTCCATGCTGACGGTGCCGACCACGGGGGCGCGCTTGCCGCGCACGAGCAGCGAGCCGCGGTTGGAGAGGCCACGGCAGAAGCCGTCCGCGTAGCCCACGGGGACGGTGGCGATGCGGCTTGGGCGCGTAGTGTGAAAGGTCGCGCCGTAGCCGATCGGCGCGCCCGCGGGCAGATCGCGCAAGGCCGCGATTTCACTGCGCACGCGCATCACCGGGCGGAGCTCCGGACACAGGCCGGCGCTCGGTTCTACGCCGAATAGTGCGATGCCGGGGCGTACGACATCGTAACAGGAGCGACGACTCTTGAGCAGCGCGGCGCTGTTGGCGGCATGGCGGAGCTCGGGCTCGATGCCCTCCTTGCGCAGAGCGAGCGTGGCTTGTTCGAACAGATCGAGCTGGTGCTCGATTGACTCTGGATCCGAGGAATCCGCGCAGGCGAAGTGGGTCATCAAGCCTTGCAGCTTGACCTCGGGGAAGCGATGAAGCGCCCTGCCCATGGCGCTGACGTCGGCGGGTAGGATGCCGAGGCGCGCCATGCCGGTGTCGATCTTGACGTGGATCTTGTGCGGCTCGGAGCCGGCAAACTTCACTTCGTCAGCGATCGCTTCGAGCTGGGCGGGGTCGTGCACCACCGGCGTGAGATCGTGACGCAGGAGCTCACCCCAGGCGCGACCGTAGTAGCCGCCGGTGATCAGGATCGGCACTTGGATGCCGGCCTCACGCAGCTCGATGCCTTCTTCGAGCAGCGCGACGCAGATGCCGTTGGCACCGGCGCGCTCGAGGGTGCGCGCGACCGCTTTCGCGCCGTGCCCATAGCCGTCGGCCTTGAGTACGGCCCAGACTTCAGCGCCGCCGGCCGCGCGCTGCACGAACCGCAAATTGTGCCGCAAATGCGCGAGATTCACCTCGGCGCGCGTGGGACGCACGGCATCTGAAGGGACTGCGCGCTGCGGCCTGAGCACCCGCGGGAGGGGGGTGGCCAAGGCCGAGGTCGGCGAGAGCGCGCTGAGTGCTGGGGGCCGCGTCATCGTGCTGCCACACTGGTTAGCGGAGGCGTGTGCAAGGCGTCAACTTATTCGCTGTTTAGAATTGTGTTCGTGACCGTTCGTGACCGCATTCGCGATCGCGGACTGTCTCATTCTGACCGCGTTGAACTTTTCGTGCGTCCGGCTGGGGGCGTTCGCCCGTCAGCTTTTGGTCACACTTACTGAAAGCAACGCTTCATGCAGAGCTTGTAGTCCGAATCGCAGATCTTGCAGGCTGGGTCTGGTTTGGCTGCGTTGGGAGGGCAAGGACGCTGGCAAATCGACAGGTTCTCGCGGCACGCCCCGCTGCATTTGTCCTCCGGCGCTGGCGCGGGCACAGCCACTTGTTCAGTGGTCGGCGTCGATGCCGCGGCGGGTGCACTGCCCGTGTCGCCGTACCAGCGCGTGGCGATCGGCGGCGGCGGCGCGTGAACGCTGGTGGGAGCGGGGACCACCAGATAGAATTGGCGCGCCTCGGCCTTCTTGTCGTCGCCGATGTCGAGCGTTGGACGGCCGATGTCACCGTTCGCGAAGGAGTGGTCGCGTCGTCGCGCATACTCGATGCGATCGCGCGGCTGGCCGTAGGTGTATAGGTTGAGCCACTCGCTCCAACACGCGTGGCGATGCGTGGGCGCGGTGTCCACCTCCAAGTCGAGGCGGTAGCAATGTTCGAAGCGCACGTTGCCTTCGTAAATCGATTGCGCGCTGGCCCCGCATGCGCCGACGGCTAGGAGCAGGAGCAGCGAGACGACGGCCCAGCGAAAACGCAGTGGGGGCGGGCGAAAGCGCGGGATGAGGCGACCGCCTTGGTTCTGGGACCCGCTGAGCACGGGTCTGTTTTCCCCGACCGCGCGCGCAGGCGCAAGCCACTCTACGGCGAACGCGGCATGTGCGGGCTTTTCTCGTGCTATGCCAGCCC
>Ga0247783_1000303_pt1 | contig 14935 bp, 14 predicted proteins | sample UWRJL064202C5_FD_179911 | JGI IMG/M metagenome (GOLD analysis project Ga0247783, IMG submission 179911) | Plant litter microbial communities from Arlington Agricultural Research Station in Wisconsin, United States - UWRJ-L064-202C-5 | ecosystem: Environmental > Terrestrial > Plant litter >...
AACCCGCTCTGGCGCATCGAACTCGAAGCCGAAGCAATTCTTCCCTAACGCAATTCCGAACGCCCACAGGAGTAGTCATGGCAAAGCTGTCGATTCGTGATCTCGATCTCAACAACAAGCGCGTTCTGATTCGCGTCGACTTCAATGTGCCCCTCTCCAAAGACGGCGGCGAGATCCTGGATGACACCCGCATCCGCGAGACGCTTCCCACCATCGAGTACGCGATCCGCCGCCGCGCCAAGGTCATCCTCGCCGCTCATCTCGGCCGCCCCAAGGGCAAACCCGTTGCGGAGATGAGCTTACGCCCGGTCGTGGATCGGCTTCGCAACCTCATCGACCACGACATGGGCGACTCCTTCAACGTTGGCTTCGCTCCTGATTGCGTCGGCGAGATCGCTACCGAACTCGTTCGCCAGTTGGAGAGCGGACAGGTCCTCCTCCTCGAAAATCTTCGCTTTCATCCCGAGGAAGAAAAGAACGATCCCATCTTCGCAAAGAAGCTCGCCGCGCTCTGCGATATCTATGTGAACGACGCCTTCGGCGCAGCTCACCGCGCACACGCTTCCACGGAAGGCATCACGCACTTCGTCGCACAGTCAGCAGCTGGTTTGCTGATGGAAAAGGAAGTCAGCTATCTCGGCAAGGCACTCCAATCCCCCGACAAGCCCTTCGTCGCCATCATCGGCGGAGCCAAGGTCAGCGACAAGATCGGCGTCATCGACAACCTGCTCAACAAGGTCGATGCCATCATCATTGGCGGCGGCATGGCTTACACGTTCCTCAACGCACAGGGGCAGAAGACGGGAAAATCCCTCCTCGAAGCCGATAAGATCGACATCGCAAAAGCTGCTCTGAAGAAGGCCGAAGAGAAGGGCGTCAAATTCCTTCTGCCGGTCGATCACATCCTCGCCGACAAGTTCGCCTCCGACGCAAAAACACAGATCTTCGAAGGCACAGGCGACTTCCCGGAGGATTGGATGGCACTCGATATCGGCCCCAAATCCATCGAACTCTTCAAGGCAGAGATCGCCGAGGCGCGCACGATCGTCTGGAATGGCCCCATGGGAGTCTTTGAACTACCCGCCTTTGCCAAGGGAACCATGGCCATCGCGCGTGCGGTCGCAGACAACACCGATGCCATCTCCATCGTTGGCGGCGGCGACTCCGTCAGCGCGGTACACGCAGCCGAGGTAACCGATCGCATCACGCATATCTCCACGGGCGGAGGCGCTTCTCTGGAGTTCCTCGAAGGCAAGACCCTGCCCGGCGTGGCCGCACTCTCGCCTAAATCCTCGTAGGACCAATGTCCTGAGTTAGCGCTGTTGGCAATTTTCTTTTATTTCGGGCTTGCCAATTCCGCTTACCAACCCATAAGCTCCGGAAACTAAGCAGGAGAAGCATGCGCAAGAAGATCATCGCCGGGAACTGGAAGATGTACAAAAACCCCACGGAGTCCGTGGCGTTTCTGAACGAGTTTCTTCCTATGGTGGACAGTCATGAACGTGACGAGATCATCATCTTCCCAACCGCCACATCGCTCGCCTACGTCATCGATGCGATACGGGGTTCGAACGTTCACGCCGGTGCACAGACCATGCACTGGCTGAACGAAGGTCCCTACACGGGACAGACTTCGCCGACGATGCTCACCTCCATCGGTGCGACGCATGTGCTCCTTGGCCACTCGGAAAGACGTCTCTACGCCAACGAAAGCTATGAACACGTAAACCTCAAGCTCAAAGCGGCGGTCGCGCATGACCTCATTCCCATGCTCTGCTTTGGGGAGATGCTGGCGGATCGCCAGGCTGGTTATACGGCGGACACCCTGATGGCGCAGATGGGTGGAGCACTCGCAAACCTCTCACCGGAAAAGGCGCATTCCCTCGTCATCGCCTATGAACCTATCTGGGCCATCGGCACCGGAAGCACGGCATCGCCCGAAGTGGCTGAGGCCGCCCACTCCATCATCCGCAGAGAACTCGCCAACCGCATGGGTGAAGAGATCGCGGAGAGCACACGCATCCTCTACGGCGGTTCGGTCAAGCCGGACAACATCGGAGCCCTGCTCAGCATGCCCAACATCGACGGAGCGTTGATCGGAGGCGCCAGCCTCGATCCCACATCCTTCGCGCGGCTCGTCAAATACCAGTTCTAAACTCGCTTTGTCATCCTGAGCGAAGCGAAGAAATCTGCTTTTAAAAACCCGCAACCAGCCTAATGAAAAAGGCCTCCGATCTCTCGGAGGCCTTTTCGTCTCTAACGACGTGGATGATGATGACGGTGGTGATGACGCCGATGATGACGATAGGGCTGTGCAACAAGCGGACTGAACTCTCCGCTGACAATGACCAGAGCGATCAATGCGATGACGACACGGGCAATCTTTTTCATTGGAACTCCGGATGAAAATGGTAGTTACTTCAGTCTGACGTAGAAGTGCGCTCCAGTGTTGCGTGGAAAACACAATGTCCTTTTAAGGCTAACGCACAACACCGGCCTGGTCGAACGGCCAATAGACAAAGGCCGCGCGGCCAGAGATCAGGTCCCTGTCCACGGGTCCGAAATCGCGACTGTCAGAAGAGATCGACCGATGATCTCCCATCACGTAATACTCTCCCATGGGAATCTGGATCTCGCGCTGTGATCGCGAATCCACAAACCGAACGGGAACATACTTTTCAGACAACGGTTTGTCGTTGACGAACACCTGTCCGCGATCAATCCGCAAACGGTCGCCCGGCAGGGCGATGACACGCTTGATATAGCTCTTCGTATGGTCGCGCGGATACTCAAAAACCACGACATCGCCGCGGTGAATCTCTCCCACGTGATAGGCCATCTTGTTGATGAAGAGGCGATCCTGATCCTCCAGCATCGGCAGCATACTGGTGCCTTCTACACGGACGGGCTGGTAGAGAAACATGATGATGAACGCGGAGATGGACACAGACACGACAAGGTCGCGGAGCCACGACATAACGGTCCACTTCGCGATAGGCGACGGAGCCGAAGCAGAGGGGATTTCTGGTGACGTTTCGGGTTGGTCTGAGGCTTCGTTCATTTTGCGCTCTCTTTATTTGACGCCTTAAAACGAAATTTGCCTACGGCTTTACCGGTAAAGGAGTCTTCGCATCCAGTCCCAGGCCGGGAACCATGAGTTTGCCGTCAATTCCCTTTGTCTCCCAGGCCTGCACGATCGCCCGCGAGAGCTTCGCCATGGTGACGGTACCCTCGTTATCCGAAGTCCACGCATGGTCTGCGTTGTCATAGGTATAGAGCGAAAGAATAATTGGCCCCGAACGTCCGGCGATGATGCCCACGTCCGAATGCGTCGTCTCCAGACCTCCGGTCTTGTTCGCAATTCCGGAACCTGCCTCGGTGCTGTCGAGCGTCTCCAGGTACCGGGGAATGGCATCGCGATAAAACTGGCTCTGCAGCATATGCAAAGCGGTCCTGCAGGCGGCGGTCGCAGAATCGGCAGGCAACGGCGCCTTTCCGGGAATATCCAGTTGGCAACGCCCGATCCGTTCGATCACGGTCGCGATCTGCCGGGCGGTCGTCTTTCCCAGGCCATACTTCGGCTGGTCCGGAGGCATCGGTCCAGAGGGTGGCACCATGCTCTTTTTATAGAGCCATGTCTGGTCCAGCCCAAGCGCCATCATGTCGTCATCCACTGCCTTCGTGGTGAAGCGGTCAATCATCAGGTTCGTCGCCGTGTTATCGCTTACGATCACCATCAGGGTGGCGACATCCTTCATCGTCAGCGTGAGTGGCGCATCCATAAAGGTCAGCAGGCCGGAACCGCTAACGCGGTCGGTCGCCTTCAGGATAATCGGCTCTTCCCACTTAGCCTGCCCGGCGGCGACCTGGCGCGTCGCTTCGAAGAGCATGGCCAGCTTGATGGTGCTGGCCGTCTGCAGCGGAATATCTGCGTCGATCGCGACGGTCTTTCCTGTACTCTTCTGTTGGGCAAAGACAGCGACCTTCCCATGGTGGGCGGCGATGATGTCTCTTAACTGCTTCTCCAGGGCGGGATCGTTCGTCGTCTGCGCCGAAACGAGACGCACAGAAATAACTAAAATAAGGGCTATCAAAAGGTTTCTGTTGCGCATGGTTTGCATCTTACCTCGATTGAGGGGTCTGCATACCGAAGCAGTTTAACGAGCCACACGTTCGCGAGTGGGGCTACAATCGTTCGTGCAACTTACGGATTCTTATGACACCTACGATGATTGAAGAGATACCGGCAAAGGCCAATCCGGCAGGATCGAAAGACCAGCAGTCTGCAGACCTTCAGTCGCTTGCGACGGAGAAGCAGAATGAAGCCTCAGAAGGTTTAGATAAAAAATCCGCGCTCGAAATCGCGCGGATTATCAACCAGGAAGACTCCAAAGTCGCGGCTGCGGTCAAAAAAGCCATTCCGGAGATCGCCCAGGTCATCGACGTCGTCGCCCGTTCCTTGCGGGATGGGGGTCGCCTGATCTACGTGGGCGCAGGTTCCAGCGGACGAATCGCCGCCCTGGACTCCGCCGAATGCCCCGCAACCTTCTCTACAGCCCCCGCGCAGGTGCAATACATCATGTGCGGCGGACCAAAAGCCCTGGCCTCGGCTGCGGATGTGAACGAAGATTCTCCCGAAATGGGACATCGCGACATCGCGAAACGCCGCCCCACGCGGAAAGATATCGTCATCGGCATCTCCGCCTCTGGCCGTACGCCCTACGTGGTCGGAGCGGTGGAGTATGCCCGTGCTCGCGGAGCCAAAACGGCCTCGATCACCTGCAACCAGAACACACCGATCTCAAAGGTCTGCGACATCTGCGTCGTCGCCGAAGTCGGCCCCGAGGTTATCTCCGGTTCGACCCGTCTGAAGGCCTCCTCCGCCCAGAAGATGATCACGAACATGATCACCACCGGCGCGATGACGCGACTCGGCTATGTTTACGACAACCTCATGGTTAACGTACACATGAAGAACGAAAAGCTGGTGGAGCGCGGCATCAACGTACTGATGCGCGTCACCGGCGTCGACCGCGACACCGCCATCCGCACCATCAAGTCGGCCAGCAAATCCATCCCGACGGCGGTCGTGATGCTGAAAGCCGGTGTGGACAAGATGGAAGCCGTTCGCCGCCTCGCGAAGTCCGACGGCAACGTCCGGCTAGCCATCGAGGACTCCCGCCTGGAACTGTAGAACCTCTCGCACCCCATTCTTTGCAAAAAGGGTGGGGTCGCGCAGAGCGGACTTCTCAGTGAAGCGAAGCAGATCCCTTCGCTTCGCTGCGGGATGACAAAGTTAGAGTTTCGGCTTCATCGGGACCCATATCCTGACAGATAGTTGCTGACAACATTCCCCACACACCGTGTTTATTCCTTGCAGAGCGGCGCAATCTATCCGCCGCAAGGAGTTACACCATGAAGCGCACACTTCTCACCGCAGCTCTCGCTTTTTCCCTCGTTGGGACCGCAGCCATTGCCCAACAGACCACACCCGCACCGCAGAATGATGCCCCCGCCGCGCAGCAGGAACGCCATCACGCGCCCAATCCGCACAAGATGGCGATGCGCCTGAGCAAAAAGCTCGGCCTCTCGCCCGACCAGACTGCGAAGCTGGAACCCGTCCTCGCCGACCGCCAGCAGAAGGTCCAGGCCCTCCGCGCGGACACTTCTCTTACGCCCGACCAGCGTAAACAGCAGATGCGTGCCATCGGCAAGGACTCCCAGGAGCAGCTTGCGGGCATCCTCACACCCGAGCAGATGCAGCAGATGAAGGCCATGCGCCACGGTCGCCGTGGCGAGGGACAGGCGCCTCCGCCGACCGGCGTTTAGTCTCCTGTAACCAGCCAGCCCTCGTCGCGCCCGCGGCGAGGGCTGTTTTGCAGAGCGCACCAATCTAGCTACCCACCTTTCCTCATTCCGCTTCCGTAAACTAGCGGGATGGATAAGTTTGTAGTCCGCGGCGGAAATCCGCTGCTCGGCACCATTAAAGTCTCCGGCGCAAAGAACTCCGCGCTCCCCTGCATGGCCGCCGCCATCCTCACCGAAGAAGAAGTCGTCCTCGAGAACATTCCGCAGGTCCGCGACATCGAGACCGAGCGCAAGCTGCTCGAAGCCATGGGTGCGCAGGTGGAACTGGGCTACGGCCGCGCGCAGCATCGCACGACGATCCGCTGCGCCGTCCTCTCCGACCCGGAAGCCAAGTACGAGATCGTCAAGACGATGCGCGCTTCTTCGCTCGTTCTTGGTCCGCTTGTAGCCCGCGTCGGCATGGCCCGCGTCGCCGTTCCCGGCGGATGCTCCATCGGCGACCGCCCCATCGATCTCCACCTCAAAGGGCTGGAGCTGATGGGCGCGAAGATTACGCAAGACCACGGCTACATCGAGGCCCGCGCCGACCGTCTCAAGGGCGCGCACATTCTCTTCGACAAGATCACCGTCACCGGTACAGAAGATCTCCTGATGGCCGCGTCACTCGCCGAGGGTGAAACCATCATGGAGAACTGCGCGCAGGAGCCTGAGGTCACCGACCTCGCCAACATGCTCATCAGCATGGGCGCAAAGATCGAAGGCGCAGGCACCTCCAAGATCACGATTCAGGGCGTCAGCAAGCTCCACGGAACCCGTCACCGCATCAATCCTGACCGCATCGAGGCTGGCACCTTCATCATCGCGGGTGCGATCTCCGGCGGCGACCTGAACGTCGACTGCTGCAACCCCGGCCATCTCGCCGCGGTCATCGCCAAGCTCGAAGAGTGTGGCGTGCGTCTGGACGTTGGCAAGGAGAACATCCGCGTACGCAGCGAAGGCCATCTCAAGGCCGCAGACGTTTCCACGGTCGAGTATCCCGGCTTCCCGACGGACATGCAGGCGCAGTACATGGCGCTTGCCACCCAGTCCGAAGGCACCTCGACCGTCATCGAAAATATCTTCGAGAACCGCTTCATGCACGTCAGCGAACTCGTCCGCATGGGCGCGAATATCCGTGTCGACGGACGTACGGCAACCGTTCGCGGAAAGACGCCGCTCTCCGCCGCTGCCGTCATGTGCAGCGATCTCCGCGCCAGCGCATCGCTTGTTCTGGCCGCGCTCGTGGCCGATGGAGAGACGATCCTCGATCGCGTGTATCACATCGACCGCGGCTACGAACGCATCGAAGAGAAGCTCCGCGGCGTAGGTGCGCAGATTCGTCGCATGGGCGAGGTCTTCGGCAAAAAGTAAGCTGTCAAATAAACTCTCCACCCACAAGCATTTCTCTGAACTCCTTCGTCCAAAACACATCTGGACAATCGACCCCTCAGAGACATTAGGGTGGAGGCACAGGATGCAGGTCGCACGAAAACTATCGTTGCTCGTCATCATCAGTCTGCTCTGCGCGAGTTCAGCACACGCACAGTCTGCCAGTAACCCCGACTGGCAGACCGCAGCCGGCGGCAAGCTCTCGTTCGACGTGGCATCCATCCGTCCAACACCACCGGGACAATTTACCCGGCCAAATTTTCCTCTAGGTCCCGATGGCTCCTATCATCCAACGGGCGGCGAGTTTTCGGCGGTCTTTCCCCTTAGCGTCTATATCCAGTTCGCCTACAAGCTATGGCTCACACCGGAGCAGCAGGAGGCCTTGCTGGCCAAATTTCCTGCGTGGACGAAGACCGAAAAATTCACTATCAAAGCGCGAGGCCCCGTCGACGCAACGAAAGACCAGATGCGTCTGATGATGCAAGCACTTCTGGCAGAGCGTTTCGGTCTGAAAGTGCACTTTGAGGAACGAGAGACCGCCGTGCTCGTAATGACTCTGGCGCATCCCGGCAAGCTGGGACCGTCACTCCACCCACACAGTGAAGGCACGCCATGCGATCGCGTCGTCCCTTTACCTCCAGCGGGAACCGTGCCACCTATCTTCCCTCTGCAATGCGAAGAGTTCGGCGTATTTTTTGATGGAAAACACCCCGCCATTCTGGGCTCACGCAACACAACGATGGACTTGATAGCGCTCTCACTGCCATCATTTGGAAAGTTCGGGAGGCCCCTCGTCAACCACACCGGTCTGGCAGGGCGGTATGACTTCACACTGACCTGGGCTTTCGATCCTGAAAGCGCTCCCTTGCCTCCTGAAAGCGAAACCTTGAATGGACCATCGTTTCTGGAAGCATTGAAAGAGCAGTTAGGGATGAAATTGGACTCCGCGAAACTGCCAGTGCAGGTGTTAGTGGTGGACCACGTCGAGCCACCATCGGAAAACTAGCGGAGTTCACGGCACGAGTTCTACAGTGTGGACCGACGACGGCGGCGACGGCGGCGTTCAGGGCGTCCGATCCAGCGGACGAGGCGCTGCACCAGGAAGACGAGCGCCGCCAGCACGACTGCCGTTGTCAGGAACCCACCCAGGAATAACACTGGCACGTCGAGCCCGGGAAAGCCCAGGCGGTCGACCCCATCGGTCATGAAAATACCGAGCGCATGCAGCGCGGCCCATTGCAGGGCGAGCAGATTCACATACCACTGCGTCCCCTCAGAGCCCGGATCTACGGCAAGTGAGCCCAGGAAGAAGTTCACTGCCTCGATCGCAAGCGCAGCCAACAGAACAAAGCCTATCTGCGACTTCCTTCCGAACCGTGACGAGGCAGCCATATCCATGCACACTAGCTTAGCCTGAATTTTCGCGCCCGGTAATCGATACAGGATCGTCGGAACCGATCCCTTGGGTTGGGAACGGCGCTGGAATCTTCGCTCCGAGTGGTAGCCTTAAGACTCCACCCTCTCTGTGTGCGAAAGAAGATGATGAGCGAAGAGATACAGTTTGAACTCCCCACCGTTGTTCCACCTGCGCTTCCCAACGTCCGTGTCGCCATCCTTGGCGCGGGAAAGATGGGCGGCATCCTCCTGCAGGCCTTCCTGAAGAACAACCTGCTTCTGCCGGAGCAGATCACCGCCACCGTAGGCCACGAAGAGCGAGCGCACGCTTTGGGGACACAGTTCGGGATTGAAGTCTCCACCGACAACCGCTCTGCCGCGGAACACGCCGACGTGATCCTGCTGGGCGTGAAGCCGACGCAGGTCCCAGCGCTCGTCGAAGAGATTCTTCCGGTCCTCAACGACAGAAAGCTGCTGATCTCCTTCGCCGCCTCAGTTACGACTAAATCCATTGAAGCGGCCATCGGCCACGACGCAGGTGTCGTCCGCGCCATGCCGAACACCCCGGCCATGCTCGCCGCAGGCATTACCGCGCTCGCTCGCGGCGTCCACACCACGGACGCGCAGCTTGCCATCGCGCAGAAGATCTTCGCCACCGTAGGCCGCACGGTCATCGTCGACGAGAAGCACATGGACGCCGTCACGGGCCTCTCCGGCTCCGGCCCGGCCTTCATCTACATCATCATCGAAGCCCTTGCCGAAGCGGGCGTGAACGTCGGCCTGCCGCGCGACATCGCCACCCAGCTCGCAGCGCAGACGACCTACGGCGCTGCCCGCATGGTGCTCGAGACCGGCTACCATCCCGCCCTGCTCAAAGACGCCGTGACGACGCCCGCAGGCTGCACCGTGGACGGGATCCTTGAACTCGAAGAGGGCGGTCTCCGCGTGACTCTGATTAAAGCCGTCAAACGCGCCACGATGCGCGCAAAGGAACTGGCCGCAGGCTAACCATGCCCACGATGCAGATTAAAACGACAAAGCGCGACACCTATCTCGCCCGGTTCGCATGGGGCGTTCTGGGATGGAATGTCCTCGTCGTCCTGTGGGGCGCGCTTGTGCGCGCTACGGGCTCTGGCGCGGGCTGCGGCAATCACTGGCCCCTCTGCAACGGCGATGTCATTCCCGTCTCGCCGAACGCCCACACGATGATTGAGTTCGTCCATCGCCAGATGACCGTCGTCGCGGGCATCGCCGTGGTCGCGCTCCTTGCCTTCGTGTTGAAGACCCTGCCCCGCACTCATCCAGCGCGAAAGGCGGTGAAGGTCACAGCCATGTTGCTCGTTCTGGAGGCGGTTCTCGGCGCTCTCCTGGTCAAGCTCGGATACGTGACCGGCAACCAGTCCGTCGGACGTGTGATTCTGCTTTCGGTCCATCTGACCAACACGCTTCTCCTGCTCGCGTGGCTCACGCTGACTGCATGGCTAGTCAGCGGGAATCCTGCGCCACGGCTGCGCACCATACACTGGCTCACGCTGGCCTCCACGCTGGTGGTAGGCGTCAGCGGATCGCTCGCTGCTCTCGGCGACACGCTCTTCCCCGCGACTTCGCTCCGCGCAGCCTTCGCACAGGACTTCGCCGCGGACGCACCCATGCTGCTTCGTCTGCGCAGCGTCCATCCGCTCAGTGTTCTGGTCGCGACGGCAGCACTGATCTGGCTCACCACAAAGGCGCGTGAACTCGCCTCCCCGCGCGTGAAGAAGCTCGTCGGGGTTACGCTTGCCCTGCTCGCCTTTCAGATCTTTCTCGGGATCGCGGATCTCGCCCTGCTCGCTCCGTGGTGGATGCAGGTGCTGCATCTGTTGGGCGCGGACCTCTACTGGGTTTCGCTGCTGATGCTGGCCTTCGATGCCTCCGCGTCGCGCGAGCTATCAGCCGTTTAAAAACAAAGGGCCAGCGCACTCTGCGCTGGCCCTCATGCGAACTGCACCCAGTTACATGGGCTTTGGCGGATCGTGCGGCGTGGTCGTCGGCGACTTGTCGCCCACGATGGCCTTGCCCAGCTTCTTGGTTCCGCGTGCGGTCTTCGTCGCTCCAACGGCGGTTCCGTGCTTGGTCGCCTTCGCGCCCTTCACAGTGCCCTTCTTGATGCCGCGACCTGCGCTCTTCGTAGCTGAAGCCGTATCGTGCCCCGCGTCCTTCATATCCTGCTTCGCACCGTCCTGCGCTACGGCAAGTCCTGCGGACAGAACCAACGCAACCATTGCGCTTCCAAATGTACGAATCTTCATTGGTACTCCTTCTGGCGTCCCCGCCCTTTGCATTCTGATGCCAGATTACCTTACGACGTCACAGAAAATTCACACAAACTGCTTCGAACAAAGTATTAAGGTAGCCTTTCCCTGAGGATATTTCATGGCGCGCAAGCCCATACCCAAGCCACAGCACCTTTTCATCAACCGCGACGAATCCTGGCTCCGCTTCAACCTGCGCGTGCTCGAAGAGGCGCAGGACAGTACCAATCCGCCCCTGGAAAGATTGAAGTTCCTGGCCATCACGGCGAGTAATCTCGACGAGTTCGTCGAGATTCGTGTCGCCGGTATCCTGCAGCGCATCGAGGAAGGCTACACCCCATCCCCCGACGAGATCGATGACGGCCTCACAGAGCAGGAGCGGCTTGAACTCCTCGCCGACCAGCTTCACTCGTTCGTCCACATGCAATACGACTGCTTCACCGGCCAGGTTCTGCCCGCTCTCAAAGCGGCGAAGATTCGCATCCTCAAGTGGAGCGATCTCAACGAAACCGAACGGTCTCAAGCCATGCACTACTACGAGACCGAGGTCGATCCACTCCTCACGCCCGTTTCTATCGATCCAACTCATCCCTTTCCGCGTGTGCTCAACAAGGCCCTCTGCGTCGCTTTTCTCCTTCGCAGAAAACAGACAAAGTCGCGCAAATCGATCCTTGGCATCGTCACCGTTCCGCGATCGCTGCCTCGCTTTGTTCCGATGCGCTGCCCCGCCGGCGAGTTCCACTTCCTCTACCTGCATGAACTCGTACAGGCCCGCGCCGAGCGCATGTTTCCCGGCTATCAGATCGTCGCGCGCTCGGCCTTCCGTATCACGCGCAACAGCAATCTCTACCTCGAAGAAGAAGAGGCCCGCTCTCTTCTGGAGAGTGTGCGCGCCGAGCTGCACAATCGCCGCAAAGGTGACGTGGTACGTCTCGAAATCGAAAGCGGAGCCAATGAAGAGTTGATCGAACAGTTGCGCATCAACTTCGATCTCGATCGCTGGCAGATCTTTCGCGTCGATGCACCGGTTAACCTGTCGCGCGTGGCCGACCTCTATGGCCAGATTCCGCGCCCTGATCTCAAGTTCCAGCAGTTCACCGGAAGCCTCTTCAAGCTCGAACCAAAGTCTCCGGACATCTTCGCGGAGCTGCGCAGGCACGACGTCCTTCTGCATCATCCCTTCGAGTCCTACCTGACGGTCGAGCAGTTTCTGCAAAGCGCCGCGGAAGACGAGCGTGTGATCACGCTGAAGCAGACGCTCTATCGCACCAGCTCCGATTCGCCCATGGTTCACGCCCTTGTGGAAGCCGCCGAAGCCAAGGACATCACCGTCGTCATCGAGCTGCGTGCGCGCTTTGACGAAGCCTCGAACATCCGTTGGGCGCGGTCTCTCGAAGAGGCCGGGGTGCAGGTCTTTCATGGCATCACAGGACGCAAGACTCACTGCAAGCTGGCTCTGCTCGTGCGCCGCGATGAAGACGGCGTCATCCGTCGCTATGCGCATCTCGGTACAGGCAACTACAACCCCGTCACAGCGCGCTTCTATACCGACATCAGTCTGCTCACGGTAAATCCCGAGATTACCGCGGCCGTCCACTCCGTCTTCAACTACCTCACAGCAGAAGCGGACGCCGCCGACTACAAGCCGCTGCTCGTCGCTCCGCAGACTCTCGCGACTGAAATCATCCGCCTGATCGAGCGCGAGACCCTTAACGCACGTGCAGGCAAACCCGGCCACATCATCGCCAAGATGAATGCGCTGCTCGATCGCAAGACGATTCATGCGCTCTACGCCGCATCGCAGGCCGGTGTAAAGATCGATCTCATCATCCGCGGCATGTGCTCTCTGCGCCCCGGCATCCACGGCCTGAGCGAAAACATTCAGGTCCGGTCCATCGTGGGTCGATTCCTCGAACATAGCCGCATCTTCTGGTTTGCCAATCGCGGAAAGCCGGAGGTTTACTGCGGCAGTGCAGACTGGATGCCGCGCAATCTCTACGAACGCTGCGAGGCGGTCTTTCCCGTGCTCGACCCGGATCTCGCTGCACGCCTGCGCGATCAGATTCTGGAAGCCTACCTCCGCGACAACACCAAGGCGCGCCTGATGCAGCCTGACGGACAGTATCTCCGCGCGCCCCGCTCCGGACCCGCTTTCAACGCGCAGGATTTTCTGATGACGGGCAAAGACCTTCCTTCGAAGACAAGCGTCAAGCCCGCCACAAAAGCAAAAAAGAAATCAGCGAAACCAGCCAAGAAATCAGCAAAGACCAAAAGTCGCTCCTAGAACAAACCGGGTGCCCCATACATCGCGCTTTTTGCGATGTATGCGTTATGCGCGAAGCGCATCAAAGGATCTCCCTCGAAGTCAGGTTTATGCGCTCCGCGCGACCCCACCCTTTCGCAAAAAGCGCGAAAGAATGGGGCACAGACCTTTTGTCTTCGGCAGCAAGCCTTACTGAATCGTCACCTGGTACGAGTAGTTGTGCCGCACGGTCGTCGAACCATCCGTCGCTGCAGTCGTCAGCGTGAAGCTCGACGTCCCGAAGGGACTGCCTGTACCGATAGGAGCCCCTCCTCCCACCGTTGTGCCTCCTCCTGTAGTGGAGACTCCACTCGCACATCCCCAGGCACCAAGAGCCGCCATTGAAATCAGCAGAGCGAGCACCAGTAAGCGCATCCGCGAGCGGCGCGAGAGGAACGCCATCGACAGAAATCCAAGCGCAACGCCCGTCGGCCAGCCCGCGCCTCCACGCGAAGGCTTTTTCAGCAGCGACGTTGCGTTCGCCGTCGTCGAGATCGTGAGTGTGGTCGTTCCTCCACCCGTAATCGTGCTCGGAGAAAAAGAGCATGTCGCCAGCGTGCTGGCTGCCGGTGTGCATCCCAGGGTCACGGTTCCGGTGAAGCCGCTCACCGTCGTCACCAGACCAACGGCCTGCCCACTCCGTCCCTGGCTGATCGTTATTGTGGCCGGGTTCATTGTGAGCGTGAAATCCTGTGCGGAGACCAGAAGCTGACCCGAAGTAGCCGCGTTGTACGAGCCGTCTCCCGTATAGATGGCGTAGGCGCTATGCTCGCCCGCCGTGTAGTTGGTCGTGGAGAAGACAGCGGTTGCTGCACTGACTCCATTGGAGACCAGCATTGCTGTTCCCAGCTTCCGCGTCGTCCCATTCAGCGTGTCGTAAAACGTCACGGTTCCAGTGGGAATGATGAGCGCACCCGTTGGCTCTGTCAGGGTCGCCTTCAACGTCACATTGGCGCCCGCGAGCGGTGTCACCGTGTTCGCCGTCAACGCAATCGTTGCATCGATGGCGGACGGCGTCACGATCGTAGACGGAGAGGCGCTAGAGGCATAGTTCGCATCTCCGGAGTACGTCGCCACCAGCGCGTGCGATTTTCCACCAGCAAGCGCGACCGCCAGCGTCGCGGTTCCATTGGTCACGATACCGTTTCCAAGCGAGATGCCATTGTCCGTAAAGCTAACCGTCCCCGTCACAGCCGCAACGGTAGCGGTGGTGGCTACCGCCGGACCGACGCTCGCCGTCAACGTCGTTTTATAACCCGCCTGCGGAGCGGACGGAACCAATGTCAGAGCAGTTTCCGTGGGTCCAGCCACCACCCTCAACGTCAGTGTCACGGTGTTGCTGCACGTCAGGTTGGTCGAGGCCACGCACGCGATCTTCACCGTATAGGTTCCCGGCGGTGGAGGATTGATCGCGATCGTCGCCACTCCTGCGGCAAGGACTCCCGTATAGACAGCGCCGCTTGCGCCTGCAATCGTTGCTGTAACACTGCCTGCCGCCGTGCCTGTGCTCGTGAGGAGGACCGTTGCAGAGATAGAAGCGGCTGTTCCATAGCCGATGGATCCTGTCGGAGACAACGTCGCTGTCAGACTCCCGGTCGCCGGTGTGACGGTCACCGTCACGGTGGTCGTGCTCGTACTCGCGGCGTAATTGGTATCTCCGCTATACGTCGCCACGAGCGAGTGAGATCCGGCATTTAGCGTCGTCAGCGCA
>Ga0247783_1000305_pt1 | contig 14882 bp, 11 predicted proteins | sample UWRJL064202C5_FD_179911 | JGI IMG/M metagenome (GOLD analysis project Ga0247783, IMG submission 179911) | Plant litter microbial communities from Arlington Agricultural Research Station in Wisconsin, United States - UWRJ-L064-202C-5 | ecosystem: Environmental > Terrestrial > Plant litter >...
CCACCACCGGTGCCGCCCCCTTCACCCGGCCCTAGACCCGATCCGTTGCCGGAACCGATGCCCCCATGCCCGCCATTGCCCAGAGATACGCCCACGTTCGGCGAACGGGGATCGCCCAGGTTGGGCATATTGTTGTTGGTCATCTTCATGTTGGGCTGCATGATCAACGTTGGGTCCACTGCCAGTTTCGGCGGTATCTCCGGTGGACGGCTGGGCGGAACGATCTGCTCCTGCGCAAACTTCGGCAGACGTCCCTTGCTGACGGGAGCCATATCGTGCGCTCCGCCACCGCCACCCATCGCCTTCAGCGACGGCTTGGTGATCACCTTGGGGACGGGCACGTTCAGATCCACCGCAGCTACCTTCTTCGGCACAGGCACCGGAGCGGTGAGGATGCGATGACCGACCCAGAAGAGCAGAAGAATGATCAGTGCGTGGAAGCCGACAGCGACGCCGGTCGAGACGGGATCACGCTTGACCGCCATCCGATCGACAACTGCGATCGGCTTCGATTCAAGCTGCAGGGGCGGGAGCTTGGCGGGGAAAAAGACATCGCGCAGGTTCGACCAAAGCGAAGCAAAAACGCTTTCGCCCTCAAGTTCGGGGTCGACGCCAAGATGCGGTTCATAGTCTGCGCTATGGCGGTCGGTAGTTTTGTCTTCGCGTTCTACTTCAGAAGGAGTCATCAAAGTATTTGCCATCGCCTCATTTTCGAGCGCCGGGAAGCGTCTATTCCCTGCCTCTGGTACGACCTAAACGCGCCTTCCGGATTGGTTCCGGATCTTCGGTCTGATGCCGAAGTGTACAGGTGAGCGGCATGAAGAAAGCACTTGGTGGCTCCAGCGAACATTCTACAAAAAAACTGTATAGACGTCTCCACGTTAGACGCAGAAGAAAGAAAAAGGGTCCCTGAAGTAGCGCGTACCTGTTCTGCCACCTCCGCCGCCATGGGAAGTACAATGGAAACTTGGGCTTTGAAGCATGGGAGATGGGATGGAAGAGCAGCAAAAGACATCTGGTGAGGCACAGAAACCGCGCCTCCTGAAAGATACGTTGAACCTGCCTAAGACGGGTTTCGGCATGAAGGCGAACCTTCCGCTGAACGAGCCGGCGCGCCTGGCCAAGTGGACGGAGCAGGACCTGTACGGCCAGATTCGCTCGTCGCGTGAGGGCGCGGAGAAGTACATTCTGCACGACGGGCCGCCGTACGCCAACGGCCAGATCCACCTTGGGCATGCTCTGAATAAGTGCATCAAGGACTTTATCGTCAAATCCAAGACCATGGCAGGGTATGACGCCCCCTATGTCCCAGGATGGGACTGTCACGGTCTCCCGATTGAAATTAAGGTGGACGAGCAGCTTGGCCGCAAGAAGCTTGAGATGGACAGCCTGACCGTTCGCAGGCTATGTCGCGAATATGCGCAGAAGTACGTCGATCTGCAGCGCTCGCAGTTTGTCCGCATGGGAGTTCTTGGCCGCTGGGAGCGTCCCTATCTGACGATGACGGACGCCTACGAAGCGAAAATTCTTTCTACTTTTTATGAGTTTTACGAAAAGGGCTTCGTCTACAAAGGCCTGCGCCCTGTGTACTGGTGCATGCACGACAAGACTGCCCTTGCAGAAGCTGAAGTCGAGTATGAGATGCACACCTCGCCCTCGGTCTATGTGCGCTACGCCTTGACCAGCGACGCCGGAGCCCTCGATGGCCGCCTCGCGGGCAAGCAGGTCTTTGGCCTGATCTGGACAACGACGCCGTGGACCCTCCCTGCCTCGATGGCCATCGCTTTTCATCCTGAGTTGGAGTACGTTGCTCTGGAGAATACCGACGGAGCTGTTTACATCGTTGCTGCGGAGCTTGTAAGCGCGGTTAGGGTCGCCTGTCACCTGGAAGACGCCGTCGAGATTGCGCGCTTTACCGGTGCGCGCCTCGAACGCACCACCTTTGCGCATCCTTTCCTGGACCGGGAGATCCTCGGCGTCATGGCAGAGTACGTCACCATCGACCAAGGTACGGGATCCGTACATACCGCCCCGGCGCATGGCCCGGACGATTTCGCCACGGGGAAAAAGTACGCCCTCTCCCAGGCCTGTGACGTGGATGATGCCGGACGTCTGCGCAACGGTCTGCCGGAGTATGACAACCTGAACGTCCACAAGGCGAACGAGCCGATCATCGAGTTACTGAAAACACGCGGCGCTCTGATGGGACGCGAGGACATCCACCACAGCTACCCGCACTGCTGGCGCTGCCATCGTCCGGTGATCTATCGCGCGACGGAGCAGTGGTTCATCGGCATGGAGACACCGGTTACGACCGTTGACGGCCTACCGACGACGTATCGCCAGAAGGCGCTCGACGAGATCGCCAAGGTGACCTGGGATCCGTCCTGGGGCCAGGAGCGCATCAGCAACATGATCGCAACGCGACCGGACTGGTGTGTCTCGCGCCAGCGTATCTGGGGCGTGCCGATCGCGGTCTTCCTGTGTCAGAAGTGCAGCACGCCGCTGCAGGACGCAAAGATCAACGGGAGCGTAGTCAGCCTTTTTGAAAAAGAAGGCGCGGATGCCTGGTATCGCTATCCAGCGGAAGAGCTTCTGCCTGCAGGTACCGCATGCGGGACCTGCAGTACGACCGAGTTCCGCAAAGAGATGGACATCCTGGATGTGTGGTTCGAATCCGGTGCGAGTTGGAATGCCGTGCTGGAGACGGAACCGGAGCTGCGCTTCCCTGCCGACCTTTATACGGAGGGCGGCGATCAGCATCGCGGCTGGTTCCACTCTTCCCTGCTGTCATCGGTTGGCATTCGCGATATCGCGCCGTATAAGTACGTCGCGACCTCTGGATGGACGTTGGACGAACAACGACGGGCCTTCTCGAAGTCTCTTGGTAACGGCGTCGACCCTGTCGCCGTCATGGACCAGCTTGGCGGCGACATCGTGCGCCTCTGGGTGGCTTCGGTCGACTTCCGCGAAGACGTGATCGCTTCTGTACCGTTGATGAAGCGTCTGGCCGAAGAGATCTATCGCAAGCTACGCAATACCTTCCGCTTTCTGCTCGGGAATCTCGATGGCTTTGTTCCCGCAGAAGATGAAGTGGCCTGGGCTGACATGCAGGCGCTCGACCAGTACATGCTGGCCCGCGCTGCGGAGTTGGTGAAGAAGGTTCGCGCTGCGTACGACGCCTTCGAGTTCCATCGTGCGTATCACGCAATCAACGAGTTCTGTAACGCAGATTTGAGCGCGTTCTACCTGGATGTTTTGAAGGATCGCCTCTATACGCTGGCACCGAAGTCCATCGAGCGGCGCAGTGCTCAGACGGCGATCTGGAAGATCACCGAAGCGCTCGTGCGTCTGACCGCACCTGTGCTTTCGTTCACATCGGACGAGGTCTGGGAGCACATGCCTCACGTCGAAGGGCGCGAGGCCAGCGTACATATTGCTGCATTTCCGACACCTGAAGATCTATCGAGCGCACATTCAACGCTGCTTAGTCGCTGGACGGTCCTTCTCGATGCGAGGGGCGCGGTACTTAGAGAGCTTGAAGGGCTACGGGCTAACAAAAGCATAGGTAAGTCGTTGGAAGCCATGGCGGTGTTAACTCTTAACGAAAATAACTCAGCAGTACTCGACGCATTTGAATCAATATCTGCTGCGGATTTGGCGGAACTGTTCAACACGTCGGATGTACAAATTGCAAGAGCGAGCTCCAATCCTCAAATCCCCTGGACTTTTACCGCGCAAGCTTTGCCGATTTCTTCATCTACCATGACGCGTTGCGATCGTTGCTGGCGGTATACACACGATGTAGGTTCCGATAGCCGTTGGCCGTCCGTCTGCGCGCGCTGCGCCACTGCACTGGAAGCCGTGGGCTTTGAGCCCATGACCGCGGAGGCAAACGCCTAAATGCATCTTGTAGTGGACAACTCAAACCGGCGCGACGCGCGCGGCTGGCTGCTGCTGATTGCTGCCGTCGCCATCGTGCTGGATCGCATCTCGAAACTCTGGGTCGCTGCACATCTTTCCTTGGGTGGAGCGATCACCGTTATTCCGCACGTCTTTCGCATTACGCACGTCCTGAACACGGGCGCTGCGTTCAGCATGTTTGGCGATGCGGCCTCGCCAGTCCTCGTGCGCTGGGGGCTCATTATCTTCTCAGCCATTGCCAGCCTTGTGGTGCTTTCGATGATCTGGCGGATGGGCCGCGACTGGAGTCCGGCTTCTCTCGGCCTGGCGCTCATTCTTGGCGGAGCTCTCGGCAACCTGTATGACCGCGTCTGCCTACACTACGTCATCGACTTCCTGGAAGTGACGATCGTTCACTATCACTGGCCCGACTTCAATGTTGCGGACAGTTGTATCTGCATCGGCGCCACCCTGCTCATGATCGAGATTCTCTGGCCCCGTTCCGCCGCAACCTCAGAGGCCGCATGATCGCAGGAGCAAACGACAAGATCGTTATCCGCGGAGCACGCACGCACAACCTGAAGGGTGTGGACGTTGATATTCCGCACGGCGCGATGACGGTCGTCAGCGGAGTCTCGGGCTCAGGCAAAAGCTCGCTCGCCTTCGACACGGTCTACGCTGAAGGCCAGCGTCGTTATGTCGAATCGCTTTCGGCGTATGCGCGGCAGTTTCTGGAGCGCATCGAGAAGCCGGATGTCGACTTCATGGATGGCCTCGCCCCGGCCATCGCCATCAAGCAGAAGAACCAGACGCGCAATCCACGATCCACAGTCGCCACCGCGACAGAGATCTACGACTACATGCGTCTGCTCTTTGCGCGCTGCGGCACTGTAACCTGCCTGCACTGCGGCGGCATTGTGAAGCGCGACACGGTCGATGAGATCGCCACGTCGGTAATTGCTCTAGGTGAAGGAACGCGGCTCTACGCTGTTTTCCCTATCGTGCGTGCAGAGATCAAGATCGAGCCCATGCAGGAGTTTGCTCTTCCTCCAGAAGAAGCGAAGCCCGCAAAGAAGAAAGCGGCCACGAAGAAAAGCACCAAGGCTGCGGCGGTTCCTGACATCAGCGATGTGCTGAAGGAGCGTCTCGCCGAGTTGCGCAAGCGTGGCTATAACCGGCTCTTCCAGAACGGAAATATCGTTGAGTTCTCCACTCCGGAGAGTTTGCTCGAACTCGACTTCAGCGAGCCGATCTTCGTTCTGATCGACCGCCTTGCGGTCTCCGCTGAAGTACGCTCGCGTATCGTCGACGCCATCGAGACCGGCTACCGTGAGTCGGATGAGGTCCAGTTTCTAACCGTACCTCGTGATGGAGCCGAGCCTGAACGGATTCGTTTCTCAGCCGCCTTCGAGTGCACCAACTGTCATCGCGCCTATCGCGAACCGGAGCCGCGTCTCTTCAGCTTCAACAATCCTTTCGGTGCGTGCCCGCGCTGCCAGGGGTTTGGCAATACCATCGATTTCGATCCGAACCTGATTATCCCGAATACCGCGCGAACGCTGGACGACGGCGCCATCGATCCCTGGGTGAAGCCGAAGTATCGTCCCATGCACAGCGAGATGAAGCGCTTCGCCAAAGAGAAGAAGATCCCCGTAAACGTGCCTTGGTTCGATCTGACTCCTGCGCAGCAGGAGATGCTCTGGGAGGGCGAAGGTGGCTTCTCCGGCATTCGCGGCTTCTTCAATCTTCTGGAGCGCAAGAAGTACAAGCTGCATGTCCGCGTCTTTCTTTCAAAGTATCGCGGCTATGCGCCGTGCCCGGAGTGCAAGGGGCAGCGCCTTCGCGCGGAGGCTCGCGCGGTTCTGCTGGAGAACAAGAACATCTGCGAGGTCGGCGCGCTTACGATTACGGCCGCACGTGCCTTTTTTGACAGCCTTCAGCTCTCGCCTTCGCAGGCAGAGATCGCCGGGAAGATTCTCGATGAGGTGCGTCAGCGCACGGGCTTCCTCGAAGAGGTTGGCCTGGAGTATCTGACGCTCGACCGCCTCAGTTCCACGCTCTCCGGCGGAGAGTCGCAGCGTATCCAACTCGCATCGTCACTCGGGTCGAAGCTCGTCGGCGCGCTTTATGTTCTGGATGAACCGTCCATCGGCCTGCACTCGCGCGATACGGCAAAGCTGGTGCGCATTCTGCATTCCCTCCGCGACCTGGGCAACACGATTCTCGTCGTAGAGCATGACCCCGACGTCCTGCGTGCCGCCGACCGTCTTCTCGATCTGGGTCCCGGTGCCGGCGAACTGGGCGGAAAGCTCCTCGCCGAAGGAACGGTGGAAGAGGTCAGCAATAATCCCAATTCCATCACCGGACGCTATCTCTCCGGAAGAACCAGGATCCCCATTCCACGCGATCGCCGCGAGCCGTCCCGCGAGGTATTGAAGCTGAAGGGCGCACGGGCGAACAACCTTCGAGGCGTGGATATGGAGATACCTCTTGGCATGCTCGTTGCCGTTACCGGCGTCTCAGGCTCCGGTAAGTCCACCATCGTCCACCAGGTGCTCTACCGTGGCCTGATGCAGGCGCTCGGCCAGAGCGAGGGCGGAGACACAGCGAACCTGTATCGCGAACTGACGGGCACACACTTCCTGCGCGACGTCGTTCTTGTGGATCAATCGCCCATCGGACGCACACCGCGTTCGAATCCCGTAACGTACATCAAGGCCTTTGACGCGATCCGTGAACTCTTCGCGCAGCAGCCCGACGCACGCAGGAAGAGCTATACCGCAGGCAGCTTCAGCTTCAACGTTCCCGGTGGCCGCTGCGACGTCTGTGAAGGTGACGGCACGGTCACGGTGGAGATGCAGTTCCTCGCTGATGTTGAACTTCCCTGCGAGGAGTGCAACGCCACGCGGTATAAATCCGGCATTCTTGAAGTGAAGTATAAGAACAAGAATATCTACGACATCCTGAATATGACGGTGCAGGACGGGCTTCACTACTTTGCCGGACACCCGAAGATCGTCGACCGTCTGCAGGTGCTCGACGAAGTGGGCCTGGGTTATGTCCGCCTTGGGCAGTCTGCGACGACGCTCTCCGGTGGAGAGGCGCAGCGCGTCAAGCTCGCCGCTCACCTTGCGACGATTCGTGCAGCCTCCACGACGCGCGGTGTGCCGACAAAGGTCGCCAGCCGGGTACTTTACATCCTCGACGAGCCCACCACGGGCCTTCACTTTGAAGACGTGGGCAAGCTGCTGACTGCGTTCAAAAAACTCATCGACGGCGGCGGTTCGCTCCTCGTCATCGAGCACAATATGGACATCATCAAGTCTGCGGACTGGGTCATCGACATGGGGCCTGAGGGTGGCGCGGCGGGCGGTATGGTGGTGGGCGTGGGAACACCCGAAGAGATCGCCCGCATTCCGGAGTCTTACACTGGAAGATGGCTCGCGCTCGCCCTGGAGGGCAAAGTTTGAAGATCCTCGCTGCACTTTTCGTAGTTGCCGGAACCTCGTTTGCGCAGATGCAGCTTCCTGCCGGAACGCGTTCTGCCCTGGATGTCGAGGAGCAGCAAAAACAGGTCCAGAATGCCGAAGAGCTGCTACAGAAGAACGAAGCGGTCAAGGCCCGCGATCTACTGCAAACCATCCTGAAGAGCGATCCGAAGAATGCTCGCGCCTCGTACGACCTTGGCTTTGCCGCCGAGTCGTTGAAGGACGAGGCTGGTGCTGAGGCCGCTTATCGTTCCGCTATCGCCGCAGATAAGAGCCAGTTTGAATCCCGCCTCGCTCTGGGTCTACTTCTGGCCCGCCAAGGCAAGATGGCGGAGGCTCGCGAACAACTCTCTGCCGCCACTGAGCGCACTCCCGTAAGCGACCCCAGCAATAAAGGGTTGGCTTTCCGTGCCCTGGCGCGGCTGGATGCAGGAAAAAACAACGACGCCGCACGGGACGAACTGCTGCAGGCGCTCAAACTTTCTCCGGAGACTCCGGACGATCGCGAACTCGCCGCGCAGATTGCTTCCTCTTCGGGCGATAGCGCTGACGCCGAAACCGTCTACAAGCGGGTTCTGACGGAGTCCCCCGGCCAGATCGAGGCCAGCATCAGCCTCGCTCGTCTGCAGGCACGGGCGTCCAGATTTACCGACGCGGAAGCAACGCTCAACAAGGCTCTGGAGACCCATCCCGGCGACGTAACCCTCTCGACGCAGCTTGCCAGCATCTACGGCGCGGAAAAGAAACCTGAGACTGCCCTTCCTCTCCTGGAAACCGCCCACACCGCTCACCCCGAGGATCCGAATGTCTCGCGCATGCTGGCGCGTCTGTACGTTCAGACCGGGGCGCCGGACAAATCCATTCCGCTGTACGAGACCCTGCTCAAGGCCGCGCCGGATGACGTGGAACTCCTGGATGACTATGGCGACGGGCTTATGCGGAACAAGCAGTTCGCCCAGGCTGAGGATGTTCTTAAAAAGGCGGTAGCCCGTCCGGACGCCTTTTCCTCGAAAGAATCGCTCGCCGGAGCGGCTGCGCATCTTGCTTTTGCCGCTTCCGCGAACAAGGACGCCGCTACCACACTGCAAGCTTTATCCATCCGGAACAGCATCGCTCCGCCCTCTGCATCTTCCCTCTTCCTAGCGGCGATTGCACATGATAGATTGCATCACACGAAACTTTCGGTAGACCTCTACCGCCAGTTTCTTCAGGCAGCAAACGGAAGTTATCCCAACGAGGAATGGGAAGCAAAACATCGCATCCTGGCCCTCGAACACGCAAAGTAAGCCTTCAGCAGGAGGTGCGCTATGCAGGTCGCAGTCGCAAAACCGATCCCCCATTTTCCCTTACAACTCTTCTGTGTGACCGTGCTCGCGGCAGCAAGTATGCCTTGCTATGCCGCCATCGATCTGACGCCGGACGCGCGTCTGGTCGCTGATCTGGAGCTTCGTGCTGTCCAGGCCGACCCACGGGAGAAGCCCTATCTCTACACCGAACTCGCGGACAAGCTCACGCTCATGGCAAGCCGGCAGGTCCAGAATGGCGATCTGGATCAGGCGGCGGCCACGCTGGAGAAGGTGGAAGCATGCTCCGCGCGCATCGAGAGTGAAATATCGGATAAGAGCAAGGGCATAAAGAAAGCTGAGATGCTCCTGCACACCACAGGGCGTCGACTTGCAGATATGCTGCGCGCTTCCCCAAGCGATTTGAAGCCGCGCCTGCAGGCTACTTTGAAACGACTGAACGACGCACAAAAATCCCTTCTTTCGAAGATGTTCGAACACTAGAGGTCTATGCGCCGGCGCCTGCTCATCTTTCTGTTCGTTGTTTTTTGCGTACGCTGCTGCGAACTCTCCGGCGGAGCGCAGGCGCGTCGTAATCGACTCTCTGAAGCCGAAGTGGAATCACTGCGCGAAGCGGCGTATTACCCCTCAGCGCGGGTTCTGGTCTTTCAGAAGATCATCGACAGCCGCATGGAGCGTATCCAGGACCTCGTGTCGAAGCGCTACCAGGCGGGTAAGACAGAAGATCTACATGACGCGATCCAGCAGGTCGCCGGGATCGCCATCGAGCTGGAAGACAATCTTGAAGACTACGATCGCAGCCATCGCGATCTCCGCAAATCGCTGCCAAAACTTCTCGACGCGGCAGAGCGTTGGACCTCCATCCTCAAGCAGCCCGAAGAGAACCCGGCGTACGAAGTAGAACGTCGGCTTGCCCTCGATGCCGTAGACGATATCCGCAAAGAGTGTACGGAGTTGATTCCTGAGCAGAAGGCATGGTTCAAGGAGCACCCCCCGGCCAAGGACGATCAACATCCTCCCGTTGAAGAGAAGCGCTGACCCACCGTAAAATGCTCTGTAGTGGCGTTTCCTACTTTCCTTCATACGCTCTTCGGCAATATCACCAAGCAGGCAGAAGCGCCTGCTCCGCTGCCCGTTACCCCTACGCGAAAACCTGTTGTGCGCAAACCTGCATCGCGACCCACTGCCGCTGACCACGGATCGCCGCTTCAGAAGATCTTCCAGATGGAGTACCGCGAGCTCCGTCCTCGCGCTCCCATGCCTGAGTTCGATATCCGCTTTCGCCGCTTCACTTCGCTCAACACAACCATTCGTCTGCGCGAAGGCAAATTGCAGGTGCGGTTATCTGATCTGCTTGAAACCGCCCCTGAGACGATGCTTCATGCCATCGCTCATATTCTGATCGCCAAACTGTACAAGAAACCGATCTCACGCGCGCACAATGACCGCTATCGCCGCTACGTCTCGTCCGAGACAGTGAGTAAGCAGTCGGAACAGATCCGGCAGCAGCGGGGACGTAAGCGGCTTCTTCCCCCCAAGGGGCATTTTTACGACCTGGAAGAGGTCTTCGACAAGTTGAACCACCAGTTCTTCCACGGTCTGATGGGCCAACCCGTTCTGACCTGGAGCGGCCACCATGCGCGTCGTCTTCTGGGACACTACGACGCCGCACACAACACGATCGTCGTCAGCCGGGTCTTCGATCGCGCGGATGTTCCCCGCTACGCAATTGAGTACCTGCTGTATCACGAGATGCTTCACCTCAAGCATCCCGTCAAGGTGAAGAACGGTCGCCGCTGCGTGCATCCGCGGGAGTTTCAGGCCGAGGAACGCCTCTTCCCGCAGTTGGCAGAGGCCAAAGCGTTTTTGAAGCACCTTTAGACCGCTACGGTTGAGACCACCACGGTCTTGCGTCGGGCCCATACGATCAGAATCAGACCGACTGCCACCGATCCAATCGACGCTACCTGCGCATTGCTCATGCCCCAGTACAGCGGCGGATTGCGGCGAAGAAACTCCACCAGAAACCGCCCGATACCGCTAAGGACGAGATACTCGCCCGTTAGCAAGCCAATGGGCTGGGGCTTCTTTCCCCGCCACCAGAGGTATCCGGCAAGTGCCAAGGCAAACAGCAACTCATAAATAGGTGTCGGATGGACCAGAAGGCCTGGCGGGTTTGGTCTTGGCGGGTCCAGGGCGTCGTTACGAATATGTACGCCCCACGGCACCGTCGTGTCTTTGCCGTAATCGCCGTCACCCGAGGTCAGGCAGCCAATACGTCCCACTCCATAGCCAATGGCTGCGGCGGGGGCGGCCAGATCGAGCATGCGCAGAGCGCCGGTTCTCGCGCCTTCATACAGAACCCGTCCCTGGTAGAGCAGCATCGCAACACCGGCCACCAGACCGCCAAACCATGCAAAACCGGCCCGAAACCAGCTCAGAAAAGCCATCGCGATATCGAGCGGATGGTGCCATCCCGGAACGAAAATCTGCCGCATCGATTCCCGCAGAGCGGCGGGATCCTGAAGTTCGTGCCAGGCCTTCGCTCCGAAGATGCCGGCAAGCATCACCAGGGCCACAACAGAGACGGCGTCCGCCGTCACGGCATTCCGTTGAAAGTTACGATGCAGTACCCATGCTGCTGCTACTGCTGCGAGCCAAAGTAAGAGACCAAAAGTCCCAAGTTCAAACGATCCAAGATGAAGGTAAGGAAGCATAGCGTCGTCTCTCAGGATACCGCGTTTGCTGAAAGAGTCACCGGAGGGCGATCAAGGCAATCCTGTAGGCCGAGAGATGCGCTGCGGATGCAAGAACAGAACGGTTTTCTCCAATAAACCCGGAAGCAGCGTGATTTCCTCACGCGCTCCTCCTTTATCCTTGGCAGATGTCCTCGCCAGTCTTTGTTCCCGCCTCGCAGTGTGAAGTTCTTTTTTCAACCGATCAGATTGCAGAACGCGTCGTCGCGATCGGTCGCCAGATTACGGAGGATTACAAGGGCCAGAGCATCGTACTGGTCGGCGTTCTCAAAGGGGCGGCCATCTTTCTCGCCGATCTTGCCCGCGCCATCGAAGTGGACAACACCTTCGACTTCGTTGCCGTTTCCAGCTACGGCAAAGGAAAGACCACGACGGGCGCAGTCAAACTGATCAAGGATCTGGATGTCCCCATTGAAGGCAAGCACGTCATCCTGGTAGAGGACATTCTGGACACAGGTCTAACGCTCAGCTATCTGCGCAAACTGATGTTGCAGCACAAACCTGCAACGCTCAAGATCGCGACCTGCCTGGACAAGCCCGAACGCCGCCTCGTTCCCATTGAAGCGGACTATGTCTGCTTCAAGATCCCGAACAAGTTCGTCATCGGCTATGGGATGGATTACGCGGAAAAATACCGGAATGTGCCGGATATTCGTCTCTTCCCCGAAGACGCAGGTCACTAGAACGCGGTCCCGGTTTCGCCTTTCATTCGCTATACTGAATGCGGAGTATTGAGATGGGCAACCAGAGAATGTAATCGGCACAGCGGCTCCGTTCGTTCCGGAACACCACACTCTCACGGCGATTCGGGACGCTTTGCCTCATTGCCGTGGATGCGAGCCATACCAGTGCGCCACGCAGGTGGTTCCCGGCTCCGGTCGATCGTCCGCCCCCATCATGCTGGTGGGAGAGCAGCCCGGCGATCAGGAAGATCTACAGGGAAAGCCTTTTGTAGGTCCTGCCGGAGAGGTTCTGCACCGCGCCCTTGCGGAGATTGCGCTCGATCCCGCCCAGATCTACGTGACCAACGCGGTGAAGCACTTCAAATTCGTGCGCGTCGGGAAGCATCGTTTGCACAAGAATCCACGGATGTCGGAGATCAAGGCCTGCCGCCCCTGGCTTCTGGCAGAACTCGATGCGATCAAGCCAAAGATCGTTCTCTGCCTTGGAGCTTCCGCGGCAAAATCGATTCTGGGCAGCGCCTTTGGCCTGATGCGTGACCGTGGGAAGGTGCTGTCGACGCCGTTCGCTGAGCACGTCATGGCGACGGTACATCCCTCTGCTGTACTTCGAGCACGCGATCATGCCACGCGGGATCTCCTCTTCCGGCACCTTCGGGATGACCTGGAAGCGGCGTTTAACTTCTCCAGGCAAGCCGCCTGATAGCATCGATCCTCTTCACAGCGATAGGATGGACGTGTACCTCGCACGTGAAGCGTGGATAAGAGTGGAAGGATTTTAAATGGCCGCAACCTCAATCGTTTTCGACGCATCCGCTTTCAGCGCGCAGGCGCTCTCCTCGGCCCTCTCATTGTCTGCCGTTCTGGACCATACCCTTCTGAAAGCAGATGCCACGAGAACGCAGGTAGAGAACATTTGCGCGGAAGCGGCTGAATACGGCTTCGCCTGCGCCATGATCAATCCCTTCTGGACTGAAGTGGCTGTCTCCGCCCTAAAGGGTACGGGCGTACCTGTGGGCGTGGTGATCGGCTTCCCTCTTGGGGCATCGCTTTCGGCCTCCAAACTGGATGAGGCTGACCGTGTGACGAAGCTTGGCGCACATGATGTCGACATGGTGCTTAATATTGGCGCACTGAAGTCCGAAGACTTTAAAACCGTCAAAACCGAGATCGCAGAGATCGCTACTCTCGTCCATGATCGTGGCGCCATCCTGAAGGTAATCCTGGAAACTTGCCTTCTCACCTTCGAGGAGAAGCTCCGTGCATCGGAGATCGCGATCTCTGCAGGCGCAGACTTCATCAAGACCAGCACCGGATTCTCTACCGGCGGTGCGACAGCCGATGATATTCAACTGATGCGGGGCGTTGCGGGCATAAGGGCAGGGGTGAAGGCCTCGGGCGGCATACGGACCCTGGACGACGCGCGCGCGATGCTTGCCGCCGGAGCGACGCGTATCGGTGCCTCTGCGAGTGTGCGCATCGTCCACGAACTCTCGGGCAAGACGGACGCAAATCCCACACCATCGGCGGGCTATTAGATTCGATGGGTAGATTCTCTTCATCCACGACACCGAACCGTCCTCTGCCGGAAGACCTTGACGTGTCTAAAGCAGAGCTTGCACCGGAGTTTGAAGGAGACTACCGTCCCGCCGCCGTCGATGCCTCCGTGTCTCCGAACATACGGATCGAAGCCAGCCATACGGACTTCCTGCATCGCCTGGCCGACGCTCTCAACACAACGCTCGACCTGCAGACGCTGATGCACCGCGTCGCAGATCTGGTGCGAGCCGTCGTGGATTACCGCATCTTCGCGGTTCTGCTCCTCAACGACCGTACGCAGGAGCTCTGGATGCGCTTCCAGGTGGGCCATACTCCCGAGGTTGAACGCGTTCGCATCAAAATTGGGCAGGGTGTCGTGGGAGAAGCCGCGGAGCGCCGCGCCTCCATACGCGTGGACGATGTTACCCAGATCTCAAATTACGTGAACGCCAACCCCGACGTTCGCAGCGAACTGGCCGTGCCTCTTATCGTAAAGAACAAGGTCATCGGCGTCCTCGACATCGAATCCGAGCTCCCCTCGAACTTCACCGACGATCAACGGCGTCTTCTGGAACTCGTCGCCTCGCGCATGGCGATTGCGATCGAGAATGCAAGGCTCTATACGCGTGTCTCACGCCAGGCCCAGACACTCACTGTGTTGAACGAGATCTCTCGCGAACTCACCAGCATTCTGGATCTCGACGATCTCCTGGAGCGGATTGGCACACTGCTCAAGCGTGTCGTGGACTTCCAGATGTTCACGATCCTCCTGTGGGTCCAGTCGCAGCAGCAGTTCGTCCACCGGTTCTCGACCCGCTATGGCGAGGTGGTCTCGCGCGAACGAAATGCGCCCCTTGGTGTGGGCATTATTGGCAACGCCGCCAAGGATCGCGCGCCGATTCTCGCCTCCGATGTGCGCAAAGATCCGCGCTACATCGAAGCCAACGAAGGTGTTCGCAGCGAACTTGCAGTTCCCCTGATTTACAAAGGCAATGTGATCGGTGTGATCGATCTCGAACACACGCGTCTGAACTACTACAACGAAGACCACCAGCGAACACTCACCACGCTCGCCGGACAGATCGCCATTGCCATCACCAACGCCCGCCTGTACGAGCGCATTCGCGAGGACGAGCAGCGGATGGAGCGCGATCTGGAGATGGCTCGCCAGGTGCAGCTTCGCCTGCTGCCGGCGGCCGCACCGGCCATGCT
>Ga0247783_1000306_pt1 | contig 14861 bp, 12 predicted proteins | sample UWRJL064202C5_FD_179911 | JGI IMG/M metagenome (GOLD analysis project Ga0247783, IMG submission 179911) | Plant litter microbial communities from Arlington Agricultural Research Station in Wisconsin, United States - UWRJ-L064-202C-5 | ecosystem: Environmental > Terrestrial > Plant litter >...
ACGCCAACACGAAGCTGAGCCAGGATTCACGGGCGCGTGATGTCGACCACCAAGATTTCCGGCTGGCAGTAGATGCGTAGCGGTGGCATCCCCGCGCCCACCCCTGGCGAGACGAAGAGCTCGGCTCCAGCCACCTGAAAATGGCCCTCGTCGAAGAGCCGTCCGAAGCGTGACGGCACCACGATTGATCCGAAACCGGGCACGCGGATCTGCCCGCCATGGGTATGCCCGGCAAACACCAGTGACGCCCCTTGCTCCGCTAGGCGATAGATGTTGTCGGGCGTGTGACTGATCACCAGGTTGAGCTCGGTTCGGTCGAGGGCAGTAGACAGCTCGGGTCCCCAGGGCGCTTCCGTTCCGCAGATCGCGATTCGCCCGATGGTGCTGGGCAGATGCTGGCAACGACCCTCGACCAGGGTGACGCCTCCCGAGCTGAGCGCTTCACGAATTCGGGCGGGATCAGTCCAAAAATCGTGGTTGCCGAGCACTGCAAACGCACCAACACGCGCGGCAACGCGCTGCCGAGCGAAGAGTCGCGCCACGAGCTCGATGTTCTCCGCCTCCGACACATAATCGCCGGCCAGTAGAATCAGATCTGGATCCTGAGCTGCTGTCAGCTCGAAGAGCTGCTCATAGTAGGCGCCTGGTAGCGCGCGGGTGACGTGCAGATCGCTGAGCAGAACGATCCGAAGCCGCCTGCTGGCGAGCTGATTCGACGTGAGTGCATAGTAGTGGAGGGCGACGTCTGTCGTCGTGATTGGACGAAGCAGGCTGGTCGCCGGAGCGATGCTCTTGATCGGCCCGCTAGCACGGTATTGCTCGTACAGCGCGTGTCGCTGCCATTCGCGTGCAGCGATGCCGGCGATCAGCAAAAGTGGTAGAAAGCGAGCTCGGCTGTGGCGGAGGCGGCGCGCTGCCCCGTTTGCCGAGCCTCCGACTAGAACGTAGCCGAGCGCGATCAGCGCGGTTCGCGGCGGACCCTCGTGAAGCTCCAGCACTCGCTCCATCACGAGCAAAGCCCACGCGCTACACGCGGCGAGTACCCAAAGCAGCTGCGTCCAAAGCGCTTCGGGTAACCGCCTCCGTTCGGTCATCGTTCGTGAGAAATAGCTGAAACCTCGGTCTCAGCGCCACTCGGCGTCGGGCAACCCGGGCAGCACGAGCGGTTCTTCCGCGGCCGGGGGCGGCGGGGCGGCGGGCGCGGCGACGGGTGCGGCGCGCAGGGTCTCTACGTCGCTGATGATCGGCTTGGGCGTCACGAACGTGAGCCAGCTCTTCCAGATCGCCTCGCCCCAGCCGAAGGTTCGGTAGGGCACGCCGTTCTCTTTGCACCAGCGTTCGACGATCGGTTGCAACGCTCGCAAGTGGACGTGGCTCAGCTGCGGGAAGAAGTGATGCTCGATTTGATACTCGAGGCCCGAACACACGAAACGGCCGAGAAAGCCGGTGCGAAAGTTGATCGTGGTGGCGCCTTGACGCAGATAAAAATCGCCCGACATGCGTTGGCTGGATGCCAGACAGGAGGCCTCGGCCGGGTAGTGACCCGGAGCCAGCACTGCGAACATCCCGCAGCCGATCAAGGCCAAGCGCAGCAGGTAGAACAGAGCCACATCCAGCGGCCTGAAAAATAGCATCGGCAGCGCGATCCACAGCGCAAGGTGCAGCACCATGCAGCCCAGATCCGCCCAAGGAGCGAGTCGGTTGCGGCCCGGGTCACGCAGCACGCGGAACAAGCGCAGCCAACCCTGACGGATGATGTTGAGGCCGTTCAAAGGCAGGAGCACGAGCAAGAGCAAGCCCTGGAGCAACGGCCAGCGCTCGCGCCAGCCGGCAAACGCCGACAGATGCGCTTCGTTCAAGGCGAACACCGGGCGCAGATCACAGTCGTCGTCGACGCCTGTGACGTTGGGCGACGGATGGTGCACGATCAGGTGGCTGTAACGCCAATAGCTGCACGAAACCTGGAGCAGCAGCGGGAAGCTCAGGTAAAACAGAATGCGGTTGGCGAGCGCGGAACGGAACGTCGCGTTGTGCGAAGCCACGTGGCCCAAGGTCGCGATGCCGGTGAAGCCGAGGCACGAAACCAAGAGCGCGATCACCCTGAGCGGCAGTGACGGCAGCAACAGATACGCGGCGATCCCTCCCAGGCCCAGAGTCAAGTGCGCTAGCCATGCGAGCAGCACCGGGGCTGCCGGGCGCTCCTGGAAGCCGAGGGCCTTGACCGAGGCGCGTAGCTCGGCCCCGCGCGCCGCCGCGTCTGCGTCGTTCCGTGGAAATGTAAGATGCAGTTGAGCCTACTTCACGTACTCGTAGTACTCGACGCTCAGGTCTTGAAAGGTTGCGTCATAAGCGGTGCCCACGCGGTCGATCACGAATTCGGAGCTGGGAGCGTAGGGCAAATCCAGCTCGCGTCGATCGTGTAGTGACTCGTACTGGGCCTGATTCAAGTCGATGGCGCCGCCGAGGGCACGGGCTAGGCCAATCTGCGCCGCGGCCTTCTCGAAACCCTCGCTCGGTGAGATTGGAATCGCCTCGGCAGCATCGCCGCTGCCGTAGCCGACGGCCACCATGTGGGCGTGTGCCAGCGGCAGCTTCTTCTCCGCGCCATCTTCCAAGCCGGCGGCGATCCAGGCCGGAAGCGCGGCGCTGTACAGGTTGCCGAGCTGCTTGGTGCTCTCCGAGCCGAGCGACATCTTTTGCGTGAGTAGCTCGCGAAAGCTCGGCTTCTTGCGCAGCAAGCTGGCGACGGCGCTGGTCGCGCTGTAGGGGTCGTTTTCGGCGCCGCCTTTGAGCACCAAATCATAGAGATCGGGCGTGGAGTTCGTTTCGGTGAGCATGGCCTCCACGCTGACGCCGGCTTCCGCGCACAGCGCCTGGAATTCTTGCTGATGGTGGTCGCCGCGCGCCAGACCCCGCACGTACAAGAAGGCCATCGCTTGGACCGGCATCAGGTGATACGGGCGATGGAAAAACAAGCCTTGCACGCTCTCGTAGTAGCTGCCCGCCGAGACATCCAGGCGCTTCAGCATGTCTTCGACTGCGTGCACCGTTTCGTCCAGGTAAGCGTAAGTGGAGTACTTGCCGCTGAACACCGGGAAGTCACTACGGCGCTCGGTGTTCGGCGCATAACCGTCCGTGAAGTGGCGCGCGTGCGGTTTTCTGAAATCCGGTCCGCGGTAGTCCGACGAGCTGCCAGCGTGCAACAGGTCGACGGCGAACAGGCGAGGGGTGCGCTCGACCAACATCGCCACCGCGCCCGCGCCTTGGGTCTGCTCGCCGCTCGAGCCGCGCTCGTACTCGGCGACGTCCGCGCTGACCACGATCGCTTGGCGATCGCGACCGTCGTAGTTCACGTAGCGGAGCGCATTCTTGAGTGCGTACACACCGCCCAGACAGGCGTGCTTGAATTCCGGCACCTCCAGCTGGCGCGATAGGCGCGGCATGTTCAGCTTGTCGAGCGCGCGGTCGACCATGCCGCGCACGATCACCGCGCCCGCGGCATTGTCCGTGCTCGACTCAGTGCCGAGCCCGAGCGAGCCGATGCGCGCTGGGTCAATCTCGTTTTGCAGGATCAAGCGCAACACGGCGTTGGCAGCCATCGTGTACACGTTCTCGTGCTGGCCACAGACGCGAAAACTGTGGCCCACGACCGCCCGCACCTTGTCCCAACTATTTCCAGTCCAGGCGCACCATTGGTCCAACGGCACACGCAGCCGCGGGACGTACAGACTCATCGCGCTCACGCCTGGCAGTGGATCGTCGTTGCTCACGGGTCCGGGTCGTAGTGAATGCGGCTCCGGGTTTCAATGACGCGATCCAGGAAGCCTGCAGATCAGGCGTATAAGTTGAGTTTCCGGCCCCGATCGCCGGCCACTTCCGGGCGATTCACACCCAGCTCGGCGCCCTTCTTCGACGCCTCAACGCCGGACAGGCCGCGATTGCGCGCTGCGTCGGAGGCGGAAACGAAGGCCTCGTTGCCCGCGAACGCCTGCTTGGGATGGGCCGGGTCGAGGCCCTTCTTGGCCAGCTCCTCGTCCGCGCAGTTGCGGCAGACGTACCCATTGACCATTCGCATCGACATATGGAGCGTACTTCGGAGGACGAGAACGGTTACCGAGCAGCGGCCTTGAATCACAACCAGGTGGGATGCGCCCCCCGCTGCTCGTACCTCGACCTCATTCGAAGCGCGCGACGTGCCAGGTCTTCTTGCCGCGACGGATCAGCGCGATCTCTCCGAACAAGAGCCAGTCCGCGGTGACGCGGGTCTCCGCGTCGGCTTTGCGTGCGCTGATGCTGATGGCGTTGGTGGACAAGAACTCGCGCGCTTCGCGCTTGCTCTTGACTACGCCCGCCTCGACCAAAAAGTCGACTGCGGCGATACCCTCGCCGTCGAGCCGCGCTTTCGGAAAGGTGACCGTTGGCGTGCTTCGGAACAACTCTTCGAGCGTGGCGCGCGGCAGCGCTGCGACATCACCGGAGAACAACGCCTGAGAGGCATTGCGAGCTTGGGCAAGCCCATCCGCGCCGTGCAGCAATTCGGTGACGTGGTCGGCGAGCGCGCGCTGCGCAGCGCGCGCGCCCGGATTCGCTTCATGTTCGGCGCCTAGACGCACGATCTCCTCGTGGCTGAGGAAGCTGAAGATCTTCAGGAACTTCAGCACGTCATTGTCGGGTGTGTTCAGCCAGAATTGGTAAAACGCGTAGCTGGACGTGTGCGCTTGATCCAGCCAGATTGCGCCAGTTTCGGTCTTGCCGAATTTACCGCCGTCCGATTTGGTGACCAGCGGTGCAGTCAAGCCGAACGCCTCGACTTGATGCTTGCGGCGAATCAAATCAATCCCGCTGACCACGTTGCCCCACTGATCGGAGCCGCATACTTGCAAGGTCACGCCGTGATGCTCGAAAAGATGCAGAAAATCGTAGGCCTGCAAGAGCATGTAGCTAAATTCCGTGTAGCTGATGCCTTGCTCACGGTTCTGCAGGCGGTCCCGCACCGAATCCTTCTGGATCATCATGTTGATCGAGAAGTATTTGCCGACGTCGCGTAGCATCTCCAAATAGCCGACGCCCTTCAGCCAATCGGCATTGTTCAAAATGACCGCAGCGTTCGGACCGCTGAAGTCGAGCAGGCGTTCGAAGATCCCGCGCTGACCGGCCACGTTCTCATCGATCTGCTCGAGCGATAGAAATTGACGCTCCGCGTCCTTGCCGGACGGATCGCCAATCATGCCCGTGCCGCCACCCGCGATCACGACTGGCCGATGGCCAGCTTGCTGAAAGCGTCGCAAGAGCAAAATAGGGACCAAGTTGCCGATCGTCAGGGAATCCCGAGTCGGGTCGAACCCGCAATAAACCGCGCGCGGACCGTGCAGGTGGGCGCGCAGCCCGTCTGGGTTGGTCTGTTGGTGAATCAGGCCGCGAAACGCGAGATCTTCGAGCAGGTCCATCTGGGGCGGCGGACTATATCATGCCTCTGCCAGTCACAAGCTGGGCGTCAGCCAACGTAGCGGGCCGCGCGCGAGCTGGGAGCCGTCTGCCTCTACTTCAGGTACGAGGAGCTCGCCAGCGCTGGACAGCGCGAGCGGTCGAGAGCTGCTCACACCCACGAGCGCCGCGCGCTCGAGATTGACCAACGCGGGCGAGATGAACACGAACGGCGGCGTCGACAGGAGCTCCGGGTAGCGGTGGAGGGTAACGGGTAGCGCTTGCTCGCTGCGGCTATCCACGTCGTAGAAGAGCAGCGTATTGCCTCGGCGAATCAGCGCCCGCCCAGCGTTGGTCGCGAGCACGACGTCCGCGCTTCGCAGCGGCACGAGCTGACGTCGATCGGCATCGAACAGCATGGTCTCGGGGCCGGGGTAGAGCGCGAACAGTCGCGGTGCATCGCTCAGTTCGCGGTCGAGCTCCACGCTCGCTAGCTCGATGCCCAGCGCCTTGTGTTCGCTGCGTGTGACGAGCTCGAGACTCACTCGGCCGGTTTTCTTTTGCGCGCAGCCAATGATGAACAGCTCGCGCTGCGCGTCGGCGTGCACGATTCGCCCCTTGCATGCCGCAGGCTCGAGTACGCGCCGCTTGCCAGCGCGTGAGAGCAAGAGCGCGCCGTTCGCATCGCGTAGCAAGAGTGCCTCGCCGATGGGCATCACCAAGTCCGGCTCGAGCACCGGCGAGCCACCGCTCAGCGGCAGGAGCACCCTGACCGGGCGGTCGCCGCGATCGACCCAGGTGTGAAAGCGCGCTGGGCCTGCGTTGCACGGCCTGGGTGCGCTGGCGAGCGGGGCCGGGAAGTCGACCCTGCCATTGTTGTTGCTGTCATCGCTCAGGAGCTCGACGATCACGAACACCCCGCCCGGATCGAAGCGCGCGCGCCAGATCACACCTGGCCCCGGATCGAGCTCGCGCTCGCTGCCGTCTTCGAGACTGCGGATCACGACGCGCTTGCCCGTTACGGCCAGGCGCACGTACAGGAGATGTGTGGAGCTAGCATCGAAGGCCAGCGTCCTCGATTCAGCGAAGGACTGCGCGCTGAGCCGTGCGTCCGCCCCGAGCGCGGACAAATCCAGAAACTTACGGCTGTGCGCGTCCCAGAGCACGAGCGCGCCACGCTGCAGCAGGATCGCGTACCGCCCACTCGCATCGGCATCGAGCAGGCCATCGATGGGCAACTCTGCGTCTTCTGCGACCAGGTAGCGCTCGAACTGATTGTCCTCGTGCTTCGTGCACAAGGCTAGGAACCGCCCAGTTCGGCTGGCGCGTTCGAGCAGCACTGGTGCGTCGTTCACGAAAGCCGCGCCGCCCAGCGCATGGCTCGGGGGTGTGCTGTTGGGGATCGCCGGTGCGGCCTCGGCTGATGGCGAAGTTGCGCGCGGCGCGCGGGGTGGGGTGACCGGCAGCGCAGGACTGACCGTGCTCGGGTAGTCGAGCCCATGCGCGTCGCGCGCGGGCTTGGCACAACCCGAGAAGGCGAAGATCGAAAGAAATACGCAAGACGACCGATGCACTCGGCCGGAGCATAGCCGAACTGGAACAACTGGAACCTCTGCCGATTCACCGCTAGTCTACGAGCATGCGGTTATGGTCGGTGCTTGGGCTCTTGCCGGTTTTGCTCGTCGCCTGTGGCAGTGCGAGCACGGTCTCGCTGTCGGCGCAGCTGACGGACGAATCGATCAAGGTGCAGGACACGGCCTTCGGCGCTTCGCTCTCCGGCGGATTTCGGTTGCGCTTGGAGCTCGGTTCGGAAGCTTCCGGATCGACCGAGGTCACCCCCGGAAATTTCGAGTTACAGACCGAGGCTGGCGAACGCCTGGCCGACCTTCGGGATGCTGCGCCCGATACCGACTACCCGATCAAGTTGAACAAGGGTGAGTCCAAACAGGTGGTCTACACGCTGGACGAAATCGACGTCGATCGCGCCGAGGTGTGCGCGGGCCACGTGCGCATCGTGGGCTCGGTGATGGACACACTGAAGGGCGGCACGGTCCCCGTGCGCAGCGCGCCGATCACGCCCGAATGCTGAGGCGCCGCTGCGCGAGCGCTTTTTCCTAACGCTTACGCGCCGGACCGCGGACTTCGGCCACGCTCGCCACGCGCAGTGTCATCGATTCGGGCGGTTGCGATTCTTCTTCGATCGGGCGCGGGGGCACAGTGGTCCGCAAGATGCGCTCGACCTCCGCGCTGAGTGAGGCCAAAGGTGGCGAGCGCACCGCCGACGGGCGTCGCGAGGGCGGCTGCTGCTGCTCGACCACCTGCTCTTCGCGCGGCAAATAGCGAGCGGTGATGTTGGTGCGATCCGCGATGTTCTCTGCCGAGAGCTTCAAATTCTCTGCGCCCACTTCGCGAGCAAAGCGTTCGGCGGCGATGATTGCGCCGAGCGTCAGGTGGCGCACCGCGCGCGTGGCGCGTGAGTGACCGGTGACGCCGATGATCAACGAAAAGCCGGTTGGGTTGCGGCGCAGCTCGAAGATCAGCGGCACGCCTACGAACGGGTGCTCGAGCGACGCTTGCAGGCGAACCACGGTGCCGGCAAGATCCCCGGAGCGGACCACGCTGCCATCTTGGGAGAGCACGCGTGCGGCAAGATCGATCCCGATGCCCTCGAGCAGTTTGCCGGTGCCGTCACCCAACAACGAGTCGACGGAGAGTAAGAGCTCTTCACCTTCATCGAGCGGCACGCAATCGAGTGCGGCACTGGCGCGTAGCCGTTCGAGCGAAGCATGCGGCGCCAAGCGCGGTGGCAAGCGACCGCGCAGGCTAGCGACTGCGGGCGCACCTAGCTGCCGCTCCGCTGCCTCCAACACATTCCTCAGAAACCAGCTCCTGAGCTCGCTCACTGCTTGCTTCCCCATCCAGTCCTGCGCCACGGGAGGGGGCAGGACGACCAAGTTGGTAAACCGAGGTTCGAGCTTACTCCTCTCACTCCGATCGGGCGACACGAAAACGATGCACAAATTGGACACGCACGGCGGAAACCATCACTTTCGTTCAAGCGCGATGTGCAGGTGGCGGCGCTCGGCAGGCGCCGTTACGTGCGATTGCACACCCGCACGCGACGGTGCGCACCATCACCGCACCATCACCGCACCATCACCGCACCATCACCCCCGGGGATTGAAGTGGGGGTTCGCAGCATAGGCGGATCCCGCCAGGCTGAAAACGGCGCTCGTTAGACGAGCAGCGCTTGCTCGAGATCGCGCACGAGGTCGGCTGTGTCTTCGATGCCCACTGCCATGCGTACCAGAGCCGGGTCGATGCCGATCTTCGCCAGGTCCTCCGTGGACAACTCGGAGTAGCTCATGATCGCCGGCTGCTCGATCAGGGACTCGACGCCGCCCAGCGATGCGGCAATTTTCGGGATCTTCACGGCATCGATCAGACGCGACGCAGCGGCGCGCCCGCCTTTGACGATGAAACTGACCACGCCACCACCGCCGCGCATTTGAGTACGCGCGATCGCGTGCGAGGGGTGGCTCTCCAACATCGGATAGAAAACGCGTTCGATCCGCGGATCTGCTTCCAAACGCCGCGCCACGGCTAGCGCGCTGGCATTTTGACGTTCCACGCGCACGCCGAGCGTCTTGATACCGCGCGCGATCAAGAACGCCGCGTGCGGATCGAGCACACTGCCCAGCACTCCTCGCGCGTCGCGGAGCAGCGACACCAGGTGCTGGGGTCCCACCACCACCCCGCCCAGGACGTCGTTGTGGCCGGACAGGTATTTGGTTGCGCTGTGTACTACCAGGTCGATCCCGAACGACAGCGGACGACAATTGATCGGCGTCGCGAACGTGGAATCGACCAAGGTCTTGATCCGACCGCGCGCTTTGACGAGCTTTGCGAGCTCCGCCAAATCCACGCAATACAAATACGGGTTGGTCGGTGACTCGGCGATCACCAGCCGCGTGTTGTCCTTCAAGGCCGCTGCCAACGCGGTCAGATCCCCGGACGGAACGATGCTGTGCTCGACGCCGAAGCGCGCCAAGGTCTGCGTCACGAGCTGACGTGTGCGGCGATAGCCGTCACGAAACAGCACCACGTGCTCGCCGGCTTTCACCAGCGATAGCACGGCGGTCGCGACCGCCGCCATGCCGCTCGAGAAGGCGACGCCCGCCTCCGCGAGCTCCAAGTCGGCTACGCGTCGCTCTAGCTCGCAGACGGTAGGATTGCCATAACGGCCGTACTCCTCACGCGAAGGATCGGGGTCTTCACCGCGCATGTAGCGCTCGAGCTCGGCCGTGTTGGCGAAGGTGAAGGTAGCGGTCGCTTCGATGCTCAGGGCGAGCGCGTTGTGCGGACGGCCCGCAGGCACGCCTGCGTGGACGCTATCGGTGGAACTAGCGACGGTCTTCTTGTCGACGCTCATCTCAGCTTGCTTTCGACTGCGTTTTCGCGAGCAAATCGTGCACGCGTTCGGTGATCAGGCGCACGGCGTCGGCCTGCGGCAAGAGCTCGACCTTCTTCGGGTCGCTCTCGCTGCGCAATTTGAACTCGATTTGTCCGCTCTTCAAGCCACGCGCACCCACGGTCGCGCGCAGGGGGATGCCGACCAAATCGGCGTCCTTGAACTTCACGCCCGGGCGCTCTTCGCGGTCATCGACCAAGACTTCGATGCCCCGAGCTTCCAGCTCTTGCTCGAGGCGCGCCACTTCGGCCAAGACCTCGGGCTCGCTGCCGAGCTGCACGAGATGCACCTGATAGGGGGCGATGCTGATCGGCCAGATGATGCCGTTGTCGTCGTGATGCTGCTCGATCGCGGCCGCCACTAGGCGCGACACGCCGATGCCGTAGCAACCCATGACGATCGTCTTGTGCTCGCCCTTGTCGTCCAAGTACGTGGCAGACATCTTCGAAGTGTAGTGCGTGCCGAGCAAGAAGATGTGGCCCGCCTCGATCCCCCGGTACAGCTTCAGCGTCGCGCCGCAGTTCGGGCACAAGTCGCCGTCGACGACTTGGCGCACTTCCACCACCCCAGCCTGGAAATCTCGCCCGTGCTGGACATGCTGCAAATGGTAATCGGTTTCGTTGGCGCCGGTCACGGCGTCGGTGAGGCTGGCGGCGTCGGCGTCGATCACGACTCGCCCGTTGAAGTTGACGGGCCCGGCAAAGCCGAGCTTGGCCCCGGTCGCCTTCACGACGTCGGCGGGCGCAGCCAAGTGCACCTCGTCCACGCCCAGGGCGCGTGACAGCTTCACCTCGTTGACGTCGTGGTCGCCGCGGAGCACGACCATCACCAGCTCTTTCCCGGCCAAGTACAAGAGGCTCTTCAGGAAATTGGTCGGCGGCTGGTTCAGGAACTTGGCGACGGCTTCGATCTTGCCGTGGCCAGGAGTGTGCACCTTCGAAAGCGCGGGCACGGCTTCCGCTGCGGGCCCGCTACGGGGAAGCGCGGGGGTCTTGGCGACCTCCAGGTTTGCGGCGTAGTTACACTGCAGACAGGCCGCGATGACGTCCTCGCCGCTTTGCACCAGAACCTGAAATTCGGCGCTACCCGAGCCGCCCATGGCGCCCGAATCCGCGCTCACCATGCGGTAGTCGAAGCCCATACGATCGAAGATGTTCGTATACGCCACGCGCATGCGCTCGTAGCTCTGCTTGGCCGACTCTTCGTCCACGTCGAAGGAATAGGCGTCCTTCATCGAGAATTCACGGCACCTGAGCAGCCCACCGCGCGGCCGCGCTTCGTCGCGGAACTTGGTCTGGATTTGATACAGGTTCTTCGGCAAATCGCGGTAGCTCTTGACCTCGCGACGCACCAAATCGGTGATGATCTCTTCGTGTGTCGGCCCGAGGTGGTAGTCGGCGCCCTTGCGATCTTTCAAGCGAAAGAGCGTGTCGCCGAACATGTCCCAACGCCCGGTCTCCTTGAAGTACTCCGCGGGCAACAACGCCGGCAAGAGCACCTCTTGTGCCCCGGCAGCCTCCATCTCGGAGCGCACGATCGCCTCGACCTTGCGCAGCACGCGTACGCCGAGCGGCAAGAAGCTGTACACCCCTGCGCCCACGCGCCGCACGTACCCGGAGCGGAGCAGAAAGATGTGGCTCTTGCTGGTGGCGTCGGCCGGAGCTTCTTTGAGTGTCGGAAGGAGAGCACGCGTGTACCGCATAGGTGACGCGCGTGTAGCACGGGCCGGTTGAAACCGGCAGATCCCCCCGTAAACGTGCCCGTGCCCGTGCCCGTGCCCTGCTCCAATCTCGCGATTTCTCGCGGTTCTGATGGGGGGGCTGCCTCGCTGCAGCTCACTTGCACAGGTGCGCTGAATCAGGCGGAACCGATGAGCGTTTGCGGGATTCCCGACTTGTCACGTCGGGAATCCCGGGTATAACCCCGGGGACCTAACGCCTGGGTATTCCACTAGCATCCCGGGCCCGGAGACTCACCGATGACCGTTGCTACGACCTGGAAGCAGAAGCTGGCTGGCCAAGTGCGCGAAGACTGGGCGCGAGAAATCGACATCTTCGAGACCCAGATCGAGCTGCGCAAGAAGGGCAAAGTCGAAGAGAAGCTATTCGCGGAGACGCGCCTGCGCCGCGGCACCTACGGTCAACGCTACGACAACGGCCAGCGCCACGACGGCGAGAAGACGCAGACCCTTCCGTACCCGTCCGCCGAGCTGACCAAGGGCCCGGTCACGATGTGGGATGCGCCGGGCATGCAGCGCATCAAGATCCCGTACGGCAAGCTGACCGCGGACCAGCTGGACACACTCTCGGAGCTAGCCGAGGAATACTCGGATCAGATCCTGCACATCACGACGCGTCAGGACATCCAGCTTCATTTCATCCACATCGAAGATACGCCGGACCTCATGCGTCGGCTCGCGGCCGCGGGCATCACGACTCGCGAAGCATGCGGGAACACGGTGCGCAACGTCACGGCTTGCCCGTACGCCGGCGTGTGCAGCACGGAATCGTTCGATGTGATCCCGTACGCGGACGCGCTCACTTTCTTTCTTTTGGGGCATCCGGATACTCAAGATTTCGGCCGAAAATTCAAAGTCGCCTTCTCCGGTTGCAAAGACGAACCGTGCGGCCTCACGAATTTCCACGATGCTGGCGCGATCGCACGCACGCGCACCGTGAACGGTGAGTTGAAGCGCGGCTTCGAGTACTACGTCGGCGGCGGGCTCGGCGCGGTGCCGTATCCGGCCACGTTGTTCGACGAATTCTTGCCGGAAGAAGAGCTCTTCCCAATCACCCAGGCCGTGTGTCGAGTCTTCGCGCGCCTCGGCGAGCGCGAGAACCGCGCCCGCGCGCGGCTCAAGTTCGTGGTCAAGAAGCTGGGCATCGAAGAGTTCAAGCGCCTCGTGCTCGAAGAGCGCGCCAAGCTGCGCCCCGATGAGCGCTGGACCTCGTTTCTGAACGACCTGCACGTGACGGACGAGAAGCCGCTCAAGCCCGGCTCGGAGCTCGTTCCGGGCAACTATCCTCCTGGCTTCGAGGCTTGGCGCAAGACCAACGTCCAACCGCAGAGTCAAAAGGGCTACTCGACCGCCAAGGTGACCCTCCCGCTCGGTGACTTCACGCCCGGTCAGGGGCGGCTGATGGCCGATCTCGCGCGCCGTTTCACGGGTGACTCGATGCGAGCCACGGTCGAGCAAAACATGCTCTTTCGCTGGGTTTCGAACGCAGACTTGCCGGCGTTTTATCAGGCGCTGGAGCAGGCTGGCCTAGGCGCTGCCGGCGCCGATCACATTACGGATGTCACCTCTTGCCCGGGCACCGATACCTGCAAGCTCGGCATTTCGTCCTCGCGCGGTCTCGCTACCGAGCTCCACAAGCAGCTCACGCTGATCTCCGATCAGCTCGATCCGGCGGCGCAGGGATTGCACATCAAGTGCAGCGGTTGCTCCAACTCGTGCGGCCAGCATCACGTGGCAGACATGGGCTTCCTGGGCGTGAGCCGCAACATGAACGGTCGGCGTGTGCCGCATTTCCAGCTCGTGATCGGCGGCCAGTACAAGAACAACGCCGGCTCGTACGGGCTGGCAATCGGCGCCATTCCTTCCAAGCACGTGCCCAAGGCCGTCAAGACCCTGACCGATCGCTTCGTAGCCGAGAAGCTCGACGGCGAAACGTTCCAGGCCTTCGTGGCCCGTATCGGCAAGAAGGAAATCCGTAAGCTCGTCGATCAACTGAGCGTGATTCCGAGCTACGAGCAGGACCCGAGCTTTTACTCGGACTGGGGTGATCCGCGTGAGTACACGATCGGCGATCTGGGAGTCGGCGAGTGCGCCGGTGAGGTCGTGCCGCTGGTTCAAGTCGGGCTAGCCGGTAGCGAGCGTGAGTTGTTCGAGGCGCAGCTCTTGCTCGATGAGGGCAACAGTGACAGCGCGGCCGCCCGCGCGTTCAGCGCCATGGTCCTGGCTGCTCAGGCGCTCACCCGCGAAAAGAACTCGTTTTTGGGTGAAGGTGTCGATGAAATCGTGAGCGAGTTCCGGGCTCACTATTATGACACCAAGCTGTTCTTCGATCCGTTCTCCGGTGGCAAGTTCGCCCACTACTTTTTCCGCGCCTACGAACATCGCGCAGAATCCGCATCCAAAGAAGGTGCGCACCAACTGATCGAAGAGGCGCAGCTGTTCGTGGAAGCCGCGCACCAGTGCTACACGCGCATCGCAGGGGCCTTGCCGTAAGCCGAGCTGCTCCCAAAACTCAACGACTCGAGAACGTCATGCTTTCAGAACGTCTACAGCTGAAACTCTACCTGGAACCCAGCGAGCACTTCGAAGTCGAAGCGCTGATTCCGGTGTTCCATCGCTTCATCCGTGATCAACTGATCAAGGAACTGTTGATCGACGTGGTCGACTACAGCCACGTGCCCGACGGCCCCGGCGTAGTACTGATCGGTCATGGCGCGGACTTCTACGTCGGCACGCTCGACGGCGCCTACGGCTTGGTCTACAGCCGCAAACGCGGCGGCCCCGGTCCCGACGCGCGTCTGGCAGACGCCCTGCGTCGACTGATCAACGCAGCTCGACTGCTCGAGCAGGAAAACGGCCTAAAATTGCGGTTCAAGAGCGCTGAGCTCAGCCTGCGCCTGACCGACCGCTTGCACGCCCCGAACGACGACGCAACATTCGCGGTAACCAAGGCCGAGGTCGAAGCGTTGTTCGCTCGCGTGTACGGCGGCGACGTCGCGGTCGAACGCCTGCCTGCGTCGAAGGAGCCACTCAGTCTGCGCATCAAAGCGAGCAACTCTCCCTCGCTCGAGGCACTGCTCGAGAAGCTCGGCGGCCCCCCGGACTCAGCGAGCTGAGCCGTGGCGGATCCGATCACGATCCGCCCGGCACTGCTGGCTGACTGCGCCGCGATCAACGAGATCTACAACCACTACGTGCTGCACGACACGTGCACCTACCAGACCGAGC
>Ga0247783_1000307_pt1 | contig 14838 bp, 12 predicted proteins | sample UWRJL064202C5_FD_179911 | JGI IMG/M metagenome (GOLD analysis project Ga0247783, IMG submission 179911) | Plant litter microbial communities from Arlington Agricultural Research Station in Wisconsin, United States - UWRJ-L064-202C-5 | ecosystem: Environmental > Terrestrial > Plant litter >...
GTCGGGTGGCCCCGGCGTCCGGGCCCCGTAAGACCTCGCTGGTTAGCCGAGGCAAGCTGCTCGCAGCGAGCAAGAAGAAGCGCGTTCGGCGCGCCTGACCTTGCCGGCCCCGTGCGGGGCGCTTAGCTTACTCTCGAGTCATGCCCGTCGATTTCTACAAAGAGCTCGGAGTTGCGCGGGGCGCCAGCGACGACGAGATAAAGAAGGCCTACCGGAAGCTGGCCGGCCAACTTCACCCCGATAAGAACCCCGGCGACAAGAAGATCGAAGCCCGGTTCAAGAACGTCAATCGCGCGTATCAGGCTCTGTCCGACGCGGAAAAGCGCAAGCTTTACGATGAATTTGGCGAAGAGGGCTTGCGCGAGGGCTTCAACTCCGCGGCGGCGCGCTCCTATTACCGTGGTGACTCCGCGCCCGGCGGCCGTCGCCGCCGTAGCTCCAGTTCGATGAACGTCGAGGACCTGTTCAATACCCCGGGCGGTGAGCCGCCCTCGGGCAGTCCCGGCATTGGCGATCTGTTCGGGGATTTGTTCAGTCGCTCCAGCCGGCGCGGTTCGGGCTCGGGCATGAAAGGCTCGGATATCGCGAGTGAGGTGAGCGTGGATTTCATCTCCGCCCTGCGCGGCGCCGAGCTCAAGCTTCGCCTACAAGACGGCGGAGAGGAGATCACCGTGCGCGTTCCGCCAGGCGCGGGCGACGGCGATAAGGTGCGCATCGCCGGTCACGGGGCGCCCGGCGCCTACGGTGGGCCGCCCGGCGATTTGATCCTCAACATCCGCGTCAGCAAGCACCCGCACTTCGAGCGCATGGGCTTGGATCTGTACTTGGACTTGCCGATCACGGTGGCCGAGGCCTACCGCGGCGCCAAAGTGCGAGTTCCCACGCCGGATGGCGCGATCACCCTGACCGTGCCCAAGCACGCCCAGAGCGGCCAGATTGCCCGCATCAAGGGTCGTGGCGTGAAGCGAAAGACCGACCACGGCGATCTGTACATTCGCTTTCAGATCAAGTTGCCGGTCAGCGAGTCCGAAGAGGTCGAGGCAGCTGTCAACGCGCTCGAAGCCGCCATGGTCGGCGACGTGCGCGCTGACGTGCACTTCTGACCCGGCCCCCACCGCCGCCCGTGTCCCGCGGACGGGTGAACATTGGAGTCGTTTCACTCGGCGTCGGCGACGATTTCGGCGCTGCCGCGAGGCCGGCGCGACGGGCGTTCGCTGGCGGTGCCGTTCTGTGCCGCGAGCAAGACGCCATGGTCGTCGTATTTGTCGAGCTCGACGCCTACGCGGCGTAGGGCGGCTTGCTTCTCGTGGAACGGTTGGAAGCTCGATTTGAAGCCCGCCAAGATCATGCTCTTGATGTCGGCGAACGGGACGCCCATCTGGGTGTGCACGAGATACAGCTCCTTCGAGACGCTGGTATCGGTGATCAGGCGATTGTCGGTGTTCACCGTGACGCGCAAGCCGAGATCGAAGTATAGCTTGAGCGGATGCGAAGTGAGATCCTTCACGGCGCCGGTTTGCACGTTGCTGGATGGGCAGCACTCGAGCGGCACGCGGTGATCGTTCAGGTACTGCATCAAGTCGCCGTCTTCACGCAGGCGGCAGCCATGGCCGATGCGGTGCGCGCCGCACACGTGAATGGCCTGCGCGATCGACTCGGGACCGTAGGCCTCGCCCGCGTGGATCGTGCAATTGATGTTGTTGTCGCGCACCAGTTGAAACGCGGCGCGATGATGCTTGGCCGGAAAATCCGCCTCCGCACCCGCCAGATCGAAACCGACCACGCCACGGCCCTTGTAGGCCACGGCCAGCTCCGCCATCTGATACGACGACTCCGCAGAGATATTGCGGATCCCGCAGATGATTACCGTGGCTTTGATGCCGTAGGTTTCGCGCGCGCGGCGCAAGCCGTCGAGCACCGCCTCGACCACCTTGGTCAGCTTGAGTCCGCGCTGCGTGTGCAGCATGGGCGCGTAGCGGACCTCCATGTAGCGCACGTTCTCGCGGTGCGCGTCTTCGGCGAGCTCGAAGGCGATGCGCTCCAGCGCGGCTTCGGTTTGCATCACGCGCAGAGTGATGTCGAAGCCTCGCAGGTATTCGATTAGTGAGCCGAAGTTGTTGCCGCAGCCGATTGCGGCGCGGAGCCCGTCGATGTCGTTCGCTGGAAGCTCGACCTTTTCGGCCTTGGCGAGCTCGAGGATGGTCTCTAGGCGCAGCGAGCCATCCAGATGGACATGCAGGTCCGTCTTGGGCAGCGCTTTGAAAACCTCGAACGGGACGTGTGCTGGAGCAGCGCCTACGATGGCAGCTGCGCTGTCGTTCGAATTCGTGTGTTCCATGTCAGAGCGTAGCACGCCGCACACGACCCACCCAACTTATGGCGGCGGCCGCAGCGAGCACCAGCGACCAGTAAATGGGCGCGGGAACGCCGTGCTCACCTTCGCCACGCGCGGCGTGTTCGAAGGCGTCGCGGAAGACTGTTTCCGGTTGCGCGCCGAGGATGGTTTGGGCGCCAACGTAGGTGGTTGGCAGGCCCTGTATGCCCTCGGGTAACACTTTCAAGTCGCTTTCGATCAGCTTGTCGGCCGCGCCAGAAGCGATGCAACGGTCGAACGCGCCGAGCTCGACGCCCAGTTCCTGGGCCGCCACGCGATTGCTCGAGGGATGCAAATCCTCGGCTGAAAATAGCCGATCGGCCATGGCGTCGCCCTTGCCCTGTTCACGCGCGCAGACCTCCGCTTGCGCGGCCGGGCGTGCGAATTCATGACTCTTGAGCGGCCAATTCAGGCGCACGAAATTGACCTTGCCCGGGTAGCTGTCGATTACCGCCTTCAGCTGGGGATGTAACAGGCGACAGTACGGGCACTCGTAGTCGGCGAATTCGACCACGTTGATTTTGCCGGGCAGATACAGCTTTTGCACGCCGGGCGGTACGGGCGCAACCGGGCGCACTTGGGGCCAGGCGAGCGGCCCGAGCAAAGCCAAGCAGGCGAGCAGCGGCCAGGCGCCCCAGCGCAGCCCAAATTCCTCGTGGGCGTCGCCTTGGCCGCGCCATTGCACGATGCCGCAGATCGCGGCCACGACGCTCAGCGAGTCGACCGCCACGCACAGCGAACACAAGCGACCGATCTCGAACCACTGCATGCCAATCAGGGCTAGGCCTGCCACGCCGCCCAGTGCCGCGGCCAGGGGGACGAAGCGCGAAAGGCCGCGCGTCAACGTGACGCCGAGCAGCAGCGCGAAGCCGAGCAACCCGAACACCGGCACCGGCACGGCCAGGTCGAACAGACGGACGTAGCCGAAGCCGCTGCTGCGAACCGCAGCGCAGCCCGAGCCGACCCCGCAGAAGGTCGGCGCACCGCTGATGTAGTCGACCAGCAGCGCTGCCGAGACCGCCAGGGCCAGGACCGAGGCGAGCCGTACACCAAACAGACCAAGCGCCCTTCGCACCCCTGCGGTCTTAGCCCGAAGCGAGCAAAAAGCCCAATGATCGGCCGGCACCAGGGACTTTCGCTAGAAAGCTTTCGCTTCGCCAGAAGGTGGTAGAAGGCCGCCATGGCTAGTCGAATCCCAGCGAAGGGCGAAGTGATTCGCATGGTCGTTGAAGCAAAAAAACCGATCCACGCCCGCGAACTCGCGGCAAAGCTGGGGGTGAGCGCGGCCAACGTGCCCAAGCTCGTCGCCGCTCTCGACGAACTCGCCGATCAGAAGCGGATCAAGCGCTTGAACGGGGGCCGCTACACGGCCGAGCTGCGCGAAGTGACACAAACCGAAGGCTGGGAGGGTGTGCTCTCGCTGAACCCGCGCGGCTTCGGCTTCGTCAATTCGGTCGGCCACGACGATTTGTACATCGCGCCCGAGGCGATTGGACCAGCTCTCCACGGTGACCGCGTGAAGGTGACCGTCGTCAATCGCTCGTCGCGCGGCGCCGAGGGGCGAGTCGATCACATCGTGGCACGGCGCAACCCGCGCGTGGCTGGCGTGCTGCGGCGTCGGGGCAAGAGCGTTTGGCTCGAACCGGATGACTCCCGCTTGCGCGGTCCGATCGTGCTCTCCACCAGCAACAAGCAGGGCGAAGACGGCGACGCAGCAGTCGCGGAAATTACGAAATTCCCGGAGTTTCCTGACGAAAATCCGGAGGGCGAGCTGATCACCGTGCTCGGTTCGCCAGGCGACCCCAACGTGGAAGTGGCCAAGATCCTGATTCGCGAGCAGGTCACCGAGCAGCATCCCGAAGGAGCGATTCGCGAAGCAGAAGCCATGGCCGTGCGGCTCTTGCCGCTGAACCTGGAGGGCCGTGTCGATCTGCGCTCGGTTCCGTTGCCTACGATCGATCCCGAAGACGCGCGCGACCACGACGACGCGGTGTGGGTCGAAAAGCAGGCGGACGGTTTCCGTGCCTGGATTGCCATCGCCGACGTCAGCGAATACGTGCAGCCGGGCAGCGAGCTCGACAAGGAAGCGCTGCGCCGTGGCTGCACCATCTACCTGCCCGACCGGGCGATCCCGATGCTGCCCGCCGCGCTGGCCGCTGATCTGTGCTCGCTGCTGGCCGAGAAAGAGCGCCTGTGTCTGTGCGTGATCGCCGATCTCGATCGCGACGGCAAAGTGAAGACCTTCGAAATCGTGGAGGGCGTGATGCGCTCTGCCGCCATGCTCACCTACGGCGGCGTGGCAAAAGCCCTGGGTTTTACCGACCTTCCACCGAAAAGCCCACCCGCGGAGGCGTTCAAGAAGGAGCTGCGGGTGATGGAGGAGCTGACCCGGAAGCTGCGGAAAGCTCGCATGAGCCGCGGCTCGCTCGATCTCGATCTGCCGGAGGCCAAGCTCACCCTCGACCCCACCACCAAGGCCCCGATCGACGTCACGCGCCGCACCTCCGATCCCGGCATCAAGCGCGCGTACAACATGATCGAAGAGTTGATGCTGCTCGCCAACGAGCTGGTCGCAACCTGGCTCGGCAACCAGAAGTCACCGGCGATTTACCGCGTGCACGGCAAGCCCGATCCGGTGAAGCTCGCGCGGCTCGGGCTGATCGCCGAGAAGCTCGGGGTCGAGTTCAACGCCGATGAGATGAGCGAACCGCTCGGAGTATCGAAATTCCTGCAGCGCATTTCGACCCACGCCCGGAAGCAAGTGCTGGAGATGCTCTTGCTGCGCTCGCTCAAGCAAGCCGCTTATGACGTCAAAAACGTGGGGCACTTCGGGCTGGCGTCCACGAACTACCTGCATTTTACCTCGCCGATTCGCCGTTATCCGGACGTGCAGGTGCATCGCGCGGTGAAGCATCTGCTGCGTGGCGAGAAGCCGATCAGCGGCGAGCCCGCGTTGGAAGCGCTGGCCCAAAGCGCAACTTCCGCCAGTGTGCGCGAGCGCGCTGCGATGGACGTGGAGCGTGAAGTGGTCGATTTGTATCGCTGCTTGCTGATGCGCGATCACATCGGCGAAACCTGCGAGGGCGTGGTCACCGCGCTAGTGGGCAGTGGGGCGTACGTGACGCTCGATGCGCCGTTCGTCGACGTGTTGGTGAAGCACGAGAGCATGGGCCCCGATCACTACGAGATGTCCGAGGACGAGCTGAGCGTGGTCGGCGCGCGCTCGGGCGATACCATCGCGCTTGGCGACCGCCTGGCCGTCGTGATCGAGGACGTGGCCATCTTACGTCGCCAAGTGCTCGCCCGGCGGGTGGTGCCGGACGCTGTGCTCCAGGCCTTGGACGACGGCGAGGGCCTCGAAGCCCAAGAATCCGGCGAAAAACCGCGGGCCCGCGCCCCGGGTCGGCGCTCTGCCGGCCCGCGCGTGCCAATCCGCGGGCGCGGCGTGCCGCTGCTCAAAGTCGGCCATCGCCCGGTGCCCACGCGCAAAGCCGCAGCCAAGCCGACCACCGGCGGCGGCAAGAGCTACAAACCCGGCCGCAGCGGCAAAACCGCCGCGACCAGCGGCGGCCCCGGAGGTAAGAGCAGTGCTGGCGGCAAGAGCGGCAGCAAGAGCGCCAGCGGCGGCAAGAGCGGCGCTCGCTCGAAGAAACGCCGCTGAGTTCCAACCAACGTCCCTACAAGGTCTCGAAGCGGCTCCCAGAAGCCCGCCAAGATCGCCAAGATTTCCAAGATCGCCAAGGGAGAGGAGAGATTGGGGGGGCGCGTTGTGAGGCGCTCGCCTCCCAGAAAAATGGCAGGGCTCCACGATCGACCGGGACTCTCGTGTTTGGCCGTTAATGCCTGAGAAAGCGCTCGAATTCGGCGCAAACCGCTAGCCCAAGAAATCCACGCGAGTTCCGTGGTGCATTCGGCGTGAATGGGACGCCGTGAGGACTTGGCGATCTTGGAAATCTTGGCGATCTTGGCGGGCTCTCGTCTCTCTCCGGGGGCCGTTCCGCGACGCCGAAGGCTGGGGGCTTTTGGTCCGTAGTGCGTGACCATCAACAACCATCAGCCCGCGGCTGCGCGGGGTTCAGGTCTTGGGGAGAGTGAGCCGATCCGTGCCCATGAAGGCGTGCAGGGCGCTGGGCAGGAGCACGCTGCCGTCGGCTAGTTGGTATTGTTCGAGGATGGCGACCCAGGTGCGACCGATGGCCAAGCCTGAACCGTTCAGCGTGTGCAGGAGCTTGGGTTTGCCTTTGGCTTCCGGGCGGTAGCGGATCTTGGCGCGGCGCGCTTGAAAATCCCCGAACACCGAGCAGCTGGAGATCTCTCGATAGGCGTTTTGCGACGGGAGCCAGACCTCGAGATCGTAGCCTTTGGTGGCTGCGAAGCCGAGATCTCCGGCGCAATGCTCGACCACGCGGTAGTGTAAATTCAGGCGTTTGAGCACCTCTTCGGCGTGCAGGGTGAGCTGCTCGAGCTCTGCCAGCGACTGCTCGGGGGTCGAGAAGCGCACGATCTCGACTTTGTCGAACTGGTGTTGGCGGATGAGTCCTCGCACGTCACGACCGTACGAGCCGGCCTCGCTGCGGAAGCACGGCGTGTACGCCGTGTAGCCGATGAGCAACTGCGAGGCTTCCAAGATCTCGTCCGCGTGCAGGTTGGTCACCGGGACCTCCGCCGTGGGGATCAGGTAGAGCGCGCTCGGATCGTTCGGATCGCTGCGCTTGGTCTTGAACAAATCCTCTTCGAACTTGGGTAGCTGGCTGGTGCCGCGAAGGGCTTCGGCCTTGACCAGGTACGGGGGATAGACCTCGGTATAGCCGTGCTCGCGCGTGTGCAGGTCGAGCATGAAAGTGGCGAGCGCGCGCTCCAAGCGCGCGCCCAAGCCCCATAGTACCGAGAAGCGCGCTCCAGACAGCTTGGCCGCCCGTTCGAAGTCCAAAATCCCGAGTTTTTCGCCCAATTCCCAGTGCGCCTTCGGCTCGAAGTCGAAGCTCGGTTTCTCGCCCCAAGTGCGCACCACGACGTTCTTGTCTTCGCTTTGGCCGTCCGGCACTGACTCGTGCGGCACATTGGGAATGCCGAGCAAGATGTCCTCGATTTGCGCCTCGGCGGCTGCAAGCTCGAGCTCCAGCGCCTTGACCGTCTCGGACAGCGCCTTCAGCTCGTCGCGGCGCGCGGCCATGCCTTGCTTGTCACCGCTCTTGGCGAGCTTGGCCATCTCGTCGCTTTTGCTGTTGCGCTCGGCTTGCAGGAGCTCGGTCTTGCGCGTGAGCTCGCGGCGCGACGTGACCAGACTCACCACGCCGTCGATGGCTTGTGCGAACTCCGCCCCGCGGCGGGCGAGCTGAGCGCGAACCTCATCGAAATGATCAGCGACGTAGCGTGCATCCAACATGTGACTGTCCTCGGGCTCCCAAAAAAGCAGGGCCTGGTTAATAGCCTAAATTGCCGTCGAACGCACCGCGCGCCGCTCTTCGAATCGACCAGCGCGGACCGACAGCGCGGACGACAGCGCGGGCCGACAGCGCGGGCTCAGTAGCCGACGCCGACGCCGACGCCGACGCCGAAGCGAGGACCGTAGGGACCGTAAGGACCGTGAGGACCGTAGTTCGGGTCCACGCGCAGGTTTTGCTCGGTGAAGATCTGCGTGATGAGCGTGCAGGTGCGGCGACTCTGACCGTTGCAGCCGAGCCACTTGCCGAGCGGAATGCGCTCGCCACTCTGCTGGTAGAAAATCACGCTGCCGTCAGGCTGCAGGCTCAGCCAAGCTTGCTTGCCGCCGGGGGGCGTCGCATTGCTCAAACCGACATAACCGAGCGCGAGATCGTCGGTACCGACTACGTGTCCGTCCGGCAGCAGCACGGCGTAAGCGTCGTAGTCGTCGTCGGTCACGCGACCCACGCGGTCGATCGTGAAGCGCAAGGTGCCGCCTTCCAGCACGCTGCCATCGCCCAGGATCTCGATCGTGTCTGCGCCGTTCCGGTGCCAACGGGCGGGCGCTATCAAGAGCGGCGCCCCGCCTTCCACCCAGCGTGGTGGCATGCTGGGCGCACAGCCAGCGAGGACCAAGGACAGCACGAACGCGGATCCGAGGGGGGTGCAGTTCACGAGACCCAGGATAGCGCGCCCCGAGGCTCGGCGCGACTGCCCTAAACATCAGCGCCTAACGGCGCTGTCTGGCCTGAACGGTCAGCGCCTAACGGCGCTGTCTGGCCTGAACGGTCAGCGCCTAACGGCGCTGTCTGGCCTGAACGGTCAGCGCCTAACGGCGCTATCTGGCCTGAACGGTCAGCGCCTAACGGCGCTGACCAGGTACTCGAACAGCTCCGGCTTGCTGGTTCGCTTGCGCAGGGTTCGCACGCTGACGCCGCGAAAACCGCATAGCTCGAAGATTTCAGCGAAAATCCGCTCGACCGGCAAGAGCACGTCGAAGAACTTCGAGTTGCCGACCACGTAGTGCACTTGGCCGCCGCGCGCGACCACGAGAGATAGGCTTTTTACGTGCGCCAGCATGTCGACGAAGTATTTGGCGACGTAGCGCGCCAAGACGTCACTGTGGCGAGCGATCTTCAGGGTGATCGCGTCCAGGCCTTCGAGTGGACTCTTGTGCTTGCTCTGCCAAGCCGCCACGCGACTCGTCGCGGAACCCCAGGTGCCGCCGATGGCTTGCCAGTCGAGCTCGCCGGCATCGCTCGGTTGCTCCAAGTAACCGAGCCAGTACATGTACGGCCGCAACTCGCGCACGTAGCTCATGCGGTTGGCATACGGTGGCGAGGTGATCACCGTGCCAAAAGGAGCCTTTCCCACGTGCTTTGCCACGGTGCGCGCGTCACCCAGGTGCACGCGACGAGCGCTGGTCGGCAGCGCGCTAGCCGCGGCCTTGGCGATCGGTGTGAACGCTTCACGCAGGGTCTGCGAGACGCGCCTCGCGCTGGCCGTCTTTTGCTCGGCTTGCGCGAACGACATCGATTGATGGCCGAAGCTGACGTTGGCACTCGCGATCAAGCTGCGACAGAACGCGAGCTTGGCCAGGTCCTGCGCTTTGCTATCCACGTCCGACTGTTGAAGCACCGCGAACGCCCGTCCGAGCGCGTGCAGGGCCGGCTTGCCCCACCACTTTTCGATTTGATGCAGTGCCGGCAACCACGGTGAACTGCCGCGAGCGAGCGCCGCGCGGCTCATGCCGCTGACCAGCGCGTCCGCGCGACTCAAGGAACGCGCGTCGTATTTGGCGGTTTTTGCCCGCGCCAACCAGACCAAGAACGGATTCACGTCGAGCGTGGCGCAGGCGATGCCGAGCTCCGCGCAGGTCAGCAGGGTCGTGCCGGTGCCGCAAAACGGGTCGAGCACGGGCAGCTCGGGCAGCGCTCGCGCCTCGAGCAGCTCGCGCACCAGGTGCACCGAATACGCGGGGGTGAGGCGCAGCCAACCGTAGCGCGTCTCGCGCACGTTGCCATGGAAGGTGAAGCGGGCACGCGGCGTACGCGTGCTCTCGCCGCTCAGCGAGCTGCTCGCCGAGCGGTCGCTTCCGGACTCAGGCTTGGAGATCTTCGCCAAGGTAAGCTTCACGTATGCGAGCATCCGTTCGAAGATCGGCGCACGCGCCGGACAGCACGACTTCGCCCGTCACCAGCACGTAGGCGCGCTGCGCGACTTGCAGAGCCAAGCGGGTGTTCTGCTCGACGAGCAAAATCGTAATTCCAGATTTAGCGATTTCTACAATAGATTCGAATATTTGTGTGACGAGCTTGGGCGCCAACCCCAGGCTCGGCTCGTCCAGCAGAATCAATTGCGGATCGGCCATCAGCGCGCGCGCAATGGCCAGCATTTGTTGCTCGCCGCCCGACAGCGTGCCCGCGTTCTGCTCGATGCGTTCACCCAGACGCGGGAACAACTGAATGCTGCGCGCAAGGTTCTTTTCGATCGCCGCCGCGCCGCGATTCAAGAACGCGCCCAAGAGCAGGTTCTCGCGTACGCTCAAATTGCCGAAGATGGCACGACCCTCCGGCACCAGCGCCGCGCCGAGCTCGACCACGCGGTGCGTGGCCATCCCCTTCACGTCGCGCCCCAGCACGCGCACCGTGCCACCCGCGTGCGGCACCAGCTGCATGATCGACTTCAGCGCGCTGCTCTTGCCCGCCCCGTTGGCGCCGATCAAAGTCACGATTTCGCCACGCAGAACGCTGAGCGAGACGTCCTTGCAGGCGGCGATGCCGCCGTATTTCACGCTCACCGAAGCGAGCTCGAGCACCACTGGCTGGGTCATGCCGAAGCCTCGCTTCCCGGCTGTTCCTCTTCGCCCAAGTACGCGGCCAGCACCTTGGGGTGAGTCTTGATCTCGCTGGGCGTGCCCTCGGCGATCGTCTCACCGTGGTCCACCACGTGGATCGTTTCGCACACGTTCATCACCACCGTCATGTTGTGCTCGACCAGGATCACCGTCAGCCCGAGCTGGTCGCGCAAGAAGCGGATCTGTTCGTTCAAGGTGCGCGCTTCTTGGCTGTTCATGCCAGCCGCCGGCTCATCGAGCAGCAAGAGCTGGGGCGAAAGCATCAAGCCGCGCGCGATCTCGAGGCGGCGCTGCGAGCCGTACGGCAGGCTGCCCGCGACCTCTCCCGCGAGCGGTGCCAGACCCAGGACGTCGAGCAATTCATGAGCGCGCTTGGCGAGCGCTCGCTCGTCGCGCTCGTAACTGCGCGTGCGCAACATGGCGGCGGCGATGCTGGCCTTGTGCAAGTGGTGGCCGGCGACCATCACGTTCTCGGCCACGGTCATGGTCCGGAAAATGCGGATATTTTGGAAGGTGCGCGCCACGCCGCGCTCGGCGATCATGGCTGGCTTGAGGCCGGCGATGTTTTTGCCCTGGAACAGGATCTGCCCATGCTCCGGCGTGTACACGCCGGTGATCACGTTGAAGAGCGTGGTCTTGCCCGCGCCGTTCGGGCCAATCAAGCCGAAGATCGCGCCCTTCTCGAGCTGGAACGAGACGCCGCGCACAGCGTGCAAGCCGCCGAAGATCTTATCGACCGAACGCAGCTCGAGCAAACTCACGCGCGCTCCGTGGGCGCGGCGGGCCTTCCGGCCTTCTTGCGGCGCAGCAGGTGATGCAATTCGCGCGCACCGAGCAGACCTTCCGGTCGCACGATCATGATCAGGATCAACAGCAGCGCGTACAGCACGAGCCGGTACTGCTGCAGATCACGCATCAGCTCGAGCGAGACTGCCACGAAAACGCCGCCCAAAATTGCCCCGGAAATGGAGCCCAAACCGCCGACGATGATCATCACGATCATGTCGATCGACTTTTCGAAGCGAAAATCCTCCGGTCGCACGCCGGCTTGCATGTGAGCGAACAGCCCGCCGGCGATGCCCGCCGTGGCCGCGCTGATCGCGAACGCGGTCACCTTCAACCGCGTGGTGGGTGTGGCCATGGCCTCGGCTGCGATTTCATCCTCACGAATCGCGGTCAGCGAGCGGCCCGTCTGCGAGAACGTCAAATTGTGAATCAGCGCGACGATCAGGGTGACCCAGGCAAACACCCAGAAGAAATTGGTGTACGCGGGCAAGCCCGACGGGTCATCACCGAAATAGCCGGTGGCCGAGCCGAGGAAGGTCGCATTGTTGAACAAGATGCGGATGATCTCGCCGAAGCCGAGCGTGACGACGGCCAGGTAGTCACCCCGCAGCCGCAAGCTGGGCATGCCCACGATCAGGCCCGAAATGCCCGCCAATACCGCTCCGGCCAGCAGCGCCAGGTTGAAGACGACGGCGTCGGCGAAGGCACCCGGCCCGAGCGCGCCGTGGACAGGCCCGGAAAGCTTCACACCCACGAACGCGGCCCCGTAGGCGCCGACTGCCATGAAGCCAGCGTGCCCGATCGAAAATTGCCCGGTGGTGCCGTTGATCAGGTTCAACCCGACCGCCAAAATCACGTTGATGCCTGCGAGCAGGATGATGCGTTGGACGTACTCCGTGAAGCCCGCCTCGACGCCGAGCATCAGCCCGTAGATCGCCAGCAGTACGCCGGCCGCGATCGCGAGGCGAGCGCCTGTGCGCATCACACCTTCTCCACGCGCAGGACGCCCAGCAAGCCCTCGGGCTTGAGCAGCAGGATCAGGATCAAGATCACGAACGTGATCGCATCGCGGTACTCGGGGGACAGGTAGCCGGCCGTCAACTGCTCCGCCAAGCCGATCAACAGGCCGCCGATGACCGCGCCGGGGATGCTGCCGATCCCGCCCAAAACGGCTGCCACGAAGGCTTTCAGGCCGGTGAGCATGCCCATCAGCGGATTGATCGTGATCTGGTCGAGGCCGAACAGAATGCCGCCCGCTGCCGCCAAGGCCGAGCCGACGGCGAACGTGGCGCGAATCACCCGGTTGGTGTCGATACCCATCAATTTAGCGGCGTCGATGTTGAACGACAGCGCGCGCATCGCGCGGCCAGTCCAGGTCTTTTGTACGAACAGGTGCAAGCCGAGCATCAAGCACAGCGCGACCGCGAAGATCGTCAGCTTGATGTTGGTCACGATCACGCCAAATACTTCGAAGCGCACCTCGCTCAGGATGGCCGGGTAGCGCTGCGGGTTGGGCGAGAACAACAGCATGCCCGCGTTCTGCAGGAAGAGGCTGACGCCGATGGCGGTGATCAACGGCGTGAGGCGCGGCGCGCTGCGCACTGGCCGATACGCCAAAAACTCGATGCTCATGCCGAGCACTGCCGCCGCCGCCATGGCGATGATCAGCACCAAGATCGCCAAGTACAGCGGAAAGCTCTGATTTCGTGCCTCGAAGCCGGCGACGCCCAGGGCGCCCGCAGCGTAAAAGCCAGTGTATGCACCGACCATGAAGACCTCGCCATGCGCGAAGTTGATCAGCTTCAAGATGCCGTACACCATCGTGTAGCCCAGGGCGATCAGGGCGTAGATCGACCCGAGTGAGAGGCCGTTGATGATCTGCTGTAGGAGCTGAGTCACGAAAATGCGGCTCTAGGGCGCGATCGACGTTTCGAACTTCGCTTTGCCGCCTTCGACCTTGAGCACGACGGCGCTCTTTTGCGGATTGCGCTGCGCGTCGATCGTGATTTTTCCGGTTACCCCTTCGAAGTCCTTGGTGGCGGCAAGCGCGTCGCGAATGGCGCTCGAGTCGTTCTTGCCGGCTCGCTTGATGGCGTCGATCAGGACCAGCGCTGCCTCGTAGCCGAGGGCACCCAGGCCGGTCGGGGCTTGCCCGTACTTTTTGCTGAAATTAGCCACGAACGCCTGCGATTTCGCGCTCGCGACGTCGGGCGCGAAATGGTCGGAGAAGTACGAGCCGTTGATCGCGTCGCCGCCGATCTTGAACAGGTCGGGTGAGTCCCAGCCGTCTCCGCCCAAGAGCGGCACTTTCAGGCCCAAGCGCTCGGCATTGCGCGCGATCGTGCCCACCTCCGAGTAGTAACCCGGCACGAACACGGCTTGCGCCGAGGTGCCTCGAATGGCGGTCACCTGCGCGCTGAAGTCGGTGTCCCCTTGCGAGTACGACTGCTCGACGACGATCGTTCCCCCGGCTGCGGTGAAGGCCTTTTGGAAAGCGTCGGCCAAACCGATCGAGTAGTCGTTCTTCACGTCCTTCAAGATCGCGACCTTGTCGAATTTGAGGTTGTTCCGCGCGAAGATCGCCATCACCTTGCCCTGGAAGGGATCGATGAAGCACACACGGAAGATGTAGTCGCCCACCTCGGTCACTTTGGGGTTGGTGGATGTCGGCGAAATCATGGGGATTTTGCGGCGTTGTGCGACGCGTCCCCCGGCCAGCGACAAGCTCGAGGCCACCTCACCGAGGATCGCGCTCACCTTCTCCACGTCGATCAAGCGATTGACCGCGTTGGCCGCCTCGGCCGAGTCCCCGCGCGTGTCGAGCGTGACGAGCTTCAGCTTCTTGCCCAGCACGCCGCCTTGCGCGTTCGCCTCCTCGATTGCCAGGCGCACGCCGCGATCGGTGTCTTGCCCGAAGTGCGCCGTGCTGCCGGTCATCGACGCGTAGTGACCGATCACGATCTCGCTCGCCTCACTGCCAGTGCTGCTGTCCGCCGCGGGTTTCTTGCAGCCGATGGCCGACGCCAGTGTTGCTGCACACAATCCGGAAATCAGGGTTCGCCGCAGGATCCGCATCGCCGGGGACGCTAACACAGGGCTGGTTTCCGAGGATAACCCGCAGAGCGCGGACTAGGGCGCGTCCCCGAATTCAGGTCTCCCCGTAAACGTGCCCGTGCCCGTGCCCGTGCCCGAAAAATCGGAGCACGGCACCGTTCGACGTCACGCACCTGTGCAAGCGGGCCGCTGGGAGGCAACCCCCAAAGGAGGAATCAGAGGGGCGCTCGCTATCCAGCAGCGCACCTCGCACCGCGCTGGGTTCAGGCCGCGGGCGAATAGAGAGGAGAGAGAGCGGGCGCGGGCACGGGCACGGGCACGGGCACGGGTGCGTGAACAATTC
>Ga0247783_1000308_pt1 | contig 14822 bp, 13 predicted proteins | sample UWRJL064202C5_FD_179911 | JGI IMG/M metagenome (GOLD analysis project Ga0247783, IMG submission 179911) | Plant litter microbial communities from Arlington Agricultural Research Station in Wisconsin, United States - UWRJ-L064-202C-5 | ecosystem: Environmental > Terrestrial > Plant litter >...
CTACTTCCTGCTGTCGTCGACCGGTCCGCTGCTGCAGCGCTGGTTCGCCGACGATCCGTCGCTCGCGGCACTACGACCGCGCGTCTATCGCCTGTTCGCGCTGTCGAACCTCGGATCGCTCGTCGGGCTGCTCGCGTATCCGTTCATCGTCGAGCCGTTCGCGCCGCTCGCCACGCAGTCGTGGGGATGGAGCGCGGCCTATGTCGTGTTCGTCGTCGCGTGCGGCTTCTGCGCGTGGCGCGTGCGTCGGCGCGCTTCGCCGGTGTCGGCGGACGCCGATGCGGACGAGGCCGGCGAACGGCCAAGCGTGCGGCGCTACGCATACTGGCTCGCGTGCGCGGCGCTCGGCTCCTCGTTGCTGCTGTCGCTGACGAATCACATCACGCAGAACGTCGCGTCGATCCCGTTCCTGTGGATCGTGCCGCTGACGCTGTACCTGTCGAGCTTCGTCGTCGTCTTCGAAGGACGCGGCGGGCGCGGCTGGTATTCGCGTCGCGCGTGGCTGCTGCCGGTGCTCGTCGCGAACATCGCGATGGCGTGGGCGCTGTCGGCGAACCAGGGCGTGCTCAGCATCTACATCGCGATTCCGATCTTCTCGATCGGGCTGTTCCTCGCGTGCGTGTTCTGCCACGGCGAACTCGCGGCCGCAAAGCCCGCGCCGGCGTATCTCACGCACTTCTACCTGAGCCTATCGGCCGGCGGCGCGATCGGCGGCTTGTTCGTCGCCCTCGCCGCGCCGCGGCTCTTCGACAATTATTGGGAAACGCCGTTGTCGATCGCGGGCGTCAGCGTCCTCGCGCTGATCGCGGTCCGCGAACGGCGCATCGCGCACTGGCTGCTCGGTGCCGGCCTCGGCGCGATCGTGACGACGCTCGTCTTCCTCGCGGCCGATGGCCCGCCCCTCGCGAGCGCGCGCGCGACCCTGCCAGGCCACGCGAGCAGCGCGTTGACCGCGGCGTTGATCGCGATCGCGGTGCTGTTGCTCGCGTTCGCGACGTGGCGACGCTGGACGATGACGGTCGTCGTCGCCGCGCTCGCGTGTTCGTTCTACTACGGCGCGCGCTATTACACGTTCCTGTCGGACGACACGCTGTACGCATCGCGCAACTTCTACGGCGCATTGCGCGTGAAGGAAGGCGGCGCCGGAGAATTCCTGGAGCGACGCCTGATGCACGGCGTGATCCTTCACGGCGACCAATGGCTCGCGCCCGACAAGCGGCGCATGCCGACGTCGTACTACGGTCCGGGGTCGGGCATCGCACTCGCCTTGCGCGAACTCAAGGGCGACGACCATCGCGCGCTCGAAGTCGCGATGGTCGGGCTCGGCGCCGGAACGCTGGTCGCGTGGGGCCAGCCCGGCGACCACTACACGATCTACGAATTGAATCCGTCGGTCCCGACGCTCGCACGGACCTGGTTCACGTACCTCGCCGATGCGAAGGCGGCGACGACGATCGAGCTCGGCGACGCGCGGCTGTCGATGGAGCGCGAACTCGCGTCCGGCCACGCGACCGCGTACGACGTGATCGCAGTCGACGCGTTCTCGAGCGACGCCATCCCGGTCCACCTCATCACGCGCGAAGCGCTCGCCGTCTATCTGCGCCACCTCCGGCCGGACGGCGTCGTGGCGTTCCACGTCTCGAATCGCTACCTCCGGCTCGCACCGGTCGTGCTGCAACTCGCGAACGACGCGGGTCTGGACGCGATCAACGTCTCGGACGACCCCGAGGACGACGACACGTACTCGCCGTCGGACTGGGTCCTCGTCACGCGCAATCAGGCTTTCCTCGACCGCGACGAAGTGCTCGATCGCTCTGAAGAAATCGTTCCGATCGCCGGTCTTCGCATCTGGACCGATCAATTCAACAACCTCTTCGAAATTCTCAAGTAATCTTCGCGCTTCATTTCCCTGCGAACGCCGATGCGAACGTCCTCCTCCAAGTCGTCCCCGAAGAAAGCTGCGAAGAAGAGCCGGACTGCGGTCGGCACGAAGGCAGCGAAGCACGTCGGCAAGGCCTCGGCGAAGCGTGCGCCGAAGGCCGTCGTCACCTATTCGCCGATCCATGGCCGCGGCGTCGTCGCGGGACGCGACCTCGTCGCCGGCGAGCGCGTCTGCGAATACAAGGGCGACCGCATCGGCTGGCCGGAGGCGCTTCGTCGTCACCCTCACGATCCCGCGCAACCCTTCCACACGTTCTACTTCACGATCGACGACGACACGGTCATCGACGGCAATTCGAACGGCAACATCGCGCGCTGGATCAACCACTCCTGCGACCCGAACTGCGAAGCGGACATGGTCGAGGTCAAGGGCGAGACACGCATCTTCATCTCCGCCCTGCGCGACATCCCCGCGGGCGAGGAACTCGTCTACAACTATGGCCTCGAGCTCGACGAGCGATACACGAAGAAGCTCAAGAAGCAGTTCGCGTGTCACTGCGGCGCGAAGAACTGTTCGGGGACGATGCTCGCGCCCAAGCGCTGATCGGCGGCGGTCGCAGCGTGCCGCGACCGGGTCGCGAAAGTGATCCGTCCGTGTCTCGAAAAGTATTTGCGATCGTCATGTCGCGGCCTATACTCGCCCGCAGAGCATCGCGGTCGCGATTGCAATGCGACTGGCCCCAAGAGCGATGTTCCGGCGATGCCGCTGATGTTCCGAGCCCTCCACATCTCGGCATCCAGTCAGGTTCTTCGCAAGGGAGTCATCGCATGAAGATCGCAATCGTCGTTGCAGCGAGCGCCGTCGCGTTGATGAGCGGCTGCGCCACTCACTCGACCGTCGCTCCGGTCGCACCCCAGGCCGCCACCGGGCCACTCGACGACAACGTCGACTACGGCCGCGTCGCCGCGATCAACAACGCGGCCAGGGCGCAAGGCCTGTTGATCCGGTGGATCAACTATCCGCAGAAGAAGAATCCGGCACCGGCCGGGGTCGCACCGTCGCAGGCTGATCCGAGCACCTGATCCCGGCGTCGGTCGAAGAGCCTCCGTCTCGGAGGCTCTTCTGCCTTACGTGAAGTTGCGTGCCCAGACCGACGCGACGACCGGTTGCGCCTCGGTCTCGCGCACGGCCTTCATGACGTTCGGGCAATGGGCCTCGAACCAGGCGCGACCCGGGCGCCAGTGCGTCAACATCGCCGCATAGACGTCGACGACCGAGAGGGTCGGGCCGAGCAGGTACGGCGACGGCTCGACGCGCTCTTCCACGATCAGCCATGCGCGCTTCGCGCGTTCGAGCGCGTGCGCCTTCAGGCTCGTCCGCGCCGCCTCGCCGTCGACCCAACGCTCGGGGAAATCGCCGATGACGATCGGCTCGTAGATCGCGGTCGCGAAATGCACGATCCAGCCGTAGGCGAGCGCGCGTTCGCGCGGCGTCGTCGGCAGCAGCCCGGCCTCGGGGCGGGCCTCGGCGATCCATAACGCGAGCGCCGCGCTTTCGGTCAGGATCGTGCCGTCGTCCAGCACCAGGGTCGGCACCTGGCCTTTCGGATTGATCGTGCGCAGCCGCGCCCACGCGTCCTGGTCTTCCCACGCGAACACGTCGCGCTCGTACGCGACACCGGCCAGTTCCAGCAAGACCTCGATGACCGTCGACCCACATCCGCTGCAACCGTAGAGTTTCATCCGTCCTCCTTGTCGTCTCGCCGTGTCGAGGCGTATCGTCTCCGCTCGACGTCTCTCGTCCGAGGCTGCCATGCAACCGACCGCCCACGCCCTTTCGATCGCCGCCGTCGTGCTCGCAGCGACGTTCTGCGGCGCGACGTCCGCCGTCGAAGTCGGCGAGACCGCGCCGTCGTTCACGTTGAAGGACTTGTCGGGGCGCGATCGCAGCCTGTCGGAGTTCAAGGGTCGCACGGTCGTCCTCGAGTGGAACAACCCGAATTGCCCGTTCGTCCAGAAACACTACAACAGCAGCAACATGCAGTCGCTGCAACGCGAGTTCGGCGCGCGCCAGGTCGTGTGGTTGACCGTCAACTCGACGGCCCAGGCCGCATCCGACTTCATGGACCCGGTCGCGCTCACGCGCTGGGAGGCCGACCAGCACGCCGTGCCGTCGGGCTATCTCGTCGACGCGTCGGGTGCGGTGGGCCGCGCCTACGGCGCGAAGACCACGCCGCACATGTACGTGATCGATCCTGCCGGGAAGCTCGTCTACGCGGGCGGCATCGACGACAAGCGTTCGACGAACGTGGCCGACGTGAAGACCGCGAAGAACTACGTCCGCACGGCGCTCGAGGAAACGCTCGCGGGCAAGGCGGTCTCGACACCGACCGCGACGCCGTACGGGTGCAGCGTGAAGTACGCGAGCTAGCGCGCGGCTAGCGCTCGAGGGCCGCGTCGACCAGCTGCGGTCCGCCCTCGGTGACCCAGACGCCGCGCACCGGCGTCCCCTGATCGAGCTTCCTGCCGCGGGCGCCGAGCCGCGCGGACCAGACGACGTCGCCGCCTTCCATCGTCACGCGCGGCGGATCGCCGGGCTCGATCAATTCCTCACGATCCGGAAAGAACTCGCCGGCGACGCCGGGTCGCAGGCGCAGCACGAGGCGTCCGTCGACGCGCGTCGCGGTCTCGCGCAGCCACGGCTTGCGGCGCGGCTGGAGCGCACGGGCCTTCACGAACAAGGCCTTCACATGCGGCGTGAGCGTCGCCCGTCCGCCGGCGATGTCGATCGCGAGATTCGCCGATTCGGGAATGCAGCTCTCCTTGCAGACGAGCCAGTCGACCTTCGCCTCGAGGCGCACCGGGCGCCCGTCCCAGTCGGGGGCGACGTAGATCATCGTCGGCAGCAGGATCTCGTTCTCGTAACCGTAGCTCGCGAGCGGGCCGAGCTGGATCCGTTGCGGTGCCGGCCAATCGATGTCGCCGGGAGTCCATTTCGGCGGCAGCTTCGTCCACGTCAGCGTCGTCGGCAGGCCGGCGTCCCCCGGGTTCTTCCAGTAGGTGTGCCAGCCCGGATCCATCTTCATGCGCAGGCCGAGCCGGACCGGCAGCCCCGCGGCCCGCGGCTGGCTGTCGTCGGCCACGAGCTCGACCTCCACGCGACCCGGCTTCGTCGCGCCGACGCCCGCCGCGACCGAAACGCTCGAACCGACGAGCGCGGCGACCGCGACTGCGATCCGCCACGCGGGAAGGAAGCTTCGCAGAGTCATCGCGACTTATGCTATCAAAGCGCGCCCGATCCACACCGACTCGAACCCGAACCCGGAGCCCCGCATGAACCTGCCCGTCCTCGATATCGCGGCTCTGGCGCTCGGCACGCATTCGATGACCGCACTGGCGTTCGGCTTCCTCGGCATCGTGATGACGGTCGTCGCGAACACGATGCGGGCGATGCTGCCGCTGCGCTGGTTCGCGATCGCGGCCGAGGCGTTCTTCGTCGTCAACGCCGTGCTGAGCAAGGATCTCGTCAACCTCGGCTTGCACACGGCGCTGCTCTTCATCAACGCGTATCGCCTGTGGGACTTGCGCAAGCTGCTCGCCGAACTCGAGGACGCGCGCTCGGACTCGCCGCCCGCGGAGTGGCTGTTGCCGCACATGAAGAAGAAGCGCTTCAAGAAGGGCACCGTCCTGTTTTCGAAGGGCGAAGAGGCGAAGGCGATCTTCTACGTCGTCAAGGGCACCGTCGCGATCGCGGAGTTCAACCAGAAACTCGGCAGCGGCCACCTGATCGGCGAGATCGGCCTGTTCTCGCAGGACCGCCGGCGCACGGCCTCGGTCGTCTGCGAGACGGACTGCGAGTGCTACACGATGACCGACGAGGCGATCTACCTGCTCTACTTCCAGAACCCGAAGCTCGGCTTCTATCTCGTGCGGCTGATCGTGCAACGCCTGTTGACGGACCTGTCGCGGAATCCGAAAGAGGCGCTGGCCGAGGGGTAGGTTGACCGTAGGTTGAGGTAAACGAAGTGCACCTCAACGTCTGTGGCTCAGGCGGCATTCGACACGTTCGCAATGGCAATCGATGCCATTGCCGGCACGTCATGGGGCGGCCGAGTCACAGACGTTGAGGTGCCCCCGCCTTCGCGGGGGTTACCGTCAACCTACCCGTCAACCTATGCCGGAGGAACAGGCGGAGCCTGGCGCTTCGTCAGCGCCTCGTTGAAGTTGTCGAAGAAGTTGCCGGCGATCTTCTTCGCCGCCATGTCGACCAGACGCGAACCCACCTGCGCGATCTTTCCGCCGACCGACGCGTTCGCCTCGTAGTCGAGCTTCGTCTGCGCGCCGTCGGGGACGAGCTTCACGTCGGCACTGCCCTTCCCGAAGCCCGCGACGCCGCCGTTGCCTTCGAAGCGGATCGTGTAGGACGCGGGCGGCACGAGGTCCACGATCTCGAGCGTGCCCTTGAACGTCGCCTTCACCGGCCCGATCGCCGCGACCATCACGAGGTCGTAGGTGTTCGGACGCGCGACGCCGTCGGCGGTCATCGCCGGCGTGATCGATTCGCAGCCCGGGATCGATTCTCGGAGCAGCGACGTGTCGTTGAGCGCCTCCCACGCGGCTTGTTGGTCGACCGGCAGCAGCTGTTCGCCTTTGAGTAGCATGGATGTCCTCGTCAGTGGGTCGGGGATGCGGGCTCGAACGGACGCTGGCCGTCGAGTGCCGCGGCGAGGGCCGCGAGGCTCTCGAGATTGTGTGCGGGAACGAACGTGTCGACGTGCGGCAGCATCGCACGGACGCCGGCAGCGCGCGGCTCGAAGCCTTCGTAGCGCAGCAGCGGATTGAGCCACACGAGGCGACGGCAGGACTTGCCGAGGCGCTCGGTCTCGAACGCGAGTCGCACGGTGTCGCCGTGCTCGAGGCCGTCGGTGATCAGGAGGACCGTCGCGTTCTGGCCCAGCACGCGACGCGACCAGTCGCGGTTGAATGCGCCGAGACATGCCGTGATGCGCGTGCCGCCCGACCAGTCGTCGACCGCGCGCACGACGGCCGCGACCGCCGCATCGGGATCGCGCGAGCGCAGCGCGCGCGTGATCGACGACAGACGCGTACCGAACACGAACGTCTCGACACGCGCGCCGCCGTCGCGGTTCTGCGCCGCGAGCGCGTGCGCGAAGTGCAACAGCATCCGCGAATAGCGGCTCATCGACCCGGAGATGTCGGCGATCAGCACGAGCGGCGGCGCGCGCCGGCGCGGGCGCCTCCGGCGCAACGACAACCCGCCGCCGCGCGCGGACGTCCGCATCGTGTCGCGCCAGTCGACGCGGCCGCGCAGCGCGGACTGGCTGCGACGCGTGGCGATCGGCTCGACACGCAACGCGAGCCGCGCGACGACACGACGCGCTTCCGCCCACTCGTCCGCCGTCATCGTCTCGAAGTCCGCCTTCGCGAGTCGCTCGCGATCGGAGAACGTCAGCGTCGTGTCGAAACGAAGATCCTCGCGCGCTGCGTCGTCGACGGTGCGACGCTTCGGTGGGACGAGCGCGTCGGCCAGTCGACGATTCTCCGGCGCACGGACGCCGTGGTCGCGACCGTCGACGCGCGGCAGCAGCATCGCCATCATGCGACCGAGCAGGTCCGGGTCGCGCCAGAAGATGTGGAAGGCCTGGTCGAACAACAGCTGGTGCTCGCGTCGATCGACGAGGCAGGCGCCGAGCGTCGCATGCAGGTCGGCGCGCGACTCGAGGCCTGCGACCGCCAACGCCTCGAGCGCGAGCCGCACGCGATCGGTGCCGACCGGGAGCCCGGCCGCGCGCAACACGCGGGCGAAGTGCATCACGTTCTCCGCCAGCCGATGGCGCCCGCCGTCGTTCACGCGATCGCCTCGCGCATTTCCTTCACGAGACGGGCGGCCTCGCTGCCGGCGACCTTCGCGATGTCGTCCTGGTACTTGAGCAACACGCCGAGCGTGTCGTCGACGATCGCGGGATCGAGCACGACCGCGTCGAGCTGCAGCAGCGCGCGGGACCACTCGATCGTCTCGGCGACGCCCGGATGCTTGAACAGGTCGAGGCCGCGCAGACGCTGGACGAAGCCGACGACGTCGGCGGCGAGGCGCGTCTCGATGCCGGGCACGCGCGTGCGCAGGATCGTGTACTCGCGCGCCGCGTCCGGGAAGTCGACCCAGTGGTACAGGCAACGACGCTTGATCGCGTCGTGGATCTCGCGCGTGCGATTCGACGTGACGACGACGATCGGCGGCGACACGGCCTTCACCGTGCCGGTCTCCGGGATCGTGATCTGGTAGTCCGACAGCACTTCCAGAAGGAAGGCCTCGAAGGGCTCGTCCGCGCGATCGAGCTCGTCGATCAGGAGCACCGGCGGCACCGGCTGCCTCGGATCGATCGCCTGCAGCAGCGGCCGCGCGATCAGGAAGCGTTCGGAGAACAGGTCGGTCGCAAGCGCCGTACGCGACGGTCCATCGTCGCGTTCCGCGAGCCGGATCTCGATCATCTGCCGCGCGTAATTCCATTCGTAGGCCGCGCCCGCGAGGTCGAGGCCCTCGTAGCACTGCAGCCGGATCAGCGGTCGCGCGAGCGCGCCCGCGATCGCCTTCGCGAGTTCGGTCTTGCCGGTGCCGGGCTCGCCCTCGACGAACAGCGGACGCTGCAAGCGCAACGCGAGCAGCAACGCGGTGGCGAGGCGACGATCGGCGACGTAGCCCTGCGTCGCGAGTCCCGCGGCGGTCTCGTCGATCGTGACCCAGGTCTTCAACGCTTGAAGTCGATCGTGATCTCGCTCGCGGAACGTTCCGCCGGGCCGTGGTACACGGCCTCGACGTTGTTGCCGTCCGGGTCGAGCAGGAACGCGCCGTAGTAGCCCGGGTGGTAGTGGCGCTCGCCCGGCGCGCCGTTGTCCCGCCCCCCGGCCGCGAGACCCGCCTTGTACCAGCGCTTGACCGCGTCGCGGTCGACGGCCTTGAACGCGAGGTGGACGTGCGTCTTGCCGTGCGTCGCCGGCTCGGGACCGGACAGGTAGAACTCGTCGACCCACAACGCGTGCTCGTTGTCACCGTCGAGCGCGAGGCCGAGCGCCTCGAAGGTCGCACGATAGAAGGTCTTCGCGCGATCGAGATCGTGCGCGATCAGGTGGACGTGATCGATGAGGCGGCCGTTGTGGATCGTCATGGCAGGTGTAGGTGTGACTGTAGGTTGAGGTAACCCCCGCGCAGGCGGGGGCACCTCAACGTTTGCGACTCGGCCCACCGATTGACGCGCGGAGCAATCGCATCCGTGCCTTTGCCAGACCGTCAAACGCCATCCGAGTCGAAGACGTCGAGGTGCACTTCGTTTACCTCGACCTACGCGGCCTCCGCCACCGCGCGCTTCGTCAGGATCGGGATCAGATGCGCACGATACTCGGCAGACCCGTGCATGTCGCTGTTGAGATCGGACGCGTCCACCGTGATCCCGTCGCAACTCGCCGGCGCCCACGATCGATCCAGCGCGTCCTCGAGCGCCTTGACGCGGAAGACGACCGGCCCCGCACCGGTGACCGCGACGCGCGCGCCGTTCGCCGTCTTCGCGACGAAGACGCCCACGAGCGGAAAGTGGGACGCCTGCTGGCGGAACTTGTAATACGCGGATTTCTCGGGCGCCGTGAACGTGATCGACACGAGGAGTTCGCCGTCGGCGAGCGCCGTCTCGTACAGGCCCTTAAAGAAGTCCTTCGCGGCGATCGTGCGGCGGTCGGTCTTGATCGTCGCGTCGAGTGCGAGGACGGCCGACGGATAGCAGGCGGCAGGGTCGTTGTTCGCGACGCTGCCGCCGATCGTGCCGCGGTTGCGCACCTGCCGGTCGCCGATCATCTCGGCGAGGTGCGCGAGCGCGGGAACGAGACGCTTCACGTCGGCCGACGCGGCGACTTCGGCATGGCGCGTCATCGCGCCGATCGTGACGGACTGACCGTCGACCCGGATGCCTTTCAGTTCATCGACGCGGTCGAGGTCGACGAGTTGCGCGGGACTCGCGAGGCCGAGGCGCATCGACGGCAACAGCGTCTGTCCGCCCGCGATGAAGCGTCCATCCCCGTTCGCGGCGGCGAGGGCGGCCACGGCATCGGCGATGGATTTCGGCTGGTTGAATTCGAAGGTCTGCATGCTTGCTCCGCGGAAAATTAGCTCCCGGCCTGCGCCGGGATGACATCCTTCCTACACGCGCGTCGGTTCACGATCAGATCGCGTTCATCGCCGCCCACACCGTCGCCGGCGTCGCGGGCATCGCCACGTCGGCGACGCCGATCGCGTCGCAGATCGCGTTGATCACCGCCGGTGGCGAGCCGATCGCGCCGGCCTCGCCGCAGCCCTTCACGCCGAGCGGGTTGTGTGTGCACGGCGTGCCCTTGACCGTCTCGACCTGGAACGTCGGCAGGTCGTCGGCGCGCGGCATCGCGTAGTCCATGTACGAGCCGGACAGCAACTGCCCCGACTCGGTGTCGTAGACGCCGTGCTCGAGCAACGCCTGGCCGATGCCTTGCGTGAGCCCGCCGTGCACCTGGCCTTCGACGATCATCGGATTGACCACGTTGCCGAAGTCGTCGCACGCGGTGAAGCGATCGACGCGCGTGACGCCGGTCTCGGGGTCGACCTCGACCTCGCAGATGTACGTGCCCGCCGGATACGTGAAGTTCGTCGGGTCGTAGAACGCGTTCTCGTTCAGGCCGGGCTCGAGCTTGTCGAGCGGATAGTTGTGCGGCACGTAGGCCGCGAGCGAGACGGCCGCGAACGGCTGCGCCTTGTCGGTGCCGACGACCTTGAAGACGCCGTCCTCGAACTCGATGTCGGTGTCGGCCGCTTCCATCAGGTGAGCCGCGATCTTCTTGCCCTTCGCGATCACCTTGTCGACGGCCTTGACGATCGCGGTGCCGCCGACCGCGAGCGAGCGCGATCCGTAGGTTCCCATCCCGAACAGGATCTTGCCGGTGTCGCCGTGCTGGATGTCGACGTCCTCGATCGGGATGCCGAGCTTGTCGGCGACGACCTGCGAGAACGTGGTCTCGTGACCCTGGCCGTGGCTGTGGCTGCCGGTGAAGACCGTGACCTTGCCGGTCGGATGCACGCGCACCTCGCCGGCCTCGAACAGGCCCGCCCGCGCGCCCAGCGCTCCGGCGACGTTCGACGGCGCGAGACCGCAGGCCTCGATGTACGCGGAGTAGCCGATGCCGCGCTTGAGCCCCTTGCGCTCGCTCTCCGCCTTGCGGGCCGCGTAGCCCTTCACGTCCGCGAGTTCGATCGCGCGCGACAGCGTCGCCTCGTAGTCGCCGGTGTCGTAGGTCAGGCCGACTGGTGTCGCGTACGGGAAGGTCTTGATGAAGTTGCGACGGCGGATCTCCGCGGGATCGATGCCGAGGTCGCGTGCGGCGGTCTCGACGATGCGCTCGACGACATAGGTCGCCTCGGGTCGACCGGCGCCGCGATACGCGTCGACCGGCGCCGTGTTCGTGAACACGCCGGTCACTTCCGCGTAGATCTTCGGCGTCGCGTACTGGCCCGCGAGCAGGGTCGCGTACAGGATCGTTGGCACGCACGACGCGAACGTCGACAGATACGCGCCGAGGTTCGCCGTCGTGTGGACGCGCAGTGCCAGGAACCTGCCGTCGTTGTCGGTCGCGAGGTCGACGGTCGTCACGTGGTCGCGTCCGTGCGCATCGGTGAGGAAGGCCTCGCCGCGGTCCGCGGTCCACTTGATCGGACGCCGGATCTTCTTCGACGCCCACACGAGCGCCGTCTCCTCGTTGTAGAGGAAGATCTTCGAGCCGAAGCCGCCGCCCACGTCGGGCGCGATGACACGCATCTTGTGCTCGGGGATGCCGAGCACGAACGCGCACATCAACAGGCGCTCGACGTGCGGATTCTGGTTCGCGACGTACAGCGTGTAGCTCTCGTCGGACGGGTTGTACGACGCGTTCGCCGCGCGCGGCTCGATCGCGTTCGGGATCAGGCGGTTGTTGCGAAACGACAGCGTGCTCACGTGCGGCGCCGACCCGATCGCAGCATCGACGCCGGCCTTGTCGCCGCACGGCCACGTGTAGCAGACGTTGTCGGCCGCGATCGAGTGCACCGGCTCGCCGCCCGCGTCCTTCGCCTTCGCGGTGTCGACGACCGCGGTGTGCGGCGTGTAGGCGACGTCGACCAGCGCCGCGCCCGCGCGCGCCTGGTCGAGCGTCTCGGCCACGACGAGCGCGACCGGATCACCGACGTACAACGCCTTGCCGTCGGCGAGCACGGGGTGCTTCGGCTCCTTCATCGGCGTGCCGTCGATGTCGTTGATGAGCCAGCCGCACGGCAGGCCGCCGACCTCGCGGAAGTCCGCGCCGGTGTAGACCCCGAGCACGCCCGGCGACTTCAGCGCGGCGCTCGTGTCCATCGCGCCGATCGTCGCGTGCGCGTACGGCGAGCGAACGAAGATCGCGTAGGTCTGCTGCGGCAGCGTGATGTCGTCGGTGTATTGCCCGCGCCCGGTGAGGAAACGCATGTCCTCCTTGCGCTTGATCGACTGGCCGATGAAACCTTGTCTTGCGTTCATGAAAGCTCCTGACTCGGTCACCCCGGCGAAGGCCGGGGCCTAATTTGCGTACGTGCAATTGGGTCCCGGCCTTCGCCGGGACGACAACATCAGGAGGAGCCCATTCCTTGCGCACCCATCTGCACCGCCTTCACGATGTTCTGATAGCCCGTGCACCGACAGAAGTTGCCGACGAGGGCCTCGCGGATCTTCCGATCGTCCGTCGCGTTCTCGCCGTGATTCGTCACGAGGTCGACGGCGCTCATCACCATGCCCGGCGTACAGAAGCCGCATTGAAGGCCGTGGCATTCCTTGAACGCGGCCTGCATCGGATGCATCTCGCCGTCCGCAGTCTCGAGGCCCTCGATCGTCGTCACGTCGCGACCCGCCGCTTGCAGCGCGAGGATGTTGCAGGACTTGATCGCGTGGCCGTCGAGGTGGACCGTGCACGCACCGCATTGCGCGGTGTCGCAACCGACGTGCGTTCCGGTCAGTCGCAGATGCTCGCGGATGAAGGTGACGAGAAGCGTGTTCGGTTCGATGTCGCGGGTGACATCCTTCCCGTTCACGCGCAATGAGAGCGTCGTGGCCATGCAGTCTCCTTGGGATTCTTCTCGGCCCGGTCCGGTCCGTGGCCTGGGGCGTGCGTCAATGGATCGCGGGCACTATACGACGCGACCGTGACGACGCAAAGCACCGGGGTTTCCTTACCGTCCCGCGTCGCGTGCGGCGCGGGACGCGACGATCGCGCGATGCAGTCGAAGCGCACCGAGGTAGGTCGCGCGTCCTTCGTCGTCGAGTCCGTCGGCCACGCGCGACAGCACCGCCCACGCCCGGTCGAGGAACTCGGTCGCTCGCGGGTGGGCGGTGGCCGCGAGCCAGCGATGGCATGCGAACAACAGGCGCGCGTCGCGATCCTCGGACGCGCCGCGCGCGTCGAGGTCCGCGACCATCGCCGTCACGAGCGGCTCCGCGTCGGCGAGGCGCCCGAGGTCGACGTAGAGCGACACGCGCGCGACATCGCCGGCCGAACCGATGGGCAACCGGATTCCCGCGCGGTCGTAGTCGTCGAGCGCGGCGAGCGCGGCGTCCGTATGGCCGAGCGCCGCGTGGACCTCGGCGAGATCGATCGTGATGATCCGCTCGCCATAGTGGTCGCCGGCCTCGCGGATCCTGTGGAGCGCCGCCGTCAATCCTGCCAACGCGTCATGCGGGCGACCCTGCTCGAAGTCGCACATCGCGATCGTGTCCAGCTGGTAGGGCAGGCTGCCGCGCGCACCGGTCGCAATCTGGATCGCCTGCGCCTCGAGCGTGAGTTCGCGTGCGCGATCGAGGCGTCCCAACAGGAACTCCAGCACCGCGAGGTTCGAGATCGTCGACCCTTCCCAACGCCGGTTGCCGAGTGCGCGATCGACGACGAGCGAACGCTCGAGGTACGCACGAGCGGCGTCGAAGTCATTGCGCTGGAGCGCGATCACGTGAAGGCGACCGAGCGCGACGCTCTCGAGGTCCTTGCGATCGGTGCGCCGGATCACCGGCAGCGCGGCTTCGAGCGCCGCGACCGCCTCGTCGTGGCGCCGCAGCTCGATCAACGCCTGCGCGCCTTCGATTGCGGCCCCGCCGCGCGTGACGTCGTCGCCGACGCGCGCCGCGAGCGCTTCGGCACGCTGCGCGACCTCGAACGCGGTCGCGGAATCGCCGTCGAGCATCAGCAGCGGGATGCGCTGCCGCCACGCCCGCGCGCGCAGCGCATCGTCGCCCAGCGCATCCGCCAGCGACTCCAGGACGTCCACGTCGGCGTGCTGCTCGGCGCGGCGACCGGTCGCGTTGTTGACGTGGGAGCTCGTCAAGTGCAGTTCGAAGCGGAGACGGTCGTCGATCCCGGGCAACGCCAGCGCGCGCGCAAGATAGCCGCGCGCGGCGTCGACTGCGCCCGTCCAGTAAGCCGCGTCCGCCGCGCGGTGCAGGAAGCGGCTCGCGGACTCCACGTTGCCGGCGCGCTCGTAATGATCGGCGATCAGCCCCAGGTGCTCGCCGATGCGCGCACCCGTCACCGCCACGAGCCAGTCCGCGGTCTTCTGGTGCAGCGTGCGCTTCACCGCCTTCAGCACGGTGTCGTAGGTCACCTGGTGCAGCAGGTGGTGCTTGAACTCGAACTCGCGCACGCCCGCGAACGTCGACTCGGCGCGCGCGCGGATCAGGTCGCGCGCGAGCAGCGGGTCGAGCGCAGGCAGTGATCGCGGGTCGAGCGCCCGCAACGCGTCGTCCCAGAAGGTCGCGCCGATCACACTCTCTTCCTGCAACGCCGCCTTCTCGTACGCGGGCAGCGCGTCGAGGCGCGCCTGCAGGATCGCGGTCAGCGTCGCCGGCACCTTCGCCATG
>Ga0247783_1000309_pt1 | contig 14786 bp, 15 predicted proteins | sample UWRJL064202C5_FD_179911 | JGI IMG/M metagenome (GOLD analysis project Ga0247783, IMG submission 179911) | Plant litter microbial communities from Arlington Agricultural Research Station in Wisconsin, United States - UWRJ-L064-202C-5 | ecosystem: Environmental > Terrestrial > Plant litter >...
GCAATACCGAAGCTACGGGTGTTCGTAAGAACGCGGTAGGCGAGCGTCGTGAGAGAGATACACGGTGGACGGTGACGACCACTAACGGCTCTCACGAGTGATTATGCGGGCATGAGTAGCGATAAACCGGGTGAGAAACCCGGTCGCCGTAAGCCCAAGGTTTCCTGGGGAAGGATAATCCTCCCACGGGTTAGTCGATACCTAAGCCGAGGCCGAGAGGCGTAGGCGATGGAAAGCAGGTTAATATTCCTGCACCACCAAGGTAAGCGTTGAAGTAAGCGGGGACGGAGAAGGGTAGCCCAGCACGCCGCATGGTTGTGCGTGTTCAAGCCCGTAGGCTGAGTTGTTAGGACCCGATAGGGACAAACGACGACTCTTAAGGCCGAGAGGTGATGAGGTCCGTGCTTGCACGGGACACTGGGTAATCCCACGCTTCCTAGAAAAGCCGCGTACAGAGCTTCTTTGGTGATCGTACTGTAAACCGACTCAGGTGGGCGGGGTGAGAATCCCAAGGCGCGTGAGAGAACCCTGGTTAAGGAACTCGGCAAATTGACACCGTAACTTCGGGAGAAGGTGTGCCTCTGGTGGTTAGCTGGTTTACCCAGCGAAGCTGTTGGAGGTCGCAGTGAAATGGCGGTTGTGACTGTTTACTAAAAACACAGGACTCTGCGAAGTCGTAAGACGACGTATAGGGTCTGATGCCTGCCCGGTGCTGGAAGGTTAAGGGAATTTGTCAGGGGCAACCCGAAGCAATGAACCGAAGCCCCAGTAAACGGCGGCCGTAACTATAACGGTCCTAAGGTAGCGAAATTCCTTGTCGGGTAAGTTCCGACCTGCACGAATGGCATAACAACATCCGCACTGTCTCGACCAGGGACTCAGCGAAATTGCATTGGGGGTGAAGATGCCCTCTACCCGCGGAAAGACGGAAAGACCCCATGAACCTTCACTGCAACTTGGCAGTGAAATTCGGGTTGATCTGCGTAGGATAGGTGGGAGGCTTTGAAGTCGGGTTTCCGGATTCGACTGAGCCAACGTTGAAATACCACCCTGATTAATCTGGATTTCTAACCTACTTCCGTAATCCGGAAGAGGGACACTGCCTGGTGGGCAGTTTGACTGGGGCGGTCGCCTCCTAAATTGTAACGGAGGCGTGCGAAGGTTCCCTCAGGCTGATTGGAAACCAGCCGAAGAGTGCAAACGCATAAGGGAGCTTTACTGTGAGACTGACAAGTCGAGCAGTTGCGAAAGCAGGTGTTAGTGATCCGGTGGTACCAAGTGGAAGGGCCATCGCTCATCGGATAAAAGGTACTCTGGGGATAACAGGCTGATCGCGCCTGAGAGTTCACATCGGCGGCGCGGTTTGGCACCTCGATGTCGGCTCATCGCATCCTGGGGCTGGAGCAGGTCCCAAGGGTTTGGCTGTTCGCCAATTAAAGCGGTACGCGAGCTGGGTTTAAAACGTCGTGAGACAGTTTGGTCCCTATCTGCCGTGGGCGCAGGATACTTGAGAGGAGCTACCCATAGTACGAGAGGACCTGGGTGGACGAACCTCTGGTGCTCCGGTTGTCACGCCAGTGGCATAGCCGGGTAGCTATGTTCGGAACAGATAACCGCTGAAAGCATATAAGCGGGAAGCTGGCCTCAAGACTAGGTATCCCTGTCGCAAGACACTAAAGGACCCACGTAGACTACGTGGTTGATAGGCTAGGTGTGGAAGCGCAGCGATGCGCGGAGCTAACTAGTACTAATAGTCCGTGCGGCTTGACTTATTCTCTAAGGCAAACATTGCAATTGGTATCCAGAGTCCGGGCGAGATTGGCTTGTTCTGTTTCGACAGAGGTCAGTCTTTAACGAGCTCTCGGTTTACTCGACCTTCTAGCAAGGGTCCGTGAATCGTGAATTCAGCGCAATACAGCACCAAAAAGCTGGCGTGGACGCCCAAAATTTTCCGGTGGCAATATCGAAGAGGCCATACCCGATCCCATCTCGAACTCGGAAGTCAAGCTCTTTGGAGCCGATGGTACTGCAAGGGCAACCTTGTGGGAGAGTAGGACGCTGCCGGGCTAATTTCTAAGAACCCTGACGAGCAATCGTCAGGGTATCTTTTTACTCGAAAAACAGGGCGGCTGACCGGCCTGGTGCCCGTGCCCCGGTGGGGTCATGAGTGATCGCGCTCGTCGGGAGCGCAGAGAGTCGCGCATAGCGTGAGTCTTTGAGTGCAATGCAGAGCGTGTCGATCCATGTTCGCGGCGTGCTCGAGTCGCGTGAGATGTGTTGGGAATGCCGGCGGCCGATGCGCGTGTGTTACTGCGCGGCAGTCCAGCCGATCGAGACCCGCACCAAGGTCGTGATTTTGCAGCACCCGCGCGAGAGTGACGTGCCGATCAATACGGCGCGCATCGCCGAGCTCGCGCTCTCGAACTCGACGTTGCATGTCGGTCTCGATTTTTCGCGGGACTCGCAGCTGATGCTTGCGTTGAGCGACGCCCATGCGCCGCCCGTTCTGCTCTTCCCGAGTGACGACGCCAAGGATCTCGCGCTCGAGGCGCCGCCTGGTCCGGTCACGCTGGTCGTGATCGACGGTACTTGGTGGCAGGCCTCCAAGCTGTTCAAGCTCAATCCGTTTCTGCAGTCTCTCCCCCGCTACGGGCTCGCCCCTTCTAGCGAGAGCCGTTACCGGATCCGGCGGGAGCCAGCTGCGCATTGCTTGTCGACGATTGAAGCACTGGAGGCCGCGCTCGCGTTACTCGAGCGTCGCCCGGGCGGTTTTCCAGAGTTGCTGAAGCCGTTCGACACCATGGTCGAGACGCAGTTGGATTTCGTGAACCGCGAGCATCGGCCCCGCCATCGGCGCTCGCAGGAGCCGCAATTACGGCCGCTAGTCGCGCCGGCGCTGGGCGAGCGGCGCGAGGCGCTGGTGATCGGTTACGGCGAGGCCAATGCTTGGCCCTATGGCAGCGGTGGGTCGCACCCGCCGGAGGTCGTGCACTGGGCGATGGTGAGGCCGGCGACTGGTGAGCGTTTCGAAGCGTATGTGCTACCGAGCGGGCCGCTTGCGCCGTCCTTCGAAGCGCACAGCCTGCTTTTGGCCCAGAAAATTTTGGGCGGTGAACCGCGCGCGGAGTTTGCGCGCCGCTTGAATGCGTTCCTACGAGCGGATGATCTGCTGGTCAGCTGGGGTTTCTACGCTTCGGAGCTGCTGCGAGCCGAGGGTATGGTCATCCCTCCGCGTTTGGATTTGCGGGAAGCGGCGATTCACGCGCTCGGCCGGCGCGTGGGCCAGCTTGGCGACTATTTGACGGCGCTCGGGGCGATGCCCGACGTCCCCTGGGCTGCGGGGCGAACCGGAACCCGTTTGGCCGCGATGGAGGCATTGGTCGAACGCTTGCGCGGAGCCCGCCGCGATGAGCTGCGCGTTCGGCGACCTGCACCGGCGGTGGTCGAAAGTCTCGAATGAGCGTGCCCGTCGAATGAGCGTGCTCGCGGATCTGCCGCGACGAACGAAGCTGGCCGTGGTGCTTGGCCTGGGCAGCGCGCTAATCGGCGCCGCGGCCTTGAGCTTTGGTCCGGTGGTGCGGGCGCGAGCCGCGTCTGTCGCTGAGCGACGGGGAATTCAGCTAGAAATCGGTCAGGTGCGCGTCGGCATGGGCGGTGTTTGGCTGCGCCAGGTCGCGCTGCGCGCGCCGCAGCTACCGGGCGTAACGGCGCACATCGCGGCGCTGCGAGTCGGCTTCGGCTGGCATCTGAATGTCAGCAATCTGGCCGTGCACGGCGCGCTGATCGAGCTCGCGGGCGAAACCGAGGAGCTCGAGCGCCAATGGACGGCTTATCGTGCTGGAGCAAAGACGGAAGGCGACGCGGGCAGCAGCGAGCTGGACTATTCCGCGGACGGAGTTGACTTGGTTTGGCACGCGCGAGCGCACGAGCCGGCGCAGCGTGTTTGGGGCCTGAGCTATCGACGCCACGGCGCGCGCGAGGAAATCGCGCTCGACTTGGCGCACCTGCGCGAGGCGGGGCTCGAGCTGTCGGCGCGCCATCCGCGCGCCACGTTGCTACGCCGCAGCCAAGCCGGCGAAGGCGGTGGCAGAGCTCAGCGCCAATTGGAGAGCCTGCAGGCCGATGGGCTGGACGTCGGGATCGTGCTCGCGCCTTCGCCGGCCTCGCCGACCGCAGCCATTCACACCCAGAAGGGAAGCTCTTTTCAGCCTGATCCACTGCGCGGTGCCAAGTTGCGCGCGGGCCTCGCGGAGCTCTCAGCCTGGGCCGCGCGTTCCCTGCCGGACGGCGCTGGTCTCAATCTGGAAGGCGTCAGTCTGCGCTTCAGCCAAGGTGGCGAGACACTCAATTTTGGTCCCAGCACGCTGCGCGCCGCGCGCTTGGGGGCCCAGGTCGAGCTGTCACTTGCGCCCAAGGCGGAGGCCGCTGGTACGCCGCTCGAGTTCAGACTCAGCTTGCCGATCGAGCGCGGTGAGGTCCAGGCGCGTTTGCGTGGCGGGCCAGTGAGTTTGCGCAGTTTGGGCGTGCGCGAGCACGACTTTGGCTTGATTGGCGTGCAGCTCGCCATGTTGCAGGCCAGCGGTGACGTCACCCTGGCCGCGGATGGTTCGACCCTGGCGTTCAGCGGCAGCGGCGCGCTGGACAACGTGGCTTTGCAACGGGCGGAGCTCTCGGCCGTCCCGCTCAGCGGGATCCATCTGGCTTTCCGAGCCAACGGCACGACCACCCTGGATGGCGCCAAGTTGGTCCTGGAAGATGGCGAGCTGTCCTTTGGTGATGTCCGGTTGCGCGGCAGCGGCAACCTGAATCGCAGCGAGCGGACGCTCGACACCCACTGGCGGGGAGGGGTGCCCTTGGCCGCCTGTCAGGCGTTCCTCGATGCGACACCGCGGGGACTCGCGCCTTTGATCTCGTCGTTACGCATGACGGGGACCTTCGGCGTGAAGGCCGAGCTCGATTTCAACTCCGAGCACCCGAACGAGACCCGCGTGCGGCTGAACGTGGCCAACGATTGTCACATCGAGCAGGTGCCCGCCGAGCTCAGCCCTCGTCGCTTTGCCAGCCTTTGGCAGCGCGAGGTCAAAGGCGCCAACAAGCAGCCGATTGAAATCGACAGTGGTCCCGGCTCAGCGGACTGGGTGCCGATCGACGCGATTTCACCACACATGGAAACCGCGGTGCAGGTCTGCGAAGACGGCCATTTCCCGTATCACCACGGCTTCGACTTCGAGGCCATCCAGAACTCGATCAAGGACAACTTGATCAAGGGCCGGTTCGCTCGCGGCGCCAGCACCATCACCATGCAGCTCGCCAAGAACCTGTACCTGGGCAAGGAAAAGACCTTAGGTCGAAAGCTGCAAGAGGCGGTGCTCACCCAGCTGCTCGAACAGGAGCTCAGCAAGCGTGAGCTGCTCGAGCTGTACCTGAACGTGATTGAGTACGCCCCTGGGGTCTACGGCATCGGCCCCGCGGCGCACTACTACTTTGCCAAGCGACCGAGTGATCTGTCGCTCGGACAGTCGCTGTACATCGCCTCGATTTTGCCGAACCCCGAGCGCCAGCATTTCGCGCCGGACGGGAAAGTGAGTCCCGCTTGGACCAGCTACTTGCAGCGCTTGATGCGGATCGCCAAGAAGATTGGGCAAATCAACGACGAGCAGCTCGCGAGCGGACTCGCCGAGCAGGTCGTTTTTCACGTCGCTGACTCGGGCGCGCTGCCCAGCAGCGGGTCGACGGCCGCTGAGGGCACTGACACTCCCAGCGAGCTCTCGCCCTAGTCCCTGGCCCATGTCAGAGTCCGGCGCGTGAGCGACGGCTTCGTTTCGAACCAAGATCGCGCGGGCCTGCCCGCGGAGCAGGATCGGCACTGGATGTTGCAGGCACTGGATGAGGCCGATTTAGCTCCAGTGCACGGCGACGTACCGGTGGGGTGTGTCGTGGTCGACGAACATGGGGTGGAGCTGGCACGCGACCACAACCGCCGCGAAGAGCGCGCCGACCCCACCGCGCACGCCGAGCTGCTCGCGCTGCGGGCGGCGGCGGCCAAGCTTGGGCACTGGCGCTTGGAACGAGCCACGGTGTTCGTCACCCTGGAGCCGTGCCCCATGTGCGCTGGCGCCCTGGTCAACTCGCGCGTCGGTCGTGTCGTTTACGGGGCGACCGACCCAAAAGCGGGCGCACTTCATTCGCTGTTCGAGATTGGCCGCGACCTGCGGCTCAATCACCGCTTCGAGGTGGCTTCCGGCGTCCTGGCCGACGAAGGTGCCGCGCGGCTAAAGACGTTCTTCGCGAGGCTGCGTGCTGCCTCAGCGCAGGGCTAGGGTCAGCGAGCGGATGCAGCTGCGACGGAAAGGCGCTCGCTCGTTGCCAGCAGCTCAGGGCTCTTGGCGCGGTTCGCCGAGCGGCGGCGCAGCTCATGGGCAGCGAGTAGCGGGGCAAGCAAAATGCCACCCGGTGCAATCAGCACTAAACCCCAGAGCAAGATCCGAAACACCGTCGCCATCACTTATTCCCTGTCTGCCTCCTTATCTGCAGCCCGCGTGCCAATTTGTAAAGCAGGGCAATCGTCAGAAAATTGACCTCTCTTGCGATCATGTGCTGAGCGATCACTATGACTGTCGTGTCATGGCTGACTCAGATCCGTGCCGCGCTTGCACGCAATGACCGCGGAGCGCGGCGAAATGCCGCTCAGGATTCTGTATCAGGATGATTCATGCGCCGTGGTCGATAAGCCATCCGGGATGATCGTGCATCGGGGTTGGGCCAACGACGAGCGCGACCTGTTACGCGTGACGCGTGATGCGCTCGGCCGCTACGTGTATCCGATCCATCGCTTGGACCGCGGGGCGAGCGGGGCCGTTCTGTTCGCACTGAACGAAACTGCGGCCCGGATCCTGAACCGCAGCTTTGCCGATCGCACGATGGACAAGCGCTACCTTGCGCTGACTCGGGGACACCCAGCCGAGCACGGTTTGATCGATCACCCGATCCCCCGCGCCCCGGGCGAGGAGCGTGTGCCGGCACAGACCGAGTATTTCCGAATTGGCACGTTCGAGCGCTATGCACTGGTCGTCGCTCTGCCCAAGACCGGGCGTTTGCACCAAATCCGTCGCCACTTGAAACACGTCTCCTGCCCGCTGATCGGTGACGTGCGTTACGGCAAGGGTGAACACAACCGCCTCTTTCGCGAGCGGTACGCGCTCGACCGCCTGGCGCTGCACGCCGCCGCCCTACGCTTCGTGCATCCGGCCACAGGGCAGCCCCTCACGGTGCGCGCGCCCCTGACGGGTAGCTACGCGGATTGCCTTTCGCGGCTCGCACTGCAGGATGCCGCGAACGCTGCAATTCTGGCTGATTTTACCGACGACACCGCGATAGTGGTCGATTGCGTGTAGTGAGCTGCCCGCCTATCGTTCGAACGTGCCCACCCGCTCCGCGAAAGTCCTGTTATTGGCTGGCCTGTGCCTGGCAACGCCGCTCTTCGCCGCCTGCGGGTCGTCGAGCACGCCCGCCGACAGCGTGGTGAGTGCCAACCAGCGGCTGGGCGGCTCTTGGCGCTTGCAGACCTTTTCGCCAGCAACGCCGCTGGACCTGCCCTTGCAAGCGGTGCTCAGCGCCGAGCTCGGCCAGTTAATCGTGACCTTCACCCAAGGGACGTTCAGTGCGGCGGGGCCAGGCCTGAACTTCAGTGGTCGTTATGAGATCAGCAGTGCCGCTGGCGATATGCTGTCACTAGTTTTGTACGACGCGCAGGGCGTCGGCTATCACTTTTCCGCGCAGTTCGTCGGCACCGAGCTGCACTTCCAGAGCAATGACAAGCCCTGGATCGGGCTAGGCACGTTCACGCGCGGGTAGCGCAGAGGGGGACGCGCGGCGCCTGCGGCGCGCGGCTGGAGACTCTCGTTTGGCCAGGCTCGGACGGGGGCGCTGGGCCGCTCGCGCTGAAGCCCGTGGAAAGCACGCGCCCGTTCGGTCGGCTCTCGTGGGTCCGCCATCTCATTGGCTGATCGCGATCTGGCCATCCAAGACTTCACGGTCGTGGTGGTTCCGGGCACGCGGCTGAGCTGTCAGCCGCGCGCCCGGCGCGAGCGTGCAGCGCTGCGCGCGCACCGAGAAGAGGGAGAAAGACGCGAGCTTGCGTCTCTGTGCCTCTCTCGCGCGCTAGCGGCTCGCGCGGTCGAGTAGCTCGAGCACGCCGTCGAAGGTGTCGCGCATGGCCCAGGCTTGTTCACCGGGGTCATTCATCTTAGCTGCGCGGCGTTGACCGACGGACAACGCGTGTTTCGGGCCGCCGCAGGCGCGTGGCAGGCGCTGAGCCAGGTCCGCCGCGGCGCCTTCGTAGATGTGATAGCAGGCAGCGAGCTTGCCTTCATTGAAGAGCGGCGCGCCGACTTCGATCGCGTCCAGCAGGGTCTTGAAGATGAGATCTTTGTTGGCTTCCGTACAGCCGTTGAGCAGCTTTAGCTCGTGGCGGGGGATGTCGCGCGGGCGTTCTCGCGTGACGCTCTCTTGGCGCTGCATGGCGAGCATGGCAGCGGCGAAGAGCTCCATGGAAATGGGGTGTGGGTGTTGGATCAGATCCGTGACGTATTTCGAGGGCAGGCCGAAGTTGAGGTTTTGACCGCTGGTGCTGACGGCGGTGGCTACGCCGATCACTTCTCCACGGTCGTTGAACAGCGGCCCCCCGGAGGAACCGGGCGCGATCGGTGCCGAAATTTGCAGCACTTGTAGGCCTTCATGGACCTCACGCACGGCGCTGATCAGCCCGTTGGACACGGTGTCTTCCAGGCCCAGCGGGTGGCCAATGGCGAGCACGCTGTCGCCTGGCCGCACGCGATCACTATCGCCAATCGGTAGCACGGGCAGGTTCTTCGCGTCGATGCGCAGAATCACCAAATCGTGCAAGCGATTGGCGTTCATGATCTCGACCACTTCGAACTCACGGTGGTCGGAGAATACGACTGTCACTGCAGTCGCGGCGCGCACGACGTGAAAGTTGGTGGCGACCCAGCCGTCTTTGCGGACGATGAAGCCGGTGCCGAGGCCGTCGCTCGTGCGCACGGTGACGATCGCGGGCGTCGAGCGGGCGGTGATCTCCGCAGGCGACTGCGTAAGTGCGTGCGCCTCGCCGCCGGCCGCGCTTTGCCCCGTGGCCGGCGCTTGCACCGAGCCGCCGTGAGAGGTGCAGCCCGAACCCATGAGCGCCCCCAATAAAAGCCATGACCCTAGGTCAATTCGCACGGTGCTTCGAGTGTAGCATGCTGGCGAATCCCTGAAAAAGTTGGCCCAATGGCCGCCGCGTGCCGAGTATCGCGGGCAATGCGCGGTGTGCTCTCGATCCTAGTATTGGTATCGCTCTCGTCGCTCTCGTCTTGCCTTCAGATCGGCAAGCAGAGTGATGATTCCGGTTCCGGCGCGAATGCCGGCAGCGCGAGCGCCGCTGGCGCGAGCTCCAGCGGCGGCGCTTCGGCGACCGGTACGAACTGCGGCGTCGATCCGAGCTCCGGGGTCACGCTCTGTTTGGGCATTTCATCGTGTCCCAGCGTGCGCGTGGACCCGGATCAATTCCCCGACTGCGGCTATCGCATCTCGGGCAATCGCATCGATTTGGAGTGCCTGTGCGGTGACTCACTATGCCCGATGGGCAGCGCAACGAGCTGCCTCGATGCCCGCGCGCTGATGTCCGAAGAGTCGGCGCAAGGGGTGTGCGCTGGCATCGCCGAGGGGCGCTGTCAGGTCGTGAAGCAAACGTCGCACACGTCCACTTCGAGCTGCGACAAAGACTGTCGCAGCTCGTGCGGCGGCGTTCCCGGCTGCCTCAAGCTTTGTGGCTGTTGACGGCCCGCGAATAATCGAAAAGCCGCTCGCCGCCGATGGATCAAGGCTGTGTGGCGGGCGCGTAAAACACGCTTCGGGGAAACTCGAGCGGCAAGCGCAGCGGGTTTCCACTCGAGATCTCGAACGGTGGCAAGGCGATCGGTGTCGTCAGTTGACCGTCAGCGCCGTCCAGTAGCTCGGCCTGCGCCGCATAGCTCGCTGGAGCCAGCGTGATCGTGGCGTTGAACGCCACGCACGGATCCTGAAAGATACGTTCGGAGTCGCCGTTAGCCAGCGTCACGGTGACTGCCACGGTTGCGGCGTGGCCTCGGTCGCACTGCTCCGGGCTCTTCTCGCCTGCGATCGTCCAATCGAGGATCAGCCAACCGGGCTCGGACGTCAGGAGCGAGGCGCTATCGCCAGGAGACGCTTCGCCGCTGCAGCCGCTGACGACGGCCATCAGAGCTAGCGAGCAAAAGCGGACTATCGGCGACATACATGCGACTACAGCAAGCACCGTGCCCGAGTGCGAAGCGAGCAAGCCTGCACAGACAAACTGCGATCTAACGCAGAAGATGGGCTCGCCGAGCAATTCGCGTGCGTGCTTGTCACGAGGCAAACGGCCGCGTGTGGACCGAATTTGCTAGCAGCGTGTGTCGCACTCGTCTAGTCGGAGCCCCTTGGATTTTGCCCCGAAAAGAGACCCCGCGCAGAGTGCGCCGCCCCACTTCGAGCACACCCGCCTCACGCTAGAGCGTGAGTTTGGCGAAAGCGTTACGCTCGATGGTCTGACTGGCGCGTGGTTCATCTTCCAGCGCGCACGCGGTCATCGTCATTCGGTGGATGACGTGCTCACCGCTGCCTACGCGCTGGAAGTCTCACCCGCTGTGGCGCGTCATTTGGATTTGGGCACGGGCATCGGCACCGTGGGCTTACTCGTGCTTTGGGGCATGGGTGCCCGCGCCCAGCTGACAGCGATCGAGGCGCAAACGGTGAGTCATCGTTTGCTGTTGGCGAATATTGCGGAAAATAAGCTCACCGAGCGTGTGCAGCCGCTGCTCGGGGACCTGCGTGAGTTGCATGCGGGCGAGCTGTTTCCGTTGATAACCGGTAGTCCGCCGTACTTTCCGACCTCTGCCGGGATCGTGCCTCAGGACTCGCAAAAGGCGCATGCGCGCTTCGAATTGCGCGGGGACGTGAGCGACTATGCGCGGGCAGCGCAGCGCCATTTGGCTCCCGCTGGCTGGTTCGTGTTCTGCTTTCCGACGCCGCAAAAGGCACGCGCGCTGGCGGCCGTGGCGGGCGCCGGGCTTTCCGTGGCGCGGCTCCGCGACGTGATCCCGCGCGTTGGCCTGCCGCCTTTGTTCTCGCTGTTCGCCTGTCGCCACGCAGCTGAGGTGGCGGAGTGCGTCACCGATCTGCCGCTCGCGGTACGCGGAACTGACCGCCAACTCTCTGCAGAGATGCAACAGGTGCGTGGCAGTTTCGGCTTCGCGACCTAATGGCATCTCGCACCGCGCAGTTTTTGAAAACTGCGCGGAATTAATAAGGATTTGTGATTGTGCCGAGTGCAGCCTCGAAGTCTCCAGAAGCGAGGCTGATTGCCACAATGTGGTACTTAGCCCCGGTACTTTGTGACTTCGATTGCGCTCCCATCGACGACTGAATAAGTGCCGGAAACGGGCTCACCGTGCGCCGCTGCGGCGAACAGCGCGAGCAACAAGCCTTCGCGCGGGCAGGGTTTGGCGAGCAGGATTGGCTGGGGCGCGCCCAGCTCTTCGACCATGCGGGCCAGCTCGCCGCGCGCGCTTTCCGGGTTTCCGCTAGCAAACACGAAGCGTTGGGCCAACCGCGGGTAATCGCGGTAGCAGCGTGCGAACAGCTCTGGGCCCGACATGCGCGGCATCATCACGTCCGACAAGATGGCGTCGAAGTCGCTGTCTTTTTCCAGCAGCGCGAGCGCCTCGGCCCCGCTGTTGGCGCACACGACCTCGAATTCAGTGAGCGTCCGAACCGTGCATCGGCGCAACATGTCCTCGTCATCCACCAACAATACTCGCAGAAAGCCGCGCGTTCGGCTGCGCGGTTTGGGCGGCGGTGGAGTGGCGGTCTTCGCCAAGCCGGGCTGGAGCAGGCTGCTCCGCCAGGTGCATGCTGGGCACAGCCACGCTCCGTCGAGCGAACCGGCCAGACCCGCCGAGCTGTCAGCGACAGCCCAACCATCACGCGCTAGCAGAGCAAAACCCCAAGCGTAGCGAGCGGAGGAGACGTTGCATTGTGCACATCGACACGACTTCATTTGCACCTTGCAGCATAGCGATGCAAACGCGGTGCCGCTGATAGAGAGAGTGGAATTGCGCACATCACACGACAACTAAGTATGACTAATCATTGCAGCCCCAGGGTGGCTGTCCGAGATAGGCGCGCTCAGGCTTCGAGTGATTCGCGGTAACAGCCGAGCGCGATCAACAGCGCCGCTAGCGCGAGCACGGTGCAGCCGACGATCGCCGGACTCAGCGACTCGGCCACGCCTTGCAACAGCACGCTGGGCAGGGTCTGCTCCGGATGTCGTGCCAGGTAGGTTGGCACTTGGTGACCAACGGTCGCCAGCGCGGTGCTCACCGCGGTGACGGTTGTAAATAGCGTGGCCGCGCCCAGCGCGAGAGTCAGGCGCAGGCGAGCCGAACCCGGGTGCATCGCGAAACGAACCCCCGCGATCAGCAAGAGCCCGCCGAATGCCAGCAGAAACCACATCGGAAAGCCGCCTTCTTGGAATAATGTCAGCATGCTCGAGGAACGCGCGAGGCGCTGAATCGTGACTGCGAACGACGCATTGAAACTAGGTCACGATCGCTCGCCTGGCGCGTTGTACGCGAAGATGCCCGAAACGCTCGATCGAGACGTACTCCTGCTGCTCGCGCAGGGCGACGCGCGTGGCTTCGATTTGGCGTATGCCCGCTACGCCGAGCGCATCTTTGGGTTCTTGCTGCGACTGTCCGGCTCACGCGCTCTCGCGGAAGATCTGTTTCAGCACACCTTCATGCGTTTGGCGGAAACAGGGCCACGCTTGCGCGTCGATTCGGACCTGCGCGCGTGGCTGTTCACCGTCGCGCGCAACGCCTGCCGGAGTCATGCCCGCGCGGCACGCTCGCGCAGCGTGGACGCGCGCGTCGACGTCGAGCTGGCGTTGGACCCGCACAGTAACGGCGCTAGCCCGGAGTCGGGATTGGCGCTGGCTGAGCTGGAACGCGCGCTCGCCAGCTTGAACGAGCCCGATCGGGAGCTACTGCTGCTTTTCGGCGTCGAAGGCTTGAGCCACCGCGAGCTGGCAGAAATATTGGATCTCGATCAGGTAACCGTGCGGAAACGCGTCAGCCGTGCGCGTGGTCGCTTGGCGGATGCGCTCGACGGAGCGGCCCGAGTCGTGTCAGAGTCTACGGAGAGCGAATGACCGAAGTCGATGAGCTATTGGCGCGCTTGCGCAAGTTGCCGCCTGTCGCGCTCGACAGTGACTTCAAGGCAGCCGTTCAGGTGCACGCGCGTCGGCGGCTGCGGGGGCCGGCACGCCCGGCGCCGTTTGCACCACTCGCGTCGTTCGCGCTGGCCGTCACGATCGTGCTGTACCTGGGTTGGGCGCTGCAGTTTGCGAGCGCTCTCTATCGCTGAGCGCGAGCGCGAGCTGATGGCGTTCCGGCCCTGCTTTCGCCGTCAGCGCTAGCCGAACTTTTCCAGGCCGGCCGCGAGCGGGCCATACGCCGGATAATCGCCTTCGACGCGCGCGAGCTTGCGCACGGGCCAAGTCGCCCAGGCCGCGTCCGCAAAGGCCCGCGCGAGCAACAAGTTTTGCACGACGACGTCCACATCCTCGATCTGCCAGACGTCCGCGTTTGCCTCTGGATCCGCTGCGGTCGCGGCGCAGGCAGCACGCGAGAGGACCACGCTGGACAGCGGCGGGAGCAAGCAACCGAGCAGCGAGAACGCACCGAGCAAGCGCTGCGCGACATCCAAGCCGCCCACCGAGTCCGCGCTGATCAGCGCGCCGGCGGGCTTGCCCAAAAAACAGCGCGACAGTTCATAGGAGCTGATCACTTCCAGGAAGCGCTGCAAGGGCGAGCCCCAAGAGCCCCAATAGACCCCGCTGCCGATCAGGAAAGCGTTCGCGCTCGACAGGCGATCCGCGAGCGCCTCGACCGTGCCGCGATAGTCCGCCAAACACAAAGCGTCCGCTTGCCAGCTGGCGGGCAAGGCCTGTGCGGCGCGCTGCAAAAAGCGCGCGGTGTTGCCGTGCGTGCCACGCAGCGAGCCGTTCAAAAGCAACAAGCGTGAGGTCATGGCGGAATCAAAGCGCAGCCTTTCGGCGCGCGCTAGATTGCCGTCCAGCGAGTGTGCTAATAGCCAGCCATGGCTGCCAAGAAAGCCAAAAAGAGCCCAAAACCGCCAAAGCTCGCGAAGGCTGGGCTCAAGGCCGAGCTGACCGTGCGAGAGTTCGAGAGCGCTGCCGCGTTCGAGCGTTGGCTCGGCGCGCAGCACGCAAAGTCGCCGGGGATCTGGCTGCGGCTGATGAAGAAGGCATCAGGTCAGCCGGGGGTGACTTACGCCGAAGCGCTCGAGATCGCGCTCTCGTTCGGTTGGATCGATGGTCAGACCAAAACTCACGACGCCATTTCCTGGCTCCGCAAATTCGTGCCGCGCGGGGCGCGCAGTATTTGGTCGAAGATCAATCGCGAAAAGGCCACCGCATTGATTGCCCAAAAGCGCATGCAGCCCGCAGGTCTCTCCGAGGTCGAACGCGCCAAGAAAGATGGGCGCTGGGCTGCGGCTTACGACTCGGCGCGAAATGCAGTGCCAGCGCCAGACTTTGCCGCGGCGCTGGCAGCCTCTCCGCGCGCGGCCGCGTTCTTTGCCACGCTGACGGGTGCCAATCGCTATTCGGTGTTGTTTCGCGTGCAGGCACCGAAGAAGCCCGAAAC
>Ga0247783_1000310_pt1 | contig 14785 bp, 17 predicted proteins | sample UWRJL064202C5_FD_179911 | JGI IMG/M metagenome (GOLD analysis project Ga0247783, IMG submission 179911) | Plant litter microbial communities from Arlington Agricultural Research Station in Wisconsin, United States - UWRJ-L064-202C-5 | ecosystem: Environmental > Terrestrial > Plant litter >...
CTGGTCAGTCGGAACCCGCACTGCGCGCGAGCCAGTTTGCAACCATGACGCGTCTCGCCGCTGCTACGCGAACGCGGGGTCAGCGAGTCGGGTCAGTCGGGTCAGTCGGGTCAGTCGGGTCAGTCGCGTCAGTCGCGTCAGTCGCGTCAGCGCGTCAGCAGCAAAGCGCGCGACTCACTGCATGAATGACACAGCCGCGCGCCGAGCTCGTGTCGACTCGTGGCGCTCTACAATGACCATGTTGACTTGCTTGACTGGCGGCTTGTGGGCGCGCAGATTTAGGCTGACGGTTATCAGCTAACGTTACGGGGCCTCACGTGGACGCATGTCGATGGTCGAAGCGTTGCCGCGTGGCGGGTTTGCAGCGAAGAGAAAGCGGATGACGATGATCAATCAACGCAAGGTGGTGGCGGGTGCTGCGCTGTTGGGCTTGCTCGCATCGCAGGCGCAGGCGGACGCGGCGCAAGTAAATATCGCGGCGACCGCATTCCACACGCAGATATTCGGCGGAGACTCGATCATGTATGGCGGGACAACCTCCGCCAATTTCTCGGCCGGCACGCTGACCATGATCGCAGCGCTACCACGAGTTCCCGGCGGAATGGGGGCAACGGTATTCGTCGACGGCTTTAGCGTCGTCGGAACTTACAGATGCACGGTCTCGGGCCCCACGTCCAAGTCGTTCATGAGGGTCAACCCCCCGACCGATTGGACGGCGGTGGTGAGTTTCACCGCCGCCGAGCTGCCCAGCTCGGGCTACCTCTCGATTTCGTGCAGCGTGCCCTCGGACGGCGCATTTCGCGGCGTGACCGTCATCAACTAAGAGGGGGAGTCGATGACGAAGACCACGGGCTATGCCTTGCTTTCGGTCGTGCTTGCGTTGGGTGGCCTGACGCTGCTGTTGGGGCGTGGGCCACTTTCCCCGCCTGCTCGAGCAAAGGTTCAGCCCGTGGAGGTCGAGAGGCCCGTGGAAAGCGCGAGCGAACGCCTGCGCCGCGACCAAGAACTCGAAGGGTTGAGGCTGCAAGTGAATCGGCTCAGCGCAGACTTGAACCGCGTGCAAGCGACCGTCAGCAACGTGACGGGCGTGCCGGCCAACATCGATCCCCCGCCCATCCTCTCGCGGGAAGAGGACGAGCAGCGCTGGCTCGATCACGTGCAAACCATCGATCGCGGCTTCCGAGACGAACCGCTCAGCGCCGATTGGGCTCGAGAAATGAGTCAGAAAATCCTGACCGAAGTCAGCAGCGACCCGCACACGGCTGGCCTCGTGGTCGACGTCCACTGTCGTTCACGGACGTGCAAGTTGGAGTTAGCGAATACGGATTCGCGCCGAACCGAGCGCGGCGTGAGGCTAATGATCGAAAAGTTTTCGATGGATCTTCAGACCGCGGTCATCGGCCACGATGGCGATCTCGCGGCGCCCAAGGCTTCGACCCTGTATCTGAGCAAAGCGCGGCCCGAAGACAGCGTGCCTTTGATGGAGAGGCGCTGAAGTTCCGTCCTGGAAAGTGATTGCCTCGGGCCGCTAGGGGGGCTCGCGGCCGATGCGAGCGCCCACATGCTCCTTGCGTCGAGCCCTGGTTCGGTTATATGGGCACCAATACATGGGACCCAAGGTAATCCACCCGCCCGCCGTCGCCGAGGCTCGGAGCGATCGCGGCAAACCAGCTCCGGAAGTCCGTGAGGTACTGAATTCGCTGCGGCAGATCGTGCGCTCGTTGCGGGTCGCGTCGCGTGCCGCAGAGCAGCGCGTGGGCCTGTCCGGGGCGCAGCTGTTCGTCTTGCAGTGCCTGGCACGTCACAGCCCGTGTTCGGTGAACGAGCTCGCCGCGCGTACGGCCACCGACCAGAGCTCGGTCTCGGTCGTGGTCAGCCGGCTGGTTTCGCTCCGCCACGTCCGTCGCACCACCTCGAAGGCGGACCGTCGCCGGGTCGACCTCAGCCTAACTCGCTCGGGCCGCGCGCTACTCGAGAGCGCGCCAGAGGCCGCCCAGGATCGCTTGATTGCTTCGCTCTCGCAGCTGCCGAAGGCCGAAATCAAGACGCTTTCGCGTCTGCTCGGCAGAGTCGTCGAAGCCGCTGATGCTTCCGAGCAGGTTCCCAGTCTGTTCTTCGAAGAGGGGCCGGCCTTGCTGGCGAAAGGCCGCACTCGAAATGGCTGACAACGATCGGCAGACTCCGATTTCCGCGACCGGCTTGCTGCCGGTCGCGCCTTCGCTCTCGCCCACGCTCGCCGGGGCGCACGTGCCGCGGCCGACGAGCGTGATCGGCCCGCGCGTGATCTTCATCAGCGCACTTGCGATCGGCGTGGCGTTCGTCGCGGGCATCGTCGCGCGCGTCTTGGTGTCGATGATCGCCCTCGTCACCAATGCTGCATTTTTCTGGCGTTTCTCGCTCGCTCCGGTGGCACCCGCCGAACATCGGCTCGGTTGGCCGGTGATCTTCGTGCCGGTGTTGGGCGGTGTGATCGTGGGCCTAATGGCCAGGTTCGGCTCGAAGGCCATCCGCGGCCACGGCATCCCGGAGGCCATGGAGCAAGTGCTCACCAACGAGAGCCGCATTCCGCCCCGGCTCACGTTCCTCAAGCCCTTGTCTGCCGCGATCGCCATCGGCACGGGCGGTCCGTTCGGCGCCGAGGGTCCAATCATCGCGACTGGCGGTGCGCTCGGCTCGCTCGTCGGTCAGCTGCTGAAGACATCAGCCGCCGAGCGCAAGACGCTGCTGGCTGCCGGTGCCGCGGCGGGCATGGCGGCCACCTTCGGCAGCCCGGTGTCCGCCGTGCTGCTGGCGGTCGAACTGCTGCTGTTCGAGTTCCGCCCGCGCTCCATCATCCCGGTGGCGTTGGCCAGTGCCACCGCGGCCGGCGTGCGCATGGCGTTGCTGGGCTCGGCGCCGGTTTTCGCCATGCCTCAGCTCGCGCAGCCGAGCGGTGAGGCGCTCGCGTTTTACATCTTGCTCGGCGCGGTGATTGGCGTCGTCGCCACTTACGTTACGCGCGCAGTCTATGCCGTGGAAGATGCATTCGAGATGCTGCCCATTCACTGGATGTGGTGGCCGGCCATCGGTGGCCTGGCCGTGGGCGGCGTGGGCTACTTCGCGCCGCGTACGATGGGCGTCGGTTACGACAACATCGAGCACGTCTTGTCTGGCTCACTGACCGGCCAAGCGTTGCTGCTGCTGTTCGTGCTCAAGTTCGTGTCCTGGGCCATCGCGCTCGGCAGCGGTACCTCGGGCGGCACGCTCGCGCCGCTGTTCACCATCGGTGGTGGGCTGGGTGCGACGCTGGGCGCCTTGGTCGCGCTCGCTTGCCCGGGGCTCGGCATCGATCCTCGAATCGCGGGGCTGGTGGGCATGGCCGCGATCTTTGCTGGAGCTTCACGGGCGCTGCTCGCTTCCGTGGTGTTCGCGTTCGAGACCACCCTACAACCGCTCGGTTTGCTGCCGTTGCTCGGCGGCTGCAGCGCCGCATTTTTGGTCTCTTGCTTGCTGATGCGCAACACGATCATGACCGAGAAGATCGCCCGTCGCGGCGTGCGCGTGCCCAGCGAATACGCGGCGGATTTTCTGGACCAGGTTCGCGTCGCAGATTTCGCGGCAAAGGAGCTGATCGCCTTTGCCGCGAGCGACACTTTGGCTCACCTCAGGCAGTGGTTCGAGTCCGGCGCTCCGGGCAGCCGGCACCACGGCTTCCCCGTGGTCGACGAACGAGGCGAGCTGCTCGGCGTCGTCACTCGCCATGAAATCGCGGACGGAAACCGCTCGGCCGAGCTCCGCGTCGAACAGCTCCTGCTGCGCACGCCGGTGGTCGTGTTCGGGGACAACTCGCTACGCGAAGCGGCCGATCTGATGGTAGGCTTCGGAGTCGGGCGTCTGCCAGTCGTATCGAGGGCAACGCCCAAGATCGTAATCGGGATGCTGACCCGTAGTGACCTGCTGGCCGCGCACGCACGCCGCCTCAACGAAAACGATCGAACCGGGCCGCGCTTGAAGATCCCTTTCGTCCGCATCGTTCGCGTCTGAATCGCTCACGTCCAGGCCTAACCACGAAGGAACCACGTCATGAATTCGATGCTCGCTCGCGCTTTCTCCGCTCTGGTGCTGGTGCTGCCCTTGGCCGCCGCTTGTAGTAAGAAATCGGCATCGGAGGCTCCCGCCGCCAACACTCAGCCGGTCGCGGTTCCCGAAGCGCCAGAGCCGCCGGCGGACCCCGCGGCCGATGCGCGCAAGCTCTTTTCGACGAAATGCGTGGTCTGCCACGGCGACCACGGCGCGGGCGATGGTCCCGGCGCGGCCGCGCTCAATCCCAAGCCGCGCGCCTTTTCCGATGCGACCTGGCAAGCGAGTGTGACGGACGAACAACTCAAAAAGACGATCGTCGAAGGTGGAGCTTCAGTCGGCAAGAGCGCGGCCATGCCTGGCAATCCGGAGCTCGCCGACAAGTCGGACGAGGTGACCGCGCTGGTCAAGATCGTGCGCGACTTCAAGAAGTGAACGATGACGTTCGTCGTCACCGGAAACTGCCTCCGCTGTCGGTACACCGATTGTGTTGCAGTTTGCCCGGTCGACTGCTTTCACGGCGACGCGGAGATGCTCTATATCGATCCCTCCGTGTGCATCGACTGCGGCGCGTGCGTACCCGAGTGCCCGGTGGAAGCCATCTACGACGAGGGCGGTGTGCCTGAAGTAGAGGCGCACTGGCTCGCGCTCAACGCTCAGCGTGCGCCGTCCTTGCCGGTGGTGAATAGAAAAGAAGCGCCCCTCTCGAGCGCGCTCGAACGCGCGCTCGAGCGCGGCTTCAAACCGAGCCAATAGCGTCGGATCGCGCGCGCGTGCACGGCGCGCTCGATCTGGCGACCGCCGCGGCCGCGAAGCCGAAAAAGATCCGCGAACTGCCGTCGATCTCTTACGAACTCGCCCGGCAAGACACGCCGATCAGTCGCCTGTTTCCGCTATTGTCGCGCGGTCACGTGCGCGAAGCCTTGGTCGTGGACGCCGACTCCAAACTACTGGGCATCGTCACTCAGACCGATTTACTGGCCATCGTCGGCCGCGTGCAGCTCGCGCTGCGTTAGGCCTGCTTCAGGGCGACGCCGGCGCGGGCGGCGCCGAACGGCGGGTCAAGAAGGTCGTGACTCGGCGTAGCGCGGGCATCGAGCCGATCGCGTGCACACATTGACGGTACATCCGATGCTTGAGCTTGGCGCGTCGCGAGTTCGACGTGATCAATGCCTGGCGCGTCACATGCTCGGTAGGACTCCAGCGAGCTTTCGAGACGTCGTTGCCGGTAGACAGGTTGATGCGCGAAAACCCGTGCAGGATCCCATATTGAATCGCTTCTGCCACCGTGGTCGTCATCACGCTGTACTGAGCGAACGCCGGATCGTAGCCCGAGTAGTACAGGTACAGAGTGTCGCCCGCGACGAAGCCAATGCGGACGGCGACGACCTGGTCGCCGATCAGCAATTGAAAAATGCGCAGCGCGCCCCGCGCCGCAAAGCGCCGACAGACGTCGGCCAGGAAGGATTGGGCGCTGGCCGTGGAGAAGATATCGAAATGATGCACCGTTTCCGCGAGCTGCGAGCGGGCGGCGTGCAAAGCAAAGAAATGTTTCAGTGCCGGCTCGACGGAGCTTACGCTCTCGGCCACCTGCAGGCGAAAATCGAGGCCATCGCGTTTCAAGGAGTTGTAACACTTGCGCAGTGATTCTTTGATGTTGCGCGGCAAGTTGGCGCGAAACGCCGCCCACGAATTCGGCAAAGTGAGCGCATAGTCGGTCGTCTGTCCGCGCCACTCGAAGCTCGGTGAGCTCGCTAGCGCGCCCAGATCCAGATCGGCGGGCACACCGCTCAGCAGCATGGAGTCCCAACTGTCGGCGTCGCGCAAAGCATGTGCCACGAGCGCCTGGTACGCTTCGGCTTGCCATTCGGGCAGCGCAACCAAGCCGCGCTGCTCGGTGATGTTCGGATCTGCGCCGAAGAATTGCAGCTGGCGCATGCGGATCGGGCCGAATGAGGGGCGCCGACTGAGCAACATGGGCGCGACCGCCAGCAAGCGACCCTCGCGCGTACGCACGGTGCGGATGCTCAGCGAGTCGGTGACGCCGAGTTTGTCCTCACGTAGCTGTGCCCACCAGGCGACTGCCCAATCCCAACTCGCGAACGGCGTTCGGGCGTGCACTTCGATGGCGCGCCACTCGCTCTCCAGCTCCGCGAATGACGTCGGCGAGACGTGCTCTGTCACTACCAGCCGCCCCGAGTGGAGACCCGAGCCGAGATCGATGCCCATTTGTTTCGCGAAAGAATGCACAGGCCGTGCCCCCGGCGAATTTGCCCTCGTTTGCTCGAAACATGGTCGCGAGTGCCGCGAGGCAAGATGGCACGTCGCGACAGCAGCGCCCCAGCGTGTGGGAAATTGACCGGGAAAGTGCAACGCACGTCGATTCAGGGGAACCGATCGCGCTCTGTGCGCTCAGATGGGCATGCAAAATCTCAACGCTGCGATGGTGCTGGTTTCATTGGTTCTGGCGACTGCGTGTGGCGCATCCGACGCCAAGAGCGGTCAGCATGCCGCGCCCAAGAATTTCACGGAGCAAGTGACGCTCGGCGGCGAACTGTACGGCGAGTACTGCAGTTCCTGCCACGGCAAAGGGGGGGAAGGCACGCCCGATGCTCCGGCCGTCGTCGGAGCCAGCGCGCTGTCCTTGGATCCGCCAAGCGGCGCCAAGGTCCGAAAGACTCAGTTCGTGACCGTGGCCGACGTGGCGAATTTCGTGGTTCACAACATGCCGGGCGACGCCCCGGGCAGCCTCAGCGAAGAGGAGTATTTCGCCATCCTGGCCTTCGACCTCCACGCCAATGGCATCGACCTGGAAAAGAAACTCGACGGCGCGCTGGCCGCAAGTCTGACGATTCCGCGCTGAACATCCCGTGCGGCTGGGCTTCCTGGTAGAATCTCGGCTGTGCCGTCGATTTCGGGGAACCTGCCCGAGGTGAACGACTCAGTTCGGGGAAGACGTGGAAAACCTCAGCCTTGAATCGAATCCAAGCGAATCGTTGGGCCTCAGCGACGAAGCGGTGATCGCTCGCATTCGCGCGGGCGAGCCCTGGTGCTTCGAGATCCTCATGCGTCGTCACAATCGGCGCGTATTTCGGGCCACGCGCGCCATCCTGAAGCGCGATGACGAAGCCGAAGACGTGATGCAGGAAGCTTACGTCCGTGCCTACGAGCACCTGGCGGACTTCCGCGGCGAGGCGAGTTTCGCCACCTGGGTCACTCGCATCGCCATCCACGAAGCGCTCGCGCGCAAGCGCGCAGAGCGGCGCTTCGATGTGCTCGACCTCGCCTCTCAGGAGTTGACTCGCGTGCCGCTGCCGTCTCCCCGTAGTCCGGAACAAGAAGTGAATGACCAGCAGCTGCGCGCTGTCTTGGAACGCGCGATTGACGCCCTACCCGAAGAGTTCCGGACCGTGTTCGTGTTGCGCGCCGTGGAGCAAATGAGTGGCGCCGAAGCCGCCGCCTGTTTGGACATCCCCGAAGAAACCGTCAAAACGCGGCTTCATCGCGCGCGCCTGCGCCTGCAAGAGGTGATCGTTCGCTCTTTGGATGCCAAAGCGACACAGGCTTACGAGTTCCACCTGAGCCGCTGCGATCGCGTCGTGAAAGGCGTGCTGGACCGGCTCGGTGTCTCGAGGCCCTGACTAGCTTCGCTTCACTGACAGTTGACGCGGCTCGTCGCGAGCACCAAGTCGTCGATCCAGATTTCGTTGCTCGCGTTGCTGAAGCTCTGCCAGCCGATCATGAATTCGTTCCACTTGCCGTTCAGCCAGCTGGGCGGCATCGTGCCGTTCTGCCATTGGTCGCCGGAGGTCGCGGCGATCACCTCGGTCCCGTCGGCCCAGGCGTGAACCTCGTGCTGCGTCTGGTCGCCGATGAACGCGCCCTCGATACATACCCATTTGTTGGCGGCAATCAGCGGTCCCTTGCCCCACAGATCCATCTTGGGGGTAATATTGTCGGAGGGCACTTCGTTCACGCCAATCACGCCCTTGATTTCACCGAAGCGGATCTCGTTGTCTTTGTCCTTGCGGATGCCGAACAAGGTTTCGTGGTTCGCGTCGGGGTTTTGGCCTAGGTGGCGCGTCATGTAGAAGTACGCGCGTACGTACAGCTTGTTGCTGCCGCTCGGCAGCGGCCGCGTCAAAAAGGCCGGGCTCGTTCCGCCCTTGACGTGCAGCGAGTTCTTGCCGCCGTGCGGCCGCGTGGCGTCGACGATGGCTTGGATGTCACTCTGCGGGTTCGTGGCATCGATGTTGTAGGCGAGAAAATTGTGCCAGCCGGCGGGCTGCTTGCCGACCACGTCGGACTCGAAATCAGCGCTGAGGATAGCGTTCGCCGGAGCTCCAGCGCTGCCGCTCACGCTGCCCGCCGCGCCGGCCGTGCCGGGCGTGCCCGCCTGGGCCGACCCAGCCGCGCCGCCCGCGCCGCCATTGGCCGAACCGGCAGTGCTCGCTGAGCCGGCGCTGCTGTTCGCGCTGCCCGCAGCATTGCCCGCGCCGGCGCTGCTTGGTCCGCTGCCCGCCGTGGCTGTGCTGCCGCCGTTGTTCGACGCGGCGCCGGCCACGGCCGGGGTGCCAGCAGAGCTTCCGCCGCCGCCACTCGGGTGTGAGGGCTCGTTGGAGCCGCAGGCCGGCAGGCTGGCAGCGAGCAAGGAAAGAACCGCGAACGAACCAAAAAGAGGCAGGCAAAGACGTGTCATCGAGGAAGCCCACGGTGACACGCGGATCGGCTACTTGCTAGGACTCGATGCTGCAAAACAGGCTGCCAGTGGCGCGTTCGATTCGCCACGGAATTTGCCGGCGAGGGTGCATTGGGCGTGTCTGCGCAGGAGGCGCGCTGGGGCCGGCCCATGCGAAAAAGCTCGCGCGAGCGGTCGATTGCGAGCTGGGTTCGTTCGTCGCTCATTCAGACTCGAACTCGCGGAGATCCCATGAGCAGGCTGCGCGTAAATTGTTTCAGCATTTCGCTCGATGGCTATGGTGCCGGTCCGAATCAAGACGAGCCGAATCCCCTGGGTAAGGGCGGGAAGGGCCTTCACCAGTGGTTCTACCCGACCCGCACGTTCCAGGGCTTTTTTGGCGATCCCAGCAGCGGGACGACGGGCGTCGACGAGGACTTCGCGCGGCGAGGGACCGAAAATCTCGGCGCTTGGATCCTGGGTCGCAACATGTTTGGCCCAGTCCGCGGCGAGTGGCCGGATCAAGCCTGGCGCGGCTGGTGGGGCGACAATCCGCCCTACCATGTGCCGGTTTTCGTACTCACCCACCATGCGCGTCAGCCGCTCGAAATGGCGGGCGGAACGACGTTTCATTTCATCACCGGGGGTATCGAGCAGGCCCTCGAACTCGCCAGGGCGGCCGCTGGCGCCCGCGACGTGCGTCTCGGCGGCGGGGTCGAGACCATTCGCCAGTACCTGCGCGCTCGGCTGATTGACGAAATGCACCTTGCCATCAGCCCCGTGCTGCTCGGTTCGGGCGAGCACCTGATGCAGAACTTGGATCTACCTGCGCTCGGCTACCAAGTGACGGCTCACGTGGCCGGCGAAAACGCGACGCACGTTCGCTTCATGCGCGTCGAGGTTTGAACCCAGCTCGCCTTCCGGTGCGCACTGGTCTGCTTTCGTTCCTTGGCGTCAACCTGTGCGGTGTTCCCCGCTGAAAACAGAGTTCCTCGCCGCAACCGAGGCGTGGCACCCGCGCCTTCGGCGCCTTCGGCGCCCTCTGAGGCCGAGCGTCCCGCGAGCGATCTGCCCAAGCCTGAGCTCTCGACGTTCGATCCATCCAACCTCGATACTCAGGCAACGCCAAACTCGAACCCGAACCCGAACCCCAAGCGTCGCTGCTCAGCGGCGGTTGCGCGCGCGGTGTTCCTGCGAGACGGTCAGCGGTGTAGCTATGTCTCGCCGGATGGGCGGCGGTGTAGCGCGCGTCGCTGTCTAGAGCTCGACCACGTGCACCCTTGGGTCTTGGGGGGCGAGAGCACGATGGAGAATCTTCGCTTGCGCTGCCGCGCACACAATCAGCGGTACGCGCGGCAATACTTCGGCAAATCTCGTGTGCAAGCAGCCGTGGAGCATTCCCGGCGCCCGGCGCGCTGCCGCGGAGGGCCCAGGCAAGAGCTGACCCATCCTGAGCTGAGTACCGACGTGGGTCGAAGGTCGGCTCGGGGCTCGGCGGCGATGCCGCGCGCTTACCCCGCGCCCAAATCCTTGAATGAACGGCATTGGTTCGAACTCGAACTCCATTTTCAGGGCGCGGAAGGCACCTTTGCGGAAAGAAGGCCCGTGCGATTCAGCACACAAGGAAGGACGAGAGTCGGGCGCACGCGCACGGGCAGGTTCAACGGGGACCTGAATCGCCAGCCCCAACTAGCGTGCGCGCGCGGGCTCCGGAGTGCCGCTGACGACGCCGTGCCGACTCAGGGTGACCACCAGCACGCCGAGCGCGGTCAGCAGGCAAGCGCCGAGCTTGCGAGCGCTGAGCTGCTCACCGCCGAGTCCGGCGCCAATCGCGAGCGCGACCAATGGATTCACGTAGGCGTAGCTGGTGGCGATCAGCGGGCGCGTGGTGCGCAGTACGAAGCCATAGGCGCTGAAGGCGATCAACGAACCGAACACGATCAAGTAGGCGAGCGCGGCGACCGCAGAGCCGCTCACCGGCCCGTGCAGCTGTTCGCCGCGCGCGAAACTGACCAGGAACATCAAAAGCCCGGCCAGGATCATCTGGCACGCAGCGCTCATCGAGCCGGCGGGCATGGGCAAGCGTCGGCTCCACAACGAGCCCAAGGCCCAAGCGACGGGCGCGAGCACGACCGCCAGGCCGTCGAAGCCGCGGAGCGAGAGCCCCCCGCCGCCGTTCAACACGACGATGCCGGCAAAGCCGAACGAGAGCCCGACCAGCTCGCGTGCCTTCGGGCGCTCGCCCCAAAACCAGCCAATCGCTGCCATCCACAGGGGCATGGTGGCGACGACCGTGGCGGCCGTGCCGGAATCGACCGAGCGCTCGGCGAGCGCCACGAAGCCGTTGCCCATGACCAAGAGCAACGTACCGACCGCGCCTGCCGCGAGCCACTGGCGCGGCTTGGGCGACGCCGCGCCGCGTAAACGCAGCACGGCGAAGAGCAGCGAGCCGGCGATCGAGAAGCGGGCCGCGCCCATCAGGTACGGTGGCAACACCTCGATCGCGACGCGCATGGCGTAGTAAGTGGAGCCCCAGATTACGTACAGCGCCAGCAGCGCGGCAATCAGCAGCGCGCTCCCACCCGACCTAGATTCACTGGAAGCTGTCACCTGCGGACGCGCTTCATGGTGCGCGCGGGGGTTCTCGTCAAGTCTAGGTACTGGGCAGGGCGGCCTTGAGCCGCTGCGTGACGCGCTCTTCCAGCGCCACCGCCTCGATGCCCAGCGAGGCGGCTGCCGCCAAGAGCAGCGCATGCTCGCGTGGATCGAGCTCGCCATCGACCGTCGCTGCGTCGACCAAGAGCGCCAGCACCCGGGCTTGGGCGCTGGTGTCCAGCGCGCGCAGCGCTTCCATCGCGCTGCCGAGACTACGAAGACTGAGTCGAGCGTCTGGCTCGGGGAGCTTCCAACGAGTCGCGGCGCGCCGCACGAATTCGCGCTCTTCTGGGCGGATCACGCCATCGGCGGCGACGACGGCTTCTAACAACGCGGAGACCTTCGCCCTCATCTCGTTCTCCATGCGGGCGAGGATAGAGCGAGATCAGCGGCGAGGAAAGTCGATTTGCCAGTGACAGTGTGTCGTCCTGCAACGCGGCGAGAGGCGCGCGAAAATCTGGCTTCGTACCGTTCGCCCGAGCCCAGGTCGGCAGGACAACCCGACGTGGGCACGCCCCCCGCGCGCCTGCCAAGGTCGGAATTGGGTATACATAGTGTATAACTAAATCGTAGAGTTTCGGCATGGCAGGTCGTGTTTACGACATGCGTCGGCGCGCGCGAGCGCTCGACGACGCGCGCGCGCAGGCGCTGTCGGCGGCCTACGAGCTGCTCGTGGACCCGCGCTGTCAGGAGCTCAGTGTCGACGCGCTGGCGCGCGCGGCAGGGGTGACCCGCGCGACGCTGTACAATCGCTTCGGCGCGAGGTCCGCGCTGCTGGTGGCGATCTTTCGAGACCTTGGCCGACGCATGAAGGTCGAGCGCATCTACGCCGCCATGCGCCTAGCGGAGCCAGCGCGGGCTCTGCAGGCCACCGTGCGCGAGTCTACGCGCGCCTATGCTCGCCAAGCGCCAGTGATTCGCAAGTTGTTCGCGTTCGCCGCGCTCGACGACGAAGTGCGCGCCGAAGTCGAGCGGTCGGAACGGCAACGGCGAAAGAGTTTGGCTCACCTGGCGGCTCGCTTGGTGCAGAGCGGCGACACTCGCCTGGAGGTCGCTGCTGCCTCCGCGCTGCTGGCCGCGCTGACGAGCTTTCAAGCGTTCGAAGCCTTGGCCTTCGATACTGGGCCGAGGCTCACCGAGCGTCGCCTGCTGGAGTTGGTTCGAGCGGGTTTGGGTGCATCGACAAAGAAGGGCAGGATCAGATGAAGGTCTTGGTTGCGGGGGCAACGGGCGTCGTGGGTCGGGAGGTGGTGCGGCTGCTGAAGCAACAGGGTCATTTCGTGCGCACCGTGTCCCAGGATCCGGAGCGCGCGGAGCGGCTCCGTCCGCTAGCAGACGAGCTGCGGCTACTGGATGCCACCGTCGCCGCCCAAGTCGCTGGCCTGTGCCAGGGGCTGGAGGTGGTGGTGTCGGCATTGGGCGCGCCCGTCTCACCGAGCGGCAAGGGCCGTCGCTCGTTCGCTGCCGTCGATCTCGAAGCAAATCTCAATCTGCTGGCCGAAGCGCAACGCGCGGGCGTTCGGCGCTTCGTCTACGTCGGTGTCTATACGGAGCCCGTGTACGCGGACACGGCCTACGTGATGGCGCATACGCGCGTGGAAAGGGCGGTGCGCGCGGCCGGGCTCGAATACGGCTTCGTACGTACTACGGGCGTATTCGGGGCTCTGGCGGAATTGTTGCCCATGGCACTCAAGGGACCGGTACCAGTGATTGGCGATGGCAGTGCCGTGACCAATCCCATCGATGAGCGCGACGTGGCAGAGGCCGTGCTGCGCGCGGTCGAAGCGACGGACTCCACGGAGGTGGATATCGGGGGACCAGAAACGCTCTCGCGGCGCCAGATCGCCGAAGCCGCGTTCAACGCGCTCGGCCGGCGCTCACGGCTGGTGACTCTGCCGGCCTGGGCGATACGCATGGTCGCCTTCATCTATGGCTTGTTCAATCCGCGCATGGCTGAGTTCTTGCGCTTCATGCAGCTGGCCGCAACGCACCCTTGCGTGGCGCCGACCCGGGGCAACAGACGCTTGCTCGAGCACTTCAGCGAGCGGGCGAAAACGTTCGGCGGGGCGAGTCGTTCGGGCGGCCACTGATCTCGTGTAGCCGCCCGAGATTCGGCTCTCAGACCGCGGCTGCTAGTGCGGTCGGCGCGGCACGGCGTGCCACCACGTCGGCGAGTGCCTCGACGAAGCGTGCCACTTCGGCGACGTCGTTGTGCCGGCTGAGCGTGAACCTGAGACTCGGTCGATCCATGGGCACTGCCGGGAAGGCGCTGTAGCAGCAGAAGTAGCCGCGCTCCATCATCTCCTGGATGGTGCGCCGCGCGCGCTCGGCAGCATCGAACTGGACCATGCAGATAGGGGTCCAGTCCTCGGTTGCGACGGGCAGGCCATAACGAGCGATCGCTTCCCTGGCCGCGACGATGCGCTGGTAGAGCTCGGCTTGCAGCGCTTCGAAGCCGGGGGCCAGGTGGAGCTTGGCGGAGGCGACCGCCGCGCCGAGCATGGGCGGTTGGATCGGTCCCGAGAACACCATGGTCCCGCCGCAGTGGCGGATGCGCCTGCGCAATGCTTCGTTCGGCAAGGCGAGCGCGCCGCCGGCGGCGGAGAACGCCTTGTTGAGTGAGAGCGCGACGACGACTCGCTCCGAATGCCCGAGCTGGGTCAGCGCCGCGCCGCGCCCATGCTTGCCCGTCCAGCTCACCGCGTGCGCGTCGTCGATATAGAGATGGAGCTGCGGATAGCGCTCGAGCAGATCAGCGAGCGCCTCGAAAGGCGCAAAGTCGCCGAGCATGGAATAGACGCCGTCACACACGTACCAGATGACCTGGCCCGGGCGCGTGTGGGCCTTGATTTTGTCCTCCAAGAAGTCCATGCGGTTGTGGCGAACGCGCTCCACGACCGTCCCTTTGAGCAGCTCCGTGGCCATGTGCAGGCTGGCATGCGCGAATTGGTCGATCAGCACCACATCGTTGTCGTTCACCAGCACCGGCAGCGCGGACAGGTGAGCCAGCGTCGTCGACGCAGCCACCAGGGTGGGGCGACCGGTGATGGTATCGAGCGCCTCTTCCAGCTCTCCATACAGTGGCGCATCGAGGTAAGCGCGAGAGAAGTGGAATTGCGTGCCGTACTGCTCGAGCGCCGCGGCGGCTCCGGCTTTCAAGGCCGGGTGAGTTTCGAGCGCCATGTAGCTACAAGAGCCGAAGTTGCCGAGCGTCCTGCCGCCGATCTTGCACTGCGGGCCATTGCCTGACTCGGCTTGATTGCAGACCAAGCCGTGCATACGAGCCTCCTCGAGTATGCGATTGACGGTCTTGTACTTGCGCTCACGTGTTAACTTGGACATGCGATTCTCCAATATCGAACAGAGTCCGGAGCTCGAGCGGGTTGTCGATGC